>WNFP01004814.1_pt1 | contig 10834 bp, 10 predicted proteins | sample 5400201 | NCBI WGS metagenome assembly WNFP01 (sample SAMN13153355, study PRJNA577476) | soil metagenome | isolation source: 115 cm saprolite under Madrone tree | place: USA:California | collected 2016-06-14
GACGATGTCTGCGCGGTGCTCGACTTTCTTAAGGCTGAATTTCCCGGCGTGCCGCTCTTACTGGCAGGATTCAGTTTTGGAGCCTGGGTGGGTTTGCGGACCGGCTGCCAGGATTCGCGAGTCTCCCACCTGATCGGCCTGGGCATTCCCGTGAATGATTCTGATTTTTATTTCTTATGGCGGTGCAACAAAGCAAAACTCTTCGTGCACGGCAGCAACGACGAATATGGCGCGATCGCGAAGGTCAAAACACTCGTTGCATCCTTACCCGGTGACAACCACCTTGTTGTTGTGGAAGGAGCCGACCACTTCTTTGCCGGCAAACTCGATCAACTCGACGGTGCCATCAATACATGGTTCACCGACCATGTTTTTCGGCTCCGCCATTAGAGCCAGAGCTTTGCTGTTTCGGGCTGTGGTCTCCGTGATTCTTGTGTCCTCCAAGATCTCCGTGTTGAATCCCGTCTTCTTCATGCGCCTTCGCCGCGCGAGAAGAGTTTGCTGAAGTCTTCCGCCGTGGCTGGCGGCACGCCTATAAGCCGTGCGTTGGCCTTCACATGTTCCACGCGGGACATTCCCACCAGCGCTGTCGTGATTCCCGGCGATGACCGCACAAACTGCAGCGCGCGCTCCGCGTCGTTCCCCAATCCCAGTGCCTCCGCGACAAACCCCGGCAGATTTCGCGCCACCTGTCCTTGCAGCAGCGAAGCGCTGGCAATCAACGTAATATCCAACTCATTTGCCGCCTCCATCACCGTCCGCTCGCGCCCGCGCAGCGACTGATTGCCCAGCGTCAACGCTTCGGTCATCGCGAGATTGAAAGGAAGCTGGACGAAACGGAAGCGATGTCTTCCTCCCGCAATTTCCTGCGCGATCTGCGCAATCTCGCCGAGCTGCATGGCATCGCGAGCGCGTGCATCGTGCCGAAAGCCGTTCCAGGTCGCCACCCCGTAATACTGGATCTCGCCCGCCTCCACTGCCGATTCGAGAAACGTAAAGGCCTCGCGGACGCGGTTAAGAAATTCTTCTGTGGAAATTTCGCCGAGCTGTGTCTCCGGGTTGTGCAGATAATAGACATCCACGCATTCGACGCCTAGATTTTTCAAGCTGCGCCCGAGCTGGTCTTTCAGAAATCGCGGAGTCATGCAATGACTTCCTGCGGTGATGTCCTTCGCGCTGAAGACGCCGGGCTGAATGTATTCGCGGAAAAAATATTCGTTGGGATCCGCGGGCATGTCTCCGTCGGGAGTCAGATACCCTCCCTTGGTACAGAGCACGATTTCTTCGCGACCGATGCCTTTTCCTGCGAGTTGCTGGAGCGCCTCGCCGATGCTGCGCTCGCTGCGCTGAAATCTGTAGTTGATCGCGGTGTCGATCACATTGGCGCCGTTTTCCACAGCTGCGACCGCCGCCACCGTGTAACCTGCATCTGTCTTTTCGTCTGGCTGGCCGAGATACGTGCCGATCCCGATGGAAGAGAGCGTGAGCCTCTGCGTTTCTCGAAAATGGCCATCGGCCGCGCGTCCAGAGAACTTCTGCGCGTACCGCGCCGTTCCTTCTTTGGTGGCGGATCTGCTCATGACGCTCCTTGCGGCGATTGAGCCGGTCCCGGCATTTTGTTCATTTCCGTCTCGCTAGTTTTCGGCGCGAGAAGGCGCGAACACGCCCGGAGAATCCTACGATACGGCCAGTCCTTTTCGCGGAAGAAAATCTCGCCTTCGCGGGGATTGCTGTAATACCACCGCGCCAGCAGCCACAGATGCTCTCCCAAATCAGCCTGCCCCGTCATTCCGAACACCGATGAAGCCGGGCCGACGAATCTCTCTTCGTCTTTCCGCGCCGAAGGCTGCAAGTAATCCCGGATCATTTCTTCCGCCGACCGCGGCTGACTGGCCATCTCCGCGAATCGCAGAGAAAAGGGCTCGGCAAACCTTCCCCCGCGCACGGCGTAAACGCCAATCGCCTGCTCTTCCGCACCACGCTGCAGAATCACAGTGTCGAGTTCCTGAATCCGCCGCGTGATTTCCGGCTTCGAACGCAGCACGTCGTCGAGCTTTTCTACTTTCTTGTGAAGTGCAGCAGCATGTTCGAAGTCCAATTGCTCGCTGGCTTCTTCGCGCTCCTCTTCGAAAGTGGAGCGCAGGGACCCGCCACTCGTTTCCAGAAAGTTCACCAACCTGTGCACTTCCACGTCATATTCTTCCTTTGTGCATCCCGCAAAGCACGGCGCGAGGCACATCTTCATCTCGGAATAAAGACAACCGGGGAAGGCGGGGTCGCGCCGGATCTTAATCTGGCAGCGCCGCACTTTGAAAAAATCGAGAGCGCGATCGGCAAACGCTTGTGCGGAGCGCCGCGATGCGAAAGGACCGTAATACGTGCCGCCCGTGGGCACGCCCGCTTCGTCAACCGGGATGCGTCGTGTCACATAGCACCGCGGATAGGCGTTCCGGAGATTCACCTTCAACACCACGGCTGGCCGCAGGCGCATCAGGTCGCGGTAGCGCTTGGGAAAGAGCTGCTTCGCGTAGATGTAGTAGGTGAGCGTTTGTTCAAACGGCGAGCCTGTCAGCCGGTAGCGGATGCCGCGCGCGAACGCGCCCAGATTCAATCGCTTGCTCGCGGGGTCAACGGGTCCCAGCAGCCGATGTAGCCGCCTCTGCAAATTCTGCGAGCGAATCAGGAACGGCTCGGCTTTTTCTTCTCGCGGTTCAATTAAGCAGACGGCCGGCCGCGGTGGCAGGGCAGGGAAGAAGTTTTCTTCCGCATGAGCAACGTGAAACTCGAGTCTGCAGTCAAGTTCCAGCACGCGCTCAGGATACTACGGCGCACCTAAGACTTCAGAACCCAGGAAGAAATCACGAGGCGCTGAATCTCGCTGGTGCCTTCGTAGATTTCCGTGATGCGGGCGTCGCGGTAGTTGCGCTCGATGGGGTATTCACGGCTGTAGCCGTTGCCGCCGTGGATTTGGATCGCCTTGTGCGCAACGCGAGTGGACATTTCACTCGCGAATAATTTGGCGATGGACGCCTCCATGCTGAAGCGCGCGCCAGTGTCTTGCTTCCAGGCTGCCTTTCGAATGAGCAATCGAGTCGCATCGATTTCCGTGGCCATGTCCGCAAGCATAAATTGGATGGCCTGAAACTGCGAAATGGGGTGGCCGAAGGCCATGCGCTCCCGCGAGTATTTCAGCGCCGCTTCGAAAGCGCATTGCGCGATCCCGGTGGCTTGCGCGGCGATCCCAATGCGCCCGCCGTCTAGCGTCGAGAGCGCCACTTTATAACCTTCGCCTTCGTTGCCGATGCGGTTTGTTACCGGCACTTCGCAATCGGTGAACACCAACTCGCAGCATGCGGTCGCATTGATTCCTAGTTTCTTCTCTCCCTTGCCTACCTTGAAGCCGGGCGTGCCCTTTTCAACGACCAGAGCGGTGATGCCTTTCTCTCCCTTCGCAGGGTCCGTGTTCACGTATGCAATCGCGGCGTCCGCTGCGCCACCGTTGGTGATCCACGCCTTCGTTCCATTGATGACGTACTTGTCGCCTTTTTTCAAGGCCCTGGTTTGCAGCGCCGCCGCGTTCGAACCTGCCTGCGGCTCGGTCAGTGCGTAGCACCCGATTTTTTCTCCGCGCGCGTAGGGCACCAGAAATTTTTTCTTCTGTTCTTCCGTTCCGAAGCGATGAATCGGATCGCAGAAGAGCGAGTTCTGAACGGACAGAATCACGCCTGTCGAAGCGCAGCATCGCGAAATCTCTTCGATCACGATGGTGTAAGCGACGTGATCGGAACCTGCACCGCCTTCCGCTTCTGGAACCGCCACGCCCGTCAGCCCGAGCCCCGCTGCTTTTTTGAACAGCGCGCGCGGGAAATGCCCCGTTTCATCGAGTTCCTTCGCCAGCGGCCGCACTTCCGATTCTGCGAATTCGCGCACGCTCTTTTGCAGCAGCCTTTGCTCTTCCGTCAGTTCGAGGTCCACCGTCTGCAACTCCCTTCCAGCCAAACACACATTGAAATTTTGCATTCTAGCGCGACTTGCAGGGCCTTGCGAATCAGGCCAGCGCCTTGGAGAGACGTTCGAAAGTAGTCTTCAGATCCTCCGGGTGCACCCGCGTCTCACCCGTCACGGTCATAAAATTCGAATCGCCGACCCAGCGCGGCAGCGCGTGCAGGTGCAAATGCCCGGTAACGCCGGCCCCTGCGGCACGGCCCAGATTCATTCCAAGGTTCATCCCGTCCGGTTTGTATTCCGCGCGATACGCGCGTTCCACGCGTTGCGCCAACTGCATCATCTCCGTCAGGGTTTCCGCGTCACACAAATTCAATTCCGCGACGTGCGCGTACGGCACGACCATGACGTGACCGGAGGTGTACGGGAATCGGTTCAGGATGACAAATGTTTTCGCGCTCCGATGGACGATGAGCGTCTCGGCATCATTGTTGAGCGCCAGGGCATCGCAAAATATACATTCCGGTTGCTTGCCGGCGGCAGCCTGCGCCATGTACTGGTAGCGCCATGGAGTCCAGATATAATCCATCTTCAAGCTTCCTTCGTGTGAAAGCTGCGCGGACAGGATAACGCAGAAGAGCCGCGCTTGCGGCACGTCAATTCTCGCTGCCTCCGAGCGCGCCCGGAAGCCTCTGTTCCTTTTCTCAGATAAAAAGAAACTGCACAGTGGGAAGGGCCTGTGATTTATGCACGCGGTGAATCGCCGCCTGCGGGCGCCGCAGCGGAAGCCTGTGCCTCTGCGCTATTCACAAAGTCCTTCAACTCTTTGCTTGGCTTGAAGAAGGGGATTTTCTTCGCAGGCACTTCCACTTTCTCGCCGGTCTTCGGATTGCGGCCGACGCGGCCGCGGCGTTCACGTGTGCGGAAGCTGCCAAATCCGCGGATCTCGATCTTTTCGCCCTTCTGCAGGGCTCCGATGATGCTATCGAAAATGGTTTCGACGATGGTTTCCGATTCCTTGCGGGGGAGTTCCGTGATGCGCAGAACTTCCTCGATGAGATCGGCCTTCGTCAATGTAGTCTGCTTGGTCATCGTCGCTATGCCTCGTCGCACAGTCCGAGTTGAGACCGTTGCGAATTCTCAACCACCACGCGGCCACCAGCATCTTTTCTGCGCTCTGTGGTCGCTCTAAACGGTGAATCGAAACGGCTTACAGGGGGCTGGCCCCTCGCCGGATTGCCCCCTTCCTATCATTAAAATGACCCGTAGGTAAATGAAATTATGATGCCCGCCCCGGTGAGCCCGCTCCTCGATGAGCTAACGCGCGGACAGCTTGGACTTCAGCGCGTCCCCAATCGTCGCCGTCGACGAGGACTTCGACGTCGATCGATACTGTTCGATCTCTTTGCGCTCGATCTGCTTTACCGCGGCGCGGTAGCTCAGGCCGATGCGCCGCGTCTCCGGGCTGATTTTGATGATTTTGAAATCATATTCCTTGCCCGGCTCAAGCGGCCCCGCGCTCTTCAGCGGTCCGGCGGTCGGACGAAAACTTGATGGCCCGTCGTCGCGGCGCCGCCGGTCTTCGATCTCCGTGTTATGACAAAGTGCTTCGATGTTTTCGCCCAATTCGACGAACGCGCCAAACGTGGCGATCCGCGAAACCTTGCCCTTCACGATTTGGCCCACCTTATGCTGCTTGAACCACTCTCCCCAGATATCGTTGACCTGCTTGATCCCGAGCGACACGCGGCGATTCTCCGGGTCGATCTTCAACACCTTCGCTGTTACCGGTTCGCCTTTCTTAAACACTTCGTGCGGGTTTTTCACGCGGCCGGTCCAGCTCACGTCGCCGACGTGCACCAGCCCGTCAAAACCATCCTCGATCTCCACGAACGCGCCGAACTCGGCAATGTTGCGAACCTTGCCCGTAACCACCGTGCCCACCGGATACTTCTCCGCAATCAGCAGCCAGGGATCGGGCTGGGCCTGCTTCATTCCCAGAGAAACGCGGCGGTCGCTCGGCTTAATGTCCAGCACCACTACGTCAACCTCTTCGCCCACCTTGGCGAGCTTCGAAGGGTGCTGCACTTTCTTGTTCCAGCTCATTTCCGAGACGTGCACCAGACCTTCAATCCCTTGTTCCAGTTCGACGAACACGCCGTAATCCACGACTCCGACAATCTTGCCCTTTACCTTGCCGCCGGCGGGATATTTTTCCGCCGCGCCAACCCAGGGATCCGGCGTCAACTGCTTCAGGCCCAAGGAAACGCGCTGTTTTTCCTTGTCAAACTTCAGGATGATGACGTCGAGTTCCTGCTCCGGCTTTACCACATCCGAAGGATGCTTCACGCGGCCCCAGCTCATATCCGTCAAGTGCAGCAAGCCATCGATGCCCCCGAGGTCCACGAACGCGCCGTACTCCGTCACGTTCTTTACGTGACCGTGCACGATCTGGCCTTCGCTCAGCGTTTCCATCAGAGCCGCGCGCTTGGCGTGCAGTTCTTCTTCAAGCAACGCCCGCCGGCTCACCACTACGTTGCCGCGGCGGCGGTTCAGCTTGGTAACGCGCACGTGCACTTCCGTACCCACCAGGTTGTCCAGATTCTGTGCGGGCCGCAGGTCGTACTGTGACCCCGGCAGGAACGCGCGCACGCCGATATCCACCACGAGCCCGCCCTTAATGCGGTCCACCACCTTGCCGGTAATCGTCTCCTTGGCCTTGAAAGCCGCGTCGATCTTTTCCCACGTCCTGCGGCGAAGCACCTTCTGGTACGACACGATCGCGTACCCGTCTTTGTGCTCGCCCGTGGGCTGCACTTCAATCGTGCTGTCGGGGTCCGGACGCGGGATTTCCGTCTCGCTGAACTCCGCGGCAGGAATCAGCCCTTCCGTTTTTCCTCCCAGATCCACCACGACGCCATGTTCCGTGTACGCAACAACCTTGACCTCGATGATCTCGTTCGCCGCCGCCGCTTCCTGCTTCTCGTCGTACTGCTCCATCAGCTTGCTCATCTCTTCCGAGCCGGCCGCCTCCTCTGCGGCAGCCGCAGCATCGGCATCCGTTGGGTGCGCCTCGCTGTTCGCTTCGGCAGCTGCAGGAGCTTCGCTTTTGTCGGAAGAAGCGTTCGCCTGTTCCGGCGCGGGCGCTGCATGTGTCTCTTGTCCGGAGTTCACAGCTTCGGCTTGTTCGCTTGGTGCAGGAGCTGTCGGTTCCGTCGCCCCATCTACACTTGAGTTTGTTTCGGTGTGCGTCCCGGTTGGAGTGGATTCGGCTTCGGGTGCCGGCACGGCAGCGGCCGCATTGGGCAGGTTATCGTGGTCGGAAAACATGGTTGTTGGCCTCCGGAAGATTACTTCTTTTATGGCGGCCGCATTGCGGTCCCACGTTCAGTCGAATAAATTCCTTGCGGATTCCCTAACTGGGTTTAGTGCAAGGAGGTTAACCGCAAAGCGGTTACTTGGGACACGGATGCTGCAGGCGTCGATAACGCTGCAACCTCAAAAGGATACTCGCCGCCTTTGGTCCCTGTCAATGAATCGCCGAACAATCCGGCCCTCAATTTTTCAGCTCCTTCAATAATTTACGGGCACGCGCCCTCATGGCTGCCGTCCCCGACAGCAAACTTTGTTCCAGGGCTTGCGTTGCGGGGACCAGCAGATTCGGTTCTTTTCGGGCGAGATCCACCAATCCTTGGAGGGCGAATGTCTTGACAATCGAGCTGCGATCTTCCAGGTAGCGCAACAGTGCCGCAGCCGCGCGTTGCCGCTCCGCCCCGGTCAGGGACAATCGCGGCACCATGGTTGCCAGATGCCAGCGGAGTTCGATCTGATCGGCCTCCGCAAGGAGACCCAGCAGTTCACGCTTGTAGGGCTTCAACAAATCCGTTTTCATGGCAGAAACTTTTTCCGCCGCGTCCGCGGCTCGCATCCGGACGATGGGGTCCTCGCTCCACAAGCACTCCACGAGTTCTGCGAAGCGGCCCGGCTGCCGCAAAACCAGTTTGGTGACCTCGTTTGACCGCCCAATCGAGCGGCGGTCTCCGCCTTTGAGCATGGTAGCTAGTTTTTGGCGTCGCATGGCGGAGCTGAGGAAATGAAAGGGCAGTTCCCCGCGGTTTAGGCTCGCGCACGGCCGGCTTGGCGCACTTCGCGGCGAAAATCAGGCGCGCAGACTTCAATCGTTCTACACATTTCATATAGGCGAGAGCGAACGCGTGCTCCAATTCGATCAGCGAGCGATTCTTCGCGATTCACAATCAGTCTGCCATTGGGCAGTCGGGCTTCTTTCTCCCCGACGCTATCTAGGAAATTTGTGGTAATGATTGTGCAGCGACGGTCGCTAAGATCCCGCGATGCCTCTGTGTATCGCGTATTCAAAATATGTCCAATAATGTCTAACACCCATGTTGAAGGCTTGATTTCTCCAAGTGAGTCGATAACCAGCACCTCAGACGCGCGGATCGGATCAAGAATGCTCATCTCGGTGGACGCAGTGTCGGGTCCCCAGCTTGCCTGAATGTCCTTTAGCAGTTTTCCGTATTCGCAGAAATAACCGCCGTGACCGCGCTTCAGCAACTCTTTCAACGTGGCAACCGCAAGATGGGTCTTGCCGGTTCCCGAATTTCCCATGAATAAAAGACCTGCGTCGGTTCCAGCCGGATAGTTGCGCGCAAATTCCTGGGCCACAAGCTTGGCTTGCTTCAGTGATAGGGCGTGCTGTGGAGTGTATTTCTTCCCCTCGTCTAGATCGGTCACGAAACTCTCGAAATCGCAGTGCTGGTACCGTTTCGGTATGCGCGCTCGTTGGATCACACGTAACGCGCGGTCCTCTATGTCGCAGTCGCAGGCCACGGCCATTTTTCTGGCTGAGCCGTCACCTCGTGGCACCAGCTTCCATCCCGTCCCGCTACAAAGTGGACAATTCTCAAGTGCCATGGTTTAGCGCAGGGCTACATCCCTGCCCATTTTCTCCGTTGTGGACAGCATACGGTCGTGCACGCTGCACGGCAAGATGTCTGCTTTGGGAAACCTGTGGAAGGAACTGCTCTTCTTTCTTTTCTAAAAACTGACAACTGATAACTGAAAACTGATCACTTCGCCCTTACCGCGCCACCCGCGGGGTCGCACGCACAATCGCATGCCGCGGCGCTCGCTCGTTCGTGTGTGAGGCGGCCACCCGCGACAGCTCCTGCTGCACCACGTGCGCAAACTCTCCCATCTGCCGTTCCATCTCGATCATTTTCTCGCGCATGTTCAGAATGATTTCAATTCCCGCCAAGTTCACTCCCATGTCCCGCGCCAACGTCAGGATCACGTCGAGCCGCTCCAAATCGGAATCCGTGTACAGTCGCGTGTTGCCCTGCGAGCGCGACGGCTTCAACAAACCCACGCGCTCATACAGCCGCAGCGTCTGCGGATGCAGCTTGTAAATCTCTGCCACGGCGCTGATCATGTAGCCCGCCTTGGCCCGTTTTCTGGTTCGCGCTGGCATAGCGTCTCTCTTACACTCCCGCCTTGCTGAACAAATCCTTTCGGGGATCCGCCGGCGCCACGCTCTCCAGTTCCTTCATCAAATTCCGCACGCGTTCATCGGTCGGCTGCGGCACGACCACCTGAATTTCCACGTACTGATCGCCTCTCGCGCCGTTTCTGGCGCTCGGAACCCCTTTTTCCTTCAGCCGCAGCGTTTTTCCGCTGTTTGTCCCCGGAGGAATCCGCACCACCGAGCGTCCATCCATGGTCGGCACTTCGATCTTGGCGCCCAGCGTCGCCTCGCTCACCGTCACCGGGACCTTCGTGTACAAATCATTGCCGCGTCTTTCGAAATACTCATGGGGCTTGACGACCACGCGCAAATACAAATCGCCCGCGGGTGCGCCCATCGTCCCCGCATTGCCCTTGCCCGGAACACGCACGCGGCCGCCATTCGCGACTCCCGCCGGAATGCGCACATCGATCGTTTCTGTGCGCCGAACGCGCCCTTCGCCGCCGCACGTCTTGCACGCGGTCCGTAATTTGCCGGTGCCACCGCACCGCGTGCACGGCACGTTAAACCGCATCTTGCCCGCCGCTTGCTGGATCGTGCCCGTTCCATGGCACGTCGGGCACGTCTGCGGCGAGCCCACCGCTCCCGTTCCGTGGCACACGTCGCAAGCGTCCAGGCGCGTGATCGAAAGCTTCTTCACCGCGCCGCGCACTGCGTCCCAGAAATCGATCTCGATCTGGTATTCCAAGTCGCCGCCCGGTTCGTGTTCCGGTTCCATCCCGGAGCGCCCGTGGCCGCCGCCGAAAAACTGGCTGAAGAGATCTCGGAAACTCGACGCACCACTTGCGGCGCCCGTTCCGCCGCCGAAATCAAACCCGCCAAAATCAAAATTGACGTTCGCCCCTTCGTCGCCCGTTCCATAGCTTGGACCAGGTCCGCCCGGAGGAATGTTGTCGCTGTAGAAGCCGTACTGGTCATACATCTGCCGCTTTTTTGAATCGGAAAGAACGTCGTAGGCTTCCTGCAACTGCTTGAATTTTTCTTCCGCGGATTTATCGCCGGGATTCAAATCGGGGTGATATTTCCGCGCCAGCTTGCGGAATGCAGTCCGAATATCTTTCGCGCTGGCCTTCCGCGGCACTCCCAGCAGTTCGTAATAATCGTGTTTTGCTGTCGTCGGCATGATTGTGCCTTCTCTGGCACCAATTTCTTAGGGCTTCGGCGCGCCCCCCTTTATGCTCTATCGCATCATCAAGAGCAGCAGGGGCGCAGCGTCCCGACAAGGCCCGGACAAGTGCCGCGCCCCTACTCGGCACGGCCTTAATTCGGCCGCTTGCTCTCATCCACGTCCACGTACTCGGCGTCAATGACGTCGCCCGGCTTTCCGCCTTTTGCGCCGCTGCT
>WNFP01009865.1_pt1 | contig 10833 bp, 6 predicted proteins | sample 5400201 | NCBI WGS metagenome assembly WNFP01 (sample SAMN13153355, study PRJNA577476) | soil metagenome | isolation source: 115 cm saprolite under Madrone tree | place: USA:California | collected 2016-06-14
GAACTGGTAAAAAATCGCGGATTCGAGTTTCCGGACGCATTGATGGGCTGGTCGAAACTCGCGCCGGGCATCGCGAAAGGAAAATTGTCGATTCACGACGAGAATCCGTTCAATCGCGCCAATCCGCATTACTTGCGGATCGAATCCGAGAGTAAAGTTCCTTTTGGTGCTGCGAATGAAGGATTTCGCGGAATGGGTGTGCGGAAGGGAGACGGTTACAATTTTTCAGCGCAAGTTCGGCAAGTCAGCGGTTCGCCTGTTTTGCGCGTTGAACTCTATTCTGCTCAAGGCGCTTTGCTCGATTCGGTTCACATAACGAATTCTCCTTCTGAATGGAAGAAGGTCGATGCTGTCCTGCATCCGAATGAAACGGATGCGCATGCCAGGCTTTACCTGTTGCTGGAAGGGCAGGGCAGGGTGGATTTCGACATGGTCTCGCTTTTTCCCGAGCATACGTGGAAGAATCGCCCGTACGGCCTGCGAGCGGATACGGTTCAGATGCTGCCAGATTTGAAGCCTGAGTTCGTCCGCTTTCCGGGTGGTTGCATCGTCGAGGGAAGTGAATTGGAGCGGCGTTATCAATGGAAGAAAACGATCGGCCCGGTAGAAGAACGCGCCCTGGTCATCAATCGTTGGAATTATGAATTCCTGCATCGGCCGGCGCCGGATTATTTTCAGTCCTTTGGCCTGGGTTTTTTTGAGTTCTTTCAAATGTGCGAAGACATCGGCGCGCAGCCGTTGCCGATCTTGAATTGCGGCATGGCTTGCCAGTTCAACACGGGTGAACTTTGTCCGTTAAATGAGCTCGACACATACATTCAGGATGCGCTGGACCTGGTCGAATTTGCCAACGGTCCGGCTTCGAGCACCTGGGGCGCGAAGCGCGCGGCGATGGGGCGTCCCGAACCGTTCAACTTGAAAATGATCGGAATCGGGAACGAACAGTGGGACGAGCAATACATCGAGCGCTACACCAGGTTTCATAATGCGCTGAAGGAGAAGTATCCCGATTTTCAGTTGATTTCGAGCGCCGGGCCATCACCCGATGATCGTCGATTTAAGTTCGCCTGGCCGAAATTGCGCGAGCTGAAAGCGGATATTGTCGATGAACATTGCTACGCCAATCCGGAGTGGTTTTTCAAAAACACGCATCGTTACGATGACTACGATCCAAACGGCCCAAAGGTGTTTATGGGCGAGTACGCCGCGCAGAGCGACAAAGTTGTCAGCGTCAAAAACCGCAACAATTTGGAATGCGCGCTGGCCGAGGCAGCCTATATGACGGGCCTCGAACGAAACGCTGCCGTCGTGCGGATGGCCTCTGGACCGATAATCTGCGAGTCGTCGGCACTCCGAATTATTATGTGCAGCAGCTCTTTAGTCGAAATCGAGGCGACGTTGTGTTGCCAATCAAGTGCAGTCCAGATTCAGAGACTGGCTCCGGCTCGAAGCTTTATGCCTCGGCCGTTCGGGATAAGAGTGAAGTGATCGTCAAGCTTGTGAATCCTGTCTCGGAATCTCGCGAAGTCTCGATTCAACTTGAAGGCGCGCATTCGATAAAGCCCGGTGCGACGGCGGTCGTGCTGGCAGGCAAAAATCTAGCAGACGAAAACAGCCTGGATGCACCGACAAATATTTCTCCGCGCACTGTTCCAATCGAGGTCAAGTCGCCGAGTTTCAATCAGGTGGTGCCTGCGCGTGCGATGATGGTGCTGCGATTGCCTCTGTAGAGGAATCACTAGAAGCGGTTTCGAAATTCGATTTTGGGCGTAGCCGCCGACGTGAGGAGAGTCAGACCTCCAAAAACGAGCGGCATGAGGCTAACGAACTGGACAGTGGACGCGGACGGAAGCAGCGAAAGCGGCAGAGGACAGCCGCACTCCAAAACCTCGCGGACGGAATGGCGTGCGAGAGAACGCGCCAGCGTCTTGGAGTGCGGCTGTCCTCTGCCGCTTTGACGCCCGTTCGTTGGCAGGCGGAATTCCCCGAACACTGCAAGCTTTCCGCCTCGTCACCTCGGCGGCAACGAATTTCGAAACGGGCTCCAGGCATTTCCACCTTGTGAGTCAAAGGAGTTCTGGCAAACTGCGGGCGCTCAATGCGTCCTTTCCAGATCATTTTTAACCCGACCAGCGCCGCCGAATTGGCACGCATGCCGAAGGAATTGCAATTGCAAATCCTTGGTGAATTTCGGGGATTGCCGCAGCAGGTAATGAACACGGAGATCGATCAATTCGGGAAACTGGAGCGGGCGGGGAGAATCTTGCAGCGATTTCGAGTTGGTGATTACCGAGTTTATTTTGAGCGGCACGAGCTTGGGTTGGTGGTGCATCGAATTCTTAGCCGGCACACGTTGAAGGACTTTTTGTTCCGGTCCGGCATCAAGATGCAGGAGGATGAGGCGCTTCAACAGAATCCGAAGTTTTGGGAGTTGATCGAAGAGGCGAAAAGATCGGTCAAATAAGTCAGAATAGAGAAAATAGTTCAAAGATTTGGACGGGAATCGAAGCAGCCTTCTTGAGAGGCCATGTCCCCAGCCAATAGACGAAACGCCAAAGAGTCGCAAATTGAAGCTGAAGTCAGCGTTCTTCATCTTCGGAGAGCGCTCTTCTATGATTCCGAACAGGTTATTGTCGGCTTGAGTGAGACATAAATCTTGTTGAATGACATTCCCGTTCCGGGAATTATTTTGTTGGACGAAAGTGCTGTGAAAAAGCTCCTGATAATCGGTGGGGTGCTCGCAATAGCGAGTCTAATAATCTTTGCAGTCTTCGGCATAAAACGTTCACCGGATGCTGTCGTGTATAATGGCAAATCCCTCAGAAGTTGGGCGCTGCAAATGAACGCGAACGACGAACATTTGAGGCGCGAGGCAATGGCACAATTTCGAGCGCTTGGCTCCAACGCAGTTCCTGGCCTTGTTGCGACGCTCAGAGCGAGAGATTCGTTTTTACGCAAGGGAATCTGGACTGTCGCATTGAAAATGCCTGCGGCGATTAAGAATGTGGTTACAACACGAGTGCGGGCGCCTGATTCCGCAAGAATTCGCAGCGCGGCAGCGCGTTCGCTGGCGGCAGTCGGCAGTGACGCGCAGGCGGCCGTTCCCGGCCTTGCCCGCATGTTACAAAAAGACGAGGCTCAAGGCAGGATGGAGGCGGCGTTGGCCCTTGGCAGTGTCGGAGGGTGCGCCGTCAGAGAACTCGTCACAGCCTCGGAGTCCAAAGATTTGAACATCCGATATGCTGCCGTTTGCGGCCTTGGGAATGTACGGCCACCCGACGATGTTCTGGTGTTGGCTCTGCTGAAGGCGACTGGCGATCCAAATGGCGGGATTGCAATACCTGCAGGAAGCGGTCTTTCAAGGATAGGAACGAATGCGTTGCCAGCCCTGACGAAGGCATTGGAGAGCCCAGAGCGAGAAACCCGGCGGCAAGCGACGAGAGCACTTGGAACCATTGGCGCACCTCGTGATGAAATTGTTCCGTTGCTTTTGAAAATGTTAAATGACAGGGAGCTGGCGTGCCGTGTGCAGGCAGCTCAATCACTTGGCACTTCCGGTTTGCCTAATCCAACCGTGGTAGCTGGGCTGGTCGGCGCACTGGATGATTCCGCGACAGATGTTCGAGTGGCCGCAATTCAGGGTTTAAGACAAGGTCATCGGATGACTGCCAAGGCCGTGCCGGATTTAGTTCGATGTCTGGATGATAGTTCTCCTTTGGTTCGTCAATCGGCTGCCGAAGCATTGGGAGCCATTGGAACGCCGGCCAGGCCTGCCTTGCCGAGATTAATTCGGGCCGCTGACGACGAGGACGAAACGGTTCGTGTGGCTGCAACAGGGGCGATTAGCAGGATTGAAGCACGGGAAGGGACAAACTGAATAGACGAGGAAAAGATTTCGTTTTGGGGCGTGGTGCCTCCATGAACATTTGGACTGTTTCTGGGGTTGTGCGATTGCTCATTGGTCTTCTAGCCATCGTGAGTGAACCGAGCTTTGCACAGTTGGCTGGGGGAAGCTCCGCAGGAATCGGGTCTAACTTTCTGGGCTGGGCAACGAACGGGCCATCTGTCGGTTGGATTTACCAATTGACGATGACGAGCACATTTACGAATGCGGAAGGAAAAGTGATTCATCGTCCTGTGTCCAAAAACTTTACGGGAGCAACAAATTTTGCTCTTGACCATCTCTTGGCGGAATCATTGCACTATCAGATTTGGACAAATTTGATTGACCGAACTAACGGACGCACAACTCGAATCTGGTCGGTCAGGACGCACCCAAGCGGATGGCCAGAGAAGCCACCCATTGTAACATGGGACACTAACGGATTGATGTGGGGCATGAAGGGGTTGACCGCGTTGAGTCCATGTTGGGATCGCGAAGGCGCCTCGGGGCAGGCGCCGGTGACTGCATTGACGTTGCGGCACGGCTATGCAAGGGGACACAGCATGGGGCCTGACGGTTTTACCACTGTCTTCAAGGGGAATAAAGTCTGGTTTGTAACAACCAACAATACCGTAGTTCAAGCTACTGTAATGAGGGGTGTAGTCAGATGTCAGGGTGCACGTGACTATACAATTCTTATGTTCAAAGACGATTTGCCGCCAACAATTCAACCGATGCGTGTCCTCTACTATACCAATATGCTGGCCAAGTATCCCTATGGCCGCGCTCCGAATTCGGTTTTCTTCGGGACTGAACAGTCAGGACATGTCAGCGCGGGCATTCCTGGGTTTATCGTGGATACTTGGAAAGGCGGAGATTCCGGCTCGCCAAACATGCTGCCATTTTTTGGCGAACTGGTTTTTCTGAGCGGCCGCTCCACATCGGGGCCCAGTCTGGAAATGCAGGCCGATATGGATCAACTTTGCCGGTCCCAACACCTCGATCCGAAACGATACCAGCTTCAGGAGGTGGACCTTTCTACATATCCTTCGTATTAATTCAACTCAGGACCGGGCTAAAAGATTGCGATTCTGTGACCGGTTGTGCAGCATGCTATCCTGATGCCTCTCCGCGATAACCGGCGCTGGACTCTTTTGGTTTGCGCCCTTCTTGGTGGCGTAACATTGGCGCTGTTCTGGCCGGTGTGTCACCACGACTTCATCGTTTATGATGATGGGCAATACGTCTCGGAAAATCCTTATGTCGCGAGCGGATTAACCTGGCCGAACATCGTTTGGGCGTTTACCCACTCCCATACCGGTAATTGGCATCCGCTGACCTGGATTTCACACATGGTGGATATCGAGCTTTTCGGGATGAGACCAGGGTTGCATCATTTGACGAACGTTTTTTTCCACTCAGCAAATACTGTTCTGCTGTTTTTGCTGCTTAATAGGATGACCGCTGCGTTTTGGCGCGGCGCTATTGTTGCCGGATTGTTTGCTTTGCATCCCGCTCATGTGGAATCGGTCGCGTGGGTCGCAGAACGGAAGGACGTGCTTAGCGCGTTTTTCTTCATCCTGACACTCTTGGCCTATGTGGGATATGCCAAACGCTCCAAAATCCACATTGAGAATCCGAAAGCTAAAGAAAATCCTGAATTAAACCCTGAATTGCGCAATCCAAAATCTGGCGAGAGCTCGATTTCTGAGACTCGAAAACGGCGACTTTATTACGTGCTAACAATGGTTTGTTTCGCGCTTGGCCTGCTCAGCAAGCCGATGCTGGTTACTGCGCCGTTTGTGTTGTTGTTAATCGATTATTGGCCATTGCAAAGAATACCTCGGGTCCAGGGTCTAAGGTCTCAAGCAGGACGAAGACTGTTATTGGAAAAGGTCCCGCTTCTTGGCCTTTCAGCGGCTTCGTGCATTGTCACTTATCTGGCTCAAAAAGCGGGCGGGGCTGTGGATACCCTCCAGCGCGTTCCTTTGGAGGCCAGATTGAGCAACGCGGTGGTTGCTTATCTGCATTATCTGGTAAAACTGCTGTGGCCTTCAAAACTCGCCCTCCTCTATCTGCGCCCCGAGGACTGGCCTGTCTGGGAGTTAGGACTGGGAATTCTGGTCCTGGCTGGCATGACCTCCCTATCGCTATTGGCGTGGCGCAAATATCCTTGGGCGCCGGTTGGCTGGTTTTGGTTCCTCGGGACGCTGGTGCCCGTCATAGGGTTGGTTCAAGTAGGTAATCAGTATATGGCAGATCGGTATACCTACATCCCCTATATCGGCTGCTTCATCTCGATGGTTTGGACCGCATCGGAATTGGCGAAATCTTCGCGCCTCGGCAGGACGGTACTTGCGGGGGTGACGCTCCTGGTTTTATCGAGCGCCGCCGCCTTGACGCATGCTCAACTCCAACATTGGAAGAACGGCGAGACTCTTTTCAAGCACTGCATCGCGGTTACGAAAGACAACTACGGAGCACACAATATTCTCGGAGTCACGTTTGCGAGGCAAAATCGGTTCGAGGAAGCCAGGGCCCATTTTGTTGAAGCGCTAAGCATTAAACCGCAATACGCCGACTCGCTCCAAAATTTGGGCATTCTGCTGACAGAACACGGAGATTTCAATGACGCGCTTTCTTATCTCCAGCAGGCAGTCGCCGTCAGACCCGAGTTGGCGGCGGTCTATTGCAAGCTGGGACTCGCTCTGGATATGAAAGACCAGGCGGAGCAGGCGATTATTTACTACCGGGAATGTATCCGCTTCAGGCCAGATCAGCAGGACGCGTGCAACAATCTGGCGTGGCTTCTGGCGACACATCCGGATCCAAAATTTCGCGACGGCGCCGAAGCCGTCCGCCTGGCCGAACATGTGTGTGAAATCACGGCTTATCAAAAGGCGCCACTGATTGGCACATTGGCTGCCACATATGCCGAAGCTGGGCGATTTCAAGATGCAATAGCCGCAGCGGAAAAAGCCATCGCAGTCGCCAGGGGGGCAGGGGAAGGTGCGGTGGCTGAGCGAAACGAACAATTGCTCCAGCTTTACCGCGCCGAAAAACCGTATCGCGAGCCGCGCGGCAAGGCTTTGCCGATTCAGTAAAGGAGAGTTGAGATTGCGTCACAAATTTAGCAATATTCCCAGGCTGGATGAACGGCACTAATAACGCTCGCCTTACAATTTTAGTCGGCACCTTGCTCATCGGATTTACGCTCGCCGTTTTTTGGCCCATATTGTCGAGCGAATTCGTTACCTACGATGATCCCCCATATGTCAGCGAAAACGAACATGTCAATTCCGGACTAAACCGGGAGAATCTGAAATGGGCGTTCGGGAATAATGGCCACGGAGGGAACTGGCATCCTCTCACGTCCGTGTCGCACATGCTCGATGTGCAACTCTTCGGGCTAAGCCCGGGAAGGCATCATTTAGTCAATTTACTATTCCACGCGGCAAACTCGGTTCTCCTCTTTCTCTTGTTGAAGCGGATGACTGATGCACTGTGGCGCAGCGCATTTGTCGCGGCCTTATTCGCGCTGCATCCAATTCACGTGGAATCCGTCGCGTGGATTTCCGAGCGAAAAGATGTTCTTAGCGGATTCTTTTTCGTCCTCACGCTTTTGGCGTACGCGAAATATGCGCAGGGCGCGAAAATCCAGGGCGCAAAGCAGCAATTCTGGCCGGGCAAGCCAGAAAAGAAACCGGAATTCCAAAAGCCGAACTCCAGAGCAACCTTGCCTCTTAGGAATCGAATTTGGACGGGCCGTTACGTGTTGGCTCTGGTTTGTTTTGCGCTCGGGCTGATGAGCAAGCCCATGCTCGTCACACTCCCGTTCGTTCTCCTCCTCCTCGACTTCTGGCCCCTCCAGCGTCTTCAACTTGCAGCTTCCAACTTGCAACCTCCCACTCGCGCAACTCTTCTGCGCCTCGTTTTGGAAAAGGCGCCGTTCTTCGCCCTCAGCGCCGCCTCCAGCGTGATCACGTTTCTAGTCCAAAAGAGCAGCGGAGCTGTCGGCTCGCTGGAAGGCGTGCCACTGGGCGCCAGAATTGAAAATGCCGTGACGACATATGTCGCGTATCTGGGACAGGCATTTTGGCCTAAGCGGCTCGCGGTGTTTTATCCCTTTCCAACATCAGTGCCCGCGGGTGAAATAGCGGTTGCGGTCGGAATTATCTTGCTGATTAGCGCAGCCGCAGTCGTTCTGGCAAGAAAACATCCATATCTACCTGTAGGTTGGTTTTGGTACCTCGGAATGCTGGTTCCAGTAATTGGTTTGGTCCAGGTGGGCGTCCAGGCGCGAGCTGATCGATACACTTACCTGCCGCTGATTGGAGTCTTCATCGCGGTATGTTGGGGGGTGGCAGCGCTTTGGCAAAAGTTTGCAAATCCGCTTTCGAGGAAAATGATTCGGGCTGCGCTCGCTTCGGGAGCTGCAACTGTGCTTGTCTTGCTGGCAGTGGTGGCGCACAAGCAGGTTTTGGTTTGGCACGATAGCAGGAGTCTGTATCAACATGCCGCCGATGTCACAGAGGAGAACTATGTCGCATGGGGAGGTTTGGGAATCGTTGACTTGAGACGCGGTGATCCCGCCAGCGCGATGACGAATCTGGCGAGGGCGTTTGAATATGCGCGCACCCGTGGGGCCGGAGAGTCCATCAAGTATTACATCGGCGCGGCCTTGCAAATGCAGGGCAAGGGGGTTGAGGCTCTGCCATACCTGCAAGACGCAGTCGTGGCCAATGACATCAAGCCAGAGAGAAATTGCCGGCTCGGAGTTGCCTTGGTCGAAGCGGGCCGGCTTGACGAGGCGGAGACCGCAATTAAACAGGCCCTTGAAGCCAGACCGCGCAATCCGGAATTCCAACTCGCCATGGCGGGCTTGCTTCACGCCAAAGGGCAGCGGGAAGAGGCGGAAGAAATCTTCCTTCAGGTGCTCGCTGCCCACCCGGACAATGCTTCGGCCCATAGACTGTACGCTGATTTTCTTTCGGCCCAGGGGAGAGGATCTGAGTCAGATCGGACAAACGCGCGAAGCCGTAGTTCATTATGAACAGGCGATCAAATCTGAACCAAAGCTCGTAGCCGCACTGAATAATCTGGCGTGGATATTGGCCACTGATGCCAATGAAAAAATCAGGAATGGTTCGCGGGCCGTAGAGCTTGCTGAACGGGCTTGCCAGCTCACCGAATGGAAAGAGCCGTTCTTGATGGGTACGCTCGCGGCAGGTTATGCAGAAGCCGGACATTTTACTAACGCGGTGGCGATAGCTGAAAAGGCCTGTGCCGTTGCGCGCAGCAACAAGCTTGAGGATGTGGCCCGGCGAAACGAGGAGTTAATGCAGATGTATCGTGCCGGAAAACCATATCATGAAGGCAAGTAACACCGGAACACCCAAGCAGCCGCCCATTGGGTTATCAAAGCCCAAGATACCCGCCGATGTCGGTTTTCGAGTGGCTGTCGCTTTCGGCCTGACTACTGCGCTGGCCCTGGTTTACATATAATGCCTCTATTCATCATTGCAGTTTTCCTTAGCTCGTTTCTGCTCTTCGCGGTTCAACCCATGATGGCAAAGTTTTTGTTGCCGTCGTTCGGAGGAACAGCGGCTGTGTGGGCGGTCTGCGTTGTTTTTTTTCAAACGCTCCTGCTCGCCGGATACGCATACGCCCATCTGCTGCGCGCGAAATTGCCCGAGGCCGCGCAACGATGGGTTCATGGAGCCGTGCTCGCAGTGTCGTTGTTGTTTCTGCCACCGGCCCCGGTCGTTCATCTTGCGGCGGACGCAGCGCAAATGCCCGTTTGGGCATTGCTACGATGTTTGCTGACAGCCGTCGCATTGCCTTTTTTTGCGTTGTCTGCAACGGCGCCGTTGTTGATGGAGTGGTTCCGGCAATCGTTCCCTGGCCGTTCGCCGGACCGCCTGTATGCTTTCTCGAATGCGGGTTCACTGCTGGCCCTGCTTTCGTATCCGGTGCTCATCGAACCGAGCTTCAGTCGAGGTTTGCAGGCGCGTTTGTGGGCTGCGGGTATTTTGGTTTTTGCGGTGGTTTGTGCGTTGACAGCGTACAAAAGCCTATGTAGCCGCCGACGTGAGGAGGCGGACGGCACAAAGGCTCGCACGAGTCCGTCTCCTCACGTCGGCGGCTACGGCCAGAATCCGAAATCAAAAATCAATCCCGCGACTGCGGGACAAAAATCAAAAATCCTTCTCTGGCTTTGTTTGCCCGCGTGCGGGTCGGGATTGCTGCTGGCCTTAACGAATCAGATTTCGCAGGACGTCGCGCCGATGCCGCTTCTGTGGGTGGCCCCGATGTCAGTCTATCTGCTGACCTTCATTCTCTGTTTCGAGGGGCCGCGTTCGTATGTGCGGCAATTTTTCATTCCGGCATGTTTTCTCTCTTTGCTGCTGCTGGCCTGGTTGTTGGACCAAGGATATCTGCAGGGGTTTTGGGTGCAGGTGGGTGGTTATCTCGCCGTGCTTTTTTGCGGATGCATGGTTTGCCATGGTGAATTGTACCGGCTCCGGCCTGAGCCCGAACGGCTGACGGCTTTTTATTTGGCGATTGCCCTTGGAGGCGCAATCGGCGGCGTGTTCGTTGCAATTCTGGCTCCGGCGATATTCAACACGCTGCTCGAAACTCCAATTCTGGCTGTGGCGATTGCATCGCTGACGACACTCATTCTCTGGCAAGGTAGGGCGCGGTGTCCTCACCGCGCCGATGCCAATCGTCAGACGCGCGGCGCGGTGAGGACACCGCGCCCTACCACTCCGGTGATAGCCTTATTTTCCACACTCATCATCGCCGCGAGTCTGGGTTATGTAGTTTATGATTTGCGGGCGGATTCGATTTGTTTCACGCGAAATTTCTACGGGCCTTATCGTGTAAAAGAAGCTCCGACGCTGCTGCTCGACGGAGTAAACTATCCGCTGACGCCAGGACCGGCCCGC
>WNFP01006084.1_pt1 | contig 10830 bp, 10 predicted proteins | sample 5400201 | NCBI WGS metagenome assembly WNFP01 (sample SAMN13153355, study PRJNA577476) | soil metagenome | isolation source: 115 cm saprolite under Madrone tree | place: USA:California | collected 2016-06-14
TTCGATCCCATTGTGATTGCGGCGGGACTAATTCCGTTCGTTGGCATGATTCTCGTTCTGCTGCTCGTGCGCAACACGCGCGACACCGATCAGGGGCTGGTAAAGCGAATCTGAGGGTGGCTAGACATCGCAGAGGTCGGCGGCCTGGCGGAGAGAAGTGAGCGGGTCGCGTGTGGGGACGAATTCGTGGGCGACGTAGCCGCGGAAGCTGGTGGCAGCGATACCGCGCATGACGCCGTCCCATTGGACTTCCTGAGAACCATCGAGTTCGTGGCGGCCGGGAACACCGCCGGTGTGAAAGTGGCCAATCCAATCGATATTTTTCTGGATGGTGCGGACGAGGTCTCCTTCCATGATCTGCATGTGATAGATGTCGAAGAGAAGCTTGATGCGAGGCGAATTGACGACCTGGACGACTTGGACGCCCCAGGCGGTGTGGTCGCACATGTAATCGTGATGGTCAACCTTGCTGTTAAGGAGTTCGATACAGATGGTGACGCCGTGGTCTTCGGCGATTTTTTTGACGCGGTTGAGCCCGGCGATGGTGTTCCTGGCGCCCTCTTCATCGGACATGCCGGCCCGGTTGCCGGAGAAAGTGATGACGTTGGGGACGCCGGCCTTGGCAGCCAGCGGAATGTACTTGCGAAAACCTTCTTCAATTCTGGCGTGGTTTTCGACGCGGTTCATGGCGCTGCCAATTTCACCGCCTTGCGCGTAACCCATGCTGCAGACCAGGCCGTAGCGCGCGGGGACTTCGAATTCTTCGGGATTCAGCAGGTCAACGCCCTTCAGGCCGATCTCGGCGGCGTAGGCGCAAAGCTTTTCGAGCGGAATTTTCTGATAGCACCAGCGGGAAACCGACTGGCGGATATTGCCCTTGCGTTTGATCGGAGCACTTTCCTGCGCCCAGGACACGGATGGGAGAGAAGCCACAGTGGCTCCAGAGAGAACACTCTTGAGCACGTTGCGGCGCGATAGCATGGACATGGCGGATACGCAGAGTTTACCGGAGAGAAGTCTGGGACGGAGAAGGAATTATTTTTTTGAAGGCTTCGCGGCTTTAGGGAGTTCGACGCGCCAGATATTTTTTTCGGATTGCAGGACGACGCCGACCTGATTGGATTCAGCAGTGCCAACCTGGCCAATCCAGACGACGCGGAAACGAGCTTTGCGCCAGAGGCGCCGGACTTCGATGGTCTGGCCGGGAGAAGTCAGGAAGCCGATGCCGTCCAGGCGCGCGCCATCCTCGCTGAGATCAACGGTGTAGGCGCTCTGCGCAAACGGATGGCCTTTCGGATCCGTGCCTTTGACGATGACGCGAAAAGTCTTGGGAACGCGAGGCTTCTTGCGGCTCTTTTTCCAAAAGCCGGATACGGGTTGTTTGAAGGCTAAGCCGACGCGAGCTTCGCGGTCGGAGTAGGCGTCGAGGTAAACGACGCGGACCTCCTGCTCCTGGCGGTCGCTCTTGTGAATGAGAAAAACAGTATCGCCCAATGCGAGTTTTGCTTTCAGTGTGACAAGCGCGCCGCTGGCATTGACCAGAATGGTTTCGGTGTCTTCATGGAAAGCTCCGCTCTTGCCAGCATAACCGTAAATCACGACTGGTACGCGCAATGGGATACGCTCGCTGGAACGGGGCATTTTCTTTTGGGGAGCATTTGGGAAGGGGATAGCAAAGGATGGAGCCGTTTTTGGCGAGGTTTGGGGATCGTCGAGTGGGGCGACCTCCATTGCCTCTTGGGGGACGCCCTGTTGAGGACCGTGCTCACGACACTTAAAGTCCCAAGTCTGCTTAAGCACTTCTTCGAGAGATTCCTCGCGATTGGAAAGCGTGACCCAGGAGTCACAATCCCCGTGAGGACACCTGAGCCGGATGGCGAAGTTCCTAGGCATGACAATTCCCTACGCAGTTTGATGATACCTGTTTTGTCGCAGGTCTAATGGCGAGCACTGGGCGGCTTTCTTCGAAAAGTAAACGGCGGAGAAGAGTTAGAGGCCGGTCCTTTTGTTCTTCCGCGCCGTAACCTTTGCAAGTTTGGGGACTCGTATGAGGCGAACGGGATGAGAGGGCGAGGAAATGCCCTCAAAAACTCAACATAGAGGAGAGATTCGAATGGTTCGTACGATCAAGACAGGTTTGGCGTTTACGGCACTGACGGCGGCGTTTCTGCTCCAGCCATCTCTACCGGCGCAAGACAACATGAAGCAAGACAGCATGAAACAAGACGATATGAAACACGACAAAATGCAAGACGACAAGATGATGCACGAGGGCAGCGCGAAGACCTTGGAGACTGGCAAGTTCCACGGCAAGGTGCACGCCACTTCGGGCCGCGCGACGGTATATCAAGAGGCGGATGGAAAGCTTGTGCTGCGGCTGACGAACTTCAAGACTTCGAACGGACCGGATGTGCACGTGATCCTGGTGGCGACCAAGGACGCGGGCGATGATGCGAATTTTCTGAAGAGCAACACGGAGAGGCTGGAACTGGGGAAGCTGAAGGGGAATGAGGGCGACCAGAATTATGAGATTCCGGCAGGCACGGATCTGACAAAATTCCAGACGGTTTCGATCTATTGCGAGCGGTTCAACGCAAACTTCGGCGCCGCGCCGCTGGAGAAGTTCTAAGGATTCGAAAGGGAGAGAGGAAGAATCGGGTAGGTCACTCTGCCCGATTTTTTCTTGAGAGGAAAAAATATGAATACGAACAAAGGATCGTGGTTGTCGCGCAACAAGTGGATTCTGGTCCTGATTGGAGTTCCGGCGCTCGCCGTCGCGTGGTGGGCGTTCCGGCCCGAGAAGCTTTTTATTAACCAGAAGGTGAGCGAGGCGGCGCCAGCCGCACTCAGCTCGGAGCCGGAACCGCTGTATACCGGAAACCTTGAAGGGAAGATTCACCAGACCAGCGGGCGAGCAACGATCTACAGGAACGAGGATGGCAAAGAGTATTTGCGGCTTTCTGATTTCACAACATCGAATGGGCCGGACGTGCATGTAGTTCTCGTGCGGTCGGAAGACAAGGCGCTGGAACAAGAGATCGTGAAAGGCGACCTGGAACATTTGGAGTTGGGCACGCTGAAGGGCAATCAGGGCGATCAGAACTACGATTTGCCAGCGACGGTGGACTTGAATCAATATCAGGCCGTGGCCATCTACTGCGAGCGGTTTCACGCGATTTTTGGAGTAGCGAGGCTGGAGAAGTTTTGAGATAGCAGATAAACAGAATGCAAAGGCCCGCCCTCGGAAGAGGGCGGGCATACTTTGTTATGGTAACGATGGACACCAATGAGACGGGGCTGATCGCGCGGATACTGGCCGGCGAGAAAGAACTATTTCATGAGTTGATCCGCCCGTACGAGCGCATGGTATACCTGACGCTGTTCGCCATTGTGAAGAACGAGACTGAGGCGGAGGATGGGGCGCAGGAAACGGTGATCAGCGCGTACCGGCATCTGGCGTCGTTCCGTGGCGACGCCAAGTTCAGCACCTGGCTGACAACCATTGCGATCAATCAGGGCCGGAAGCGGTTGAGAAAAGCGAAGGGTGCGGCGGAGGAATCGATTGAGGAACAAACGGATAGTCATGAAGGAGATTTCACGCCGGCGCCGTTGACGGACTGGCGAGAGATTCCGCTGGAGGCGCTGGAACGGAAGGAACTGCGGGAAGCCCTGCGAGCGGCGGTAGCCGAATTGCCGGCCATTTACCGGCAAGTTTTTGTGTTGAGAGACCTGGAAGAACAGAATATCGAGGAGACGGCGGAGGCGCTGGGGATCAATCCCGGCGCCGTGAAAGTCCGGCTGCACCGTGCGCGGATGATGCTGCAAAAACGGCTGGTGCCCTTTCTGAAAACGACGGCTCCGGCACGCAGAGGGTTCTTCGGGAGAACGCTATGAACTTGGATTGCAAACACGTGTGGGAACACATCTCGGAGTACATCGACAAGACGGTGGATGCCGAGCTGCGCAAAGATATCGAGCTGCATCTGGAACACTGCGAAATCTGCTCGGCGATTCTGGATTCGACGAGGAATATTCTGATCTTGACGGCGGACGACCGCACTTTTGAATTGCCGGTGGGGTACAGCAAGAGATTGCATGAGCGGCTGAAGGACGAAATCGAGAAATCGAAGCAGGAGCCGCCAGTAGGCGAGACAAAATAGCAAAAGTTCAGCGGCCCGTGTGCAGGATGCGATGAGCGAAAAACTCGACAGCCAGCAAAACAAGGGTGAGAATGGATAGAGTGAATTGAAGCCATTCCGAGGCCAGCTTTCGCTTCGGCACGGCCGTTTGACGCCACGCTGACGCGGGACGTGTCCGCAACCTCCAGACTTGCCACAGAACAACTAGATTCAGAACAGAGCCTGCCAACGCGAGAAGCATCATGGGGATGCGGATCGCGTCGATGTGCATGCGGTCGGCCAATTTCAGTACGCCAGAAGCCGCGGCGAAGGCTCCAACTCCAATTAGAAGTCTGACGCCATTGAGCGCGATGAAAGCGCTGCAAGCGCTTTGAAGCACCGCGAAGAAGAGCGCAGACCAGTTGATGAGTTTTGAGCTGGCAAGCACTCCAATTCCGGTGGCCACGGTGGGATCAAACCGGGAAGGTTCAGGCGATTCCTTTATCCGTTCCGTTGTGGGCGAACTCATGGGGCCTCAGTCAAGATTGCGGAGTCCATTTTAAGTAGATGGCCGCGAGAGGCGGAAGTGTGAGGACGAGGGAATGGGGGCGGCCCTGAGCGGGCTCGTCGGAGGCTTGCTGGCCGCCCATGTTGCCAACGTTTGACCCGCCGTAGTGCGCAGCGTCTGTGTTCATGATTTCGTTGTAGAAGCCGGCTTGTGGGACGCCGAGACGATAGCCGCCGCGGACCACGGGAGTGGCGTTGATTACAGCGACGATGAGGTCGTTGGGGTTTTTGCCGCGACGGATAAACGACAGCACGCTGTTGTCGGCGTCGTTGGCGTCAATCCATTCGAATCCGTGCCAGTCAAATTCGACTTGGTGGAGGGCGGGTTCGGCGGCGTATAGCCGGTTTAGGTCGCCGACAAGACGCTGAATACCGCGGTGGGATTCGTGCTGGAGTAGGTGCCAGTCGAGGCTGTGAGCTTCGCTCCATTCGTGACGCTGCGCGAGTTCCTGGCCCATGAACAAAAGCTTCTTGCCTGGATGGGCGTACTGATAGGCGTAGAGCAGGCGGAGATTGGCGAATTGCTGCCACATGTCGCCGGGCATTTTATGGAGGAGCGAGTTTTTCCCGTGGACGACCTCGTCGTGCGAGAAGGGCAGCAGGAAATTCTCCGTGAAGGCATAAAGCAGTGAAAACGTAAGTTTGTTGTGTTCGTACTTGCGATGAACGGGATCGTGAGAAAAGTATTTTAGCGTGTCGTTCATCCAGCCCATGTTCCATTTGAAGCTGAAACCGAGACCGCCCAGATGAGTGGGCCGTGAGACGGCAGGCCAAGAAGTGGACTCTTCGGCGATGGTGAGGATGCCGGGGAACTTGCCGTGGGTCACTTCGTTCATGCGCTTGATGAAATCGATGGCCTGGAGATTTTCACGGCCGCCGAATTGGTTGGGGACCCATTCTCCTGCCTTGCGGGAATAGTCGAGATACAGCATGGAGGCGACGGCGTCCACGCGAAGGCCGTCGATGTGGTATTTGTCCAGCCAGAAAAGGGCGTTGGAGATGAGATAGTTTTGAACTTCGTTGCGGCCGTAATTGTAAACGAGAGTGCCCCAGTCGGGGTGCGCGCCCTGGCGCGGGTCGGAGTGCTCATAGAGATGCGTGCCGTCGAACTGGGAGAGGCCGTGAGTATCGCGGGGGAAGTGCGCAGGGGTCCAGTCGAGAATGACGCCGAGGCCGGCCTGGTGACAGCGGTCGACAAATTCCATGAATTCAGCCGGCGTGCCGAAACGGCTGGTGGCGGCAAAGTAGCCGAGCGTCTGGTAGCCCCACGATCCGTCGTAGGGATGCTCCATGATGGGGAGCAGTTCGATGTGCGTGTAGCCGAGATCCTTGACGTAGGGGATGAGCTGGTCGCCGAGCTCGCGGTAAGTGAGCCAGCGGTCGTGGTCTTCCGGGACACGCCGCCAGGAACCCAGATGGACTTCGTAGATCGAGATCGGTGATTCGAACCAGTTCTTCTGCGGGCGGTGCACGATCCAATCGGCGTCGTTCCATTTGTGATGATCGAGACGCGCAACGACGGAGCCGGTATTAGGGCGGAGCTCGGAGCGGAAGGCGTAAGGATCAGCCTTGAGCGGGAGAATGTTGCCGCTGGCTCCCACAATCTCATATTTGTAGATAGCGCCCTCATTGAGCTCAGGGATGAAAATCTCCCAGATTCCAGACGAGCCGCGGGCGCGCATGGGGTGGACACGGCCATCCCAGCGATTGAAATCGCCTACCACGCTCACGCGTTTTGCGCTGGGAGCCCAGACTGCGAAGTGAACCCCGCGGACGCCTTCCAGCGTGATCACGTGAGCGCCGAGTTTTTCGTAAGTGTCGTAGTGGCGGCCCTCGCCCATCAGGTAAAGATCGAATTCGCTGAGCACAGCGGGAAAGGAATAAGGGTCGAAGATTTCGAAGGAATCGCCGAAGTGCGTGCGACCCCGAATCTTGTAGCTGCCAGAGGCCGGCGGAGCGGATTGATCAGAGGGCCAGGCGGCTTCGAAGAAGCCCTCGGGACGAACTCTCATGGCGTCGACGATTTTGTCCGGATCGAGAGCTGTGCCTTCAACGGCCCGAGGTCTCAATGAAATAGAAGCTTCCGCCAACCAAGGCAGGAAAAATCGCACAGTCCAGTTGCCGTCGAGGGGATGCGGCCCTAGGAAGGCAAACGGATCGGAATGACGCGCGGCAAGGATAGCGTCGATCTGCGCGTTGAGGCGCGGATCGCGCGGAGCAGCGGGCGCTGCCTGAGGACGCTCTTGCAAGGCTAAACGCTCCAGGACGCGGGGGAAACTGTGTGATGGGAGAGTTTATGCCGAATCGTAACCCACGTCCCCTGAATTCTAGGACGTTATCGGGGAAAATGCCAAACGCAGCCGGAAGCCGGATTGTTGCGGATAGGCGTTCGCTGAAGGGACTGAAGAGCAAGGCGAGTGGAGGAACTGATTCACTTTCTTTTCCCCTTTTTAGAGCGAGAATTCTGGCGGGTGCACAATTTGATTTCGTGCTCGATATCGCGAACGGCTTCTGGGGAAATGCCGATGAATTCCACGCCAACGCCGACTCCCGGGAGGCAGTAGCGCACTTCGCAGCGCGTAGCGATCTCAGCTCCCGAGATCGCCAGGCGAAATTTTAGATTTAACACCGCACCCTCCGGGAAAACCCTGGCGGTGCTGATGAACATTCCTTGCCGGCTGACATCCGGCGGCCGCGAGGCCAACTCTTCTGTATTCCCTTCGTAATAGACGGAAATGCTCGCAATGCTGTGAACGCGCGGGCTGAGCCGGGCAAATTGCTTCTCGCGTGCAGGACTGTTTGAGCTCATTTTGATCCTGACTCCTTACTCCACGACAGTTTGCAACTCGGAGCGAAGCGGTTCCGGGGCTATGCGCCGTTGGCCACAGAAGGGGCAAAACGCGAATGCCGGGGAAAGCTCACGCTGACAAGAGGAGCAGCTGAAGGCAGCCGTCTGTTCTATCGGAACCACACGCCGCACTTCTTCAAGGGAAGTCAGCCCCTGCTGTGCATGCTCAAGAGCATATTCATGCATGAGTTTGAAACCATCGGCGCGGGCAAGCGCGCGAATAGTGTCCGGTCGCCCGGTATCGCGGATGGCGGCGCGAAGGGCGTCGTTGAGAACGAGAATCTCGTAGATGCCGATGCGCCCCTTGTAACCGGTGAGATCGCAGTCCTCGCAACCGTTGGGAACGAATCGAATTTTCGGGGGAACTGTGACCCCAGCCTGAAGGAATTGAGATGCGTATTCCTGGGTTACAGGAACCTGCTTGTGGCACGAACATAGGCGGCGGATGAGGCGTTGGGCAATGATGCCGGTCATGGAAGCCGCAATCTGAAATCCGGGGATGCCCAAATCCAGCAGGCGAGTGACGGCAGAAATGCTGTCGTTGGTGTGGAGTGTGGAGAGCACTAGGTGACCCGTCTGGGCGGACTTCAAAGCGATCTCCGCGGTCTCCTGGTCGCGAATTTCACCGATCATGATGACGTTGGGATCCTGGCGGAGGATGGAGCGCAAACTGGAGGCGAACGTGAGTCCGGCCTTGGTGTTGACTTGCACCTGATTGAGGCCGGGGATGGCATATTCAACAGGATCTTCAACGGTGATGATGTTGACGGAGGGCTTGCGAAGCACATTGAGGCAGGAATAAAGCGTAGTGCTCTTGCCGGAGCCAGTGGGCCCGGTAACGAGAATCATGCCCTGGGGCAAGGTGAGCATGTGTTTTAAATGGCCGGCGATGCTAGCGGGACATCCCAAGGCCGAGAAATCCTGCAAGGGAGCGTCCGCTCCAAGCAGCCGCATGACGACTTTTTCGCCGTATTGTGTAGGGAGCGTGGAGATCCGCAAGTCAATCCGGCGATCGGCAATTTTCACGAGGAAACGGCCGTCCTGGGGAGCGCGGCGCTCGGCGATGTCCATGTCGGAGAGAATCTTGATACGCGAGGTGACGGAATTCTGGAGCGCTTTGGGGATGCGGATGTGTTCGCGCAAGATACCATCGATACGGAAACGAATGGAAGTGTCGCTGGGTTGAGGCTCAATGTGGATATCGCTGGCTTTCTTTGCCGCGGCGGCTTGAATTATGGAGGCGACGACTTGAACGGCCGGTGTGGTCTTGGATTTCTGGTGCAGCTCGGCTTCCATTTCGCGCATCGCCTCCACGTTGCGCTGTTGATCGCTGTAGGAGATAAATTCCATCCGTTGATCAGCAGTCGAAGCTGAGGGGGTTGCACCGGGCAGAACCGGCTCGATCTCGGATACTCCATAGTGCTTGTTGATCGCAGCCAGAATCTCACCTCGGAACCCAAGCCGAGGGACAATCTTCAAACCGGTCTTAAAGCGGAGTTCATCGAGGATTTGCAGGTTCTGCGGCTCGGCCATAACCACGAGGAGGCCTGATTCCTGAAGACCTAGCGGCAAAACTGCGCAACGTTTGGCCATGGCAAACGGGAGAAGCTTGAGGGCCTCGGAATCGGTTTTCACACGCATCGGGTCTAGGTAAGGAATGGAAGATACCTCGGCAAGCGCAGAGATAAGGTCGATTTTAGCGATCATGCCGCGTTGCAGCAGGAGTTCGCCCAAATGGATGAATTTGCCTTGCTGATCTTGGAGTGCCTTGTTGAGGTCGGCCGCGGACAGGTGACCCCGTTCGCGCAGAACTTCCCCCAACCGCTTCTTCTTCATGGCTTCACGCTCGCGCCCGGCTAATTGGAGGAACCGGGGAATGGAATCAAGCGGAAGGGGGTAATTGCACTCCTACAATACCGCAATCTGGCTACCAGCTCCGGTTGTTTGCTCGTTTGGTTACCCTGACCCACGGCAGGCGTTCCCCGAGTTCCAGTTCGTTGGAAGAGAGTGCGGGCCACCTGGCAAGCAACAGTGGAAGGATTCGCTTCGGGGATAAGCGTTTGGCACTTATGATGGACGGCGGCCTGGAGGTCTCTTCAATGGCGACGGTCACGTGCGACATCTGCGGAGGAATATTCAGTCAAAGCTATCTCCCGAGGCGATGCAGAAGATTGCTTCCCTCTACGAGGGCCTTTCGGCCAGCGGTCGGAGGCGCGTAGTTCGCCTTTTGACCGCGAAAGGCCGAGAGGTTCACAAGGACGAGAAAATCCAGTAAACCGGTAACAAACTATGAGGTCTTTCTCCATGCTGCGCATGTTCATGGTTCTCTTCATTTCGATTTGGCTGGCAGGACCGAGTGTTGGACAAGACCGCTCGCAGGGGCGGTCGATGGTGATTTCGCGAAATGGGATTGTGGCGGCGGAGTCGCCGCTGGCGGCACAAGCAGGCGCGCGGATTCTTGAGCGCGGCGGGAATGCCGTGGATGCGGCGATCGCTACCAACGCCATGATGGGAGTCGTGGAGCCGATGATGAACGGCATCGGCGGCGATTTGTTTGCAATCGTGTACGACGCGAAGGCCAACAAGCTGTACGGATTGAATGCGAGCGGATGGGCGCCCAAGGCCTTGACCATCGAGTTCTTGCAGAAGCAGGGAATTCGGAGCATGCCTCAGCAGGGAGTGAATGCAATCACCGTTCCCGGAGCCGTGGACGGCTGGCAGAAGCTTGCGGATAAATTTGGAAGGAAAAAGCTGGCGGAGGATCTGGCGGCGGCGATTCGAACGGCGCAGGACGGGTTCCCCGTGCCCGAATGGACGGCGGGTTATTGGACGGCGGAGGTGGACTACCTGCGGACGGACGACACAGCGGCGAAGACCTATCTTCCGGGAGATCGCGCGCCGAAAGTCGGCGAAGTATTTCGGAATCCTGAGTTGGCATGGTCGCTCGAGCAGATTGCACAGCACGGCCGAGAGGCGTTTTACAAGGGGGAGATTGCAACGAAAATCCTGGATTCAATGAAGCGGCATAACGGACCGATGACTGTTCAGGATTTGGCCGAATTTTCCAGCGAATTTGTGGAGCCCATCTCCACTACCTATCGCGATTGGACGATCTACGAGTTGCCTCCCAACGTGCAGGGCCTCGCGGCGCTGGAAATGATGAATATCATGGAGACGTTTCCACTGGGGCAGAAGGATTGGGGCTTCGGCTCGACGAAAGCACTGCACGCTATGATCGAGGCAAAGAAGCTGGCGTATGCGGATCTAGTGAAATACATCGGCGACCCGAGGAAGCAA
>WNFP01010380.1_pt1 | contig 10829 bp, 6 predicted proteins | sample 5400201 | NCBI WGS metagenome assembly WNFP01 (sample SAMN13153355, study PRJNA577476) | soil metagenome | isolation source: 115 cm saprolite under Madrone tree | place: USA:California | collected 2016-06-14
CGCTAATGTTGTTTTGGTATTCCAGACAGACTCGCGCTGTTCCACTTACTGATAAAGACACCATCGTGCTCGCTGATTTTCTAAACACCACAGGCGATGCAGTGTTTGACGGCACGCTAAAGCTAGCCCTGGCGGTGCAATTGGGCCAGTCGCCGTTCTTGAACATCTTTGGCGACGACCGCCTCCGCGAGGCTTTGCGCTTTATGGACCGCTCGTCCGATGAACGAGTAACGCGAGATGTTGGCCGTGAGATCTGCCTGCGACAGGGACTGAAAGCGTTCCTGGCCGGCTCAATTGCGGCGTTGGGCAGTCACTACGTAATCACGCTCGAAGCGATTAACGCGCTTACTGGCGATGCGATCGCGCGGGAGCAGACGGAAGCTGAAAGCAAAGAGCAAGTGCTCCGGAAACTCGGCAAGGCAGCGACCAGGTTACGCGAGAAAATGGGTGAATCGCTGGCTTCAATTCAAAGGTTTGACGCGCCGATTGAGCAGGCTACCACATCATCGCTCGACGCGCTCAAGGCCTATTCTATGGGACGTGAACTCGCTCTTGGGAACAAGGATCGCGAAGCCATGCCGTTCTTAAAACGAGCAGTCGAACTCGATCCTGATTTCGCTCAAGCTTATGACAAATTGGCAGGCTCATATAGTAATACCGGGCAGCAAGAGCTGGCCATAGAAGCCTTCCAAAGGGCATTTGATCTGCGAGAACGATCCAGCGAGTATGAAAGGCTCCGGATTGCAGCAGACTATTACGCCTTCGCGACATTTGAGGCTGACAAATTCATCGAGGCGTACGAGTTGCTGGTCCGGACGTATCCGCGCGACTTTGTTGCGTGGAACAATTTGGGTAACCGGTACAATTCAGTAGGCCAATTCGAGAAAGCAGCCGAAGCGTGCCGCGAAGGCATTCGCCTTAACCCAAACTGGGTTATTCCCCGAAGTAACCTGGCGCTGGCATACATTTCTCTCGATCGGTTCGATGAAGCCAGGCAGGTAATTCAGGAGGCGGTGTCGCAAGAACTCGAATCCACGCCCATGCGTTCCCACCTCTATTCGATCGCCTTCGTGAATGGCGATGCGGCGGCAATGAAGCAACAGATCGATTGGGCTAGCGGACGGCCCGATGAATACCTGGCCCAGGCGTGGCAAGCCGAGGTGGCAGCCTTCCGCGGCCAGTTGCGACAGTCGCGGAGATTCAGTCAGCGCACGGTTGAACTTGCACTGCAACACGAACAGAAAGAGGCTGCGGCGCAGTTCCTCGCTGGCCAGGCGGTGACGGAAGCAGTCTTTGGTCAAAGCGACAGGGTTAGCGAGCTCGTCGCCAGGGCTTTTGGCATTTTCCGTAGTCGCGCGGCAGTGTCAATTGCGGCTAATGCTTTTTCACTCTGTGGCGACTCTGAGCGTGCACAACCCCTCATTGATGAATATTCCCAACGGCTGCCGAAAAACACATTCTGGAATGCAGTGAGCGCTCCATTGTATCGAGCTCAAATTGAGCTGCACCGCAGCCACGCTGCCCAAGCAATTGAGTTGCTGGAATCAGCGCATCGCTTCGATTCGTCCGGCAATTTTGGGCCACAATATATTCGAGGTCAGGCCTACCTAAAACTGAACAAGGGCGCGGAAGCGGCGGCTGAGTTTCAAAAGATTCTGAGTCATCGCGGCTGGTCTGTTCGTGGCGTTTTGTATCCTCTTGCATACGTCGGCCTCGCACGCGGAGCTGTCCTTCAGGGCAATGCTGGAAAAGCGCGCAAGGCTTATCAGGACTTTTTGGCGCTCTGGAAAGACGCTGACTCGGATAATCCGATTCTGATTGGAGCGAAGAAAGAATACGAGCAGCTGAACTGAGTATGGAAAAATATCAGGCAATGCCTTTAGGTTTAATCCCTCAATGATCGCCGGGCTGGTTTTTCACTATCGCATCGTTTCAAAACTCGTCATATCCGTGGCCGGCTTTGCCGGTCGCCGTCGGGTGACCACTAAGACGCCGGCAAAAATTAATAGTGAAGCGATTACAGCGTGGAAACTCAACGATTCGCCCAAAATTAGCGGGGCCACCACGAAGGCAATCAGTGGCTGTAAATAGATATAAACCGCCACAGTGCTCGGCGGCACGCGAGCCAGCGCCCAACCGTTCAGGTAATACGCTCCTGCAGTTGGCAAAAGGATTATGTATAGAATTGCGAGCCAGACGCCCACGGAAATACTGCCCAGGTTGATGTGCGACAGGCTAATGACCGCGGCGGGAACCGTTACCACGCAACCAACGACAAAGATCCAGGCAATGACGGTGAGCGCCCTGTAACGCTTCATCAGATTCTTTGAGATGGCGATATATGCGCCATAGCAGAGCGAGTTTGAGATGATTAGCGAATCTCCGATCCGCGTGCCGGATGAAAATTGAGCCCGGCCCGGCCCGATTAGGTAGAGAACTCCCGCAGCCGCCAGAGCAATTCCCAACAGTCGCCGCAGAGTGGCGCGGTCTGTGCCCAGAATAACTCCGACCAGCAAGGTGAAAACCGGAATCGTAGTGCTCAGCAGAGTCGCATTGATGGCCGTCGTCAGCGAGAGGCCTTTGGTAAAGAGTAATTGGTTCAGGACCAGCCCGAGCATGCTGGAGACGATCAGCAAAGGCCAATCGCCGATCTCGATCGTTTGGAGAGTCCCGCTCACTTTGGCGAGAATTAGGAGCGTCAACGCAGCGCCCGCGACCCGGAAACCAACGAGAGCGACTGAGGGCACAGAGCGAAGCGCGATTTTGCCGACGATGGGCCAGGTCGCGAACAGGACTTGTACCGCAATCAGGGCGAGATGGGGAGCGATAGGGCTGTTTAAACGAGAGTGGCGCAAGACGGTGGCGACTTAATCCTCGATTGCAGACTGGGGTCGTTGCTGGCTCGAAGAATCCCGGCTGAAAGACGGTGCTCTCGGGATGTAACAAAAAAGATCGGGGAGAAACCCGATCTTAAAGCAAAAGCAAACTGAACTGATATTCTAGCTTAAGAAAAGATACAGCGGGTTTTCCATGATCTGTTTGAAGGTGCGCAGGAACTGCGCGCCGACGGCCCCGTCAATCACCCGGTGGTCACAGGACATCGTCACACGCATCGTCTGCTTGATCAGAACTTCGTTGTCACGGGCCACAGCCCTCGGCTTCATGGTCCCGACCGCAAGGATTGCGCCCTCAGGCGGATTGATGACGGCAGTGAACTCATCGATCCCAAACATTCCCAAATTGCTGATCGAAAAAGTCGCTCCGGTATATTCCTCGGGCTTAAGCTTACGAGCGCGAGCGCGTTCGGCCAACTCCCTTGCTTCACTGGCTATCTCCAGCAACGATTTCGTGTCGGCAGAGCGTACCACTGGCGTAATCAACCCGTTCTCGGTGGCGACGGCCACGCCGATGTCTGCGTGTTCGTAAAAGCGGACGGTCTTATCCTGAAACGAGGCGTTGACCTGCGGGTGCTGAAGCAAAGCGGCCGCGGCCACTTTGATGATGATGTCGTTGACGCTGAGTTTGAGATCGGGATAGAGGTCGTTGATCGCGACGCGCATGTCCGCGGCGCGATCCATGTCAATCTCGCTGGTGAGAAAGAAATGCGGCACTGGACCCAGTGACGTCACCAGGCGGCTTTAGGTTGAGGCCGGCTTCGGCGGCCATGCGGGCCGCAATCGGTGAAATCAATTGCCGCCCGTCATCTCTTGCGGGTTGAGTCACGGGCTCGCGCGCCGGTGCGGGAACGGAAACTTCAGGAGCTGCTGGCGCTGGCTCCTGCTTGGCCGGCTGAGGCTCACTTGCGGCCGGCGCCTTCGCTGGTTGCGGTGCCTTTTCAGCAGCGGTCTTCAGCAGCGCTGAAATGTCCTCATCGGGCTCGCCGATGATCGCAATGGGCTGTCCCAACGGAGCGCTCTCGCCTTCATTGATCAGAATCTTGCGCAGTACGCCGTTCGACAGCGCCTGCATTTCCATAGTCGCTTTGTCGGTATCAATTTCGGCGAGGGGTTCGCCCATCGAAACCTTATCGCCCTCTTTTTTCAACCAGCGCGAGAGCTGCCCCTCTTCCATCGTGGGCGAAAGCTTCGGCATTACGACTTGTGTGGCCATTTTGGTTAGTCAGTAGTCAGTTGTCATTAGCGAGTTGTCAGTTCATCTTCCGATGCAACTGACGACTGACAAGTGACCACTCACATCCTATAAGTAAGCTACAGCGCGCACGGCGGCGACGACTTCCGCCACGTCAGGGATCGCCAACTGCTCGAGATTCTTGGCATAGGGCATTGGCACATCCACGCCCGAGACACGTTTTACCGGAGCATCAAGATAGTCAAAAGCCTGTTCATTGATCTCGGCGCTGATCTCGGCGCCCACGCTGGCGAAGGGATGCGACTCTTCGGCAATCACCACGCGATTGGTTTTCTTCACCGACTCTACAATGGTCTTAATGTCGAGCGGACGGATAGTCCGGGGATCGATCACCTCGCACGATATGCCGTCCTTGGCGAGTTCTTCCGCGGCCTTTAACGCTACGGGCACCATCAACGATCGGGCCACGATGGTAGCATCCGTGCCGGTACGCTTAACCTCCGCCAGGCCCAGCGGAATCGCAAAGTCACCGTCTTCCGGCACTTCACCCTTCATTCCATACATACGTTCCTGCTCGATGAAGACTACCGGATCATCGTCGCGAATAGCGCTCTTCAAGAGACCCTTAGCATCAGCTGGCGTTGACGGCATCACGACTTTGAGGCCAGGGAAGTAGGCATACCACGATTCGATCGCCTGCGAGTGCTGTGACGAAACCTGATAAGCGGAACCACCCGGTCCTCGAAAAACGATCGGAATCTTGTACTGGCCGGCGGACATGTAGAGCATCTTGGCGGCCGAGTTAATGATCTGATCGGTTGCCAGAATTGAGAAGTTAAAAGTCATGAACTCGACGATCGGACGCAAGCCCGCCATGGCGGCTCCGACGCCCAGACCTGCGAATCCAAGTTCAGTGATTGGTGTATCAATCACTCGCTTGGGGCCAAACTCTTCGAGCAAACCGCGAGTAACTTTATAGGCGCCCTGATATTCGGCTACCTCTTCACCCATTAAAAAGACGTTCGCGTCGCGGGCCAGCTCCTCACGGAGCGCCTGATTCAACGCGTCGCGCATAGTCATTGCTGCCATGTTTCAGTTCTCGATCGGATTCGCGTAGACGTGTGTATACAACTCACTCGGATCCGGTTCCGGGCTTTCCTCGGCAAAGCGCACGGCGCTCTCGACCTGTTCTTTTACTAGAGCTTCGAAGCCGGCGATATCCTGGTCAGTCAGGAAGCCGTTGTCTTTTAAGGTAGCCGTGAAAACCTTGATTGGATCACGCTCTTGATACTTTTCAATTTCCGCTCGCGTTCGGTAGTTACCCGGATCGGACATTGAGTGGCCCATGTAGCGATAAGTGCGAGCCTCAATCAGCGTGGGCAGGTAATCTTCTCGGGCCCGCTTAATCGCGCGTTGCGTAGCGCGACGCATCGCCAGCACGTCCATGCCATCGACAAACTCGGACGCCAGACCATAGGCTCGCGCTTTCTCAGACACGTTTTGCAGGGACATTGAGCGCGCCAGGGATGTCCCCATGCCGTACTGATTGTTCTCGCAAATGTATATGCACGGCAGTTTCCAAAGTTGAGCCATGTTCAGCGATTCATGGAACGCGCCCTGATTTACTGCTGCTTCGCCAAAGAAGCAAAGCGTGACGCGGTCGGTATCCTGATACTTACTCGCGAATGCTATGCCTGTCCCGAGCGGAATCTGCCCGCCAACTATTCCATGGCCACCGAGGAAGTTAACGCTCTTATCAAACAGGTGCATCGAGCCGCCCTTGCCTTGCGAACAGCCACCTGCTTTGCCATACAACTCGGCCATGACAGCCTCGGCTGAAATCCCTTTTGCGATGGCCTGTCCATGCTCTCGATAGCTGGTAATCACATAGTCATCATCGCGCAGGGCCGAGATCGCTCCCACGCCCACGGCCTCCTGACCTATGTACAAGTGACAGAAGCCGCCAATCTTTCCCAGGCTGTATGACTCGGCACACTTCTCTTCAAAGCGCCTAATCAACAGCATCTGATTAAAGATCTTCACCAATGTTTCGCGATCTTCTTCAATTGCCGGAGGGGATTGGCGGGGTTGGTTGTCGGTATCGGCAGGCGCGTCGAGTAATCCGGCGGCGCCTCCCCCGGATGTATTCGACTTTTCTTGTCGCTCGGTAGTTTGGCTGCTCATTTAAAGCGCGTGCGCTTAACGTGAATCGGCCAGCTTGCTGCTGGCCTCGAACCGTAACGTATGCGAACTCACGAGATTATACGCGAGAGATGCGGCCAGACCAAAACCGGAAGAAGAAAAAGCACGCCCGGCCGGAGCCAGACGTGCAAAATTATCTCTGTTTCTTGTCTCAGGTATAGTGATCCATGCGGGCCGGCGTCGGCATGGTCGACAAACTAATGAGATTCTTACGCGTGTGTTTGTCATGTTGCATGTTCCGGGCCGCGGCGGTAAGCAGTTCTTCGGTGGTCTCACCGTCTTCGGGGAAACACGCGATACCGGTGCTGATTGAAACCTCGACCGTTTTGCCGGTCCTGACTGAGAACTTATGCTCAGTTACGGCATTCCGAATTCTCTCGGCAACCATCTCAGCCATGGATTGCGAGGCCATCGGCATAATGGCTACAAACTCATCTCCCGCGTAGCGGCACAGAAGATCCATCTGTCGCAGCTCTTTGCGAACTACCCGCGCGATACTGGCCAGCAAGCGATCACCGATTGCGTGACCCCACTGGTCGTTAATTATCTTGAAGTTGTCGACATCCATACTGATCAGTGAAAGCGACTCGCGGTTCATACGCTGGCATTCGGCCAGTCGCTGCTCCAGCATCATGTAGAAGCCGCGCGCATTCGGTAACTCGGTAAGCGGATCGGTAAGGGCGCTCTCTTTTGTCTTTTCGAAAGTGATCGCATTGTTGAGGGCCGAGGCGGCATGCTGCGCAACCGACTCAAGCAAGCGCACGTGCTCGGTCGTATACGAGGTGCGACCCTTGGAATAAAGCGTAATCGCGCCGAATGCTCCGTCTTCGCGGATTAGTGGTGAGACAAGCACGCCCCGAAAACTTCGGGCTATCTCATCGGGCAAACCCACCAAGTCCAGCTCGGGTGACGAATTGCACATTGATCGCGCGTTGGCAATAACCCAGCCCGTGATGCCATCGCCGACACTGATTCGTCGAGCATTAAATAGATCGGCATGGTCTCCTACTACATGCATGGCGATCGCTTTTCCGGAACGATCGTCAACAACGAAGATGATGCAAGTGTCGAAGGGAACGATAGCGCGCAGTTTGTTGGAGATTAACGTGACGGTGTCGTGCATGTTCAAAGAGTACCCAATCGTCTGGGCAATTTCATGCAGCGCAAAGACCTCGCGTTGGGCCTCTGTGATTGAGCGGAAGCCGAGGCTCGAGTCCGGCGAGCCCAGAATGTCCGACGCCAGTCCGGCGTCAGGCCGGGCCGAAGTAAGCAAGTCGATGTTTTCGGAGGGCACCTGTTCCTGAATGTCCTCGGCATCGATGAGCTTATCAAACTCGATCACGTGCTTATTGAAGAGCTCGACCACCTTTGGATCGAATGACGAGCCGGACATCTTCTGCAGCAGAGCCAGCGAGTCTTCGCGCTTCATTCCCTTACGATAGGGCCGGTCACAGCGGGTGGCATCATAGAAGTCGACGACAGAAATGATGCGGGCGACCAGCGGAATGTGTTCGGCCTTCAAACCTTTCGGATATCCGCTGCCGTCCCACTTCTCATGGTGATAACGCACAATGTCTTCGACCGGATAAGGAAAATTCACGCGCTTTAAGATGTCGCCGCCCACCGTGGGGTGGATTTTCATCTTGGCGAATTCCGCTTCAGTCAGCTTGCCGGGTTTGTTGAGAATGTACTCGGGCACGGCGAGCTTGCCGATATCATGCAGAAGGGCGCCGGCCACCAGCGCGCGCAATTCCTGGTCCTTCACTTTCAAGAGCTTGCCCATCTGAGTGGCGTATATCTGAGTTCGTCGCACGTGCCCATGTGTCGTTTGATCCTTCGCGTCGATCGCGATGGCCAAAGACTCGATCGTATTCATGTGCAGGTCGGCAATCTCTTCAGCGTAGCGCACCTTGTCAACCTGGGCGCGAGTAACTTCACCGACTCGCTTTTCATTGAACCGGTAAAGCAGATGGACCAGGACGATGATTAACGCACCCACGAACAGGAAGGGAACGCCGGCGCCATGAATCGCTGAATAGAACAGTGCGGCCGAAGTGACGTTCGCGACCTGAGTAATCAAGGTCCAAATCAGACTTTCCTTTGAGACCGTGACGCGGCCACCAGCGTGAAAGGAATTGAAGGCGATTGTGCCGAAAGTGCTGAGGGAATACTGAACGAACCCGAAAACGCAGAGTGGAAAAAGTAGCAGATTCAGAACCAATGCGGTTTCGTTTCCGTCGGCGGCTCCGCCAGCCAGGGTCAACACCATGAATCTGTAAACCAGCGAGGCGACAAAGGTCGAGATGACGGACGTTCCGACTGCAAATACCGTAGGCCAACGCTCTGAGGAGGAGTAAGAGGAAATGAAGCCGACAATGGCTGCTAGGATCAAGGCGGGTCCGACGCTGTTTGCCGGTGCCGTCGTGTACATCATGACGGCAAGAAATATGAAGGCATCGGCCACTGACTTATGGGTCTGGCTGGTACCGTCGACGTTTGTTACCGGAACTGTGAATCGGCTGGACAAGAGTGTCAGCACTAGTAGGACGACAAACGATCCCAGCCCATGCCACCCCAGGATGGGAAGACGGACGGTGGACGCGATACCCAGTAACAGGATTACGGCGCCAATCGCAGCGACACCGCCGACCAGCAGAAGAGTCTTCCAATTTGGTTTTTGCATTAAATGATTTCCGCTTGTTTCTTTAGCGCTTTGGCCTAATCCGGAGGGTGAACCGAAAGAAAATGCCGTGTGTTTGTAATGGCTTGGCATTGGCCAACAGTGTTGGCAGCGTAAGAATAACGGTCTTAGGCCCGCGTAGTCAATGCTTTTCTTATCAATTCGGTCAGCTAAAGGAAGATTAGGAACGGGATAGGGGTGTGACCTTCCTGGTGGGGATGAGCTGGCCGAGCAAGTCCGCTGGGAAGTTAACTGGTTGCTGGCAGGCACTCGCCTGACAAACAAAGGCCGTGGGTTCAGTAGAAAGCGTGTCGCGGCCGACGAAAAGGGGAACTACTGTCGAGGCAGTTTGGTGGTCCTTTTGGCACGTCGCAATTACGCGATTGGGCATGTACGTCACCCAAACTGTGCGCAGCAGTTCATCCAGCCGTGGGCCTGGCGAACCGACAATCACAACCTCCAGAGGCGTGCCCAGAAAGAAATCCAGGGCGCTCAGCGCAAAGCCGAATGCCGATGGGTACCGGCGAATTTGGTCGGCGATTAGGCGCAGCACGGCCGTTGCGCGGCGGCGGTAATCATCCTTTGCGGTGAGAAGGCCGAGTCTAAGTAGACACATTGTGGCAATCGAATTGCCCGAGGGAGTGGCATTGTCCAGGAATTCTTTCGACCGAACGATCAATTTCTCATGACTCTTTCCGGTAAAGAAGAAGCCGCCTTCGCTGTCATCCCAGAACTGCTCGATCATTTTGTCGGCCAGCGCGATGGCAGACTCGAGCCAGGTAAGTTCGCCCGTTGCTTCGTACAGAGAGATCAGTCCGTCGATCAGGCAGGCGTAATCCTCGAGGTAAGCATTCAACCTGGCCTCACCATCTTTATAAGTCCTGAGCAGCAAGCCGTCATTTTGCAGGTGAGAGAGAAGGAAGCGCCCGTTTGCCTCCGCGACCCTGCGGTAGTCCGATCGATCGAGAATTGCTGACGCTTCAGCGAAGCTTGAGAGCATTAGACCGTTCCACGCGGTCAGGACTTTTTCATCTCGGCCCGGCTTGATGCGTTGCTCGCGGAGCGCGAAAAGCTTCTGGCGCCCGCTATTGATGATTGCCTGCAACTCTTCGCCGGAAAGCTTGTTCTTGGCGGCGACGTCTGCAATCGTGGAGGTGACGTGAAGGATGTTCTCGCCTTCGAAGTTGCCCCCTTCGGTAACGTCGAAGTAACGGCAGAAGAGCTCTCCCTCGCGGTCGCCAAGAATCTCAAGTACCTCCCGACGCGACCAGACGAAGAACTTTCCTTCCTCGCCCTCGGAATCTGCGTCCTGGCTCGAATAGAACCCGCCGGCGGCATCGGTCATCTCGCGGACCACATAATCGAGTGTCTCTTCGGCGATGCGCCGCGCCGCCGGATCCTTTGTCGCCTGGAAGAGGTGCAGGTAGAACCTCGAGAGGAGAGCGTTGTCGTAAAGCATTTTCTCGAAATGCGGCACCAGCCATTTCGCGTCCACCGAATAACGATGAAAGCCGCCGCCCAGTTGATCGTACATTCCGCCCAAGGACATTTTCCGGGCTGTGTGCTCGACCATCTCCAGAGCTTCAGTCGAGCCGGTGCGGTGATGACTATGCAGCAAGAACTCCAGGTTCATCGCCGGTGGAAACTTGGGCGCTCCCCCAAAGCCTCCGTTCGTTCGGTCATAGTTTGCCGAGATTCTGCGTAACGCGCCGTCAAGAACATCAGCCGTGAGTACCTCCCGAGACTGGTCAGCGAGCCCGACGCGCCGTAACTCTCCCAGCATTGCGGTCGCGGTGCTGGCTACCTGATCGGGTTGCGACTGGAACGCTTCCGCGACACTTGCGAGAATGCGCGGAAA
>WNFP01004818.1_pt1 | contig 10828 bp, 9 predicted proteins | sample 5400201 | NCBI WGS metagenome assembly WNFP01 (sample SAMN13153355, study PRJNA577476) | soil metagenome | isolation source: 115 cm saprolite under Madrone tree | place: USA:California | collected 2016-06-14
AGCGGTAGAGAAGATGATCGCGGAATCATTGGATCATGCCTTTGAAGATATGGCCGAACGGGTCTGGACGGAGGCTGCATTGAAAAGCAATGAATTGCTTCCGGCTGTCCGCAGCGCTCTTACTTTGGTCGGGGACAAAATCTCCGACGCGGAGCGAATGGAAATTGATGGCTTGGTGCGTGAGGTCGAAGCGGCGATTGAGAGTCACGACCATCAACGTCTGAGACAGGCAAACAGTGCTCTTGACCAAGGGACCCAACATTTGGCGACCTTCCTGATTGATCGGGCGATGGCGGAAGCGGCCAAGCGGAAGACGTGAATCTAGAATGGAGAAACGCGGAATGCGGATTGCGGAATACAGGCCACCGGAGCTCCGCATTCCGCGTTTCTATATTGCCGTTTCGGTCGTGATATAGGGCAGACGGATCGTAAAAGTTGAGCCGGAGCCAGGGGCGCTCTCCAGAGATACGGTCCCTCCGTGCGCCTGGATCGTATGTTTGACGATCGATAGCCCAAGTCCGGTCCCTCCCGCGTCTCGGGAGCGATCCTTGTGAACGCGGTAAAAGCGCTCGAAAATGTGCGGTTGATCGGTGAGCGGAATCCCAGGTCCATTGTCTTTGACCTCGAGAAGCAGATCGGAGTCAGAGCGTCTCACTGATATCCAGACCTTGAGGCCAGATTTTCCGCCATACTTCAGAGCGTTATCCAACAGGTTAAAAATGGCTTGCTCGATTTTCACCTGGTCAGCCTCGACCACTGGCACTTCGTCGGGAATGTCGACGTTAACCGTAGCCCCGACGGTATTGATCAGGCTGTCGGATCGCTCCAAGGCTCGAGCGACGCAGGTTCTAAGTTGGACCGCTTGGAACTTGAGAGGTAGCCGGCGCGATTCCAGGCGCGATAACTCGAGAAGATCGTCGACCAGAAGATTGAGGCGTTGCGCATGCTTATGCATTGTCGCCAGAAACTTCTTGGTTGTAGCCCGATCCGGTGGCGCCTCCAGCAAAGTCTCCAGATAGCCGGTAATAATTGAAAGAGGCGTGCGCAGCTCGTGCGATACGTTCGCAACAAAATCTTTGCGAACGCCTTCGAGGGAACGGACCTCGGTTACGTCATGGAAAACCAACAAGATACCTGCGATCCCTTCTCGGGTCGGAGGGCGTAGGGCGACCGAAGTCACTTGGAACTGTTTCGCGACAAATCCATCCTTTTCCCGGATATCCACCGGAAGCTCAGCATATTGTGGAACCTCGGTTTCTACGGTTCGCTTGGCCATTTGATGCAGAACATGATTGCGAAATGCCTCCATGACCGTTCGCCCTACGGGGTTCCGCGAAAGAGAAAACATCTTGGTCAGTCGATCGTTGGCGAGTCTGATCGTCAAATCTCGGTTGGCTACGAGTACGCCTTCGACCATGCTGCCAAGGATGGCGCGCAGGCTAAAGTCTTCGTCCGCGATTAATTGGGCAAATTTCTGCTGACGATGAGCGATTTGATGTAGATCGTCGTAGATCTCCCGAACAATCGCTGGCCGGGAGCTGGTTGATGTAATCTCTTGTTCAAGCGCCAGATGCCGAATAGCTCGACGGACTTGCGCCAAGTGGTGGCGCAAGATCAATGCTGTACCGGCGGAAATAACAAAAAGGACCGGCCATAGAATGAGCCAAATAGTTGTCACGACGATTGTTGCGGCAAAAAACGATAGCCTTCTCCTCGGACCGTTACGATTCGGCTGGCTGCACCGCCCAGTTTTTCCCGAAGCCTGCGAACATGGGTGTCGACAGTCCGAGTATCGATCGCATTTTCGTAGCCCCAAACGTCCTGTAACAATGTTTCACGGCTAAGGGTCCGGCCTCGCCTCTCTACCAGGGTCGCAAGAAGCTTAAATTCGGTGGTAGTAAGCTCCAGGCGGCGGCCCTGGACTGTAATTTCGAAGTTACTTTTGTTGAGACAGAATCCATCTACCTCTACGACAGCCGAGGTCCGAGTTTCTCGAATTCGACGAAGTAGGTTTTGGACACGGAGGACTAATTCCCTCGGGCTGAAAGGCTTGGTAATATAATCGTCAACGCCGAGTTCTAATCCGGCGATACGCTCCGAGAGCAGACCCTTTGCGGTTAGCATCAACACCGGAATCTGAGCGGTATCGATTTCCAATTTTAATTTTCGAAACACTTCCGTGCCGCTCATTTGGGGCAACATGACGTCCAAAACGATGGCGTCAGGACGGCCTTGTCGAGCAGCCAATAGGGCGGCCGTTCCGCTGGAAGCGACATCGACATCAAATCCGGCCCGATTTAGGTGGTAGCGGACGAGGTCAAGCACATCTGCTTCATCATCGACGACGAGAATAGTCTCCCGCATTGTAGCGCGAGCCTATCGAATAGCATTCGTTCGATCAAGAACCGCAAAAAAATGATCCGGGTTGCGCACGCCAAGGAGTAGAAGTCGAGAGAAATCGTGCGCAAACCCGAATCGCCTTAACCGTAGAGATAGACAGGCGGGGGAAGGCAACCGTTCAAATTTTGTGCTTTTTCTTGAGGAGATTGCGGTTCCGGGCACTATTTTCGCCCTTTTTTATCTTCTGCTACTCCAACGCGACGAGAAGGTAAGCGGTCTCCGAGTGCCAATTAAGCGGAATCGCGTAGTTTCTTGAATCATTTCGCTGGCTCAGACCAGCTTCCGACCCCACCATCACGGTCGGCACCGAAATTTGAAACTCGCTCCCGAACTCCTCGCGGGCGTTTCCGCTCAACGTATTTGCGATTTCACCCACCAGATCCTTTTTCGCTTCCTCGTCGATACGGGATTCTTTGAGTAGGCCGAGGATCTCGCCGAGCATTTTGCCCGTGGCGGTGAAACAAATTACCCCTCGAGATCTTCCGGAAACGCCGATTATGCCAGTGTATTCCAGAAACGGACCCAGTTTTTCCCGCACGAACGGCGGCTCAATGACTAGGGAGGGGCGTTCCTCTAACGAGGCGAAATAGCGCCTAGCAGTAGAAATGAAGACGTGAATATCTTGATCGTTCATCTTCGTCTAGTCACTGAGTAAAAGCTGAAACGCCTCACGGAGTTCATCCGGATTGATTGGTTTGCAAAGAAAACCGCTCGCACCCTGTTTGATGGCCCGGATTGCCGTCGTCCGGTCGCGCAAGGCCGAAATTATAAGGACCTTTGCCTCTGGATTGATTTGCATCAACCGGTCAAGACAAGTCAAACCGTCCATCTTCGGCATTGTTATGTCTAACGTAATGATGTCGTGTTGCTTTTCAGCATACAGTTGAATGGCCTGTTCTCCATCCTCCGCTTGATCGACCTCGGTGATTTCCCCTGATTCGATCCCGCGTTCGATTGCTCGCCGTATTACGCTTGAGTCATCAACGATCAGCAATTTCATGTCCCAGGAATCCTCAGCCGAAATTCACAGTAAATGTCCTGTTCAGTATTTACAGCAACCGAACCTCCGATCTGGGTCGCAAGATCCCGAACCGCGTCCAGACCGACGCCCCGACCTCCGTCGCGAGTGGGGTAATCCAGCGTAGTAAACCCCGATCGGAATAGCAATGCCTTTAGCTCCTCGTTGGTCCAATCTTGAATTGTGTCCGTCGAAGCATACGCTAACTTGACTGCTCGCTCCTTAATCTCCTGTGAATTGAGGCCTTTCCCGTCGTCCCATACGCTGAAATAGAGGGAACCGTCATTACTGCGACTGGCCGAAATCCGTAGTTTTCCTACCGCCGGTTTCATTTTGGCCACCCGATCTTTAGGCGTCTCAATGCCATGGGTTACTGCGTTTCGGATAAATTGAGTAAGAATATTTTGGATCGGATCAATTAGATCGCTCGGAATATCTTCGCCATTTAAAGAAATTTCGAGAGCAACATCGATTTGCTTATCGTTTCGTTCAGCGATCGTTCGGGCAAATTCCGCTAGTTGCTCAAATCGGCTCCCCACTTTCTGCTTTCGGCCAAAGGTGCTCTGCATGGCAACTAACCTCTGGATCAGGTCGCGGTTCATGGCCACTTGATCGACGAGCGAGGTTACCGTTTGGGAAAATTCGTCTGATCCGGTTTTCTTCTCCACCGGTTCTTTTTTGGCAAAAGTAGTTTGCATGGCGATCAGCCGCTGGACCAAGTCACGGGTCAGGCTGACTTGGTCAACAATCGAGGCGAGGCCGGAGGTAATGGGTAGAAATTCTTCGCCAGCGATTGTTTTTCCGGTACGGACCGTCGCAATCTTGTCTTCAAGGTCGCTCGCCAACTTTTCAAAGTAGCTGAGATGGATCATCGATGCGTTGCCTTTAAGGAGATGAATTGATCTCGATAGTTTCTCCAACAACCGCTGGTACCGGGAAGAACGATCAGCGCTCGACTCCTCCAATCTGCTCGCATACTGTTCCGATTCCAAGGCCCGCAGCAGTTCACCGATTTGCTCTTCCGTATGATCAAGAAACTCCGCCAAAATCGCCGCGTCGATGTGAATGATACCAAAAAGCATCTCGATCAGCGATCTCGCCTTGACTTCGTTCTCCCGAATTTGGCGACTGAGGAGTATCTCGGTCGTTGAATCGAGGACTGTCACCATTATCTGTGTGATCTTTCCCTGATCAAAAACACGGTTAAATTGAAACTCGACGATCTTAACCGGTGATCGCGAGTTTTCGTCGCGTATATTATACTCGACTTCGGTCAATGGATTGGTTTGCTGGATCAGTTTGTCTTTGATCTTAGGACTAAAGAGTAGGTCGAGATAACCGGCCGTTGCCGAGAGGATATCAGGAGTCACGACTGGCTCCAGTTCCCAGTTCCTCGAAGGATTGAGCAGCTCGAGAAAATGGAGCCCGGCAAGCTCCCGACGAAAAATGGTAGTAGTCGCCCGAGAATAGCTGGGCTGAATAATTAGGTCAGGCCCAATCAGCAATAAGCCCTCGTTGACCGTTTCGAGGATCTTTCTTACTTGCTGATTTCGTTCCTCGACCTGGTCAATCATATAATTAAACCGGGTTGCCAGAAAACCGACTTCGTCGGTGGTAATGACAGGAGCTCGAGCGCTAATATTTCCCGATCCGATCTGTTCCGCGGTCGTCACCAGTTTCCCGATCGGTTTCAGCAGAAAGTGAGCAAAAAACAGAGTGCCGCAGACTCCGACCACCAAAATAATCAATCCGACGGTGGCTACCGACCGTGCCAGGTCGGAGGCAGGCTGAAATGCCTCGCTCGTATCGATTCGAACTACCAGACCCCAGTCCAATTCTGGAATGGCAATTGGAGCAAATAAACCGAGCGCTTCGTGTCGCCGCTCATCGAGAAAAGTGACCTCTCCGGAGTTGACATTCGCCTCATCCGAAAACAATCGAGCCGTAGCCAAATTATTTAAAGGCGCCGCCAGGATTGAGCTGCGAGGTCCTGGTGTTCCATCCAGATTGCTAGTCGCTACGGTTGCGGTGTCGGGTAGCTGCTCGAGAAATCGGGACTCCGTCCGAAGCAAGTGGTCTGGCCCAATGATGAAGGCTTGGCCGGTATTACCCAATCCGACCTCCGGCCAGTGTTTCTCAAAGGTGACAATATCGGTTAGTTCTCGACTCGCGATCTCGTGGACCAAGACTGCTTGCCGGCTGCCAAGCCGATCGGCGATCGCACAGCTCATGAACAGAACCGGAAGATTGTACGCACCGGTATACCGTTCCAGATCCGTCACCATGACTCGATCTACTCCGTCAGGACGATCATCCGGAATCGGAGAATACCATGCCCCGAGATAAGCCTTCTTGAGGGCTCCGGTAGCCTGCCAACCGCGGAAGACGTTCGTCCCCAGATCCCAGCGTTTGTGGTAGGTGTAGACGACATTTCCAGCGTTATCGACCAATAGCAGATCGCTATAGCCATTCCGTCGCACGACCGCCTGGATCGCTGGATGGTAGCGATCCATGACTTCAGCAAACATGGTCTTCACAAAAGCCGTTCGAATGCCCGGTTCGAGATCTGGATTGATCGCAATTTCCGTCGAGAGGTTGTTCTCCTCCTTGGCCGAGATCGGTGATGGATTCTTCAAAAGATAGACATATTGAACAAGAACCCCCTCCCAGCTTAGCTGATCGATGGCTTCTATTCCCGGAACTGGCGTGGTTTTAACGGTCTTCCAGTCGGGCCGGAAAGATCGTCGGTAGCCATCCCGCAGCTGTTCACGAAGATTTTCAATGAACTGAGCATTTACCTCCAGTCCGGCGTCTTGCAGATCGCTAACCAGATTCTTGTAGCCTGCGCACAACTCGGCGGCAGCATAACGAAAAGTCTGACTCTCCGCTTGAGTGGCGATATCTCGCCGGTGGTCACCCAGGAAGCGCGTGATTACTTCGGAGAGCGATTGCCGGAGAGAACGAAATCCGTCTAAGCGCACTTTGCGCAAAGCTTCCGCGGTTAAGAAAAACGCGGTCGAGGCGAGACCAAATATGATGGCGAACGCAATGGTAAGAGTGAAAATGAGCAGCTTGTCCCGAATTCCTAGCCCGCGCGGAAGGGTGTCTAACGCTGCTGATTTACTATTCCCACGTGCTCCGATCATTCGTCATTGACCTGATTGCTAATGGCCGGTCGTGGGTTGAAGCTTCTGGATCGATTCCAATTTTCCGTTTTTTATTTGAGTAAGAAAAACGGCGTGACTACCTGAGTGGTCGCTATTGCTCCAGCCGATCCGCAGCGGTTGCAAGTCGAGATTGGTATGGTTCAAGGCATCGATACAGCGTTGCTCCGTCAAATTGGGCCCGGCTCGCCGGATGCCATCCACCAGTAGCATCGCTCCCAAATATCCTTCGAGACTGACGTGCGAGAGGTCGTTTGCTCCGCTTGCTCGCATGTCCGCCTGAAAGCTTCTGACTAGCGGGATGGAAGCGTCTTCCGGCGACGGAACTACTTCGGTTAGGATCATCCCTTCACTGGTTGGTCCCGCCGCTTTGATCAGCATCTGAGCCGAAATCGTCGATAGAGAGCAGAACTTCGTGTGGCCTAATTCGGTCGATTTGGCTCGCTCGAGCAGTGAAACGATCGGGCGGAGGGTTCCCATAATTATGACCGCATCCGGACGAGTAGCCACGATCTGGTCGAGCGCTGGTTGCATATCCACGGAGTTGCGGACGAACTTACAGTCGGTGACCGGTTCGAGGTGACGGCTCTGCAAGGCACGAGTCAGGCTCTTGAAGCCATCGTCGCCAAAGCTGTCGTTTTGGCGGACGACGGCAATCTTTTTGAGTCCTAAACCATTCACCAGGTAGGCCAGGAGCGATTCTATCTCTTCTGCATAGCTAGCGCGTACGTTGAATACGAGAGGCAAAACGGGATGCCTTAGGCTTTCCGCCCCAGTCATTGGCCCGAGGAAAATCAGGCCCGCCTCATTGATCATGGAGAGGGCGGTCATCGAATTAGCGGTTCCGACATAACCAACCAAGGCAAATACCCGGTTGGTATTAATCAGCCTCTCCGTATAAAAGATGGTCTCTAGCGGCTCAAAATGATCATCGAAGTCAATCGACCGAATCTGCCGTCCAAAAATTCCTCCCTCGCGATTGACCCGAAGGAAATAGGCGAGATAACCCTCCTTAAATTCCGAACCGATGTGGTTGGAAATACCCGTCTGCGCGTTAACCATCCCGACCCGGATCTCATTCAGATCAACCGAATGATCCTGAGTAAGAAATTGACCTTTAGCCAAAGAAGAGGCGAGACCGATAGCCAAGGCCGCGAGGAAGGCGCAGCTAAAGCCGGGACGCCGAATGTTGTTTGGACAATTCACTAAATGATGCGATACCCGGTGGTAAAGCTTTCGGAGATCGCAAATCCGTTTCTTACCACACGGTCGCAGAAAATCGAACCAAAATGCAGCTCGCGCGTCGGATCCTCCTACGCGACAGCGGTTTCGCGAGTCTGCAACGCCCACAAAATCGGCTTGGCGAACAGAGAAGTTGGGCTAGGATAGTGGCTCGCTTATTTGCGGTGGCCGTAGCTCAATGGTAGAGCCCCGGATTGTGGTTCCGGCTGTTGCGGGTTCGAGCCCCGTCGGCCACCCCACCTGCGTGCTTAATAGTTGCCAATCACCCCGATTGCAGGACTGTTCGGGCTGAACCTGAAACCAGAAGCCGCTGATTGGCATGACCGACAACTCATCGAAGGACCAAGCGCTTGACGTACGGCAACTGGCGCCGGCGGTTAATTTGTTCATAAAACACGCGACTCCGCAGTTTACGGTTGATGCTTGCGTCGACGCTTTTATCCGAACGCTCGCACAATTCATCGATGGCCAGGTCTTCTTTGGTTATTGCTGGCAGCCGGATGTGCAGCTCCACGAGCGAAGTCCTATTTCGCTGGCTAATGGCATCATCACCCGAGGTTCAATGATTGGTGAAGAAAGATCGGAACTGGACAAGATTTTGGCCGAGTCGTCCGAAAGTCTCTTACTGACGCTGCACCGATCCCTCCGATCGTTCCGATCCGACGCGGCGGCGCGCGGCGAGTTAAGGGGGGCTAATTGCCGGAGCGCGATCGAGATCCATTTTTCCTATTACGGCAAGCCGATTCTCTGGATGGTGGTTGGTTTGGCCAACGCCAGGATCTTGACAATCACCGAAACTCAAGAATTTCTTCTGCTCTTTTGCCGCTGTTGTCTCGTTTCCCTACACGGAGCTTATGTCGCGAAAGTCGAGCGAATGGAAAGAGCGGACCAATTGCCTCCCTCCGAACAATTCAATCTCGCCCTTCAGTGGTTTCATTCGATTATTCGCCATCTGAATGTCGGCATTTCCCGAGCGCAGCACGGCCAGGGGGCAGCGGCTGCCGACGCGCTGGATCGAGCCTCCATCGTGGCCGGGGTCTGCCTGGCGGAGATGCTATCGTTGAGGACAAAGATTCCCGATCGATCGTCACCGGAGCGGTTGCTCGAAGATCCTTTGGCCGCGGAAGTACGCAACGTCCAAGGTTAGCGAAACCTCAGAACTGTTTTTTTGCCTCTGCTGTGGGCGCTCAGCCGATAGCATACCGGTTTAATTGTTCGTTTTGCTGCCAAAGACGATTGCATCGCCGATTTGGAGTTGAATATTGTCCGCCACCGAACATGAAAATCATTCGATATGAGGATCCTTCTGGCGCATTCCGATACGGCAGCGAACAATCAGATGGGAAAGTATTTGAACTCGGCGGTGAAGTTTTTGGTTCTTTGAAACCGATTGGCAAAACTGCTGACGTAAAAAGGAGACTTGCACCGGTAGCTCCGACTAATCTGATTGGCATAGGCCTCAATTACCGGCGGCATGCGGAAGAAAGCGGTGCAAAGATTCCCGAGCGACCAATTGTTTTCATCAAATTACTAAACAGTTTGCAGAATCCCGGAGATCCAATTGAGCTTCCCCGTTCCAGCCAAGAGGTCGATTACGAATGCGAATTGGCGGTCGTGATTGGCAAGAGCTGCCGGGACGTCACGCCAGAAAATTCGTTGCAGTATGTATTAGGTTACACTTGTGCAAACGACGTCAGCGCTCGCGATTGGCAATTGAAGTGGGGCGGCGGACAATGGTGCCGGGGCAAGAGTTTCGATACTTTTTGTCCTCTCGGCCCGGTACTTGTCACGCCTGACGAAATTCCGGACCCGAACGATCTGAAGATTCAGACGATTTTGAATAGTGACATTGTTCAGGACTGGAATACCAACGACATGATTTTTGATGTTCCGGCCCTTATTTCCTTCCTTAGCCAGAATACCACGCTTATCCCAGGAACAGTGATTCTTACCGGTACACCGCATGGAGTTGGAATGGCGGCCAAGCCGCCGCGGTATTTGCGTCCAGGAGATACCGTCTCAATCTCAGTGGAGAAAATCGGGGCACTGACGAACCCGGTGGTTGCTGCCGGGTAGCTGGGTAAACGCCGGGAACGCCGTGAGTGGTGAGAGTGCCGGAAGCGCCGGAAGCGGTGAGAGCGCCCAGGAGCGGTGAGAGGTGATTGGTGAGAGGTGAGAGGTGAGGCGCGAGCGGTCCGAAGAGATTCTACTGAAGCGGGGTGGGAGACGAATGCAATATCTAATTCGCCGTCCAACATGTGTACCAGGGAACGCGAGCTTCCGTTCGTAATCGCGAACTCCGGTTGCGGATCGATTGGATGGTAACTGGCAATCAGGCCGGCCAGATGAGTCGCGGCGAACGTTTCCAAACTCCCTATGCGAATGAGCGCAGGCGAGCGGCTGCCAGATTTGGGAAAGACTTGTCAGAGATCTCTGAGCAATGAATCGAGCCGCCGCGCGACCGGTAGTAATGTCTCGCCGGCTGTGGTCAGATTGATGCCGCGAGCTGTCCGGGTCAGCAATTTGCTGCCCAGGACCGCTTCGAGCTTTTGCATCCGGGCCGAAACATTGGTTTGAACTGTGTGCAGTCGACGCGCTGCCTTCGAGATACTGCCCGATCGAGCAACCTCGAGGAATATAAGCAGATCAGGCAGGAACCTCGGATGCACCTTGCCATCATTACGAATGATGGCTCCTCTGACAACAAATCGTTACCGATTTCATCGGAATCGCTCCTATGGTGAGCATCCCCTAAAAAAATATGTCTCACTCGCCGAATTCGCCAAAGCTAATCCTGATTGCTGGGCCTTATCGTTCCAACACCAACGATGATCCTTTACTCATCCACGCGAACTATCGACGGATGAACGAAGTCGCCTTAGAAGTCTTTCGGATGGGACATTTGCCCGTTACTGGCGAGGCAATAGCGCTTTCGCTGATCGAAGTGGCTGGCTCGCAAACATTCGGTGATGCAGTCTGGAATGAGATTTTTCATTCGGTTGGG
>WNFP01007581.1_pt1 | contig 10828 bp, 9 predicted proteins | sample 5400201 | NCBI WGS metagenome assembly WNFP01 (sample SAMN13153355, study PRJNA577476) | soil metagenome | isolation source: 115 cm saprolite under Madrone tree | place: USA:California | collected 2016-06-14
CAGCATAAAGTGCATGATAGGGAAATTGCTGAACAAAACTTTCGTTTGCCCGGCAGAGGTTTCCATGTCTCCTGGAGCAGGGATTTCTGCTAGGATTTTGATAGTTTTCAATGTCAGCAAATTCCATATTGCCGTCTGAAACCCAGGCGGATAAAACCCCGGCCGCAGATTCCACGGCAGTTGTGCCCGCTGAGTCCGTAGCGACAAGACTGTTTCTTCGTCCGTGGAAGCACATGCTGGAGCATCGTGGCGTGCCGACTCTGGTGTATCTGGCCAAGACGGAAGCGCATACCTATGCTTTTTCCGTCGCAGCCAACGCAATTCTTTCATTTTTTCCTTTCATGGTCCTGCTGATGTGGCTGATTCGCAATGTCTTCCACTCCGAAACCATGTTCAATGTGGTGGTTGACCTGCTTAAGGACCATCTGCCGGCGGGGCAGGATTTCGTCATCAAAAATCTCACATATCTGGTCAAGAACCGGCAGCGCGTCAAGATGGCTTCGCTGGTGATCCTTCTTATCACTTCCACAGGCGTTTTTGTCCCGCTGGAAGTGGCCTTTAACCGGATATGGGGCTTTACCCGGAACAGGTCGTATCTAGGCAATCAGATCATCTCGCTGGTGCTGGCTTTCGCGTGCGGCATTCTTGCGCTGGCCTCTGTTGGGATGGCGGCGGGCAACGAACTGGCGCTCTCCTTCATAATGCGCGGCAATGAGAACATCGTTTTCCGGGCCGCCACTTTCGTGGCCCTAAAGATCTGCGCCACGGCGGCGAGTATCACCATTTTCTTTCTCATCTATTGGATACTCCCCAATGGCAAGGTCAAAGCCAGAAGCGTAATGCCTGCAGCAGTGGCCATGGGCGTGTTATGGGAGGTGGGCAAATATCTCTATATAAAGACGCTGCCCTGGCTGAATTTTCAGGAAGTTTATGGTCAGGCCTTTTCCATCTCGGTGGCCTTAATGTTCTGGGCATTTATCTCCGGCCTGATGTTGCTGGCAGGAGCACACCTGTCATCAGATTTCACACCCAGGAGGACTGAGGATCCGGAGGATGATGAGAGCTTGCAGTTCAGCTAAGACCCGGGTTGACTGGCTGGCGCAAGCGCTGGAACCAGAGATTGTTAATTAACAGGCGACTAGTTTTTAAATCCTCGCCCATTCCACTTGCAAAATCCTTCCCCAGAACAACGGATTAGGAGGTTGGAAAATTAGCTGGAAACGAACCCATCCGGCTCTGGCTTTAAGAAAATTGTAACTTTATAAAGCGGTTTGGGCATAAAACACCCGCCCATTCACTTGTAAGTATTCCCCGCAAAATTGGCCCTCCCCAGCCACTGTTTTTAACCACCAAATCGGGTTCCCGGGCACCAAAACAAAGAAAACACCGGCGGTTTGGCACGCCTCTAAAATCCCGTTTTGAAATCGAAAGGAGAAAAAATTATGCAGAAAAATACGGTTCGTTTGTTGATTGCAGGCACTTTAACCGTTTGTCTAAGTTCGGTTCCAAGCAGAGCGGCAGGTCCTATTCCGCCACAACTGCCCCAGCCCCCATCATCTTTTATGAACAGGACAGCAGGTCCAATTCCTCCACAGCTGCCACCTCTGTCTGTGAAATGATTTGCGCTCTATGAGTGGCTGGTTTAAGCTGGCCACTCATTTTCCGATGAATAGAGGCGAACTAATCATTGCCCTGGTAGGCATAGCGCTTCAGCTTGGCCTTTGGGTATTACTGCTTGTGCAGCGGTCCTATAGGCAATTTCCGATCTTTCACGCCTATGTGGGATTCTCGGTGATCAGTGCTGGGTTGAGCATAGCCGTACGTCATCACAGTTCGCTTTTGTTTTACATCTACTGGGTGAGCGAAGGTTTCTATGTCCTGCTGACGTTTTTTGCGCTCCAAGAGACCTTTCGTTCGGTGTTCAGAAATTTTTATCATTTTCCCTGGGTCCGGTTGTCGTTCCCGGTCATTGCAATCGTGATGGTCGGGGTGGCTATTTCCCGAGTGGTATTTCTGCCTCCTGCCGAGCATAATCCCCTGACCAGCGCACTAATTTCACTGGAAATAGCCGTCGGATTCCTGCAATTTGGCATTTTTTGCATCTTTATTCTCCTCGTTAGCTTTTTCCATATGCGATGGCGCTTACATGCGTTCGGCATCGTCCTTGGATTTGGCATTGCTGCGGCCGGGTCGTTGGTGGCATTTCTATTACGTTCCGAATTCGGAAAAAATTTAGATCACATGCTACGAATAGCCAGTCCTCTGTCATACATTATGGGTGTGGCTATTTGGGTAGCTACGTTTTGCCGACCCGAGCCTTCATATTCAAATCAGGGTTGGACGTTGCCGTTGCCCCTAGAGCTGACAATTGCGGAATTGCAGCAGTACACCAAGGCTGTAAAGGGAATTGTAAGAAGATGATGTTCGATTTCATCGTAATTTTCCTGGTCGGCATGTTGCTTCTGTTTGCCGCGTACACGGCTTTTAAGCTGGTGGGGCGGTTCCCCAAACGCACCCCCGAAGACGTAACGCCTTTTTTGCGCTCCGCCAATTCCCAGGAATTCATGGCCCTGCTGGATCCCGCTCTGGAAGTGAACTTCCGGCTGCGCATGGCGCCGACGGAGTTTAAGGATTGGCAGCATAGACGAATCCACCTGCTGCGTGAATATCTGTTGCGAATGTCCCACAATGCGATCATCCTGATTGAATGGGGCAATCTGGAAGCATTCCACGAGGAAGGCAACCCTCGCGGCATTGACGGTATTGAAAGACGGCAGCTTGCCCAGGAACTGGTGCAGGCGGCCACAGAGTTCAGACTTTACTCCATACTGGCGCTGATACGGCTCAAACTGTTGCTGGCCCTCCCCCGGCCTCTTCAACTTCTGGCGCCCTCCCCCAGCCTTCCCAGCTTGCGCCGTATCCTGGGAATTGACGCCATGGACACCTACCAGCGCCTCAAGAATGCAGCTGGCGGCTTGAGTCAGGCCTACAACCACGATTTCCACTCTGACTTGCTTGCCAGACTGTAACCATCTCTCTTGAACGGTTCCCTGTACTCGATATAATCGGTGCTTGCCGGTCTGGTCCACCATCACGCACAAACTTGACGCGCTGGGGTTGATCCCACACACGCGGCTGGCCCGCTTTGCCCTCTACCTGACCGGACTGGAAGCATTACTGCTGGCATTGCAAATCGTCCTGTCTCTGTTCAAAGCCACGGTTGCAGCCTCGGCTCTCTCGGGCTGGATCGTCTTTGTGGGCTGGGTGGCTGGCATTCTGCTATTTTTCCTGGCACTCCGCTGGTTCAGAGACCATGTGATGTGGAGCGTGCGCAACCGCCTGATCGTCACATACCTTTTCATAGGCGGCCTGCCCGTGGGCTTGATGGCGGTCATGGCGTTCGGGTCAGGATACGTTCTTGCACAGCATCTGGCGACATTTCTCGCCGTATCGGAGGTCCGGGTGCAGCAACAGCGTCTGGCCTCAGCCAACCTTGCCACCATTGAAGAAATGGAGCGTCATAAGGCGACCCCGGAAAAAATTTCAGCGGAGAACGTTCCTTTTGCCGGGCGCTCGATCACAATCTTGAAACCGGGCACAGCACCTGCATGGTTGAAAGACGGCTTCAGCGGTCTGGTCTCTGACCATGACAAGATCTACTTGCGTGCCGTCAATTCATTCGTCACCCCGCGCGGTCCGGCATTGGTGGTTTCAAGCGTTCCCTTTGATACAAAACTGCTCGCCCTGGTGGCCAACAAACTTGGATCGCTGACCCTTTCCTCCACCTTCGACTTCCGCGGCTCCGCCAACGCGGCGAATGATGATCGACAAACGGACGAGACTATCACCAGGGTGAAGGTGGCGCAGCAGCATGTCGTAACCGCTGGCACTGTCGCTGCACCCCGGCGCAGCCTGGACTGGGAATTCCGGTTCGGTGGATTGATTCAATCCACGAATTGGGAAACCGGCGAACCGCAAACCAATCTTTTTCTCTCCGGGAGCACCCGGCTCTCCACGGTCCTGGCCAACCTTTCAGAATCAATGTCATTCTGGAGCGGAATCATCGGGGTAGTTCTGGTGGGCGCGGCCATCCTGTTCGCTGTTGTGGTGCTGGTGGCGCTGCTCATTGGTGTGGGACTCACCCGCAAGATTACCTACTCGGTGGCCAATCTCTATAAGGCCACGCAATTCATCAATCGGGGCGATTTCACGCAGCGTATCCAGGTGCGGGAAAAAGACCAGTTGGCCGCTTTGCAGGTTTCTTTCAACTCCATGACGGATTCCCTGCAGCAGCTCATCGCTGAGCAAAAAGAAAAAGAACGCCTGCAGAGCGAGTTGGAAATCGCCCATGAAGTGCAGGCACAGCTATTTCCCGGCAGCATCTCCGGCACGCGCAGCCTGGAGTTGTTTGGCATCTGCCGTCCGGCGCGCATTGTAAGCGGTGATTACTACGATTTTCTGGCGTATGGCCCTGACCAGGTAGGGATCGCCGTGGGCGACATCAGCGGTAAAGGCATCTCTGCCGCGCTGCTGATGGCCACAATTCATTCCGCCGTTCGCGCCTATGAGCAGCAGGAGTTGCTTTCCGCGGGAAGCGTGGCGACCTATGGTACGCATTCCCGCACCGCAACCGTGTTGTCCCGCGTGGCCCCTTCGCCGGCGCACATGCTCTGGCTATTGAATCGCCACCTTTTCGAAAGCACGCAGCCGGAAAAATACGCAACGCTATTTCTGGGCTTCTATGAGGAAGCCAAACACCAGCTTACCTATGCCAATGCCGGCCATCTGCCGCCGATTGTCCTGGCCAAAAACGGTACGGTGCGTCGGCTGGAAACCGGAGGGACCGTGGTCGGCCTGTTCCCCGATTGCGATTATGAAGAAGAAACCGTGGAACTCTACCCCGGAGACATCTTTATTGCTTTCAGTGACGGCATCACCGAACCGGAAAATGAATTTGGAGAGTTTGGCGAAGACCGCCTGCTTGAGGCGATTGTCAGGTATCGCGATTTACCATTGGAACGCATTACGGAGCACGCTGTCTCAGCCGTGCAGGATTGGATTGGCTCAACCGAGCAGCCGGACGATATCACTCTGGTGCTGGCCCGTAGAATTTAGGCGTTTAGGATATACAGGAAGAAAAAAGCCCCATTCATGAAAGCCCTGCTCATCCTCGCCCTATCTCTTCCGCTCACCGGATCAACCGATCACCTGGTCCCCTGATCTGTTAGCACGTTTCTGTTGGCAAACCAGGTAACCTGAAAATCTTTCCGTCTATTTGGCCGCCACAGCAATTATGGTTGTACACCTAATTTGTGAACTCCACATGTGGACGAGGAAAATGAAACTTACCGGCGCCAGCCATAACCGTACGTTTTTAGCGTCGTGGCAAACCAAACGCAACGGCAAAGATGCGTTGCTGCATCACATGCGCGATATGACCAGGGCCCTGGAAGCACTCCAAATAGAGATGCATGGCCAGCTTGCGGCCAGCGCACCCGGTCAACACTCGCATTTTTTAGCAGACGCCAATGCCGTGCAGGCGCTGAACAATTTCAAGGCGGAGTTGGACCAGGTACGCCGCATTCTCTGGTTTTATATCGAGGAAGCCGGGCAGCCCCCTGCACCAGGTGACGATTATACCCAGCAGGCTAAACATTCGCAGCGCTTGAGCGGCGTACTGACTCCAGTCTCGCCTGCTCCCGATACTGATGAAGAGACCGCCGGTGGAGCGCCAGAATCATTTTTCAAACGCCTTGACGTGGTGATCGACAACTACTATTTGCAGGAAAAAAAGCCCGTGACCAACACCAAGGCCGGCAAGCCAATGGGCTTCTAGGGAGTCTTCGCCAGCCGGTGGTCCAGGTTGGCCAGCCGCCAGCCGGTCTCAAACACCAGTCGCGTGATCTTCGTCAATTTGCCGAAATCAATCTTGTCCACCGTGTCGGTAGGCCGGTGATAATCCACGTGAGTGCCGTCAAAATAAAAAATGATGGGCACGCCATGCTTGGCGTAATTCCAGTGATCGGAACGGTAATAGATGCGTTCCGGATTATTGGGATCGTTGTAGTAATAGTCCAGCTTCAGCTTTTGAAACTCGGAATTCGTTTCCTCGCTGATCTCGTGCAGTTCGCGGCTGATGCGATTTGATCCCACCAGGTAGACGCTGTTGGCGTCTGTCAGGTGTTCGTCTTCCATTTCTTTGTCGCCCGCTGGCTTGGAACGTCCGATCATATCGATATTAAGGTCTGCCACCAGCTTATCCAGCGGGACCACGGGCGCATAGTCCGTGTTGTACTCGGAGCCCAGGAGCCCGAGCTCTTCACCGGCATGGAACATGACCAGCACGGAGCGTTTGGGCCGTCTCAGTGACATGGCATGGGCAATACTCAGCACGGCGGTGGTGCCGGAACCGTCGTCGTCCGCTCCCGGATAGATTTCCCCGCTGGGTCCGGTTTTCAGATGATCGTAATGCGCGCTGAAGACCACGTATTCATTTCTGAGCGCCGGATCGGTCCCTTCCAGAATCCCCGCCACATTCTGCGTGGTAGTGCGTGTGAGTTGCATGAACGCGCCAATTTTGGCGGTTACATTGATCTGCCGGGCCTTGAAATTCTGCTTGCGAGAAACAGTTTCATAAAATTGCTTCAGGTCAAGGCCGGCGTCGCCAAGAAGTTCCTCGGCCAGGGCAGGGCCCAAGGTCAGCATCGGCAGGAGACCCTCAGTTTCGCGTGCCAGACGGACGCTTTCGCGCGCGGCGGCCCTCTCCTGAAAACCTTTGTTCTTCATGAAGTCCAGAGTGCGTTGGGAAGGAACCTGCAGAATCCCCAGCGCGCCATGAGCACGGGCCGCACCCTGGCCTTCTTCATGTTCGCCCAGCCGTGAAGCGTCAATTCCCGCCGGAGCGCCTGGCGCGATCATGACAATTTTGCCTTTCACATCAACGCCCGCGTAATCATCATGCTGCTGCGACGCCGCAGATACGCCATAGCCCACGAACACGATCTGGCCTTGCGCATAACCGTTTGCGGTCAGGCCGTTCATGTAAAAATCGCCGAAGTGGTAGGCGCTCTCTTTGCCAGGGCTGGTCAGCTCCAGGGAGCTTTTTGCCGTATCAGCCCGGGTGGAAACCACCTGAAAGGTCTGGAGAAAATCGTTGTGTTCGCCGGCGCCATGAAAACCATAAGCCTCCAGGTGCGCGGCCAGATATCTCGACGCGATGGCAAAATTGGGGGCCAGCGTGTATCGTCCGCCCAGCTCTGGAGAAGCCAGGAACTGAAGATGCATTCGCAACTCTTCGGGAGTAATGGCATCCACGGTGGTGGGTACCGAAGGCAGAACTACAGACGAAGGAGTTACGGCATAGGTGCAGACTGAAAAAGCGACAGCGAAGTAAAAAACGACTGCAACAAGAAAACTCTTAGTGTGTTTCACCGTACGATGGTATCAGTCCATCTGGCCGCTTACAATCTGTTCTGGCGTCTTGGCCGCCGAGGAATTACGGATACAATCGAGCAAGGAATTCTAGTGAAACAGAACATTATTGTATTGGAAGATGAGGCGGACATCGCCAACCTGGTCCAGCACCATTTGCAACTGGCCGGGTTTATCGTGCGTATTTGCTCGTCCGGCGATCAGGTACTGGCACTGGCGCGCAAGCATGCCCCTGTCCTGTTTCTGCTCGATATCATGGTTCCGGGCGGAAGCGGTTTTGAAGTCTGCCGTCAGATCCGGGAAAGCCGTGATCTGGCGCGGGTGCCAATTATCTTTCTGACCGCGCGCGCGAACGAAGAAGACCGTGTACGCGGCCTTGATCTGGGCGCTGACGACTACATCACCAAACCCTTCGGCACGCGTGAACTTACGGCCCGGGTCCGGGCTGTGCTGCGCCGGTTTGAGCAGCCGCTCACCACAAATATTGTTACCGCTGACTTCGAACTGCATAGCAACTCCATGACGCTGACCGTCCGCGGCAAACTCACTGACGTGACAGCCACGGAGTTCCGGTTGCTGCATTTTCTGGCTTCGCACCCAGGCCGCGTGTTTACGCGTGACCAGGTGCTGGATGGGGTGTGGCGCGATATGTCCTTTGTCACGCCACGTTCCGTGGACGTCTACATCCGCCGCCTGCGCGAAAAGATTGAACAGGACCCGGAAAATCCCAGGTATCTGAAAACGGTCCGCGGCGCGGGCTACAAGTTTGAGGCGGCCGCCAGGTGAGAAACCGCATATTTCTCAAGGCCATCCTTGCGCTGGTTGCCGTGATTGCGGCCGCCATGCTGACCCTTAACATCACGATCCGGCAAACCTGGGAGAGTTCGCTGCACAGCGACATTGAGCGCCTGCTGGTGCAGAATGCACAGGAGTTTGCCCTGCGCGTGGAAAACGACCACCTGCATTCGTTGCAGCAAATGGCCCTGGAAGAGGCCCGAATCACCCAGACGCGAGCCACGATCATCGCCCATGACGGCGCCGTGCTGGCGGATTCTGAGGCAGACCCCGGCACCATGGAAAATCATGCATCCAAACCTGAGGTGGCGGCTGTTCTGGGGGGGAAAGTAGGCAGTTCCACCCGCCCGAGCCAAACAGTGGGAGTAGAGTTCTTTTACGTGGCAGTGCCCAGCGGCGATAAGATTGTCCGCCTTGCCTATCCGCTGGCCAGCGTAAAAAGCGATCTGTGCCGAGCAGATAGCGCAGGGCAATCTCTCCGCTCGCATTGCTGAAACCAGCGGAGACGAAATTGCCCAGGTAGCAAGGGCCCTGGACCGTACCGCGCGACGCCTGGAAGAAAACTTCAACGATATCCGGGAAAGCCGGTCAGAACTGGAAGCTTTGCTCAACAGCATGACCGACGGCGTGATTGCCGTCTCCCCGGACCTTAAGGTGCGATGGGCCAATCATGCCATCGGCAGCATCATTCACCAGCGTGTGCGGATTGGCGCGCCCGTGATCGAACTGCTCCGCCATCCGGACTTCCTGGCCACGCTCACGAATGCCTTGCATTCGAAACAACGCGAGAGCGCTATCGCTACTTCCCTTTCCGGGCGCCGGTCGTTTTCCGTGACAGCGGAACCCCTGCCCGATGGCGGCGTGGTCAGCGTTCTGCATGATATTTCAGAAGTGGAGCGCGTGGAGAAGACCCGCCGGGACTTCATTGCCAATGTGTCCCATGAGCTGCGCACGCCCCTCACGTCAATACGTGGATACACGGAGACCCTGCTTGAATCCGATGTCGCCCTCAATGAGAGCGCACGCGAATTCCTTCAAGTGATCCGCCGTAACGCGGAACGCATGGGACGCCTGACGGAAGACCTTCTAGTGCTCGCCAGAGTGGAATCCGGAGAAGAAAAACTCGATTTACGCTCACACCCCGTGCGACAACTGCTGACTGAGGCGGCTTCCTCCTTGCAGGAGAATGCACGCAGCAGTGGCGTGGAACTCACCGTGGAGAAAGTGGGCGACTGGTCTGTGCTGGCCGATGGATACGCCGTGCAGCAGGTCTTTGGAAACCTGATCAGCAATGCGGTGCGGTACGCCGCAAGCGGAAAGAAAATCATTATCGGCGCGCATGAGCGCCCGGAGGGTATTGAATTCTTTGTGCGCGATTTCGGCCCCGGCATTGCGTCTGAACATCTGCCACGGATCTTCGAACGTTTTTACCGGGTCGATAAAGCCCGCTCGCGCGAAAGCGGCGGCACCGGACTGGGATTGGCCATTGTGAAGCATATCGTGCTCAACCACAGTAGCGCTGTGCGCGTGGAGAGTGCCGTGGGACACGACTCCACTTTTTTCTTTCTACTTCCTGCAGCTTAAGCCAGCAGTTCTCTGAGAAACAAATTCCTTGACTGCAAGAGCCCTCTCACAACGACCTCTTTTAACAATCATTTAACACTGCTCTGGTAAGGTCGTCTCGTAGACGAGTATGCGAAACACTTTCGAGGAGGAAGTATGAGATCCAGAATTTTTATGACACTTGCGCTGGTGGCCGCGATGATCGGCAGCAGCAGCGCAGAGACCAATTTGAACGGTGCGGGCGCCACCTTCCCTAATCCGATCTACCAGAAATGGTTCAGTGAATATCACAACGCGCACAAGGATGTGCAGATCAATTACCAGTCCATTGGCAGCGGCGGCGGCATCAAGCAACTCCAGTCCGGCACAGTGGATTTTGGCGCCAGCGACGGCCCGATGACCGACGAACAACTGGCCCAGACGCCCGGGAAAGTCTTCCATATTCCCACAGTGCTTGGCGCGGTGGTGCCGACCTACAACATTCCCGGCGTCAGCGCCGAGCTTAAGTTCACCGGCGACGTACTGGCCGCAATTTTTATGGGCAAGATCACCAAGTGGAGTGACCCGCGCCTGGTCAAGATCAACCCGGGCGTGAAATTCCCGGATACCGACATTGTTGTCGTGCATCGTGGCGACAGCAGCGGCACAACGTATATCTTCACGGATTACCTCACAAAGGTAAGTCCTGAATGGGCCAGCAGCATCAAGAAAGGCACTGCCGTGAATTGGCCGGTTGGTCTTGGACAGAAAGGCAATGAGGCCGTTGCCGGTACCGTGAAACAGACCGAAGGCAGCATTGGTTATGTTGAACTGATTTACGCGCTTTCCAACAAAATGCCTTACGGCACCGTGCAGAATGCCGCGGGCAAATTCGTCAAGGCCAGCCTTGAATCCGTCACTGCCGCTGCTGCTTCCGTGAAAGAAATGCCGGATGACTTCCGCGTTTCCATCACCAACGCTCCCGGCAAAGACACATATCCGATCAGCAGCTTTACCTGGCTGTTGGTTCCCGCAGACTGGAATGATGCCGAAAAATGCA
>WNFP01004820.1_pt1 | contig 10827 bp, 12 predicted proteins | sample 5400201 | NCBI WGS metagenome assembly WNFP01 (sample SAMN13153355, study PRJNA577476) | soil metagenome | isolation source: 115 cm saprolite under Madrone tree | place: USA:California | collected 2016-06-14
CGTCATATCGGTTGCGCTCGCGAAAGATCAACCCGTACTTGAAAGGGCTGCTGCTGATTCCGGCGTGCCGGCACGGCTCATCGCCGCGAATCTGGTGGGCGAACAGCTTCGTCTCTTCTTCACCGAACGCGAGCTCTATAAACAGTTCTTCTTGCCGCTCAAGATTCTCGGTTCCCAGACGCAATTCTCATGGGGCGTACTCGGCATAAAAGAAGATACAGCCATACAAGTGGAAAACAATCTGAAGGACCCGAATTCGCCGTTTTATCCGGGCCTTCCATACGCAAAGGTGCTCGATTTCCCCGCGACGACTACGGACGTCGCTGCAGCGCGCTTCGCGCGCATCACCGACCAGCATAATCACTACTGGAGCTATGTGTACGCCGGGCTCTATATTAAGGAGGTTGAAGCGCAGTGGCGGCATGCCGGATTCCCTATCGACGGCAACGTGGCCGTGCTTTCAACGCTCTACAACATCGGCTTCGCACACTCGATGCCCAATGCGAATCCAAAAGTGGGCGGCGCAGCCATACTCGCTGGAAACCAGACCTACAGCTTCGGCGGTCTTGCGCAGGATTTCTATGATTCGAACCTGCTCACCGACCTCTTTCCCCGGTAGTGCATGCGCCTGGACTCGAACCAGGGACCGCGGAGGTATAAGCTCCGAGCTCTAACCAACTGAGCTACGCATGCGTCCCTGTACTCTACCCTTTTTCTATTTCTTGCGCACCAGCATGTTTTTGGGTAGGGTCAGGGAGGAGTAGCAACGAAAGGAACCTGTTTATGATGAATATGCTGGGCAACCTTGCCCTCATACTGATAGTCGGGCTCGCTTCCTATATGCTGGCAGTAACCGGAAAGGATTTCCTGACAACGCACCGTCCCAACGATATCGGCATCCTGATTGGTGGAATCGGTATCCTCGCGTTCGTGTTCTTCGTGACGTGGTTCAGAACCAGGGGTAAGAAATCCTGATAGTAATCCGGCCAGGCCGCACAACGCATGCCGGGTGGTCTCGAAGAGACCACCCGGCATTTACTTTTTGTATTCGGTATCAGACCTTCAAGCCTTCTTCTTCCTTCTTGCTCTTCGGAGTGATGCCATTAGCGATGAGTATCTTCTCGAACGCTTCGCGTTCGAGCGTCTCCACTTCCACGAGCTGCAGCGCAATCGCATCAAGGGCACCGCGATGATCCGTAAGCACCTGGCGTGCGCGCATCTTCCCTTCTTCGACCATTCTGGAAACCTCTGCGTCTATCTTCGACGCGATATCTTGCGAATAGGTTTCATTGCGATAACTGTGATCCGTAGCAAAGGCAACGGGGCCAATCTTATCGCTCATGCCATAGCGCGAAACCATATCGCGAGCGAGCGCGGTAACCACAGCAAGATCATTTGAGGGGCCCGTGGTGATGTCTCCATAGATGAGCTCTTCGGCGGCGAAGCCGCCGAGCGTACCCGCTATGTCATCAAGAAATTCCTTGCGCGACTGCATCTTGTGATCATCGAACGGGAGCTTGAGGGTGTAGCCGCCCGCGCGTCCGCGGCTGATGATGGAGATTTTGTGTACTGGATCGGCAAACTCGAGAACGGACGTAACCAATGCATGACCTGCTTCATGATACGCGGTGAGCTTCTTCTCCTCTTTGTTCATGAGATGGCTCTTACGTTCAGGGCCAAGCATGACCTTCTCAATGGAACGAATCAGGTCGTACTGCGTCACCTCCGTGCGATTCTCACGCGCGGCGAGTATGGCTCCTTCATTCATGAGCGAGTACAGCTCTGCACCCGAGAATCCCGGTGTACGTTCCGCGATGACTTCCAAGCTCACATCCGGGCCGAACGGCTTCTTGCGCGCGTGCACGGTAAGAATCTCGAGACGATCCCTGCGATCCGGCAAATCGATAGTGACGCGCCGATCAAAACGGCCTGGCCGCATGAGCGCGGGATCAAGCACGTCGGGTCGGTTCGTCGCCGCCATGACAATTACTTTTTCGGTAGGATCGAAGCCGTCCATTTCCACGAGAATCTGATTGAGCGTCTGTTCGCGTTCGTCGTTTCCGCCGCCCACGCCAGAACCGCGAACGCGTCCGACTGCATCAATTTCATCCACGAATATGATTGCCGGTGCCGCCCGTTTCGCCATTTGGAACAGGTCGCGCACGCGCGATGCACCCACGCCCACGAACATTTCCACGAACTCAGAGCCCGAGATGGAGAAGAATGGCACACCGGCTTCGCCAGCGACCGCCCGTGCAAGCAAGGTCTTTCCCGTGCCGGGTGCGCCCATGAGCAAGATGCCCTTCGGAATGCGGGCGCCGATGTCCAGGAATTTCTTAGGATTCTTTAAGAAATCCACTATTTCGAGGAGCTCTTCCTTTGCTTCCTTCGCGCCGGCGACATCTGCAAATGTCACGCGCTGATTTGTATCGGAAGGGTCGGTGACGCGCGCCTTCGATTGACCGAACGTGAACGCCTGCATGCCTGCACCGCGCACCTGGCGTACGAGGAACAGAAACAGGATTCCCAGCAAGATGACTGGAACGATAATCGGCACCAGCGTAAGGAACCAGAACTTGAAGCCAGACTCATTCTGAATCTTTATGGTGACCGCGGAAAGCTGCTCGGGAGTCGTTCCATAGGTAGCGAGGGTTTCAGGAAGGCCCGTATTCGGGTCCTTCATCGCAATCTTGTGTGTACCGTCTGCATAGGCAAGGTCAAGATCATTGCCCGAAACATCGATTTCCTTAACGGTTCCCGCTTTTACATCCGTTGCCACTTGCGAAAGCGGTATCTCCTGTTTCTGCTTCGTAAGGTCGGTAAGTGCAGAGTATCCACTGATGAGTAGCAGGAAAATAAAGATGGTTGTCACCAAATTCATAAGAAACCCGGGACCTCCTGGCGAAAGGAACGAGCGAGGTCCCTTCTTTCCCGGTTCCGGCTTTTTTCCGGTTCCCTTTTCTTCCCGTTTTTTAGTTCTGCGGCCCGACCCATTCTGAGGCGGTGTGGTGTTGCTGTTAGGTGCCATATCTAGCACACTATACAATAGGAGGCTGGCGCGCGATACTCGTGCAGTTCACGTACTCTTCAGGCGCGTTTCCTCTTTACTATGAACCTCGTTGAAAACAAGAAAGCACACCTCCGATTCGATATCCTGAAGCCATTCCAGGCGGGTATCGAGCTTTCAGGTGCCGAAGCGAAATCCCTCCGTAAGAAACAAGGGTCTCTTGAGGGTGCCCGTGTCGTGGTGCGCGGCGGCGAGGCATTCTTGCTCGGCATGAGCATTTCTGCGTACCAGGTGGCAAATACTCCTGCCGGCTATGAACCGGAACACACACGCCGTCTCCTCCTGAAGAAGGAAGAAATTGCAGAAATCGGTACGGCCGAAGCGAAGAAAGGATTGACAATTGTGCCTTTTGAAGTATATACTAGTGGTCGGTATATAAAAGTGCGTATCGCCATCGTCCGCGGAAAGAATAAAGCAGACAAGCGCGAAGATCTCAAACGAAAAGATGACGAACGTGAGATCCAGCAAGCGCTCCGCGGAAAACGGTAGCGGGCCGCTCGCAGTCCGGACACCATCTCCTGATAGTGTCCGGACTGGGGGTGACCGGCTTTGACGGTCTGTACCTTGAGATACGTGCGACGCGGTGGATGATTGCAGACCACCTTAATCTCGCACTCACTGATACTTGCAAACAACACTGTTGCAAGCGCAAAGAGCATCGTCTCTCCGTTTTTTGCGAAGAACGACTTTGCGTTCGCGTACGCGACTGCCTAACCGCACGTTCGCCGAGCGACGTTCCTATATTCAGGTTCTCTTAGCTGAATAGAGGGGCGTAATCCTCTAAGAGATCGGTTGCCCGGCCGTCCAGCCAGGCGCACCTAGACTTCGGACGTAGGCAGGAACGGTTTCGCTGACGTTTCTACGTTCCTGCCGAATCTTCAACAGCAGCTATGCGTCGTAGACTCGTACTCAAGGCCGGATTCGGACGGGAGTTCAACTCTCCCCACCTCCACATGGTTTCATTAAAAGGCCCGTTCGGGCCTTTTAATATATACGCGTCCTTGTCGTTGGGAGGTTATAACATTTCGCAGCAACCTCTCAAATCCCCCTTCTTTTCCGCCACCTCTCTGAATGAGATTACTTTTGAGTGAGTGAAACAGGAACGAATCCTTCCTGCTCAAGCACTTTCATAACACCTCGAAGCAAGTAGTTATTCATAAAACCAATGGTATATACCCGGCCATTCTCTTTGAGTGGCATAAGCATGCCCTTATCCCTCAGGTCACGAATTATTCGAGACCTGTGTGTCGTAGACACATCACCTATGGTGTCTTTCAAATCCTGAGACTTGATAGCCATGTCTTTGCTGGTAATAACCTCCAGAAGAATTGAGTATTCACGATCAGTAATCAACTTCCTGTCCAAAGAAAAATTCAAGGCAGGGATGAGTACTTCTTCCATCATATAACTGTGGTCAAGTAATCGGTCGATTTTTTTGATCTCATCTCGAAGTCCGCTGAGCACGTATTCACACCATTCAAGTACTCCTCCCCGCTCCCCACTATCTGCTTTTGCAAGCATGTCGTAATATCGCTGGCGGTCATTACAGAAAATGGCTGTAGGATTGAGGATCCGACCGGTAGCTATCGCAAAACCCTGCTTAATAAGAAGCGCGTAGGTAAACATGCGGATAACACGACCATTACCGTTATCGAATGGATGGATCCAAGCGGCACGGTGGTGCGCAAGAGCAGTAAGTAGGAGATCATTCTTTGACCCCACAGGAGTATTAACAAAAGAGTAGAGCTCTTCCATATAGTCATTAACCTGGGTTGGCTCTGGAGGCGTATGTTCTGATTTTTGAATAGTCACCGGAATTGAACGATATTCTCCAGGACTACGAGAACCTTCCCCGCTAGGAGGTAACGGAAGATTGGATACAACTATTCGATGCAGTTCAGAAATAAGAGCACGATTTATCTGTGTTCCCTGTTCGACATTCCTTTCTATAAAGTTAATAGCTTCCTCGATATTCTCGATTTCCTTCATCTGTGAGTCTCCGTCCTTCGGCTGTTCCCTTTGCTCGATTGTTTTTTCAACAAGTTCCGCGAGAGTAGTCCTATTCCCCTCGATACGAGCTGAGCCAAGACTCTCAAGCATCTGAAAAATATTCTTGAGTTGGAAAAAGATATACGGGGGAACAGGCCCACCTAGCCGCTTAACCCGTAACTGCTCTAATTCAAGAATTATAGTAGCCAGTTCAGAACCCCAATCAGGCTCGTAAAGCCTAAGCTCAATTGGCTTAAACGTTTGCTTATTTGTCGCTGGAGAATCCATTATTTAACATTGTATCAAATATAAAGACGTAAATAAAGGCTATTGTGGATATTCTAATTGTAAGTAATTAACATTTTGGATTCTGTGTAATTAACATTATTGGATATAAAGGCTTTTAGTAAAACTTTTGCCTAATTCATATTTAAGTTATGGGGTCAATCTGCACTCCGCTATCTCTATATTCTGCGTATGTCTGCTTAACTAGCCTTGAATCTGGAGCTTTCGTATAGAAAGCAGTATCTCCAAATGACGAGGGTACATCCCAGAGTTTGTGAGCAAACAATGCACCCCACATCCATTTGGAAAGAATGCTCCCATCATCCTGCACGATACCGCCATGAGTAATGACTCCCTCTTCATTCTCGTAGAACACCAAATCGCCTACTGAAGGCTTCTCTATGATTCCCAGTATTCTCTTATTGAGTAGATATCGGATAAATTCCTTTTGTATAGGATTCTGCCCACCAAGAAATTCCTTATCGTTTTCAAGACCAAGAGCATATGCAAAACAATTGAAGTTCCCTGCCGGATTAGGTGGTACTGAAATTATCTTTAAGTCTGTAGGTAATTGTGACCGAATCTTCTCCTCAAATAAAACAGGCTGCCACCAATTCGTGCCATTATCAGCTTCAATTATTTCCGTTAATTGTTCTCGCTCAACCTTGTTCATTTGCAAATTATACCCCTTACCGTAGGAGGTTCTAATCTCCCAGTCTAGTTCTGGGCATCTCATAGGCACGTATTGGCTTTCATGTACTCATGGTGACACCCCTTTCGCGGCGCATGCGGTTTTTCTTTTGTTCTATCGGAGAGTCGTTGAACCAGACGTACTTGGACCCGTCGTGGTTGCGTTTATGGTGCTGTTGGCATTGATAACCGGCGCAGGCGGCGTGAGCGCATTGCTCGCGCCGGTCGCATTCGGCGCGGGAGCAGTGCTTGTGCGCGGCATCATGAAGAACAGGAACAGAAGAACCAAAGCGACCACCGCAACCAATGCGACAATCCAGCCCGCAGTATTCGTGTTTGAACCATTCTGAGTATTGATGCTATCTGCCATGGGGAGAGTATGGCGGGAAGCCCGTGAGGAATGGATTAACCGCACCGGTCGCGTATAGTGTTTGATAGACTTGCACCTAATTGGAATTGGAGGAGAATCCGGTGAGGCTATCACGCGAACAGATGCGACAGGAATTTGCGAAGTATCTTTCGCTTCCTGCGGATGCCCCGTGGGGAGCCATCTGGGAGTCCGCCCGAGAGAAGGGTGAACCGGTGCTCGGACTGCTTCGGGAACGCGCGCTTGAACAACTTGAATGCATTCCTGCATTCTGAATATATACGGCCTGGCTGCAGAATGCAGTCAGGCCGTCACTCATCGCATTCTACCTTGTAGTTTCTCGTTTTTTGTGCTAGTATGACCCTACATTGGCCACCGAACGAGTACGCATAAATCGTGAGATAGCGGCGCGTGAACTGCGCGTAGTTGGAGCCCAGGGTGAAAACCTGGGTGTCTTGAGTTTTGATGCTGCCCTGAAGGCAGCCCAGGAGCTCAATCTGGACCTCATCGAGATCTCGCCGAACGCGAATCCGCCGGTTGCGAAAATCATGGATTATGGTAAATTCGAGTACGAGCGGAGCAAGAAAGAGAGTGCAGCTCGTTCCAAGGCGAAGGTCTCCGAAACCAAGGAAGTACAGATAAAAGTCGGTACGGGGGACCACGACATGGCTCTCAAGGCCAAGAAGGCGGCTGAATGGCTTGCCGACGGCCACCGGGTTCGCGCCGAGCTGTTCCTCAAGGGTCGTTATAAGGGCATGGACGAGGCCTTCCTAAAGACCCGTCTCGAGAAGTTCTTGCTTCTCATCCCCTACCCATACCGTATTGCAGAGCCGGTAGCCCGCGCGCCGAAAGGATTTGCTGCGATTATCGAGCGCGATCCGAAGGGTACCGTATCCAGCACCTCCGAAAAGAAAGCAGAAGCGGGCGCCACCGAACCTAAGTAACCATCATGAAAACCAACAAGTCATACACCAAGCGGATACGCGTCACCAAGAACGGCAAGCTCGTGGCACGTAAGTCTGGTCAAGACCATTTCAATGGCAAGGAGGGCGGTCGCACGAAGAACGTGAAGAAGCATCCCGTAGACCTTACGGTACCGAAGCGCATCCGCCGCCAGTTCCTTTCTGCAACGTCTAATTAAATACTTTTCATATGTCACGAGTAAAAGGAGGAGTCACGTCAGCGAAGCGCCGTCGCAACATACTGAAGCGCGCCAAGGGCTATCGCCACGGCCGCAGCACCAAGGTGCGCCTCGCGAAAGAGTCGCTCGTGCATGCCGGCAAGAATGCATTCAATCACCGCCGCGACAAGAAGACAGATTTCCGCCAGCTTTGGATTGTTCGCCTGAATGCGGCCATCCGCGAGAACGGATTCAAATCGTATAGCACGTTCATCGACGCGCTAAAAAAGAAGGAGATTGGTCTGGATCGCAAAGTCCTTTCAGAGATTGCACAAATTGACCCGGAAGGATTCACGCGCATCGCGCAAAAGGTGATGGCATAAAGCCTATCAAATTCTAATGAGAACGGGCCGCTCTCCGAGCGGCCCGTTCTTTGTATAGGGGCATTACGCAAGTTTCTTCGCACCCTCCTTCGTTATCTCCCATTTTTGGCCTTTCTCGGGGACAATCGCCTTCACCCCCAGGTATTCGTGGATACGCTGTGCAAGGAAGCGAGCCGAGGACGGCTCGCCAAGCGCGGTGAAGATTGTCTTTACGTGGGGTTGCGCCCCGCGGGCGAATTCAAGAAGGCCGTCACGGTCTGCATGTGCAGACCAGCCACTAAAAGACTCCACCGTCGCGCGTACGTGCACATCGGTATGATCGATACGAACATGCTTCACCCCGTCCTGTAGAAGGCGTCCAGGGCTTCCAGGGGCCTGATACCCAACGATCATAAGCGTAGTCGAAGGGTCGGGTAGGTATTTCTGTTCATGGCGGCCGATGCGGCCGCCATGACTCATGCCCGCTCCCGCCATGACTATCTTTGAACCATGATCCTGCCCTATCGCCATGGATTCTTCCCGCGAAGCCGTTTCCTTCAAGAAGGGGAATTTGAAGAGACTGCGCTCGCGGTGCAGTTCTTCCACCGCTTCAGGACGGAAGTACGTTTCAGCGTATTTTTCATAAACCTCCGTTGCTTTGATAGCGAGGGGCGAATCCAGATATACCGGGATGTGCGGTAATTCGCCGGTATCCATAAGATTCGATATTTCGTAGAGCATGAGTTGCGTACGTTCCAGTGAAAAAGCGGGAACGAGTATCGTGCCGCCGCGCGCAAGCGCGCGCGTTAGGGCGTCCCGCAATTCCGGCACCCTGCTTCCCTTCTCGGTATTTTTTCGGTCTCCATAGACACTTTCCATCACCAGCACGTCAGCATCCGGAATCGCTTCCGCATCTTTCAAGTACACATTCGGCGTGGCACCGATATCGCCGGTAAGAGCGATACTTGTACCCTCTTCACTCCGAATACGCACGCTTCCTGAACCAAGAATGTGCCCCGTGGGGCGCATATAACAGGAAAGACCAGGCGCAGCTTCCCACTCCTGATGGTATGAGATAGTCTCGGTGCGACTCATAAGCGCATCTATGTCCCGTTCGTCATACATCGGCGCGATACCGTGCATACGTGCATTCTCACCTAAGATGCGCGCGGAATCACGTAACATGATTTCCATAAGGTCACGCGTCGGCGGCGTTGTGTAGACCTTCCCCTTGAATCCCTCGCGTATGAGTTTGGGAGCACGGCCAATGTGATCGAGGTGCGCATGCGTGATGACGAGGGCATCAAGGCTTGGTACCTCATACGGAAACGGTGCGTACATCTCTTTCTCAACAAAATCTCTCCCCTGTTCGATGCCGCAGTCCACAAGCATTCTTCCGTGCGCACCCTCAATGAGAAAATTCGATCCCGTAACCGTATCCGCACCACCGAAGAAGGTTATCGTGAGCGCCATACCGTATATCGAGCGAGTATATATATGCTGGCTGCACCGAGCCCATCGTTCAGGATGTCATGCAGAGTATCCCATATATAGTTTGGCTGGCCCGTAGAAAGGCCGAAGAGATATTCGAACCATTCCCAGCCGAGAGAACCGATGGCGATGGCAAGCAAGTAGCTGTAGGGACGAAATTTCAGCAGCACGCCAATTACCGCCGCGCCCATCATCGCACCCGCAAGGATGTGGATTGGCGTATCAAGCCAGCGATAGTACCAATACAAATAGTACTGAAGCGCATAGAGATGAACGGCAAGCAGAAGCGTAGCAAGCCCGAACGCACTTAGAAGCCAGCGTAAACGCATAGCTATAATCTAGCATGCGAGACCCCTGCGCATACCTATTACCCCGCAGTGGATATAAAACATCCCACCGCTTGGGTGGGATGTTTTATGGAACCGCCTCCGTGTGGCAACTTTTTTATGCCACGTGGGTGTCCGCAGCCGGGAGCGTGGAACAGCAGGTGTTCACTGCAAACCGAGCGTTAAAAGACTCCCGAGATTTGAGCAAGTTGCATATTTCAGAAGCGGCCCCAGGCACCAGTATACACTCCCGATGATGAATTATTCCAGTATGCCGTCGAGGTTCACGTCATATAGCATCGCCTCGGAGATAGAACGATAGCTGACCAGCTCTTCTGGGGTGAACCAGAGGGCAATTTCATCCGCTGCCTCGGGCGGAAATTCGGTGCAGTGAATCAGGTTGCGTACGGCGCGATCATCCACCGCTGAAATCGCGTAGGAATCAGTGGTGAAATCGCCACGAATCGTGCCGACGTCTGAAGTTGCCGGTTCGGTGGTACCGACGAGCTTCTTCACGACGGCGACTGCCTGGTTTCCTTCCCATACCATTAGTACGGACGGGCTGCAGGTCATGTAGGTCTCAAGGGCACGGATGATGTCCTTTCCGTATTCGATAGGTTCTTTCTCGACCGGCAGACCCGCTGCCGTGCGCTCTGCAACGATATTAGTTCCCTTCTTGATGAACCAGGCATCATCCTTATTGTAATGCTTCCAAATACGTTCGGCCTCGGCAACGGTCATCTTGAGCGCAATAAGTTTCAGACCTGCTCGTTCGAATCGCTTGATGATTTCGCCAATTAGGCCGCGTTGGACGCCATCCGGTTTAATAATCACGAATGTACGTTCTTTCTTTGGATGTGGTGCCATATCAAACGAGTATAGCAAAAATCCTTACCCTTCGCTCGGACGCTTCGTGACGATAGTAGTCGCTTCGTCTTCGACGAGGATGGTGTGCTCGAAATGCGCGCTCCGCGATCCATCCTTCGTTGCGAACGTATAGCCGTCGGGAAGGATATGTACGCCAGCACGCCCACTATTCGCGATGGGTTCGAGGGCGAGCACCATCCCCGAAAGGATTTCAGGGCCGGTGCCCGGATGCCCGACGTTCGCAATGAACGGCTCCTCGTGCA
>WNFP01004821.1_pt1 | contig 10827 bp, 10 predicted proteins | sample 5400201 | NCBI WGS metagenome assembly WNFP01 (sample SAMN13153355, study PRJNA577476) | soil metagenome | isolation source: 115 cm saprolite under Madrone tree | place: USA:California | collected 2016-06-14
CTTCCTGAACCGCTACTTCGAGGCCGTTGGCGGCGCCATCGCCGACGCGGGCGGCATCGCGAACCAATACACGGGCGACGGCGTCATGGCGCTCTTCGGCGCCCAGACGGAGCCCGGGGTGGCGTGCCGCCAGGCGCTCCGGGCATCCGGAGCCATGATCGCGCGCGTCGAGGAGTTCAGCCGGTCTTTCGGGGCCGAGCTCGATGGGCCGCTCCGTCTCGGCATCGGCATCCACACCGGCCCCGCCGTCGTCGGCGAGATGGGCTACGGCAAGACGCGCTATCTCACCGCCGTCGGTGACACCGTGCACGTCGCGAGCCGGCTCGAGGCGCTGACCAAGGAATACGAGTGCGAGCTCGTTGTCTCCGAGCAGGTGATGGCGCGCGCCGGACTGTCGGCGCCCGAGTGGCCGCGCCACGACCTGACAGTGCGGAACCGCGAGGCACCGCTCCGCATCGTCGTGGTGAAGGACGCGCGGTATCTCGTCGACCGCATCCTCGCGGGCGACGGCGCCGAGAGGCAGCGGACGTGAATCGCCACGCCGGCCCCCCCGGCCCGGACACCGGGCCGCCGCCCACGCCCGAGCCGAGCTACGCTGAGCGTGCGCGGACCCTCGTCCATCTCGCGCGCTCGGGCACGTTCTCGACGCTCTCGCGCCGGCACTCGGGCCATCCCTTCGGCTCGGTCATGCCCTATGCGCCGGATGAGCACGGCGCGCCGCTTCTCCTCATCAGCAGCATGGCCATGCACACGCAGAACCTCGAGGCCGATTCGCGCGCGAGCCTGCTGGTGACGCAGCCGGGATGGACGGAGGACCCGCTTGCCGGCGGGCGCGTCACGCTGATGGGCCGTGCGACGCGCGTGCCGGATCACGAGCAGTCCGTGGCGCGCGAGGCCTATCTCGCGCGGCATCCCAAGGCTGCCTTCTGGGTGGACTTCGAGGATTTCGCCTTCTGGCGCCTCGAGGTGACGGACGTTTACTTCGTAGGCGGTTTCGCGGCGATGGACTGGGTGACGGGGGAAGCTTATGCCTCCGCGCGGCCCGATCCGCTTGCGGATGCGGCCGAGGGCATCGTGGAGCATATGAATCGAGACCACTCGGTCGCTCTGCTCACGCTGGCGCGTGCCCACGCCGATGACGTCGCCGAGGAGGCGACCATGCTCTCGGTGGACCGCCTGGGCTTCCGCGTGCAAGTGCGGAGCGGCGAGCGTCTCCACGGCGCGCGTATTTCTTTCCCGCGTGAGATCGTGACCGCGGAGGAGTGCCGCGCCGTCCTCATCGAGATGATCCGCGCCGCGCGCGGCTAACCGGCACCCGGTCGGTGTATCCTATTCTGGGCGCTGACAGCAGGGCCGGGGAGCATCTAACCTCCCCGCATGGAGGGACGTGATGAGCGTGGACGTGGTGCGGCGGCGGTTCACCGTGGACGAATATCTCAAGATGGTCGAGACCGGCATCCTGAACGAGGACGACCGCGTCGAGCTGCTCGACGGTGAGATCGTCGAGATGACGCCGATCGGTCGCTCCCATGCGGTCTCAGTCGCAGCCTTGAATCGTGCGCTCGTGACCGGCATTGGCTCGCGTGCCGTGGTGTGGTGCCAAGGGCCGATCCGCCTGTCAGCGCTTTCCCAGCCAGAGCCCGACCTGGCGCTCCTACGGTTGCGCCCGGTGTCCTACCGCGATGCGGACGCGGAGCCCCGTGACGTGTTGTTGCTCATCGAGGTCTCGGACTCTTCGATCAGGCGCGACCGTGAGCTCAAGCTTCCGCTCTACGCTCGTGCCGGTATTCAGGAGTACTGGATCGTGGGTATCCAGGAAGGATCGGTCGAGGTCTACACGAGCCCCTCCGCTTCCAGCTACGTGTCGGTCCAGCGATTCCGTCGAGGCGACGTGGTCAGCCCGTCGGCCTTCCCCGACCTCCGCATCGGCGTGGACGAGATCTTCGCCTAGTAGTCCTTCGGGTCCAGCCAGTCGCGCAGCCCATCGCCCGCCAGGTTGAAGGCGAGCGTCAGCGAGAAGATCGCGAGCCCTGGCCACCAGGCCATCCACGGCGCCGTCTCGAGGAATTGCTGGGCCGCGTTGAGCATGGTGCCCCAGCTCGGGCTGGGTGGCTGCACGCCCAGTCCCAGGAACGAGAGGATCGCCTCGGCGATGATGGCGGCCGGGACCGAGACCGTCGCCTGGACGAGAAGCGAGCTCGTGATATTCGGCAAGATGTGCCGGCCCATCACGCGCAGGTCACCGGCGCCGAGCGCGCGGGCGCCCTGGACGAATTCCTCCTCGCGCGTGGACAGCACGAGACCGCGCGTGAGCCGGATGTAGGTCGGCGTCGCGCCCACGCCGATCGCCACGGTGGCGTTGGTGAGCGATGGGCCCAGGATCGTGACGAGCCCGATGGCGAGAATCAGGAACGGAAACGACAGCCACGCGTCCGTCAGCCGCATGATGAGCTGGTCGAAGGCGCCCCGGTAGAAGCCGGCCACGAGGCCGGCGGGCACGCCGATGGCCATGGCGAGGAGAATGGCGAAGACACCGGCCTGCATGGAGATCCGGGTGCCGTACACCACCCTCGAGAGCACGTCGCGCCCGAGATCGTCGGTCCCGAACAGATGCGCGGCGCTCGGGGCTTTGCGCGTCTGGCTCCAATCCGTGCGCAGCGGGTCGTCCGGCGCGATCCACGGCGCCCCCAGCGCCAGCAGGAGGTAGAGGAGCACCACCGCGGCGCCGATGAGGGCCGGCGGACGCCGCGCAGCGCGCCGCCACGCGAGCTGAAGCCGCGTGATCTGGCCGGCCCGACCGGAGCCGGGACTCGAGGCGGCCAGCGCGCCCTCACTGGGCACTTGCCGCTCCCTTGACGCGAATGCGCGGGTTCAACAGCGAATACGACACGTCCACCAGCAGGTTGATCAGGACGTAGGCGCCGGCGGTGATCAGGACGAGGCCCTGAACGAGCGGGTAGTCGCGTGTGAAGACCGACTCCACGATCAGCCGTCCGAAGCCCGGCACGACGAAGATCTGCTCGGTCACGACGGCCCCGCCCATGAGCGCGCCCATCTGCAGTCCCAGGATCGTGACCACCGGGATGAGGCCGTTGCGGATCGCGTGGCGGAAGATGACCACGCGCCCGGCCAGCCCCTTGCTGTAGGCGGTCCGTATGTAGTCCGCGCTCATCACCTCGATCATGCTGTTGCGTGTCTGGCGCATGAGCACCGCCGCCAGCGTCGTCCCGAGCACGAAGGTGGGCATGAGCATGCGCGTGAGGTTCGCAACGGGATCCTGGAGGAAGGGCACGAACCCCGAGGCCGGGAGCCAGCCGAGCCGCACCGAGAAGAACAGGATGAGCATGATGCCCAGCCAGAAGCTCGGCACCGACAGACCACAGAGCGAGAGCGCGTTGGCGAGATAGTCCCAAAACGTGTTGCGGCGGACGGCGGAGAGCACGCCGACCGGGATGGCGATCGCGAGGGCGACCAGGATGGAGAGGCACGCCAGCTCGAGGGTGATGGGCAGCTTGCCCGCCACCGTCTTGGTCACGGTCTCGCGGGTTCGAACGGACTCGCCCAGGTCGCCACGGATGGCCAGCCCGACCCACCGGAGGTACTGGATCGGGATCGGGTCGTTGAGGCCGTATTTCTGGCGGATGTCAGCGAGCCCCGCCTCGTCGGCTTCGGTGCCCGCCATGACGCGGGCGGGATCGCCCGGGATCATGCGCACGCCCGTGAAGACGATGATGCTGATCATCACGAGCGTGACCATCGAGATGGCGATGCGCTGGATCAGGTATTCGAGCACGGCGTCTCACGCGTCCGGCGGCGCGCCGCGTTGGTGCGCCGCCCGACGCTACCTTCCGCTACTGCCAGGAGGTGCCCTTGATGCGGATGAGGCCGTCGGGCACCGCCTTGTAGCCCTTGAGGGCCTTCGGAAACGCGACGATGTAGTTCGCGTGATAGATGTAGATGATGTTGCGGCGGGCGAAGGCGAACTTGTCGACGGCCTGCTTGTACAGCGAGGTGCGCTGGGCCAGGTCGCTGACCTCGCGCGCCCGGTTCAGGATCACGTCCACGCCCTCGTCGCAGGCTTGCGTGGTGTTCAGCGTGGCGCCGCAGGTGTGAAACTGGAAGATGTTCGCGTCCGGGTCCACCCGCCCGCTCCAGCCGATCAGGAAGGCCTGGTCCTTGCCCGCGTCATTGTCGTTGAGCGCCGAGGCGAACTCGGACGGCTTGAGGCTGACGTTGAAGCCCGCCTCCTTCACCATGCCCTGGAGGACTTCGCCGACCCGCCGCTGCTGGGGATCGTTGATGATCACCATCTCGAAGCTGTAGCCGCCCGCGAGGCCGGCGTCGGCCAGGAGCTTCTTCGCCTTGGCCACGTCGCGCACGGGGCACTTGCGGGTCTTGTCGAAGAAGGGGCTCACGGGAGAGATGGGCGTGCAACCGGGGGTGTTCTGGCCGTCCCACGCGACCTTGTTGAGCGCCTCGCGGTCGATGCTGAGATCCAGCGCCTCGCGCACCCGCGGGTCATTGGCCAGTGGCGTGCCCAGGTCTCCCGGCGGCTTCGGGGGCTTGCCGTTCTTGTTGTGCAGGTTGATGGTGATGCCGTTGTAACCGATGCCGGTGACGCTCGAGACCTCGAGCTTCCCGTCCTTGCGGAGGTTGGCGGCGTCCGTCGGTCCTACCTGATGCATCATGTCGATGTCACCGGACCGCAGATTCGCCAGCCGCACGTTGTCGTCGGGGATGATGCGGAAGATCAGGCGGTCGAACTTCGCGGCGCTCTTGTCGAAGTAGTGCGGCGATTTTTCCAGCACGATACGGTCCTGCGGCACGCGCTCCACGAACTGCCACGGCCCCACGCAGACGGGCGCCGTGCCGAATTTCTCCCCGAGCTTGTTCGCCGCGGTCGGCGAGACGGGCATGCCCGAGCGGTCGGCCAGGATGGCCACCAGCGGGGAGAAGGGGGTCTTGAGCTTGAGCCGCACCGTGAGCGGATCCACCACCTCGATCGAGTTGACCGACTCGAGCTCGCTCCGCCGGTTGGAGCCCTTCATGTTGAGGTGGCGGTCGAGCGAGTACCGGACCGACTCCGCGTTCATGGGCGTGCCGTCGTTGAATTTCACGCCCGGCCGCAGCTTGATCGTGACCGTCTTGCCTCCGTCGGCGAAGGTCGGCATGTCGGCCGCGAGCTGGGGGAAGATGCGCAGGTTCTCGTCGATCTCGTAAAGCTTCTCGCACATCTGGGAGAAGATGATCCGCCCGACGTAGGTGCGGGACGGGGAGGGGTCGAGGATGTCGGGGTCCTGGTTCAGCGCCACGACCAGGGTTTTCTTCTGGGCCTGGGCCGGCTCCGCCGCCAGCGTGAGGGCGATCAGAAGAGCCGTGACCGTTGTCAGCGCGCGCCGCATGAGCATGGGCACTGCCTCCATCGCTAGGTGGTTGACCCCGGGGCGACCTGGCCGCAAAATCGCGCCCATCATACATCTGCCAAGGTAAGCGCGAAAGGGAGGAGGCCTCATGACCCAGCTGGGAGAGCAGCGGGCGGAGCCGGCGAAGATGGCCGGTGTGATCGGGCGGCTGGCGGGCGAGCTCGCGCTTGGCGAGGAGCCGGCATGCTTCATCGCCGTCCTCGAGGGCGAGGAGGGCACGCCGCGGGATGAGTGACGAGACTCTGGTCGGGCTCGCCGAGGACATCCGGGCAGGGCGGATCTCGCCCGTCGAGGTGGTCGAGCGCAGCCTCGGGCGCATCCGAAAGTGGGACAGTCGCCTCCACGCTTTCATCCGGCTCGACGAAGAGGGCGCGCTCAAGGCCGCGCGAGCGCTCGAGGCCGACGCCGCTGCCGGGCGCTGGCGCGGGCCGCTCCACGGCGTCCCGCTCGCCTTCAAGGACCTCTGTCACCTCCGCGGGCTGCCCACCTCGTGCGGCACGCTCACGCCCGACTACTTCGTATCCGACCACGAGTGCACGGCGGCGCGGCGGCTCCTCGACGCCGGCGCCATCAGCCTGGGCAAGCTCAACATGACCGAGCTCGCGATGGGTCCTTTCGGCGACAACGCGCATCACGGCGACGTCGACAACCCGTGGCTGCCGGGGCATGTGGCGGGCGGCTCTTCGAGCGGCTCCGCCGCGGGCGTGGCCGCGGGCTTCTTCGAGGGCGCCATCGGCTCGGACACGGGCGGCTCCATCCGGCTTCCCGCCGCCTGCTGCGGCGTCGTCGGCATCAAGCCGACCTACGGCCGCGTCAGCCGCGCCGGCGCCATGCCGCTCTCATGGTCCATGGACTATCTGGGCCCGCTTGCGGGGACGGTGCGCGACGCCGCCCTGATGCTCACGGTGATGGCCGGGCGCGATCCAGCCGACGCGACCGCGAGCGGCCGCGCCGTGCCCGACTACGCGTCCGGACTCGAGGGCGACATCGCGGGAGTCCGGATCGGCCTGCCGGCGAACTACTTCTTCGAAGGCGTGGAAGAGCAGATCGCGGCGGGGGTCCGCGTGGCGGCGCGTCTGCTGGAGGGCCTTGGCGCGCGCGTGAGCGAGATCCGCCTGCCCGATCCCAAAGATATGCTGGACCTGTCCATGCTGATCACGCGCGCCGAGGCCTCGGCGCTCCACGCGCGGATCTTCCGGGAGCGCCCGCAGGATCTCCAGCCCGTGGTGCGCGCCAGGCTCGAGGTGGGCTTCGGCATCTCGGCCTACGACTACCTCCAGGCGCAGCGCCTGCGCGCCACGCTCACCCGCGCCTTCGTCCGCGATGTTTTCGGCGAGGTGGACGTGCTGATGACGCCCGTGATCCCCGAGCCTCAACCCGCGCTGGCCGCGCTCAAGGCGACGGCCGTGGACGAGTTCAACGGGCGGGCGGGACGCTTCTCGGGGCTGACCCGCCCATTCAGCGGTCTCGGTCTGCCCGCGATCTCCGTGCCGTGCGGCTTCGGGAGTACGGGGCTGCCGCTCGCATTCCAGCTGGTAGGACGCCCGTTCGCCGAGGCGCTCCTTCTGCGGCTGGGGCACGCCTACCAGGAGAACGCCGGCTGGCCGGCGCGGCAGCCCGAACTGGGCTAACGTCTACAGGACGTAGTGAAGGGCGTAGATGCCCGTGATGGCGCCGGCCTCGGCGCCGTGGGCCTCGAGCGCTTTCGCCCCCAGCATCTCCGCGCACGCGCCCTGGACGATGTCGGCGTCCGTGCCTTCCACGAGCAGCACCCAGCGCGCCACCTCATCGGGCTTGTCTCGGATCGTTTTCTCCGCGGTCTTGACCGTGGTCGTCTCGACGTCGGCCTCGCAGAGATGCGCCGCCGAGATGCCGGGCCGCTCGAGCAGCTTGGGCAGGGCCTCGCTCGTCAGCCACTGCCGGAGCGCCTGCTCGCGTCCGGCCGCCGGACCGAGGCGGATGGTCCCCATGGCGCCGCCGATGCCGCGCCCGAGGGAGAGCGTGTTGCGACAGGCCGTCCGGTTCGAGTTCCTGAAGAGCGCGAGGCATTTCCGCGTCCACGGCGTCGGGTTGTTGAGGCGCTCGACGTAGGCGGGGCTCGCGAGCGTCTCGAGGGTCTCGGTCTCGTACATCATGAAGTACCTGGGCGCGGCCGCGACCGCGATGTAGCGCCGGCCGCGCAGGAACCCGGGCACGCTGCACCGCTCCGGCATGTGCTCGCGCGTGTGCCAGTCGTTGTAGTCGGCTTCTCCGGAAGCGTCGACGTCGGCCCAGAAGGCCAGGATGGCCTTGCCCAGGAAGCTCATGCGGCCGACCCTAACCGCTGGCAGAGGTCGCGTCAAGAGGGCGCCGGCCTCCGGCGGCTGTTGCGATACACTACGGCCAATGGCCATCCGGGCGCGACGGACCTGGGCCGCTGTCGTTCGCCTCCTCGAGCGGGACGAGCGCCTCTTCGCGTTCCTGCTGGCCGTGGTCATGGTCGGCGGCCTCTCGAGCCTCGGGCTCGCACTCCGGCCGCGGCACCGCATCGACCTGCCGTCCCTCGTCTTCTGGTTCGCCATGTACAAGGCGGGCATCCTCGCGCTCGTCAGCCTCAACCCGCGCTCGACCCGCGTGGTGTTCAGCGGAGCGCTCGCCGTGGACCTGCTCCTCATCTTCGCCCTTCTGTACCTCACGGGGGGCGGCGACAGCCTCTTCGTCAATCTCTTTTACCCGCTCGTCGCCGTCAACGCGTACTACTTCGGCCGCTGGGTCGGGCTCCTCCTGACTCTCATGGCGGGGCTCCTCTATTGGGCGGCGGCCTTTCTCGCGCAGCCCGAGGCGTCGTGGACCGCGGTGGTGATGGTGATGGCGTTCGTCGGGCTGCCCGGCTTCGCGGTGGGTCACGTGGCCGATCGCGAGCGGCGAGCCCGCGGCGAGGTGGAGCGGCTCAACGTGGAGCTGACCGGCACGCTCACGCGCCTGCAGGCCGCTCAGGCCGAGCTGCTCGTCGCGGAGCGAATGGCCACCGTCGGGCGGCTCTCGCTCAAGGTCGCCCACGAGGTGCGCAATCCCATCGCGGCCATCGAGCTGAACGCCGAGATGGTCGGCGACCTCGTCAGGGAGCGCGGCGGCGCGGACATGGCGGAGGCGGCCACGCTCGTGACTGCCATCCGCGAGCAGGTCAACACGCTGGACGCGATCACCGAGGAATACCTGGCCTTCGCGCGCTTTCCGCGCCCGCAGTACGACGAGGACTCGGTCAACGAGATGGTGGCGGCCCTCGTGGAGTTCGTGCGGCCCCTCGCCGCGCGGCAGGGTAGCGAGGTCGAGGCGACCACGGATCGGACGGTGCCCCCCATGGCCATCGACCGCACCCTGCTGCGCCAGGCCATCTTGAACCTCGTCAAGAACGGGCTCGAGGCGCTGTGCCGAGGTGGCAAGCTCACGGTGAGCACCCGGCGCGTGGACGACCAGGTGGAGATCGATATTCGCGACACCGGTCCCGGCATCGCGCCCGAGGTGGGCAAGCGGCTCTTCGAGCAGTTCTTCACGACCAAGCCGCAGGGCACGGGGCTGGGGCTGTACATCACGCGGCAGATCATCGAGGAGCACGGCGGCACGCTGCACTGGGAGAGCGCCCGGGGAGCGGGCACCACCTTCACCGCGAGCCTGCCCATCAAGAGGGCCGAGCATGTCTGACCAGGCGACTCTGCTCGTGGCGGATGACGACGAGGCGGTGCGCCTGAGCCTCGAGCGCGCGCTCACGCGCGAGGGCTATGGGGTCGTCCTCGCTCCCGACGGTCAGGCCGCGCTCGACCGGCTGCGGCAGGGGGGCGTCGATCTCCTGCTCTCGGACCTCAGGATGCCCGGACTGACCGGCCTCGAGCTGCTGAAGCTGGCGAAGGAAGTGGCGCCCGACGTGGACGTGATCCTCCTCACCGCCTTCGGCACGGTCGAGGAGGCGGTTCGCGCGATGAAGGACGGCGCCATCGACTTCCTGACCAAGCCGCTCCAGCGCGCCCAGCTCTTGCGCGTGGTCCGGCAGGCGCTCGAGCGCCGCTCGCTGATCCAGCAGAACCGCGCCCTCCAGCGCCGGCTCGACGACCTGCTTCGCCAGGGCAACGCCATCGGCGTCAGCCCCGCCTTCAAGCAGATGATGACGCTCGTCCAGCAGGTGGCGGACAGCTCGGCGACCGTCCTCATCCAGGGAGAGAGCGGCACCGGCAAGGAGCTGGCCGCCCGTGCCATCCACGACGGCTCGCCCCGGCACGGTGGCCCATTCGTCGCCGTCAATTGCGCGGCGCTGCCGGAGACGCTGCTGGAGTCGGAGCTCTTCGGCTACGAGAAGGGCGCGTTCACCGGCGCCGCCGGCCGCAAGGAAGGGCGCTTCGAGCTGGCGGACGGCGGCACGCTGTTTCTCGACGAGGTCGCCGATCTCTCGCCCGTGACCCAGCCCAAGATCTTGCGCGTGCTCCAGGAAGGCGAGTTCGAGCGCGTGGGGGGGACCCGCACCATCCGCGTGGACGTGCGCATCGTCACCGCCACCAACCAGGACCTGGCGCAGCTGGTGCGCGACAAGCGCTTCCGCGAAGACCTCTACTACCGGCTCAACGTCATCACCGTCCGCGTGCCGCCGCTGCGCGAGCGCCACGAGGACATCCGGGTGCTCGCCCAGCACTACCTGCGGGTCTACGCCGCGAAGAACGGCCGGAATCTCGAAGGCTTCTCGAACGAGGCGCTCGAGCGGCTCGAGTCGTACGCGTGGCCGGGCAACGTGCGCGAGCTCGAGAACCTCATCGAGCGCACGGTGCTGCTCGCCCGGAAGGATCGGATCGACGCCGAGGACCTGCCCGAAGAAGTCGCGGGCGTGAAGCGCCCGCCGCGCGACGCGATTCTCGAACTGGTCGGCACCCCGCTCGCGGACATCGAGCAACGACTGCTCGACGAGACCCTGCGCATCACCGGCGGCAACAAGACACAGGCCGCCAAGCTTCTTGGCATCGACGTGCGCACCGTCGCGCGGAAGCTCGAGCGTCGCGAGGACGATCAGGCGGAGGGCACCGACCGCTCGTGAAAGCCCTCCTCCTGACCCGCGAATATCCGCCGCACATCTACGGTGGCGCGGGAGTCGTCGTCGGGCAGCTCGCGGAGGCGCTCAGCCGGCTCATGCCGGTCGAAGTCCGCTGCTTCGGTGAGCGCGCCGCGACCGAGTCGACCGAGCAGATCGCGCTGCGCGGCTACACGCCGTGGGATCGGGTTGGGCCGGGGCGAGACAAGCCGCTCTACGCGCCGACGCTCGAGACGCTCTCGATCGCGCTCGCGATGGCGCGCGATCCCGTGGACGCCCAGGTGGCCCATGCGCACACCTGGTACGCCGACATGGCGGGCCTCTGGATCCGCATGCTCCATCGAATCCCGCTGT
>WNFP01004822.1_pt1 | contig 10827 bp, 9 predicted proteins | sample 5400201 | NCBI WGS metagenome assembly WNFP01 (sample SAMN13153355, study PRJNA577476) | soil metagenome | isolation source: 115 cm saprolite under Madrone tree | place: USA:California | collected 2016-06-14
TGATAAAAAAGAGCGAATCGGCGAACGTGAAGGCTGCACCCGCCACCGAACGAGCCGGCGATGGAGCCACCGCTGCAGAATTACGTCGTACCAAGTCCAGCCCGCTGGTGCGCAAAATCGCCTCGGAACACAACATCGACATCCAGCAGCTCGAAGGCACCGGGATGAGCGGACGCGTTACCAAGAACGACATTCTAAGCTTTATCGAGTCAGGAACGCCGGCCCAACCAACCGCGGCCGCGCCCGTCAAAGCGGCGCCGGCGACTATGACTCCAGTCGCGCCTCAGCCGGCTCCGGCGATCAAACCCACCGCAGGCGATCGCGTCGAGCAGATGACCGTGATGCGCAAGAAGATCGCCGAGCACATGGTCATGTCACGCCGCACTTCGGCGCACGTCAGCACGATCTACGAAATTGACATGACGAAGATCGCGAAGGTGCGCGATGAAAACCGCGAGGCTTTCCTGGCACGCGCCGGCACGAAGCTAACTTTCATGCCGTTCATCTTCAAAGCAGTAACCGACGCAATTCGAAAATTCCCAATTTTCAATTCCCAAGTCAGCGGCGATCAGATCATCTACAAGCGTGACATTAATCTCGGTATGGCGGTAGCTCTGGACTGGGGGTTAATTGTTCCGGTAATCAAACGCGCTGACGATCTCTCGATTTCAGGGCTGGCCCGGACCGCAAACGATCTGGCCGAACGCGCGCGTACTAAGCAACTAAAGCCGGACGAAGTTGCCGGCGGGACCTTCACCATTACTAATCCCGGAGTGTTTGGAGGTCTATTCGGCACGCCGATCATTAACCAGCCGCAGGTAGCGATCCTGGGAATCGGGAAGATCGAGAAGCGGGCCAAAGTCCTGACCTCAGCCGACGGCGAAGACTACATCGCTATCCGCCAGATGGCGTATTTCGCATTGAGCTTTGATCATCGCATCATCGATGGGTCGGATGCAGAAAAGTTCTTAGCATATATTAAGGAGCGGCTTGAGTCCGGGCAGTTCGCGATATAGATTCCGGTGCGAGTATTGAGGCAAGGACAATTCAAACCTGATTGCGCACTTAGCGTTTTCAAAGCCCACGCGACGCGCCGAATGCGGCAAGATGGTAACTGGGAAGAGTCACATAGTCCGTGGGCGGACAAGGGAAGCAAGAGAGGCCTTTGGAATGAACGAAATCTAGCTCTGGAAATCGAGTATCTAATCAATGGGCAAGGTGGAGATTTGCCGGATCTTAAGTGATGGATCCACCCGCTCACGCGGTTGGTACTGACCTCATTACGGTGACAACGCCTGCCACTGATTTATCTGCGCTTGGCCGCTTTTTCTTGCAAACCCCTAACGAAGTAATAATGAATCCCTAGTAACTGCGGTTTGTTCGCTGTTTCCACGTTCGCGGTCTTGACAGCCTTAGCGGGTTCTATACTATTCGTAGATTCAAGTTGATGAAGCACCAGCCGAAGAGCTCTCATCGACCCGACGTTCCATTAAACGTTTGCCGGATCGGCAGACAACGTGAATCAGGAGTTCATCGTCGAACTCGACAACTTGTTGGACGCGACCAGGCTGCGCGTCCGCCATTTAGATGATAAGGAGTTCAATTCTATGACTATCAACCTAAGGACACTTCGATTCTTTGCGCTTGCTTTCGGGCTGGCGCTGGCTCTTTCCCCATTAGCTTTCGGACAAAACTCGACACCATCAACCACGCCGACTGATGCGACAAGAGCCCGCTCTGTCCAAAGCGGTCAAAAGTTGAAGATCAAAGGTGTGGTAGTGAAACGCGACGCTGACACCTTTACCGTTCGCGATCTGACTGGCAACGATACCGTCGTACGTCTGACTGACAGAACTTCGGTCAAGACCAAGGGCGGCTTCCTGCGCAGCGGCACGAACTATGGACAGACCAATATTCTTCGTGGTCTCAATCTAGAAGTCGACGGACACGGCGGATCGTCGGGCGAACTGCTCGCCGACAGCGTTAGATTCAATGAAACTGATTTCCGCACCGCCCGGGCAGTTGAGTCGCGAGCTACGCCACTCGAAGAACGAGCTTCGGCGTCCGAAGGACGGATCAGCGAGGTCGAGCAGAACGCTCAGAAGCTTTCCGGACAACTCGATGAACTCGCGGCCGTTTCAAATGCCGCCCGTGGCGGCGCCAAAGCGGCGCAGGAGACGGCTGATTCAGCAGTGGCCGGGGTCAATGCCACGAACGACCGCATCTCGGCGCTTGATGATTATGTGCCGCAGGAAACTACGGCCGTCAATTTCCGCACGGGCAGCGCAGTGCTGACGGTGGACGGTAAGACCAAGCTGGATGCCATTGCGACCAAAGCTCTAAACGCCAAAGGCTACGTGCTCGAGGTGACGGGCTTTGCAGACGCCACGGGTAACACGGCGTTCAATCGGTCTCTGAGCCAGAGGCGCGCAGATGCCGTGATTCGTTATCTGGTCGAGCAACATCAGATTCCGCTTCGCCGAGTCATTACGCCGTACGGCTTTGGTTCCTCAAACCCGGTGGCTGACAACAAGACTCGCGATGGCCGCGCCCAGAATCGGCGGGTCGAAGTCAAGGTGCTGGTCAACAAGGGTCTAACTCAGCCCGCGCCAACCATGACTCCGGGCACCAGTGGTTCAGGCCAGTAGCGCAAGTTGCGAACTTGCGCTCTCGTAAACACGGTGCAACCCCGACGGATCGGGTTGCGCTACAACGCCAACGATCATGCCGTCAGTCGGCATCAGATGTTTAGCCAGCAACGAGCTGGCGGCATGAGGAGTTGGTTCGATGCTCTTGATTAGATACTGGAAATTCTCAGCGCCGGCGTTGGTTCTATCAGCGCTGGCTTTATTTTTTTCAGCGGCGGTTTTTTTTGAGCCGGCGGCCTGCGCGCAAAAGCTCAAACAGTTGCCACCACCGCCGCCGGGACCGCGTTTCAAACCCAGACCGACACCCACGCCGGCGCCTACGCCTGAACCAGAGTATGAAGTGATCAAGGTCTCTTCGAACCTGGTAGTAGTACCCGTTTCCGTTACCAACCCGCAGGGACAGCCGATGCTCGGTCTAAAGCAAACAGATTTTCATATAGAAGAAGACGGACATGCGCAGGAGATTTCGCAGTTGGGTGACCCGGAACAGGTGCCACTGGATATTGCGCTCTTGATCGACGTCTCGAGTAGTGTAACCGAGCGATTTGCCTTTGAGGAGCAAGCCGCCACGCGTTTTCTCAAACAAGTCTTGCGGCCCACAGATCATGCCACCGTCTACGCGATTGATCGCACGCCACGGCTTGAACAGCCACGTTCGTCGGCCGATATTGCGACTGCCCGATTGATGTCGATTAAGGCCGCGACCGGACCAAGCCCGACCGCCTTTTACGATACCGTCATCGAAGCGGCTCGCTATCTGGCGAAAAACACTCCGGAGCAGAACCGTCGGGTGATCGTAGTCATCTCTGACGGCGAAGATAACTTCAGCAATCGGGTGCGGGACTCTTCGCTGGCGGCCTACCGGGCCATGCAGGCCGATGAGAACGACAGTTCGCCGGCGGCGAAAACACGCCTGCGGACAGCTTCCGAAAATGCACTTCAGGCTGGACATCGAAAAGCCCAGGCCGAAGTGCAGCAAGAAGTGCAAAAGGCAAACGCGGTTTTTTATTCGATCAATCCGAGCGGGGAGTCGATCAAGCTGAACGTCATCAGCTCGCGAGCACAAAACGCCATGCAACAGCTTGCCGGCGCAACCGGCGGGACCGCCTTCGTCCCTGCACAACTTTCCGATCTTGAAGCGGTCTTCAGTCGTATCTTAAACGAACTGAGGGCGCAATATCTGCTGCAGTACTACTCGAACGACAAATCCGGCGGCAACGCGTTCCGCCGCATAGCTGTTACTACGCCGGCCCAAGCCCAATTGCGCGTACGCGCACGTGAAGGATATTACCCCAAAGCGAAATGACTCGGGAGGCGCAACTCCAACAGTAGAACTGACTCGCTAGAAGTCCACTTTGCGGCTACCGGCCGGCACAAGTGTCGGCTCTAAACATGGAGTCTAATGATAAGGACCGTCACCTCTAGGTTGTTTTAGTGCGCTGAGCCTTCCTGAATCGCTTCGATTTAGAACCACACTTTTCGCATCCGCAGCCCATCGGTTTTATGATGTCCTCAAAATATTCCTTCCCATAATCGTAAGCAATCTCTTCGCCGGGCTTGATCTTCTTTCGCGACCATATCCAAACCCGTCGGCCCGATATGATTGCTTCCGCATTTGGTTTACAGGAGTGGTTAATGTAACGCGCAACGTTGCTGCGCGGGCTGCCGTCAATTGTCCACTTCGAGTTTACGCCAAAGAAGTACCTTCCTTTTCGCCGATCGACTTCTTCGTTTGGGATTAACGGGCCCGTGTATTCAATGATCCGTGTACCTTTGGCGATCGGCTTAACCGCGAACAAGCCCAGGCCGGTATTAGTTCGTCCTACGATATATCTTCGATTCTCTGACTGCATCTACCGACTCTAACATGTTGACATCTCACAAAGCTGGCAATGACTTCACATTACTGTTGCTCGACAGGCGCGCTGGCTGCGCGCGGTCCGCTTCATCGGCTACAATGTCCTCGATGCAAACGGCAACCCCGCCTTACACCGAAGAGCACATCGTCGCTTATCCGGTTGAGTACATTGCCGGCATCGATCTATATAACGCCGGCGAATATCACGCCGCGCACGATGCATGGGAAGAGCGTTGGATGGGGCCGGTTGCGCCCGACGAAAAACTTTTCCTGCAGGCCATGATTCAGTCGGCCGTAGCGTTTCATCATCTGCAAATCGGCCGACCAGGCGCCGCCCGGCGCATGTACTTAATGGCGAAGGAAAAATTTACGCGCCTCAACCGGCCGGTATTCATGTCGCTCGATCTGACAGAGTACCAGGCTCAATTGGATCGCGCCCTGTCATGGCTCTTATCGGTTCCCGATCCGCGGGAGATCGAGCCTCCGGAACTGCATCACCCGACGATCAGCCTCGTGCCCGAAGTCACACCTTTCGAATAGCGCAAAGGATTTCTATTGAAGACAATCATCGCACGCATTCGGTTGTTACTCATGGGCCTTTGGCTGGGCGCGGCGGTGTTCTTTAGCGCCGCAGTCGCACCCGCTGTGTTTGGCGTCCTGCGCGGAACTCAGTTAGCAAACGCTAATGAACTCGCGGGCATGATCGTCCAGCGAACACTGGCCCTAATCAATCGTGGCGGTTTTGAGATCGCTCTGTTTCTGCTCGTGACCGGTTTCTTCATTAACCGAAAGGAAAGCCGGGTCTCGCAATTCGCCGAGATGATTTCGCTCGCGATTATCGCTATCATGACCGGCGTTAGCCATTGGGTAATTTCGGCGCGCATGTTGGCTCTAAAGGCGGCGATGCAGGCGCCCATCGATCAGATCGCCGGAAGTGATCCGCGAAGGGTTGCGTTTGACGCCTTGCACGGCTATTCGGTCACCGCAATGGCAGTGGCGATCTTAGCGGGGCTGGCTGCGTTTCTAATCATGGCTCGGCCCGAGAGCAATATGAATCACAGGTCGACTGTTATTGTAGCGCAATCAGCGGGGCAGTAGCCCGGCGTTAGGGAGATCTCCGCTTCCAAGGAAATCAAAGCAGTGGAAATTATTGAACAACTAAACAGCTGGCGTCAGCGCTATGCCGCCTGGAAATCAAAAGCTAATGCCGGTTCCCTGGAAAGACTCGACGGCTATCCATTTGTCGAAAACGCGCGGGCGCCGTTTACGCCCTTGCGCCGCTCGCTGTCGATGTTGAATCTGGCGCTGATCAGTTCGGCCGGCGCTTACATCGACGGCACGGATCCATTCGACATAAACGCGCCTGATGGTGATTGCACTTTTCGTGAGATTCCCTCCGAGATCGATCCGAGTGATTTGATCTTCTCAGCTCGAGGCTATGATCCGGCATTCGTTCAGCAGGATGTTAATGTCGAGCTTCCCCTGGCACGTTTGTTTGAGTTCGAAAGCAATCGAGTGATTGGCCAATTGAACTCCGCTTTCTGGAGCTTCTGTGGATTCATTCCTAATGCAGCGCGACTCGTAGAAGAGACCCTGCCCAAACTCGTCGACCGCGTGAAGCATTACGAAGTGCAGGCAGCGCTGCTGATTCCGGCATCGGGTCTTTGTCATCAATCAGTGGCTTTGGCGGCGCGAGCAATTGAACAGGCCGGCATTCCCACAATGATGTTGAGCGTTGAACGTAAGGTGATCGAACAGTTGCACCCGCCGCGCGCCGGGTTTTATCGCGGGCAGTTCGGCAGCGTGGTGGGCCAGGCGAATTGGCCCGAGCATCAACGAAGAGTTCTGGATGAAGCCTTGCGCTGGATTGAGCCTTTGGATCAACCCACTATCAGCAAGCTGGCGGTAGAGATTGAGAGTCAGGTGGAAGTCGCGCGTGGTGAAAGATAAGTTGCGGAACCGCTGGCGGGTAGCGAGCGGGTTTGAGGAGACGGGGCGGTAGCCCGACCGTTACGGAGGGCGCACGATTCAGCGAAAGTTGAGAGGGTACAAAAGAATTGCTCCGTTATCATTAACGCCGTGGCGTTAGCCCGGTGAACTTGATCGCCAATAGGACCTGAAACCGTTTCAAACGGTTTCCACTTCGAACATTAGTCACCAATCACCGGGCTCCAGCCGCCGTGTTAATAAGAAAGCGGCTCCCGGGATTCATATTGCGTCTGAATCTCGCTGACTCGACTCCAAACATGAAGCGCACAATCTTTCGATCATTGATATCCATCGTTGCTCTGCTCATCGGTTACCTGTTTGCGTGGCCCGTTCCCATTAACCCCGCGGCGTGGACTCCCCCTACGGCGCCGGAACTAACGGGTGTCTATGCACAGAATTCTGAACTGGCGAAAATAGAAAGGCTAAAGGTCGACGGATTCGCGCCCGAAGACGTCGCTATCGATAGTCAGGATCGAATTTATTGCGGCGCAGAAGACGGGCGCATTTTTCGTTTCCAGGCCGACGGCACGCGTCCCGAAGTTTTCACCAATACCGGGGGGCGGCCCCTGGGACTCATCTTTGATCATGATGGAAATCTGATCGTCGCCGATGCAATCAAGGGACTTTTGTCGATAGGCCGCGATGCAGGGATTTCAGTTCTCACCACAGAAGCTGACGGCGTCCCATTCCGTTGCACAAACGATCTTGATGTCGCTGCCGACGGCACTGTCTATTTCACGGATGCTTCTTATAAGTATTCCCTCACACGGCTGAAAGACGACGTCCTCGAGCATCAACCAAACGGTCGATTCATGTCTTACGACCCGCGCACGAAACAGACGCGAGTGCTGCTGCGCGATCTCTATTTCGCGAATGGCGTTGCGGTAAGCCCGGATCAATCCTTTGTGCTCGTCAACGACACCGGCAGTTATCGCGTGCAGCGCTTTTGGTTGACCGGCCCGAAGCGGGGGCAGTCGGACATATTCATCGACAATCTGCCCGGCTTCCCTGATGGGATTTCTTCAAACGGCCGGGACACGTTCTGGCTGGCACTGGTTAACCGTCGCGACGCGGCACTGGATCGCTTGCACCCTCATCCCTTCTTGAAGAAGGTCGTCTGGCGCTTACCAGACTTTCTCCAGCCCAACATCAAGCGCTACGGGTTCGCTCTCGCTCTCGATACCAATGGCAAAGTGGTGCGCAATCTTCAGGACCCTTCACCAGAGTGCTTCGCTCAGATCGCGAATGTGGTCGAACATAAGGGGATGCTTTACTTTGGCAGCATCGGCGAGCGCGCGATCGGCCGGATGCCTTTGCCGAATGCTGAATCGAAATAAATGAATCTTGTAACGCATTGGCCGACTCTGATTTGGTGTCGTGCTTTGTTGTGGCTGGACCAAATCGATCCACGAAATCACACGAAATAATGTGGACGGTTCCGGTTCGTGTGCTTTCGTGGATCGTTTGCTTGATTCATAACTTTCTACAAGTTGGACACCCCGACCAGACATCCAAACATCCATTTATTGACTCTGAGACGTATACTTATTGCTAACTAACTTCGGTTCATCTGTTTTGGACGAGTCGGCTTTTTTGGAGGTACTTACATGTCGCGCGCGCTATCAGTAATTCTCGCTGCAAGTCTTTTCACGACGATGCCTGCTTGCAATGCCGCTACGGCTACCATCGGCAGTGCGTTGCCGAACCCTGTCGTCGACGCCCCGCTTGCCAACACCAAAGGCGAGCAAACCGCGGTTATCGCGGGCGGCTGCTTCTGGGGCGTCCAGGCTGTCTTCGAGCACGTCAAAGGCGTAAACAGCGTTTCGGCGGGCTACTCCGGAGGAGCGGCTGACACTGCTCATTACGAGATGGTAAGCGAAGGCAATACCGGGCATGCTGAGTCGGTCCGAATCAAATATGATCCGTCGCGGATTTCTTATGGTCAGCTGCTCAAGGTGTATTTTGCTGTGGCCCACGATCCTACCGAGCTGAATCGGCAGGGACCAGACACCGGCACACAATATCGCTCAGCTATCTTTTACGGCAATGCAGAGCAGAAGCGCATTGCCGATGCCTATATCGATCAACTTAACAAAGCCGGAGTTTTCAAACAGCGTATTGTCACCCAGGTCGTCCCCCTGAAAGCCTTCTATGAAGCCGAAGCCTATCACCAGGACTATGCTGTCCATCATCCGGATGAACCGTACATCGCGATAAACGATCTACCAAAGGTAGCCGAACTTCGCAAGCAACTTCCCGAACTGTACGTAGGGAATTAGGTTTTCTCTGATCGTCGAATACCTGATCGCCTTATTGCCTTGAGCGACCACTTTCAATACGGTATATATTCGCCACGTTCGATGAGCTTTGTTTCATTCTTAGGCAGCTCCGGTGTACTACAAATGAAGGAAGGGACAGAGACGGCTTAGACCGTCGCTTCCTAAATACCAAATCGAAGACTCAGATAAGCCGTTCGCTTAGTCTTCCTTCGCAAACCTGAAAAACGACAGAGTTGTCAGCGCGAACGTCCAAATTCGCAATCTTAGTCGCAGGTGGATTGTTCCCGCCGCTCGCCATTAACTCAAACTGGTACTTGCCCGATGGAATTAGTATTAGGCCGTGCAGCGAAATAGCATTTAGGACTACGCCCTCCTCCGGGTGCATCGAAATCACGTCCCAGGCATCTTCCTTAAATGCTTTCAGCGCCACTCTTCTTGTGCCGCCGCGTTTGTCGTCTCTTTCATGTCTAGGCCGTAAATGACAGCCAGAAAGATCTACACCTCTAATCACAAGCTTGTTGACAACCAACTCCACGTCAGCTATCGAAACTGGACTAACCACACAAACCCGATACTGCGTCACCGGAAGATCATCGTGGCCGGAATACACCTGCCTGAAAGGCGCTTGATTAGGCTTAAATATGATTGCCAGGTTTGGACGCAGACGTTCCTTTAGCCCTTTGTTTTCACGCCTTACTTTTTCGTCTTTATTCGCCGCGGTAGTTATAACGTTCCAGAGGTAACCAATTGACGCTATGACCAAATACGCAACAACCACTGTACTGATGATCTGAATGGTTATGCTTAGCGTACGCACACTCAGTTCGTACTGGAAAACGAGAGCACCCGTTGACACTCCGAGTGTAGTCAATAGTTTGCTCTTTGAAAGTAATTCGGTTTCCTTCCATGCAAGGGCGAAAATATCACGCCAATAGCGACTGATATGGCTGGGCTTCTTAACGGTGTCGAGCATCTTGCTCTGAGGTGTGAAATTTGTTTTTGGCGTCTCGTTTGACATGCGCGCAAGCCTACTTCGGCCATACTTTGGCTGCAAGAAAATGACGCTGACCCACCTTCTCTTAATTCAAAATGCTCGCGCTTGATGCAGAAGTCAGACCCGAACAAAGCCTGCGGATCCCCGGATCCGGATCGCCGGCTCGCCGGATTCCGGATTCCGGATTTCCCGATCGCGGATCGCGCGGATCGCGGATGCGGATCGCGGATCGCGGATCGGATACCAACTTACCAATGCATACTTGGTTACCAGATCCACCCAATCGTTGCGGAGAGTGATCGGCGTCACATCGAGATCACGTCATTACTCAATCTTTCCTAAGATTTTCTTGGAATACCCAGCGAGCGGGGCGGTTCAACTAAGTGTCTGCTCCGATTTGTGCATACTGGGTATTCACTCGTCAATGCTCGCCAACAGTCATGGTCGGATGAACGTTTGCATGTCCTAAGTCTAATTATTTATCGACTTAGTTCCTGCTCAGAACTTCGTTTGGCTCATGGCACGAGTGTTGTAATAGAGGAGCACGAACGCAGGACAATTTAAGCAAGAGACAGAGCAAGGAGCCCCAGAAAATGATTAGCATGATTTCAGCCAGCACCGCGACCCCGCAGAATCGGATCAGCACCACTGAATTGGTAGCCTCGATGATGCACAAACTCTCGCCAGAGCTCATCAACACGATTTGCACGCTCGGCGTTGAGAATCGCTATTCGGCGATGGACAACTACGCGGACTTCTTGACTGGCGCCCAGATGAATCCGACGAGCTCCACTACTCAACTCGGCGTCAATGCCACCCGCAAGTGTATCGAAGAGTGGGGCGGCGACCCTTCGCAGATTGGTTTGCTGATTGCGGCCACCAATACGCCCGACCAGATGCTCCCTTGCCTCGCCTCTGAAGTAATGGCCCGGACACATGGTTTGCTGCCGCGCTCGTTGAGCACCGTAAGCATGCAGTCACAAGGTTGCTCAGTGATGCTGAAGTCGGTCGAAGTCGCCCAATGGTATCTGGCTGCTAACCCTGGAAAGCTGGCAGTCG
>WNFP01004826.1_pt1 | contig 10824 bp, 10 predicted proteins | sample 5400201 | NCBI WGS metagenome assembly WNFP01 (sample SAMN13153355, study PRJNA577476) | soil metagenome | isolation source: 115 cm saprolite under Madrone tree | place: USA:California | collected 2016-06-14
TGAGGACAGCGCGCGTGGCGACCCTCTGAACCTGATCCAGTTAATGCTGGCGTAGGAAAGTTTCACCAGGCGCCGATGCTTCCTCCTACCGCGCGGCATTCGCCGGATCTTACGTCTGCACGTGAGGAGCATCCGATGAACGCGCAACTGTTGCAGGTCGTGTCCGAGCCATTACCGGCGTCGCGCAAGGTTTATAAGTCCGGCAGCCTCCATGAGGGATTGCGCGTACCGATGCGGGAGATCGAGCTGCACCCCTCCGCGGGCGAGGCGCCGCTGACGGTCTACGATCCGTCCGGCCCCTATACCGACCCGGACGTCACCATCGACATCAACCACGGGCTGCCGTGCCCGCGCGCCGCCTGGATCGTTGCGCGGGGCGACGTCGAGACCTACGCCGGCCGGCGCGTGCAGCCGCTCGACAATGGGCTTGCCGCGGGGGCAAAGGCCGCGCCGCAGTTCCCGGTGCACCGAGCGCCGTTGCGGGCGCGGCGCGCCGCGGCCGTGACGCAGCTTGCTTATGCGCGCGCCGGGATCATCACCCCGGAGATGGAGTACGTCGCGCTGCGCGAGAACAGCGGACGCGAACGGCGCGCCGCAACGGGCGCGGTGGACGGTAACGCCTGGGGTGCGTGCATTCCGGATTACGTGACGCCGGAGTTCGTGCGCGCCGAGGTGGCCGCCGGACGCGCCATCATTCCAGCGAACGTGAATCACCCGGAATCCGAGCCGATGATCATCGGTCGCAACTTCCTGGTGAAGATCAACGCCAACATCGGCAACTCGGCGGTGACCTCTTCGACCGCCGAGGAGGTCGACAAGCTGGTATGGGCGATCCGCTGGGGAGCCGACACGGTCATGGACCTGTCTACCGGGCGAAACATCCACACCATCCGCGAATGGATCCTGCGCAACTCCCCCGTGCCGATTGGCACCGTGCCCATCTACCAGGCGCTGGAGAAGGCCGGCGGGGTCGCCGAAGACCTCAGCTGGGAGATCTTCCGCGACACGCTCATCGAGCAGGCCGAGCAGGGCGTGGACTACTTCACGATCCACGCCGGCGTACGGCTGCCCTATATCCCGCTCACGGTCAACCGCGTCACCGGCATCGTCTCGCGCGGCGGATCGATCATGGCGAAGTGGTGCCTGGCGCATCACCGCGAGAGCTTCCTCTACGAACACTTCGAGGAAATCTGTGCGATCTGCCGTGCCTACGATGTCAGCTTCTCGCTCGGGGACGGTCTGCGGCCGGGCTCCATCGCCGATGCCAACGACGCCGCGCAGTTCGCCGAGCTCGAGACCCTCGGGGAGCTGACGCGCGTGGCCTGGCAGCACGACTGCCAGGTGATGATCGAGGGACCGGGCCACGTGCCGATGCACAAGATCAAGGAGAACATGGACAAGCAGCTCGCCACCTGCGGCGAAGCCCCGTTCTATACCTTAGGTCCGCTGACGACCGACATCGCGCCCGGTTACGACCACATTACCTCGGCCATCGGAGCCGCCATGATCGGTTGGTTCGGCACCGCCATGCTCTGCTACGTCACGCCCAAGGAGCACCTCGGACTTCCGGATCGCAACGACGTCAAGACCGGCGTCATCACCTACAAGATCGCCGCTCACGCTGCCGACCTTGCCAAGGGGCACCCCGGGGCCCGGGCGCGCGACGATGCGCTGTCGCGGGCGCGCTTCGATTTCCGCTGGCAGGACCAGTTCAACCTCGCGCTCGACCCGGACACGGCCTGCGCTTTCCACGATGCGACGCTGCCGAAGGAAGGCCACAAGGTGGCGCATTTCTGCTCGATGTGCGGACCGAAGTTCTGCTCCATGCGCATCTCGCACGAGGTGCGCGCGGAGGCCCGCGCGCAGGGCATGCGCGACATGGCCGCGAGATTCCGTGCCGGCGGGAGCGAGCTGTACGTGCCCGCGCCGGCCCCGCAGGAGCGCTGAGAGCTGTGCGCGTGACCGTCATCGGGGCCGGGGTCGCAGGCCTCACCTGCGCGCTGGAGCTCGCCGAGCGCGGCGTCGCCGTCGAGATCCTCGAGCGCAGCGCGCAGCTCGGCGCGCCCGGGTGCTCCTGGTTCGCGGGCGGCATGCTGGCGCCGTGGTGTGAGCTGGAGAGCTGCGATCCACTGATCGCGCGCCTCGGTGCGGAGAGCATCCCCTGGTGGCAGGAGCGCTTCGCCGGCACCGTCGTCAACGGCACGCTGGTGGTGGCGCATGGCCGCGACGCGGCGGATCTCACCCAGTTTGCCGACCGCACCGGGCATTTTGAGCCCCTCGGGTCTGAAAACCTTGCGGGCCTCGAACCGGACCTGGCCGGTCGTTTCAGTCAGGGGTTGTATTTCAGGGACGAGGGACATCTCGACCCGCGGGCGGCACTCGCGGCGCTCGCAGCGCGGCTCGGGGAACTCGGGATTGCCATCCGCTTCGGCGTCGAAGGCTCGGCGACGATGCTCACCGGGCGGCCGGTGATCGATTGCACCGGGCTCGCGGCGCGCCGGCAGCTCACGGATCTGCGCGGGGTGAAGGGAGAAATGCTGTTGCTGCGCCTGCGGGAGGTGTCGCTGCGCCGCCCGGTGCGCTTGCTCCATCCGCGCGTGCCGGTGTATGTCGTGCCGCGGCCGGATGGGCTCTTCATGGTGGGCGCCACCATGATCGAGAGCGATGAGGGCACACGCATCAGTGCGCGTTCCATGCTGGAACTGCTGTCGGCGGCCTACGCGCTGCATCCCGCCTTCGGCGAGGCGGAAATCGTCGAAATCGGTACCGGCGTACGCGCGGCGTTTGCCGATAACCTGCCGCGGCTGCGCCGCCACGGCGAGACGCTGTATGTCAACGGCCTGTATCGGCACGGCTTCCTGCTCGCGCCGGCGCTCGCCCGGCGCGCGGCGCAGGTGCTGCTGCAGGGCAGCCATTTCCCGGAGGTGATGGGTGAGAATCCTCGTCAACGGCGCCTGGCGTGAGACCGTCGCCGCCGAGCTGTCCAGGGTGCTGGATGAGCTCGGCTATGGCGAGGCCGTGGTAACGACCGCCGTCAACGGCGAATTCGTGGCGGCGGGTGTGCGGCCACGCACCCGCCTCGCCGAGGGGGATCGCGTGGAAGTGCTGGCGCCCATGCAGGGGGGTTGATGCTGCAGCTCTACGGAACGGCACTGCGATCGCGGCTGCTGCTCGGCACCGCGCGTTACCCCTCGCCGGCGGTGCTGACCGAGGCGGTGCGAGCGGCGCGCGCCGAAGTGGTGACGGTTGCGCTGCGCCGTGAGTCGGGCGGTGAACGCGCGGGCCAAGGCTTCTGGTCGATCATCCGCGAGCTGGGCGTGCGAGTGTTGCCCAACACCGCGGGCTGCCATTCGGTGAAGGAGGCCGTCAGCACCGCGCACATGGCACGCGAGGTGTTCGGCACCCCGTGGATCAAGCTCGAGGTGATCGGCGAGGACGACACGCTGCAGCCGGACGTGTTCGGGCTCACCGAGGCGGCGCGCATCCTGTGCGCGGAAGGGTTCGAGGTGTTTCCGTATACCACCGAGGACCTGGTGGTTGCGGAACGGCTGCTCGCGGCCGGCTGCCGGGTGCTGATGCCGTGGGGCGCACCGATCGGATCCGGGCGGGGTCTCAACAACCTCTTTGGCCTCAGGGCGTTGCGCGCCCACTTCCCCGATGTGCCGCTCATCATCGATGCCGGAATCGGCGTGCCCTCGCATGCCACGCGCGCCCTGGAGCTCGGTTTCGACGCGGTGCTGATCAACACCGCCGTCGCGCAGGCGCGCGATCCGCCGCAGATGGCGGCGGCCTTTGCCCAGGCGGTCGAAGCGGGACGGGCGGCGCATCTGGCCGGGCCGATCGAGCCGCGCGACCTCGCCGCACCCTCGACGCCCGTGATCGGCACGGCCTTCCGCGGATGAAGCTGGCGCGCGTGTATCCGATCGTCGACAGCGCCGCGTGGGTGAAGCGCCTCGCCCCCCTCGGCGTGCGGCTGGTTCAGCTGCGCATCAAGGAGCAGCCGGACGAGACGCTGCGCCGAGAGATTCGCGAGGCGCGCGCCTGCTGCGCGTTGGCCGGTATGCAGCTCATCGTCAACGACCACTGGCAGCTCGCGCTCGCCGCAGGCTGCGATTTCGTTCACCTCGGGCAGGGGGATCTGGATGGCGCGGATGTGCCGGCATTGCGGCGCGCCGGCGTGCGCTTCGGTGTCAGCACGCACGACGAGAGCGAGCTGGCGCGCGCACTCAGCCTGCAGCCCGACTACGTGGCGCTGGGTCCGATCTATCCGACGCTGTTGAAGGTCATGCCCTGGCCGGCGCAGGGTGTCGCGCGGATCACGCAGTGGAAGCGGCGTGTCGGGACGATCCCGCTCGTGGCCGTCGGTGGCCTGACGCTCGAGCGCCTCCCGGGAGTATTCGCAGCCGGTGCAGATGTCGCGGCGGTCGTGACCGATATCGTGCGCCATCTGAACCCCGAGGCGCGCGCACGCGAGTGGCTCAGCGCGGCGGCGGCGGCCTGACGGAGCGGGGCATCATGAGTGATCGCTACGCACGCCAGTCCATTCTTCCTGAAGTCGGCGCCGAGGGTCAGGCACGTCTCGGGGCCGCGGGGGTCGTCGTGGTGGGGGCCGGCGGCCTGGGCTGCGCCGTGCTGCAGTATCTGGCTGCCGCGGGAGTAGGGCGGCTCATGATCGTCGACCACGATCGCGTGGAGGAATCGAACCTGCACCGCCAGCCGCTGTATCGCATGACCGACCTCGGGCGGCCGAAAGTGCACGCGGCGCGCGCGGCGCTTCTGCAAGCCAATCCCGAAGTACGCATCGACACGCTCGAGGAGCGTCTCACGGCCGCCAATGCAGCGCGCCTGGTGGCTATGGCGGATGTCGTCATCGATGCCGCCGACAGCTTCGCGGTGACCTACGTGCTGAGCGACGCCTGCCAGCGCGCGAACACGCCGCTGGTGAGCGCCTCGGTGCTGCGCCTGTCCGGCTATGTCGGCGCGTTTTGCGGGGGCGCGCCCAGCTATCGTGCCGTGTTTCCCGAAATGCCGCGCGCCGCGGGTTCCTGCGCCGAGGCCGGCGTGCTGGGAACCGCGGTCGGTGTCATGGGTACGCTGCAGGCCCATCTGGCGCTGGCTGTGCTCCTGAAGTGGCAGCCCGCGGCGCTCGGTCGCCTGATCTCGGTGGACTTTCGCACCCTGCACCTGGGGGGCTTTTCCTTTGCCGGCGCGCGCGAGCCCGCGGGCACCGCCATTGCCTTCATCGCGCCGGCGGAAGTCTCGGTCGCCGACATCGTGATCGACCTGCGCAGCCTCACCGAAGTGCCGGTATCGCCGTTTCCGTCGGCGGTGCGCATCGGTGTGGAGGCGCTGGAGAAGGCCGAGATGAGCTTCCCCGCCGAGCCGCGCATCGTGTTGTGTTGCCGCACCGGGGTACGCGCCTGGCGTGCGGCGCGTGCGCTGCAGAGCCAGGGGCACGCGAACGTCGCGCTGATCGCGATGGGCGAGTGACCGCAGTCCTGGTCATCGCCGGCTCGGACTCCAGCGGCGGGGCGGGCCTGGTGCAGGACGTGCGCACCTTGGCTCGCTTCGGGGCCCAGGTGCTGTGCGCCGTGACCGCGGTGACCGTGCAATCGGACTCCCGCGTGACCGCGGTGCACCCGGTTCCGCCGGACACGGTGCGCGCGCAGATCGAGACGGCGTTGGCAACGGGCCGGGTCGGGGCCATCAAGATCGGCATGCTGGCGACCCGCGCCATCGCGCTCACCGTGGCCGCGTGCCTGCCGCCGCGTGAGCAGGTGCCGATCGTGCTGGATCCGGTGCTGGCGTCATCCTCGGGAGCCGCGCTGCTCGATGCCGCGGGCCGCGAGGCGCTGCGGGACAACCTGGTGCCGCGCGCCACGCTCGTCACACCGAACATTCCCGAGGCCGCGGCGCTGCTCGGCACGGAGCCTGCGGCGAGCGAAGAGGAATTGCTCCGGCAGGCGCACGCCTGGCTCGCGCTCGGACCGGCGGCGGTGCTGATCAAAGGCGGGCACGGGAGCGCAAGCGAGGCCGTCGATCTGCTGCTGAGCGCCGGGCGCTCGCCCCGCAGACTCATCGCCCCGCGGATCGCGAAGACGCAACGCGGAACCGGTTGTGCTCTGGCATCGGGCATTGCCGCCGGACTCGCCGAAGGTCTTGAGCTCGGGGACGCCTGCGCTCGCGCCAAGCGTCACGTGCTGGAGTTGCTGCAACAGGGTGAATGAGCCGTCGCCGCGGCGCGACAGGCCCGCGTTGTCTGACCCGCACGTCAACCAATGCCGCTCTCACTCGCTATGGTCACGACAGCCGATGCAGACGGCGGTGTCGAACCAACAAAGGGATTTGGATATGCAACGCAATATGTTGAGAAGCGCAGTCTACGGCGCGCTTCTGACGGGTCTCACAGCAGTTCTTGCGGGTTGCGGCGGAAGCGGCTCCGCCTCCATGACCCCGGCGCCCATGTCGGGGACCATGCCGCTGACGATCAGCGATGCGTCATCCGACGACTGGGCGACCATCGGCGTGAAGGTGCTGAGCATCGCGCTCGTCCCGCAGGGCGGGGGCAGCGCGGTGACGGTGTGGTCGGCGCCGGCGGCCGCGCCGTACGTGAATCTCGAGCAGCTCGACCAGCTGGGCGAGCTCCTCGGCAATGTGAGCGTGCCGGCCGGCACGTATACCGCAGCAGTGCTCACCATCGGTGCCAATCCCGGTGACCTGTTGCTGACGGTCGCCGCCAATCCCGAAAGCGGCTTTCCGGTCGCCGCCGGGACCCGCATTCCGTCGGATGAGATCCAGATCCTGGGCAAGCAGGGCAGCAGCGGCAACTTCACCGTGCCCGTGACAGTCACCTTTGACTCGCCACTGACCGTCAGCACGAGTCAGAACAACGCTCTCGACCTGGAGTTCGATCTCGCCCACCCGGCGTTCATCGTCGGCCACACGCCGCCTGCGGCAGCGGGTGCGACGCTGTGGGCAGTGAACTTCAAGGCGCCGGTGCGCCATCATCCCCTGCGCGACATCGCACGCCTGGTGCTGCGACACACCTACGGGACGGTAACGGGCGTGGCCTCCGACAACAAGTCGCTCACCATCACCAAGGACTTTCCGGTGCTGCCGGTGACGAACCCGGAGGCCGCGATCACCAGCGCTCTATCCTTGCAGATCTTCGCCGACGCCACCAACGGCACGATCTTATACGACGTCGACGCCAAGACCCGCACGGTCCTGAAGGACTTCTCGGGCGAGGCCATGAGTCTTCCCGGCAAGTTCGTGCGCATCGCCGCGCGCTACCAGGAAGACGGCAAGCTGGTGGCGGTGCGCGTGTGGGCGAGCAGCGAGTTCAGCAACGTGTGGTTGAGCCCCGAAGGTCATGTGCTGCACGTCGACGCCACCACCGATGTCATCACCGTGGCCAACGAATCCGGTGCCGGCGTCCCGGTGACGGTCGACGCCAGCACCGAGTTCTTCTTCCGCACGCCGGCGAATGCCAGCGCCGATGCGACGCCGATCGGCACCGGCACCGGGTTCCTCGCCAACCACGATCTGGTGCGCGGCTTCAAGGTGCATGTGAGCGTGGTCGATCCCCTCGCCACCCCGCTGGTGGCGCAGACCATCGACATCGAGACCGCCGCCTATTCCGGGCGCATCTCGGCCGCCAACACCACGGGCTTCACCTACACGCGGCAGTTTGCCAGGGCGACGGACGACTACTCCGTGACTCTCGACTACATCTCGAGCGCGGCCGCCAACGGCGCCGATGCCAGCGGCAACCCGATCATGGGCTTCAAGTGGTGGGACTTCACTTTCCCGACGCTCGTCACCAGCGGCGCCAACGCCATCCCCGAATTTGTCGCCGCAACCAACGGCGGAGTGAACTTCGGCGGCACGGTGGGCGCGCTGACAGCGTGGGGCGTGAGCGAAGCGACCTGGGGCGACATGGCGAACCCCAGTGGCTGGTCGCTCAGGGACGCGGTGCTGCTCCCGACGCCGGTGCCGCTCGGGGTGGTCACGACCGCGTTCGCCGGCAACTCCTTCCGGATGACGGTGCTCGGCGGCACGATGCCAGCCACGGTGGATGTGAGCACCACCGCCCAATCCGCCACGCTCGTGTATCAGATCGACCGCTCGAACGGCGTGCTCACCATCTCGCCTGTCGACGTCACCACCAGCAGCGGCCTTGCCGCCATCACCGCCGGCCTGGTTGCCGGCGCGCCGGTCAAGGTCTACGGCGTGCCGCAGGCCGATGGCACGCTCAAGGCCTACGTGCTGGCGTACTTCACGGGCATGCTGCCGAGTCTCTGACGCGCCGCGAGGGATCCGCGGCGCCCTTCGCTTGTGAGGCGCCCACGGACATCGCCAGCGGGGATCGCGCGTATCATGCCGCGATGCCACCTGACAGAAGCCACGAGCTCAGGAGCATTGCGCGGCGCGCCATGCTCGAGCAGAGCCTCGAGCCGGACTTCTCCGCTGCCGCCGTGGAGCAATTGCGCACCATCGGCCAGGCCGCGAGGGAGAGCGGCCCGCAGATCCGTGACCTGCGCGCCCTGCTGTGGTGCTCGATCGACAACGACGACTCGCGTGACCTCGATCAGCTGTCGGTTGCCGAGCCGCTGAGCGGCGGGGCGGTCAAGATCCTCGTGGCGATCGCCGATGTCGACGTCACGGTGGCTGCCGGCTCGCCCATCGACGCGCATGCCCGCACCAATACCACCACCGTCTACACGGCCGCAGAGATCTTTCCGATGCTTCCGGAGCGGCTGTCGACCGATCTCACATCGCTCGCGCAGGACCAGGAGCGTCTCAGCGTCGTCATTGAAATGACCATCGCGGCCGATGGCGCGGTTGCGGCATCCGAGATCTACCGCGCGGCGGTGCGCAATCGCGCCAAACTCGCCTATGACAGTGTTGCAGCCTGGCTCCTCGGCACCGGGCCAGCGCCCGCGCGCCTCGCACGGGTGAGCGGCATGGAGCAACAGCTGCGCATCCAGGACGGCGCGGCACAGGCGCTCAAGCGCCTGCGGCATGAGCAGGGCGCACTGGGACTCAGCACCATCGAGGCGCGGGCGGTCTACGACGGCGGCGTGCTCGCGGACCTCAAGGCCGACGAGGGCAATCGTGCCAAGGAGCTCATCGAGTACTTCATGATCGCGGCCAACACAGTCGTGGCGCAGTACCTGGAGCGCCGCGGCTCCGCATCGCTGCGCCGCGTGCTGCGCAAGCCAGAGCGCTGGGGGCGGATCGTCGAGCTGGCGCGGGGACTGGGCGAGCGTCTGCCCGCAGCGCCGGACGCGCGGGCGCTCAGCGGATTTCTCGTCAGGCGCCAGCAGGCGGCCCCGGCGCAATTTCCGGACCTGTCGCTCTCGATCGTCAAGTTGCTGGGGGCCGGCGAGTATGTGCTCAAGCGCCCCGAACAGGCTGCCGAAGGACATTTCGGACTGGCAGTGGATGACTACACGCACGCGACTGCGCCCAACCGCCGCTTCCCGGACCTCATCACCCAGCGGCTGCTGCAGGCCGCGCTCGCCGCCCGCTCCGCGCCCTACGGCGACGAGGAGCTGCGCAGCCTCGCGGCACATTGCACCGAGCAGGAGGGCAATGCTGCGAAGGTCGAGCGTAAAGTGCGCAAGTCCGCCGCCGCCATGCTGCTCGAACCGCGCATCGGCCAGCAGTTTGATGCCCTGGTGACCGGCGCTTCGGAGAAAGGAGTGTGGGTGCGTATCCGGCAGCCGGTTGCGGAAGGACGCCTCGTCAAGGGGTTTGAAGGGTTGGACGTCGGTGACGCGCTGCGCGTACAGCTCACTCGCACCGATGTCGAGCACGGCTACATCGATTTCGTGCGCGCCTGAGCGCCGCGCCAACAAGTCACGAGTTGTCTGCCCGCAGTCCCACACGGCGACACCGGTAACATACACGGCGCAGATTGCAGACACATTGCCCTGCCGAGTTCACGGCCCTTATATACGGGCGCGGTGGGACCGTAACAGGGGAGAGCGCTCGCGACCGCGGCGGAACGGATCCGCCCTCTGTGCAGCGCGTCGAAACGCACAGGTCTGGTACCAATGGAGGTGTGACATGAAGCACTTTTTGACTTTGATTGCCGCAACCGCCGCGCTGGGGCTGGCAGCGTTTGCTTACGCCGGCGGACCCGAGGATCAGGCGGGCGCGGCCCAGCCATCACCTGCGGCGCAGCCCTCGATGCCGTCGACCGATACGACGACGCAGTCCGACCCCGCGGCAACGGCACAGTCGAGTGCATCGACGGGGCAGAGCACGCGGCTGGCGGCCATCGTGCCCCCGGGCATGTCGGCGCGGGAAGCGTGCACGGGATTCAGGAGTGTTGAGGAGTGTGCAGCGACCCTGCACGTCTCGCAGAATCTCAGCATTCCCTTCCCGGACCTGAAGTCGAAAGTGACCGGCGGGGCAAAGCTCGGTGCGGCTATTCACCAGCTGAAGCCCGACGCGAACGCCAAGGCCGAGCTCCGCAAGGCCGAGGAACAGGCGCGCAGCGACACGCGCTCGCCACAGGGCTGATTCAATCCCGCCTGTGGGGGCTTAAGGAGGCCCCCCACAGGCGCGCCGGCTGACGGCGGCGTCCCAGATCACTCCCACTCCATAACCTGCCGCACCGGGCGCCACCGCCTCATGGGGTAGGCGCTCAGCGCGGCTGCCAGTCCCCGCCCAGGGCTTTGATCAGGAGCACCGTGGCGTTGGTGCGGCGGATGCCGATGTCGACCGCCGTCAGGCGCGCCGCGAGTGCGGCGTTTTCGCTCGACACGACCTCGAGGTAGGTCACGAGCCCGCCCTTGTAGCGCAGGTTCGCCT
>WNFP01004828.1_pt1 | contig 10822 bp, 7 predicted proteins | sample 5400201 | NCBI WGS metagenome assembly WNFP01 (sample SAMN13153355, study PRJNA577476) | soil metagenome | isolation source: 115 cm saprolite under Madrone tree | place: USA:California | collected 2016-06-14
TCGTCCGCAGCCTTCAGTAGCTTTGGCAGTGGTTCTTTACCAAGGCGATCCGCTAATTCGCGAAGCTTGGCTGGATCCCACGATTCCGCGGGCGGATGAATACTTGATGTTTCAAGAAAAATTTCGCCGAGTGATTTGCCTGGTAAAATCGCGAGGGTGTCGGACAACTTTGCCGGATATTCGTACGAATCACCGCCGGTTGCGTAACAGCGGGTCGCCGCGACAAAACAAGCCGCGGCAACTGCCACACCTTTCATTCCAGAGATCTCCACGAGGGCGCTCCTTCGGTATTCAGAATTCGATAGCGAGTCTGACGGAAATCTGCTCTTGGCGCTAGCTGAATCAGCCCGGTGCGCAAATTTTCTTTTGCCCGAAGCTGAGCAAACTGGAATCGCAGCCGCGTGGCGAACGGCACCTGTGCCGGCTTCTCATCCGCAAAGGCGTCCACGCTCGCGAAATCGCCGCGTTGTGCTTCGCGGAAAATTGGCGTGGCCGTTTCCAGCTCCAGCGCATAACCGCCGGCGTTCGCTGCGTTCATTGCAAAATGCGGCTTCAGATCCCCGTCGCCCACATTTGATAGCTCAAGCGTTTCCGAGTCGGCGGGTTTCCGCAAAATCAATCGTGGCCCGGTTTCCAAATGCCCAAGTTGATGTAAGGACCAGCCGCTGGATGCTGTTGAATCCGGTAACCGGAAAAAGACAATGCCTCGTGCGCCGGCGCGCAAGGATGCGCTGATGGCGTCTCGCAGTGCACCGCGATCCACCTCACGCACAATTACTTCATCGCCGGGGTGGATCGGCGTGTTTGCAATCGAGGTCGATCTTGTCGCGCGCAGAATGGATGCGCCGAATTGCACGCGATTCGCCATTTCAAAACTTCGATTAAAACAGAGCTCGTCCCAATTCCAGTTACGGATTTGCCCACGCAAGTTTTGGTTCTCGTCGTACACGCTTAATCGCGCGAAAACGGGCAGGCCCGCGCGCCACGGTTTCCGGTAGGCACGCCAGTTCTCGATCAACTTCGATATTTTTTCCGGTGAGATCAACGGCAGCGGCGATTGATGTTTCAAAATCGGTTCCGCTTCGAAATCGTAGAGCATCGGCAGCAGCTCATCGACATTCGGCTCCAAAAGTTTCAGGTAATCGGCGCGGCTCCAGTGCGGTAGCGCCGCGATGGTCAGACGGGGGACAAGGCCATGGATACGATTCAGCGTCCTTGCGTAATCGGCGAGCAACCGGTCCGGGGCATCATAATCGAGCTGCAACTCATCATGTTTTGCCCCCACAGCAGACAAACTGGCGAGCAGCGCCGTGACGGACGCATCGGAAAACGGTTGACGCTCGCGCGATACCAACCGCACCACGGGAACGAGTCGGATGTGAGCGACGTTTAAAGATTGGAAATTGAATCGTGCTTTCCAACGCCAGGTCTCTCCGATGTTCTCCAATTCGCCGACCTGCCAGTAAATCGTGTCGACTTTTTGCTTGGCTAACTCCGTTAACTCTTGTTCGTCGAGCGGATCATCGCGCTGCCAAACCCAATAGCGGAGATCGTGCGCGGACGAAGCCATCGCGATCGCGCTGGAGATGGTGGCGATCACTAGAATGAGAAGGCGTCGCAAACTGTGACCCATTAAAGGTGTGGTGCCGTCTTCAGCACGAGCGTCAGTTTGTTTTCATACCCGAATGCGCGCGGCTAGTGCTTTGCGCTATTTCTCTTGGGGCTGACTGCAATGGGCGGGTACGTGAAGTTTTTGAAAGCTCGCCTATCGCCTTATCTAGTTTAGATCGCGATAACTTTACTTCGTTTGCGCTTCACGTTTTCGCAATTCCGCGGAGCGCTCCTCGGTAAGCTGGCGCAGGACGCGATCGCGAACGATGCGCGCGTTCTCAGTGTCGCTTTTATCGCGAACGGCTTCGTCTGCTTGCCGGTCCCGCTGTTCGACCCATGCGCGCTGCTCGGTTCTAAGCGAGTCTTGCGCTGAGCGATCAAGGCGCTTCAGGAGCGCAGAATAAATTGCATTCAGTTCGCGGTCGGCTTTGGCGAGCCGGGCCGATTCCGAAAACGGATCATCAGGCAACGGCCCGGGAGTGATTTTGGCGACACTGGCAGCGGGACCTTCGCCGGCGCGAACAAGCTTAAGAGTGAGGATGCCTTCACTGATGGGAGTATCTTGTTTGCGATCCTTGGTGATAAATGGCAGACCAACTGTCGCCGGATTGGAAAAACCGGTTTTCTTTCCAAGCTCGGGCAAACCGGTAAGAAGATAGGTTGAGTCAAACGGTCCATGCCGCTTCGGTTTGGTGCGTTTGATCTGCGCTTCGATCGCCTTGTCCAACACGCCTCCGATTTGGGTTGAGCGAAAATCATCGCCGCCCACATCGAGAAGAAGTAAAGTATCAGTGCCCCATTTCCACTGGTAGGCGGCCAAAGCAAACCGCCTCCCGTTCTCGATCGGGCCCCAGGCAACACTCAGTGTGCGATGACTACCCGGCCGCACGTAACCTCCTTCGTCGCCTACCGCGCCTACTTTCTTTTTGTCGGGAACGTTGATGACCCAGATTTCCTTTACGTCGTATTGTTCGTAGAAACGGTTGGGATCTTTTTCCAGCAGCGACCAATCGACTGGCTCACTGCTATCAACTGTCCAAGCTAGAGCATTGCGGCCGTCTGCCGACTTTGAATCACGAGCAATGACGGCCTTCTCCGATCCGATCTCAATCCAGCCCGGCTCCCGTTGCGGAGAAGGTTCAGCTGCAATGAGCTGATCACTTGCAAACTCTCCCGCGATAAGCATGCAGCCGATGCCTAAGATGTAAGCACGCGGTGTCATTTGTCTTCATGGTAGGTAAGACGAGTAATCAGCACAATGGAATTCGGCTGCAGATACGCGCTAACACGCTTCCGCACTTTCCCGGCAGAGTTTGCTTGCAATCGAGCGTTGTTATCATCACTCTCGGATCATCAAGGAACTGGCTGAAAGACTACCGAAGGCGCAGCGCAAGATTAATCATTGGTTGCGTCGTACGGCTTATCTTTGCGCAGTCGCTTTGTGTTTAAGTACCGCTGCCGCTCAGGACGATTCCGATGTTCGTGAAAAGATTCATCAACTCGAGGAGCTGCGTGACGCGGGGAAATTTCGCGAAGCGGTGCCGATTGCCCAGGAAGTATTGAAGTATTGCGAGAAAAACTACGGCCCGGATCACCCAGAAACGGCCGACAGTCTGAACGACCTCGCGTCTCTATACAACTCGATCGGCGAACAGGCCAAGGCCTTACCGCTGTACGCGCGCGCTTTGAAAATTCGGGAGAAGGCACTCGGCCCGGACCATCCACACACCGCTATCGCTTTGAACAATCTCGCGGAATTGTACCGACAGAGCGGTGACTTCGCGAAGGCAGAGCCCCTCTACAAGCGGGCAATAAAAATTTTCGAAGCGAAGCTCGGAGCGAAGCACGCGAACACGGTTGCGTGCCAGAGTAATCTGGCGCTGCTGTATGAATCCAAGGGCGACACAGCCAAAGCAGAACCATTATACACGCGTGTCTTAAAGGTCCGGGAGGAAACCCTTGGCCCCGATAATCCAGCGGTCGCGAACAGTCTCAGTAACCTGGCAGCCCTTTACTATCGCCAAGGGAACTGGACGCAGGCTGAACCGATGTATGACCGTGCGTTAACAATCTGCGAAAAAGCGCTCGGACCAGAGCATCCCCAAACCGCAAATGTGCAGAATAACTTGGGCGCGCTTTATCTGAATCAGGGTAATCTGGCAAAGGCCGAGTCGCTTTTTAAACAATCGCTCGAGACGCGGGAGAAGATTTTTGGGCCAAACAATCCGGCGACGGGAGAAAGTATTAACAACCTGGCCTGGGTTTATCTGGACGAAGGCGACTACGCCAAGGCTGAACCACTTTATCAACGCTCTCTTAAGATTATCGAACAGGCTTCTGGTCCCGAGCATCCGAATACCGCTTCTTCGCTCAACAACCTGGGAGTGCTTTACCAAATGATGGGCGACTACAAGAAGGCGGAGCCATATTACCAGCGAGCCTTGAAGATTCGCGAAAAAGCTTTCGGACCAAACAATCTGGACCTGGTCTCGAGCATCGGTGGTTTGGCGGACCTGTATCGGCTCGAAAAAGATTACGCCAAGGCCGAACCTTACGGCCAACGCGCTTTGCAGCTTTCCGAAAAAAAATTCGGTACCGAGCATGAGATGACGGCAACTGCGTACAATAACCTGGCCGCAACCTATGACGGCATGGGCGACTATGCGAAAGCCGAACAACTTTACCAGAAGGGACTAAAGCTTTTTGAGAAAAAACTTGGACCGAACCATTACAAGACTGGGGCGGCTCTGGATAATCTGGGAGTTCTCTACCGTGAAAAAGGCGACTACAAAAAAGCCGAATCCTACGCGCTGCGCGCGGTGGAGGTAACCGAAAAGGCTCGCGGCCCGGACCATCCCGAAACCGCCACCTCTCTAAACGATCTCGCCAAGGTTTACGAAGCGATCGGCGACAAGGCAAAGGCCGAGCCGCTCCGGGAACGCGCGGCAAAGATTCGGGAAAAAAACAAGACTAAACCTGCGTCTCCGCAACCAAGTCCCTCACCCAATCCGAGCTGAAGGTCTTCGGCCGATAGTTTGAGATCACCTGTCTTAATCATTACGTCTTCCTTCGACATGCTCATGGTGCTTCTGCTTTCGCCATGAGCAGGGCTTTGACCTATTATAACTGGTGATGTTTTTGGCAGCGGGCGAGTTGATCCTACTAATCGGAAGTTTCTTCACTCACCACAGGTTGCCGTTCGGACCGGTGACGCAAAGTGGTGACGAAGCGTGGCGGTGAAGAAAACTTCTGGCCTAAAAATTCACTTCGGTTGCTACTTCTTCTTCAGTTTTCGTAACCGTTCCTTTGTTTCCTGCGCGTATTGGCCGTTCGGCTCCAGTTTCAAAGCTTCCTCGTAGTACTTTCGTGCGCTCGCGAAGTCTTTCATCTCAACGCTAACCTGTCCGAGAGCAATCAGCGCCTCAGCGGATTTCGGATCGAGCTGGTGCGCTTTTTCGAACGACTCGCGCGCTTTTTGCCATTCGCCAATATCGGCCCAATAACCGGCTGCATCTTTGAAGCCTTGCGGGTCATTTGGATATTGCTCGGTTGCCAGTGTCGCAATTTGGAACCAGCGCTTATCGTCCTCCACGCTCTCCTTTTTCTCGTAATACAAACCATACTCGTGCAGTTTGTCTGGAACGAATTTGTCGGCAGGCTCGCCTAGCGGCTCGCCTTTCAACCACTTGAGCTGCGTCGGGTGCTCGCGGGAATACGCAACCATCTTCCTCAACGTCGACAACTCATTGTCGAAATCGCCGGACTCCTGGTAAAAGAAGGCGAGCCCGCACCAGATATCGAGGTGATCGGGAAACTTCGCCGTCGCTTCCTGGAGAAGATCGACCGCTCGCTTCATACCCGGTTTATCTACCTCGTGTACAATGGTTCCCACCTTTCCTGTTCTCTTATCCGTCACCGTAATGTCGCCTGGCTTGGGCTCCTTCATCTCGATCCTCATCTGGCGTTCATTAAAATAATAATTCGCGCTCGTGATCCATGCGTCGGGATCGTCAGGCGCCTTCTCCCGCCATTCGGTAAGCAGTGGCTCGATCTGCCTCTCCGCATGCTGATCCACCAGCTGTCTGTAACGATGAGCGTATTCCTGGCCACTCGCCACCTCGGACTTCGGTTCGACGTAGACCAAGGTTTTCAGAACTTTCTCGAGCGCGCCGGAATCCTTCTGGTAACTCGTTTTATCGCGAGATGAGAGGACGATGTAAGCGACTGCCTGTGGAAGTTGGATGTATCCTACGCGTTCCCACTGGGAGTAGGTCTTTGTCGCAGGATATTCGTTGATGAAGTAATCGTGGCCGTCCTTAGTTTTGCCGGACGCAATCTTCTGCTTCGGGGTGCCGTGCTTTTCCTTCATGCCCTCGATCGCCCATTCTACAAATGCGTTTACGCCTTCCCATTGAGGGCTGGCTACCTTCGCGTACATGACCGTCTTCGCATCCGCCCACGATGAACTTTTCGGGTAAAGAACACACGGCAAGTCCTGATGTTTGCCCGATTCAGTATCGAGGACCCAGCCTTCGGGCGCAGTGATGTTAAAGGCAGCTTTGGGACCCGTGACAATTCCGCCGCGAGGTGTCTCCTGACCGAGCATCCTCGGAGCGAGCGCATTGATCGCGAGTAACGCGAGAAAGGATATTTTTGTTTTCAATTCGTTCGATGGTTTGTGTCGTTTAATCATTACGCCCTCCTCCGAGACGCTCATTGCGCCTTTGTTTCGCTAGCGATCAACGCTTTGATCTTCTCCATGTCGGGATGAGTTACGCCTGCTTCTTCGAGCTTCTTAAAGTCGTCTAGCACAGCCTGGCTGAACGTCCGCTCGTCGTCCCGAAGCTTGGCATTTTTGTTTTCTAAATAAATAGCCTTCGCTTTGTCGAATTGGTTATCGAAGAGATAACTGTGGGCGAGAGTGACGTTGATCATCGCCGTGTTACGTGGAGAAAGTTCCAAAGCCTTGAGAGACGCTGCGATGGCCTCACGGGCGTTTCGATCGAAGAGATAATACCAGGCCAGGGATAAGTAGTAATCCCAGGTTTTTGAGGCCAATCCAATAGCGTTCTGTATGTCTTCCGAAGGGTTAGATTGTTTCTCTTCGGCGGCAGATTGGCCACGGTTGCGATAGGCATCAGCCCCACGCTCGCGTCCCGATACCTCCTTGGATATAAACTTTGCATGTTTGACGTCCCAGGCCGCTTCAACATGCCCATTCCACGCATCAGGGCTCAAGCCCAGGTCATTCGGACTACTTTGCACGCTAGCATTGATGACGACGCGGCTAGTGCCGTCGAGTTGAAACGTCGTATCCTCATCTTCGATGAAAATGGCTTTGCGACCGTTAGGCGGCAACAGATCACGCGCTTTGCGCAGAAGGTTAGTCATCCGACTTGGCTTGTCATTATGAAATTCGACCAGGAAAACGTCGTGCGGACCCCACTTCCCGTCGAGTGTGATGAGCGCGACCGAGTTGTCATCCGACCATTCGGCACTGATGCCGCCGTGGCTTTGGTGTTGAAAGTAGGGTTCCTCGGCTTGCAGCGCGCCGAGAATGCCGAACGGCTGCAATGTAACCAGGTAATCCTTCGCATTATCCGCTGACTGGTAGTAATCGTTCGTAGGGTAAATCACAGCGAACTTTTTGTTCGGCGAGATCGTGCTACGGGCGATGAGATAATTCTTTGCGTATTTATCCGGCAGGTCAGCCGAGGAATCAGTTTCGGATTCTGCCTCCTCCTCCGGTTCAGGCGGCGGGCGACCGGCTAAGAACACACTCTGGGCACCATCGGGAGCAAATCTTGAAATGCCTCCGCTAAAGCTTTCTACGACGAACAGGTTGGCTGAGGCATCAAAGGCAAAGGCGCGGGGCGACGTTGTTACCGCAGCGAAATCGCTTTTAGCGCCGCCAGGCGTAAACTTAAAGATCGTGTTTCCCGTATCACCGACATAGACGTTACCTGCCTTATCAACAGCCAGCGCATAGGTTGTTATACCCGTAGCGAATTCGCTCTTAGCCCCGCCAGTTTCGTATTTAAAGATACTGTGCTTCAATGGAACTCCGGCAAAAAGATTGCCCCCCTGGTCACAAGCTAGGATCTTAGCTGCGATCTCCGTAGTCGCGAAAACGCTCTTATCTCCCTTTTGAGTAAGTTTATAGATGGAGCCGGTATCCCAATCGGAGACGAAGAGGTTGCCTGACGGGTCGATTGCCAGGCTGTAAGGAAGGCCCACGCCGGTGACAAACGTGCTTCGGGTTCCGTCCGGACTGAATTTGAGGATCGTGCCGCCGACGTGGTACTTGCCGCTAGGGCTTAACACGAAGAGATTGTCCGCCGCATCAAACGCAAGCCCATTGCCATCGGACAAGCGAACCCCTGTGACAAAAACGCGTCTCGTTCCATCGGGTGTGAATTTAAAGATTGTTTGGGCCGCGTGATCTGCGACAAAGAGATTGCCAGAGTGATCAAAAACCAGGGCTGTCGGGTTGTTCAAATCAACTCCGGCCGCGCCGTAGTTGAAAGCCAGTAGCGTTGCCAGGCACACCACTCCGAGGACAATTCGAACTCGTATACGCTTAGTTGAAGACATCAATTACAAGAATGGTAACGACCTGCCTAAGGCTCGAGCCAGTTGTTGAATGATTTAGCGTGAATTAGTGGGATTGGTGTCTTGCATTTTATTAGTTAGCAGGGCTTTGATTTTTCCCATATCGGGATGAGTGATGCCTGCATCCTCGAATTCTTTGAAATCATCCAGTACGGCCTCGCTGAATGTCTCGCCGTAATCGGGAAGCTTGACATCCTTGTTTTCCAGGTAGATCGCCTTCGCCTTCTCGAATTGGTTATCAAAAAGATAACCGTGGGCGAGATTGGCCTTGATCATCATCGCCGCTGAAATGTTCGGCGAGAGTTCCAAGGCTTTGAGTGACGTTGCAATCGTCTCACGGGGTTTTCGATTGAAAAGCTGAGACGAGCCGAGATCCAAGTAGTAGGCGGCCTGTCTCCGATTCAGTAGTTGAGTCGCCTTCTGTATGTCCTCGATCGCCGCACCATACTCTCCCTTCTCAGCGTGGACGGAGCCGCGTTTCCAGTAGGCGATATCATCTTTCGGGTCTAGCTCGATGACATGATTCAGGTCGGCAATTGCCCCATCCCAGTCTTCCTTCTCGTACTCAGCAACACCGCGCTGGCGATAGGCATGGCTATCTTTCGGGTTCACGCTGATTGCGCGGGTGTAGTCGCGGATTTGCTGGTCGAAGTCAGGAAACATGATTTTCGCCGTCTCGGGAAAGTGTTGGTGGAAGTATTCTTTGGTATCGAATGGATATACGATGTCCGAGCCCTCCGCGATGCTCACCTGGTCGCGAAAACCGCGCGATTGTTCGCGCAGAAATTTGGCGAATGCGTCATCGCCCATGAGATGGATCACAACGGAACTAACACCGACGTGCTCTTCCGCGGCTGCTCCGTCGGCGTCAAGGCTAAGGAATGTCTTGAGCGCTTCCTTGTCGCCCCGCGCCGCGGCCCGGGTCACGTCATAATAGTTAACGCCTTGCTCACGAGCTTGCTCGTCAATTTCATCGCCCTTCGCTGATTTTTTAGGCAGATCATCGTTCGTAAAATAAAGCTTGATCCGGCTGTAGTGCATCCAGCCGCTCACGCCGGATTTTAGTTTCACCTGGCACCAATCTTCACCTTGCTTTTTCTGAAACTGAAACGGCTCGCCGGCTTTGACCTGTGTTATAACTGGAGCATCAGCTTGTTTCTCCTTGCGCAAGTTCACATACCCATCCGGATCATCGACCACTCCGCGAAATTCCGACACATTCGCAAAACCCAGAAACTCGCGAGGCACAACTTCGTCGGTTTCTTCGCCAGGCTGAGGCGATGATTCCTCAGATGGGCGGTTGGCAGCTGCGGATTCTTTATCAGCGGCAAGAACCCAAAAAGCGCAGTCAATCGCGCACGCGAGGATTGCCACGAAGGTGAAAAACGATCTCATTGTCTCGGCGTTAATCCGCGTCATTCATTAACATTGTCGAGGCCGGTAAATTTCCAGGCGCTTTTGCTCGATTCAAAAATGAAGCGAATCGGTGCGTTTTCCCAGTCGTTTGGAGTATCCTTAAAAGGGCAGTAGACCTCATACCGCTGCGTGGATTCTTTGTGCGGTTTGGCGCTGGCAAAACATTGGGCGGCATTGGCCTCTCCTTTAAAAATCTCGTTATAACGGCGCAAGAAATCCTCCTTGTTCTTTACGGCTTTAACCGAATAGGGCATCGACAGTGGGAATTTCGTTATGCCTGCCACCTTTAGTTTGTCGCCAGCACTAACGGCGGATTTAAATTCTTTCCAGAACGCGGAAAAGTCGGACGACTGCGCAAACGCGTTTGAAAATGACAACAAAATCAAAACCCCAGCTAACCAAGTCAGTGGGCTGATCAGGCGAATAGACGCGAATGAATGTAATCCCGACGATCTCATTCTTCCTCTTCGAGCTCCTTTTTCGACGTTATAAGGCAAATCATTTAGGGGTTTCCTCATTGGCTGCGCTATCGTCAAACTCGTTTTCGAAAGAAAAGGTGGCCTTGGGAAAAAGACGGCGCAATTTTTTCTGGTCTTTGATTTTTAAAGAATCATTTCCCATGAATATTTTTAAGCCATTCAAATTGGATAAAGACTTCGGCAACTTTATGCCTCTATTGGCACATACTGAAAGTTCCTGAAGATTTTTTAAATTACCGACGAACGGCGGAAGTTCGTGAATGTCATTATAGTCCAGCGCTAATCTTTTTAATTTTTGAAGCGAAGCTATTTGAGAAGGAATGCCCTTGATAGCATTTCTACCCAAGTCCAATTCTTCAAGATTCTGAAGCTTTCCAATCGTGCCGGGCAAGCTCTTGACCTTAGAAGGTGGGATGGGTTTATTCGTGTCACTTAAGTCTGTCTGGGCTAGTGCCCCGTAAAGTCTCAGTACCTTTAAGTTACTCAAATTACCTATTGATTCCGGCAGTGAGATGTTCATTCCACAACCATTTCCATTATCAATAATCAATTTCTCTAACTTCTTTAAGTTTCCAATTTCACTGGGAAGATCTTCTAAATTTTCCAGGCAAGAAATATCTAATTCCACCAAGTTAATTAGAGTACCCAATTGTGATGGAAGGTGTTTTATTGCGGGGTCATATTTCGTTATGGAGAGAGTTGTC
>WNFP01036120.1_pt1 | contig 10822 bp, 9 predicted proteins | sample 5400201 | NCBI WGS metagenome assembly WNFP01 (sample SAMN13153355, study PRJNA577476) | soil metagenome | isolation source: 115 cm saprolite under Madrone tree | place: USA:California | collected 2016-06-14
GCCTTGTTTTCCTCAATTGCTTTCTTTTCCAGGTGCGCGAGGATAAGTTCGTCGCAGGCCTTTCTGGCGTCCGGTTCGTGTCGCGTCTTGATTGCCCTCAGACGCGTGAGAGCCGCTTCGACAGTTCTGACATCGGCTGCACCAGTGGTCCGCTTCTTGGTTGTAATGATAGCGTTCGCTGCCGCGACGGAATGATTGTAGCCGGTGACGGCCTCTTGCAACCGAACAAATGCAGCGTGAGCGTCGTAGAAAGCCTGGTCGGGATCGACTCTCTCAAGGGGTGCTGCGGTCTTGCGGTCAAGAAGTGCAAGCGTGGCTTCCCGCAGCGCTCGGAGGATTTCCACCGTGGCACCGTCTGGAAGCACAGGTGGAGCGATTTCGCAGAACCTCGCCCAGAACTCAATGGCAGCAAGATTCTGGTCGAGAGTTCTTTCAAACTCGGCGACGGCTCGGTCGCTGAGGATAGCTTCGACCTGCCGGCGCAACACGGCAATCTCACCACGAAGCGCATTGTATGCTTGGCTGAAGAAATCCCTGTAGGCGGCAATGAGAGCCGCGGCGCCGTCCAGGGATTGATTGCAGAACGGGCAGGTGTTGGTCTGCACGTACCCGACTCCCTCGGAGAGCCAGGCCTGCCCGCGGCCGTGCATGGCGTGGGTTCGAATCTGGTCCGTAACGCGCCTTTCGGCATCAGCGGCGACGCCCTCGATAGTCTTGCCGAGAAGTGTTTCCAGGTTCGCGCGCACGAATGCAGGCAAAGTCAAGTTTGTGAGGCCAGCACGGTCTCTTATTTGCAGTGCCTGTTTGACAGAATCGAATTCCTTTTCTTTGGCAGCGATTTTTTCGGCAATCGCCGAGTCCTCTTCAAGTGCGATGAAAGTCTCGACCGTCATTCCGCGTGGCGCAAACCCCTGCACAGCGGCGTGTTTTTCGCCAATCTCGGAAGCTTTCGCGCGGCTCTTGCCGTCGAACGCGTCTATCTTCTGGGCGAGGTCCACGCCCTGCTTCCCGACGATAACGGTGTAGAGCTTTCTTCTGTGCTCGATTGAGACAATTTCTCCCGAGTAGACGTTTTCGGATACGAATGTGGAGTCGAAAATTGCGATGTCGGGAATGACGGTTGTCCACACGTTTTGGCGGAAAGCCACGACTCCAGCGTCTGTGAGAATCTCGATCGCGGGTGGGTCTGTGCCGGCTAGCGTGGTACGGCCGATTATGTGCGCGGCTTCACCTGACTGCAGAGAACGCAGGATGGCGCACAACGTTGTCTTGCCGCGGCCGTTTTCGGCGAAGATCAGGTTGTAGCGTTTGAGCTCAACGTCCCCCGTCGCGTTGGAGTTCACAAAGCGGCCGACATTCTTGATGGATATAAATTTGCGGAGCACCGCGCACTGCCTCTGGGATGATTGTACGATTATGGAAGGCAATAAACCATTAGTGCCCAACGAGATCAAGTGCCCAGCTCACAGTTGCTCGAACGCGCCTTACCTTGCCGACAGTCTTGTGAAAAAGATTCTCTGCAAGTATGGTTAGCCAGCCGCGCCAAGGTTCTTGGAGAAGAGACAAACAGATACTTTGATGCGCTCAATCAGGAGGTAACGTCAAAGGAATGACCAGCAAACTGACAGGTCTTAAAATCACGCCCAAAAAGCGATCGAAAGAAACCAATCCTCTTAAAATCTTCGAAACGCTCACGCTCCGCGGGACGGTTGAAAACATATGGGACCCGCAATCGGAGGCTCTGCGGAACTGGGACGCGGTCCGGCAAAAGCAAGATGTCGTCATCGAGATGAACACTGGCGGCGGCAAGACGCTCATTGGCGTATTAATTGCTCAATCGCTGGTGAACGAAACGGCTGGTCAAGTCTTATACGTTTGCCCCACGATCCAACTGATCGAGCAGGCCCGGATGCGCACCGAAGAGTGCGGTCTCGAAGTGGCTACGTACTATGAGGGAAATTGGTCGAACGAGCAGGTCTTCACTGGTGCCTACGGTCCTTGCCTGACCAATTACGCTGCTGTTTTCAACGGCAAGAGTATTTTTCGAAAGAAGGAGGTTTGCGCATTCATTCTTGATGATGCTCATGTTGCGGGGCCCAACATTCGCGGGAGCTTTACTCTCCGTCTTGGTTCCTCCAGTTCAGCATTTTCTAGGATCATTGAGCTTTTTAGGCCGTACGTTGAAAAAAGTGGCCACGCGCAAGAACTCGTCGCGATCCGCAGTGGGGATTGGGTGCCTCTGCTCTTTATCCCTGGCTTTGAAATCAATCGGCAGTGGCAGAGGCTCACACAGATTCTGGTCGAGGAGGGCGTTGCCGAAAATAAGGCAACCCTATTTGCATGGGAGCACCTGCGTGATCGGCTCAACCGTTGTGCGATCCTGATTTCGGCTGCAGCGGTGGAAATCTCTCCGGTATCGCTTCCTCTCTCGACTCTCGGATATTTTTTCCCGAATCCGCGAAGAATCTATCTCACCGCGACAATGCCTTCGCCTTTCCAGTTTGCGCAAACGTTCGGGGTCGGGAACGCCCATGTAATCCGGCCTGGAGGAAAGTCTGGGGATTCTCAGCGGCTCTTTGTGTTCGCTCCGGGTTCAACGGACGAAGAGCAGCAACAATGGGCGAAGAACATCGTCGATTCCTATAAGGCGTGCGTGATTGCGCCCTCCAAGAAACAGGCTGAAACATGGATTGACATTGCCGATCTATATGACGGAAGCACTGGTCAGGCCGGTGTCGAGCGCTTCAAAGCGGCACCGGCTCCAGAAAAGATGGTCATGGCCGCTCGATATGACGGTATCGACCTGCCGGGAGATGCGTGTCGCGTTCTCGTATTGGATGGCATTCCGGTCGGCTCTTTCGCCATTGAGAGATTCATTGATCAAAGTCTGAATCTTGCGAATACGCGTACTAGCACCACGGCGATCCGACTAACCCAGGCTATTGGCCGGATCTTCCGCAGCAACACGGACCACGGTGTTGTTGTCCTGTGCGGCGGCGAATTACAGAGTTGGTTGCGAAATCCGTCTCATCAAGCTTTCCTTCCTGACTTGCTGCAACGCCAGATTCAGCTCGGCATTCAGCTAAGGGACCTGGTCGAAGCCGGTGATGCGACTTACGAAGATCTTATTGAGGGTATCTTGACGGGGGACCGTGAATGGGACCGGATATATAACGGTTCGATTCGTGACTATGACACGGCCGCGCGCCCGACGCCCCCCTCGTGGCTTGTTGACGCAGCAAGCCGAGAAGGGGCTGCGTTTTTGCCGCTTTGGCAGGGAGACTTCGCTGGCGTTGCACGATCAATCCGAAAGCTCGCGGATTCTGTATACGCTTCGGACAAAAAATTAGCCGCATGGTATGGACACTGGTGTGGCTTGGCGCAGGAAATGACGGGGCAAAGTGTTGCTGCGACGCAGTCCTATCTGGAAGCCGCAAATCACTGTGCTGCTCTTGGCAGGCCCGCTATCTCAAGCCGGTCTGTTCTAACGAGCGTGTCCAATCCGCGACCAGGAGTGCAGGCCAATCGCATAGCCGAGCTGGCAGCCAACCCTGCAGCGGTTCAGAAGGCACTTAGCTCCGTGAAGCGCGATCTTGTATATGGCGAGAACACCAACGCGGCCGAGGCCGCGTTAGCTGAACTTGGCAAATTGCTGGGTCTGGAATCCACTCGGCCGGACAATCAACGTGCTCCTAAGAAAACCGGTCCCGATGTCTTGTGGCGGTACACTTCGTCGAAATCGGGCGTGGCTTTGGAAGCGAAAACGAACAAGAAGGCAGGTTCGCAATACCAGAAAAAGGATGACATCGGCCAGTTCCACGACAATCTTGTTTACGCGACGAAGAAGTTCCCCGGCGAGACTTTTTTCCAGGCGATCGTCGGCCAACAACTGCCGGTGTCTGCGGAGAGTAATCCAACCGATGAACTGAGAATTGTGCCGCTAGAAGGTTTCCAAGAGTTAGAAACCTCGACTGACAGCGACCCGGGAGCTGTGAAAGCCGAGCGCTGGCTACAGACGTTAGGTCTTTCCTGGCCGCAGTGCTTTGACAGCCTGCCGTACACCCTGGCAAACGACTTGAAAAAGCCGGATGCTCAGGCTGAGCAGGTCGTCTGAAATGCTCAAGCTGATTATCCCGGCACGGCTCGAGCAAGAGTTCGCTACTGTCGAGACTTTGTGGAACTCGACAGGAAAGACCCGACGCGTGGACGCATTGATGCTCTCGTGGGTCAAGTATGAAAAGCAATTGAGGCGATTGTTCTGCTTCTTTGTGTTTCAACATCCCAAGGTTAGTGCAGACAAGATTGATGAGGTCATCGCTGTTCTCGCAGAGAGCCGAGTACTCTATCCGGAAACCTTCATCGCGGGCATCGAGGCGCTCGGCGTAACGTCGGTGCCGGACCTGCTCGGTTCGCGTTATGCCGATCTCTCGCGTGAGTTGGCCCGGATAAAGAAGTATCGGAATAAACTGATTCACGGCCAAATAACAGGCCAAGGCATTGAGTCGCCGCAACTTGAACGTGATGTTCTGTGGCTTGTGGAGTGGATAGGTTGCCTCGCAACCGCGGCGGAGAGTGCATTTGGTTATGATGGGCTTAAGCGGAATACATATCGCGTTGCAAGGGCAATCTCAAAGATCGCAGTCGGGAAATATCCGTTCGCGACGCCTGAAGAGCTAAGGACATGGCTACTTGGGTTAGCCAAGAAAGTCCGCCAACCATGAGACTCCGTCCGGGAGACGCACACCTGGCCCGGGGCTGCCCAGAAACCCGCCACTTATCAAGTAACCGTCCTGAAATGAGGCGATTCCGATTAAGAACGTCGGCAAGCGCAATTCATACGTTTTTGGGCAGGCCAGAAAGCTCCCCCTGGCTATCCCCTTGCTCATTGAGCAGCTTCGACGGTAAGCCTCAGACCGATTGCCTTAGTGACGGCGACTAGGGTGGACAAACGAGGGTTGCCGTGCACGGACAAAGCTCGATAAAGGCTCTCGCGCTCGATGCCGGCAGCCTTGGCGACCTTGGCAATTCCCTGGGCCTGCGCGAGATGGCGCAGCGCGATTAGCAGGACGCGGGGCTCGTCTTCATCTTCCAAGGCAGCCTTGAGGTATTCGGCAGCAAAATCCGGATCCTTGCGGAGTCGTCGAATGATGGCCTCATCATGCGAAACACTAGCTTTACGTTTCATGAGGTTCCGATCCTCTCTTTGTAATCTTTGAGATATTCCAACGCCCGCTCAATGTCTGCGGACTGCTTTCGTTTGTCACCGCCGCAGAGAAGCAATACACATTCCCTGCCGATCATCGCGTAATAGACTCGGTATCCCGGTCCCCAATCGATCCGCAGTTCGCTCAATCCTTGACGCAAGGGCTTGCAGTCGCCAAAATTCCCGGCGGCCAGTCGGTTGATTCGGGTCGCAATCTTCGCCTGTGCGCGGGCATCAGCCAGTTGCGTTAACCAATGGTCGAAGACATCTTTTCCGACGCGGTTGACGTAGTGACGAATCTCAATCACGTTTTCAATTGTAACTTATACATCACAGAATGGCAAATCGGGTTTTAGTGACTAATTCACTCGGCTTCTATCGCTTTTTCAGTCTCGGGCTGCTTTCGACGGAAGGCAAACTCTCGGAATTCAATGCAAACAGTCGCTCCGGAAGCGAACAGGATCTCGTGTCGGAAAAGTCCCTTTTGCAGCATGCCGCAACAAGAAACGAAAATCGCCACTAAGAACAATGATGACTCGCCTAAACTAATCATTGCGCCTGTAACCGACCTTCAGTTTCATATCAAATTGCGAGAATACCCCACACAGATTCTCACGAGTTGCTGACCGAACTCTGCCGTATCTTACCCTGCCGCAGAGGTCTCCGGGATGAAAGACCCGAATCCACCAACGCTGCTACGCCTCAGGCCAACTGTTGCCAAAGCACGGTACCATGAGGCTTTAAATCTCGAAGGTTTGGATACAGTTATTCTTGATGGCGCATTCGTGTCTCCACTCGCCCCTGCAAAAATCTCAATGCCCGCCTCTTGCCATCGCAAGAGTACGTGGGAGAGATCCTCAAGAGGGTGTGCTTTTTCTGTCTGCACGAGTGTCACCCGCTTTATCTTCTTCTCAGTAAGGCACCGCGCCGAAGGAAAATCCTGAGGAAACACCATCCACCGATTATCGAACATGTCGTCCCGGATTGGATTGATGCCCCGTAAACGTAGAGCATCCAGAATGAATACCGGCGGAGCATCGGAGGCGAACGTGAGTTTTTGCAAGAACGCAGTCCCAATGCAAATCTCTCTTACGAGAGAACTCATGTCGAGCACAACAATCGATTGGGGGGTTACATTGGCAGGCTGAGGCAAGAAGTTGAGCTGCAAGCCCACAGGTCCAGGAGAGGCATTTATGATCGGCACCGGGCGATACCCGCGCTTCGCCAATGCCATAGCCAGCCGAATTGAGTCAGCGCCTGGAAGATCGACAATGACAGCACTCTCTGGGCTCGTCTTCTCCTCTCGCCAAGTCGGCACGGGTACATCGACACCATTTGCAGTGGCTCCATCTGTGCACGCGATTTGAGCAAATAACGCAGGAGAGACCCACTGCGACCAGGCCGAATCACTTGGGGCCCAAGTCTTAAACAGTTCTTGTCCGGTCATTTGCTCCATGCTCCTTTCGGCGTATTAATACTGCGATATCTTGTGCATCGTGGTCGATCAACGGCTTCGCCGCGATCCGACCGTAAACTCCAACTGCGTGGCCATCCAGGGTGAAGATCCCCAGGCAAGGGTAGCGGACGCCGCTGTGGGTTTCGAGTGGAAGCGTGTTAAACCGCCGTTGCGCGATCCAATCGTTTGGATGACGCTTCACGTCTTTGACAATTTCCTTATACGCACGTTGTTCTGTGATTCCGGCAATTGCGACGTCTTCGCCCACTCGACCGAAAACACCCAGTGCTCGGAGCCAGACGATATGTCGCTGGGGGATTTTGTCTCCGGCAGCAGCGATTGCCAAGTAGGAAGGGGTGTTTTCAATTTGTTCCAGACGAGCGGGAAACGCTTGCTCTGAATTAGGATCGCACGACCTGGATTGCTCATGAGGGTCTTGCCACTACAGAACCACGGCTCCCACGACGATGCTGGACGCAGGTTCGGAAGCCATTCAGCGGGAAAGAAACGCACTAAAAGAGTTGGTTTCACCGCGGCGAACGCGCTGGCGATCCGTGCACAACCTGAATCCCATTTCAAGTGCTTAGGACTCAGGACAATTGATTGCATGCCCCTTCGCTGAAGCCCCTTCGCCAGGTATTGCATCACCTGTCTGTCATCGCAGTGTGCCGTCGCGTGCACGAGGCCTATCGCTCCGCCCTCGCCCGCAGCTGCCGCAATCGCATCTTCATACGCCTCCGCGGGGTTCGGTGGAATGGAATGGTCTGAGTAATATTCAGCCATCAGTTCCACAAAACCAGATGCTTCGATGAACCCTCCAGGAACATCGGCATTTACTTCCGAAATGCGCCAACCTTCGGGAGTGAAGTGAAAATCAAAGCGCATGACCCGCGCTGCGCCGGTTGCAATTTTCTCGGGCGCACACTTTCGAAGCACCCTGCAAATGCTTTCCGGCAACCCAAGTATCTTATGCAGATCGGGCCTGCACAGAAGTTCCCCTTCTGCCGCAAGCACTTCACGGGTCAATTTCTCGGCATAACCTGCAAGGGAGTTCCATTCTTCCTGGTCAAGGATGAGCGGAAAATCCGCGACTACAGAGTGATCTTCTGATTGGATGTCCCACTTACAGCAGTCGAACATCAGCCGCATTCGAACGGATTCCCAATCGTCTGGCCGCAGCCGCCTTTCCACAGACCACGGTAATTTCACGAGTGAACGCCTCGGGTCACGACCCAAACGACCGCAAGGCCGACATAAACTGCTGAGATCACCACGGACGGAATTGTCTTTGCGGAAAGGTGCATCGATGCCTTACGGAAAACCACTTCCGCGATGACCGCGACCCCCGTAAGCAGTATCGCCGGCCATGCAGACGTCGCAAAGTCTTTGAGAGTCGCAGAAGCGGAAACCCAGTCACCAGCCACGGACCAGCCGCTTAGAAGACCGATGCCAAGAAGGAGACCTCCCAACCGGATCCCAGCATGCTCATCGCGGTCGACGGTAATGGCATCGGAAATGGAGGTCAGAAGATCCATCCCAAGCCAAAGCCCAATGAATAATGCTGATGAGAGAACGGCCGAGAACAGAACGGCCTCTACTCCTGGCCCGTTCCCGACGTTCGCTCCCGCGAAGGAACAGGACGCACCGGTCAGTGCGCCAGTGACGGCCCAAGATGCAGCTCGATTCCCCCTCTCGAGAACATCATCTCTGGCACTAATGCCCAAAAACGGAAAGATGAGTGTCACTCCCCCTAGCCAGCCTGCGCCGACTAGAAGATAGAAACTGATGTAGAGAGCGTCACTGCGAACGGTCGTTGCGGCTAGTTTTGTCAAGGCGATTGAGATCAACCCAAGACAAACTAGCGGAGCCGTTAGCAGAACGAGCCTTTTTGAAATTGGAGCACGGAGACGATTGACGGAGGCTATATCGCCGTACCAAGTCAACCAACCTTTGAGGGACAAGAAGACAGAGGCGATAAATGCGAAGATTTCCAAATCTGTCAACTCGAGGCTTTTCCTCCTTAAGTTGGATGATACATTTCCTGTGCGTGAACTCAATATATATATGTACGGTCGGGGACGACCCGCCTAGCGCAAGGCTGGGAAGCAACGGGAAAACGAAATTGGCGAATATTATGAAATACGGAGTAATGAGGATGGGCAACAATACACAGCCCCTACCATCGTCGATACTAAGACGCGTGCTTCCTGAAATTTTCTGTCCGTCCTGGTGAAACCTTTTCCGTGGAAGTGCGTTCTATATCGAAAGAGGTGTTACTCCCGGCGGACACACTTGAACCTTCCAGAAGTTCGTTCGTCAGAATTTCTTCGGGCATGTCCGTTGGGAGGTTTTGACGCACAACAACCTACATGGCGGTAATCATGGAATCGACCCAAGACGCTCCCTCAGAGCAACAGCACTTTTTGAATGCTGTAGCCCCCTCCGGCCGGAGCATCGAACCATGCGTGTTTTTGGTCGCTCAGGGCATCGCCGACCAGGCGGTTTCCTATGCGGAAAAGTTCGTCGGTGATTCGTGTGTTGCCGTCAACCTCTTAGAAGAGGCTGCTGCATCTGTTTCGGAAGTGATTCGGGCCAAAGAAGCCGCACAGATCGCTCCTATTCGGGACGTGCGCCGGTACCTCTTTCGGGTCTTCTTGCGGAAGGTGGCCGAAGCAAGGCGAAACGAGACCACATACGAAGAGGTCAGCCACTGGCATTCCCACCCCTGCGATGATAGCCACGGCGACGGGCTAGACAGCGAAATACTTCTGGACCAGATTTTGGGCCATTTCGACAGCGTTACGCGAGAGATGATCCTACGCCGAATCGATGGCCATTCCTGGGGCGAAATCGCTTCGGAATTCGGCCTGTCAAACCATGCGGCGAGGGTACGATTCAGCAAGGCCCTCCAGTGGCTGCGAACGTCGGTCGAAACGTCGAGGAATTGCAGCTCCAAATCGACGCTGCAAAGAAGCAAGAAATGCCACAGACCACGAGACACAAAGGCGCAAAGAGTAGCAGCATTCGAGAGAAGGCTAGACCGAGTGTTTACGCCAGCCTTTTATAGGGAATTCCATCAGCTCCTGGCGGCAACAAAGGCTACCGGATCGCTCTGAGCGATTCCTAAGAATTCCAAGAATTACCGAGAATTCCTCCGAATTCCGTCTAACAGGGAAAAATCGTACCTCGAAAATAGTTTGGAGACATTCGTCTCCAAAAAACCCTCTATAGGGTTAGGGGAGAATTGTCTTTCGATTCTCCCTTTTCGCTTGGCGGAGCCGTTGCCCACTTCGGTCAGCCGCCCGGCGAAGTAGCGTTCGGTCGCAGATCCCGAACTGAACGCGAAGGCAAGAACCCGTCGAAGCGCCAGCTGGGGGACGAAGGCTTGGCTCTCGGACTACGACAGCGGTTCTTCCTTAATTCATTCGACGACAGGACGAGGCAATGGCTGTGAGGACATCAGGGAAAACTGCGCTTCAAACAGGCCGAAAAAGCGGCACGAATTTCTGCATGAAAGAGAGGGCCAAATCATGATCGCAAATGCACTGCTTATCACACTCGCGGTTTTACTCGCCTGTTTGTTTGGGCTCATGGGCGAGCTGAAGTTTCTGGTGCCGTACAAACGGCTTATTTTTCATCAATACGGGACCGTGCTTCTCGCGTGGCTTGGAATTGTCTTCGTAAGTCTCTTCGCCGCGATCTATTGGATTCAGCGCAAATTTTTCTTGAAGGACACAGGCCGCAAGTTGAGGCACATCGACAACCAGGCAAGCGACCGCCATACGTCGATGCCGTTGCCGGACGGCGATTGGAACGCACGTTGAAATGTCACGCGATTTCACGCCCGATTTGAATGAGTTCCGCGAGCCATCGCCAGGCCCCCGCGAATCGTCGCATCCGTCGCCCGATGCCGGACGCGGCACCGAAAGGACCAGAGGGGAGACCCCACGTCCAGAGGCACGATCTATGTATGTTCGGGAACCCCACCCCAAAGACATTCCGTCGAGGGATTCGCGAGCCGTGCTGTACGACCGCTACCGGGGCTATGACTTGCGCGAGTCAGAAATCCAGACCCTCGCGGACCTAGGCAAATTCCGAGTGATCAATGCGGAGGATTTGGCACGTCACGGCTATGGAGGCGACAGGGGCGGGATGGATCGTGA
>WNFP01005728.1_pt1 | contig 10821 bp, 17 predicted proteins | sample 5400201 | NCBI WGS metagenome assembly WNFP01 (sample SAMN13153355, study PRJNA577476) | soil metagenome | isolation source: 115 cm saprolite under Madrone tree | place: USA:California | collected 2016-06-14
CCGTCACACGGGCAGCTTAGAATATCGACGCCCCCTGTGTCCAGCGAAAAATGTGGAACACGTTCAGCCCTTCAGGGAGGGGAGGATGTCACGGTTGGAGTCTGTCGGCTAACGGGAAGAATATCTCTCTACTACTGAATTCGGATCCGGGCCACATCCAGATCCTCGACACTGAGGGCGGCAGAAAGAGCGCGATCGAACTGAAAGGCTGGCAGGTGCAAAGCACAAGCTGGGCGCCCGACAATCAGCACCTCTATGTGTCCGGCGGTTTCGGGTCGGGTTTCAGAGTTGCCTCGGTAGATCTGAATGGCAATGTAAGGAGCTTATTAGATGTGCCGATGGGGCAAGGATGGCCCGCGGATCCCCAGCCTTCTCCTGACGGACACTACCTTGGCTATGAACTGCGACTGTTCGAAGCGAATGTGGTCATGGTCGAGAATCACTGAGTAGCCTAGAATGCCGCCTCCATCGATTTAAGTAACGCGCCGCCAATCTCTCATTTTGCCTTTGGGGAACGCTCACGCTTTCTCTTGGTTTTGCGTTTGGCCGTTCTTCCTCAATTGGTCAGCAGTGGCTCGATGAAAATGTCGAAGGCGAAAATACGCTGACCTTCGGCGACACTTGTGCATGGAGGGCTAATGTCAGTTGCACGGGGAGGTCGCAGGATCGAAGTCCCGCCAGGAGCCCAACTAATATGGGCGCGATTGGAAACGTCCGGCGTCTCGGCTGAATCGGGTTCTTTCGCGGTTCACCAGTAATTCGTAATTACCATCCGGCAATCTATCCGTTACATCAGATTCCACAATACTGTAACCAGAAAACAATGGTGGGTCTCCGTCGAGCGTGGTCTTGGTTGCTCGAACCTCGCACTCCACTCGCTGATTTTCACCGATGATAATTCCGCTAAAGATGACTGTCTCTTGCATGATGCTGCTCCTGTGACCTAGTGGCAACTAAAGCGAAGATTGTTCCCGCGCCGCAAGTCGTCAAGTGTCCTGCCCCAGAGCGCAATTGCGAGCGTCATACGGCGACGCAACTGAACGTCCGCCCGGATTGCGTGAAACACAATCGAGGGCGGAGTTAAACGGCGCAACGAAGCAGGTTCAACCGAAGACGCGCAACAAGAACCAGCCTGAGCCTTGAGCCTTCTGTAGCTTGTCTAGCCGTGTGACAATGGCGTTGCGTTCGGCATCGTCCGTGATTGAACGAGCCTTCTCCCGCAAATGGACGAATAGCTGTTCGTATGATACGGAAACAACATTTGTAGAGTTGTCGGTGCTGCTTGCGTTGATACGAGAATTGTCGCCGCGGAAGTGAACGTTTTGAGCCAATTTCGTGCTCCATTCCGGCTCCGAGTCCTTCATGGGTCTCGGCACTAGTTCGAGACTACATCCGGCCACCGAAGTGACGCCTGCCAATGTCGAGCATTTCTGTCACCAATAGAACCGATAAATAAGCGCAATATTTACTGGGACTTACGCGAACGCACCCTTTGAGATATTCCGGGAAGTCAACGATCGGTGACGTTGAGACGCACCTTCTCCGCCAACTTCTTGGTTTTGAAACCCTTAGACAATATGACAGGTTCAAGACCTTGATATTCGAACAGCAGCTATCGCACAGATGATTCCATCGAGGATTATCGCAACTTCTTTACAACCTGCCAAAGATAAATCCGGGCACTCTCCGTCTGTGGTCTCGATTATCATTTTATCTCCGCGTGTACAGATGCGTCTTCCCGTCAACAACGACCGCAAGATATCGACCAGCTTCCAAGAACTGCATCACCTTTTTCCCACTGCGTGCCATTGATGCCCATCGTGATTTTGTATCGGGATTCTGTTCCAGTCCTCGTAGATTCTTTCCGTCGAAACGAAAATCGACTTGTTTCAAGCCCCGTCGAGGTGTGCTCTTTACGGCGTAATTCTGCCCTTCGATTTCGACGGACTTCGCGTTTTCGGCCAGCGCCTGACTCCAAACATGGACGAGCGTTTCTTCAAGAGATTTCATCGGAATTCGGGCCCGGATTGTCGTTCTCGGCGCTTCATCGGCGCAGAGTAGCATTCACCGGAATTATGTGGCAACTTGGCTGCGGGTAGGAGGCAACATGCAGCCGACTTATTCTGAGATGGAAGCCAGACTCACCCGACTCGAACAATACTTCAAAACGATAAAGATATTCCTCGTGGTGATTGGACTCTTAGGAGGCAGCTTGTTTGCGTTCGCAAAGTATTCGAACGCGGGAAGTTTCGATTCGAAGAGTCTGCATTTGCGCGGCTTGGTGATTGAGGACGAATCTGGACGCCCGCGTATCGTTCTCGGCGCTCCAATTTCGAATCAAGGCCGCAAGCGAACCGACACGCTAACGGGTATTGCGTTCCTGAGCGAGGCTGGTATCGACCGAATCACGATTGGCAGCGTCCCAAAATGCACAAGTTACTGGCGCTATGACGAAACGAATTGCTGGCGGGGTCGCCGTATTGTTGAACGGCCCACAAGGTAACGAACGAGGCGGATCCGGCTTTCTTGACGATGGACGCGTATCACTTGGTTTGGACCGAGCAGATGGTAATGAGGGAGCAATCCTCACGGTTAATGACGAAGATAAGTGGGCGGGTCTGAAAATTAAGGACAATCACAGTTGGATAGTAATGTCGCTCGGACACAGTACCGAAGACGGGTCTCGGTTGCTGTTGCGTGACGGCGATGGCAAGGACCGAGTCGTGTTTGGGTTGAAGGACTCAGCGCGACCTAAATTGGAAGTCAACGACCGCGATGAAAAGCTGCTGTTTGACGCGCTAGCTAAATAGTTGACCGCGTGCGTAAACCAATTCGCCGAAATCGCGGTCCTCTGTGATGAGCACCCGCTTCTCTTTCAACGCACGTTCCAGCACTTGGTCATCGGTCGCACCTCGCGCAATTTCGGCGATGGCAACCACGTCGTGACCCGCTTCGCGCGACGCCTGGATTACAGGCCTGGCACAGCTTTCGTCGTCCAGGAAGTTTATTCGTTAGGATTTGCTCGCGAGTGGCTCGTTTAGAAGCAGCACCACGTCCTCGTGCGCGACGCTTGCCGCACCATAGGCTACCACTACCCGACGTCTTCCGTTGTGAGGTGCGGGTAATCTTCCAGCAGATCACCCTCGCTTGTGCCCTCGGCGAGTTTACGTAGGATCAGCTCGACGGTAATTCGCATCCCTCGAATCACTGGTTTCCGCATCATAATCGTCGGGTCAATTTCGATTCGTTCGGTCGTAATTGCAATCCTCTTCACAAATCATATCGCTCTTGCGAAAACTGTGCCGTAAGCGTGACACAAAACCTGCCGAAGCTGGCAAAACTGACTTCTTTGACAGACCGTCTTTATTGATTCTACGGAAGTTATTGAAAAACACGAGAGCACCTGAAGATTCCGGCTTACAGTCTCGCCCGCTATTTTTCGCGAACCGCCGATCTGCGTGGAAAGGTGTTTACCTGACGGTGCTTGATCAACGCAACCAGACTATGCGGATAGGCTTACGAAGACTTTTGTGACGGCGACAGCACAACAGAGGCTTCGCTGGTAAGGACGCGAAAAACGAATGTCTCCTGGAGATACAGCCTCACCATGGAATCGGTGTGGCTGAGGTAGCCGATTGAAACATCCTGCCCGATGTTGAGCTCGAAGTCGCCCCCGCGTGTGGTCAGGACCAACGCACCTTGGATCGCTGGCGCCCAGATCAGATTGCCGTCGACGATACGCTTGACGTGTTCCAGGACGGGGTATCCGTGATCGCGGGTTTCGGCGAGTGCCGTATACTCATTGGCTCCGAGAAAGACCGAATAGGGGCCATTCACTCCGACGAGACGTAGTTGGCTCAATGCATGTGCGACTGCGTCCGGATAATCACGCACGTCCGCAGGAAGCGTCTCGATTGGATTGCTGGTGCCTTCCCGAATGCCTTGGATATCCGCCTCGTGGTATCCGTTGAAAATGGCCCGATCTTCGGCAAAGGCAAGCTTCTTCGCGGCATCTTTTGCAGGCTGCCAATCGGAGTCATTCGATCCACGTTCGACGTCATCGATTGTCTGACGGGATAGTTCGAAAGATACACGCAACTCCACGAGGGGTTTCACCTCCCGTTGTCTTGCGACGATGCCATCTGCAGGAGCTGAGATTGACCGCAGATGGCCGGTCGCAACTCCGGGCAGAGCTATTCCTCCAGCCGAAGGAACATCAACAGCCCGTCGTCCGGCTAGATACCGCTTGAGCGTCCTGGTCGTTTCTTCCTCGATCTGCGACCATGCAGCGTCAGAAATGGGAGCTAACTCCCGATGCAGGTTATTCATCTTTCTGTCCTTTAAGCGATCCTATTCTGAGAGTTCTGAGTGATGTATCGCCCATGGACAAGGCCGAAGGCGCGTCCGATCTCAGCGATGCTCCGATTGCGGCCGAGTTCGGTGCCTCTCCGCTGATGTTGTCGAGAAACGTTGATGACGGTGCAAAAAAAAGGCTGCCGGTAACTGGGTTGCTGAAATCGAGCAGGCGGTCGTAATTGCCAGGGGGACGGCCCACAAACATATTTTGAAGCATCGTTTCAGTGATGCGCGGAGTACGGCTATAACCGATGAAATAGGTCCCGAACTCGCCGTGGCCCGGCCGCCCGAAAGGCATGTTGTCTCTCAGAATCTTAAGTTCTTTTCCGTTTTCTTCGATCACGGTGAGCGCATTGTGCGCGAATGGTGGCTTTTCGGCGTCTTTCAGTTCGATGTCTGAGAGTTTCTTGCGGCCAATAATGCGTTCCTGGGTCTCAACCGGTAGAGCCTTCCATCCCTTCATGTCGTGAAGATACTTCTGGACAATGACATAGCTGCCACCCGCAAAGTCTTGATCTTCGTCACCGACAATTGCAGCCTCGTGTGCTGCACCGCCTCGCGGATTTTCTGTGCCATCGACGAATCCGATGACATCGCGATCATCGAAATAGCGGAAGCCGTGAACCTCGTCGGCAACCGAAACTACATCGCCGATGTTGTCCATGATCTGAGCGGCCAATTCAAAACAGAGGTCGGGGCGTTTGGCTCGAATGTGAAAGAGGACGTCACCCGGAGTGGAGACGGCATGCCGGCCGCCTGAGCGAATCTCTCGAAACGGACGGAGTTCGGCGGGGCGACGTGATCCAAAGAGTTTGTCCCAGGCGTCTGAGCCGAATCCGACGACACATGTGAGACCGGCTTCCACGTCGCGAAACTCAACTGCGCGCACCAACCCTGAGAGATCCGCGCAGAATGATCGTAGCGTCGGATAATTATCCTGCTCCGCGCGGATGCAGACGACCAGAAAAATCGCCGAGCGTGTGAGTGGGCCGACCACAGTCTGCGGAAGAACGATCTCGTTTAGTTCCTTGGGTGCGTCCATTTATCTCGATCCCAATCCGCGATGATTGCCAGCCATCCGAGTATCGCATTCCCCGGGGTACCTGCAAATCTTGGCGCCCCATTCACAAAATCAGTTCGAGGTCGATTTCACGTTCGTGACGACCGAGTCCGCTCCTCTCGATTGTCTCCGGCTAGTTGACCCGTATCTGATACAGGATGTTGATTCATTCTCCCGCGCAAGCGCCTGCGGCAACAAGCCGCAAGTCATTCCTATCCGCCGATGAATCTGCCACACGGCCAGATCTCAGCCTCCTGAAGAGGCACAGCATGGGCGCTATCTAAACTCCAAGCAAGTCGCGATTTGTGGCATGAAAGGAGCTCCGTTGCAAACCTTAAGCTGGCCGGAATCCCTCACTCTTTTACCAACAAGGTACGACCGCGTGCACGTTTGGGAAGCTGTGGCGGAATTAACTTCTTTCTCCGTTTGCTTGTTCGTTCTGACCAATGCTGCTATTGACGGTGGCGCGGTTCTCTGCCCCATGACTCACCTTTCGCAGGAGGTTCTTTAGGGTCTCTTTCTCGGAGTCGTCGAGACAGGATAACGCGTCCTCTATGCCGTGCGCGTGATCGGCAAACACCTTGTGGATTAGCTTTGATCCTTCCGTCGTCAGCGCATTGATCGGCACAATTACGAAGAAGTAGACAACAACAGCAACCAAGAGGAACGAGACCAGAGCATTGAGGAAATCGCCCAGAAGGAAGACGCTCCCGTGCACCGTAAATCGGATCGCCGAAAAGTCGGGTTTACCCACGAGTGCTGCGATCAGGGGCGTCAGTAGATCTTTCGTGAGCGCAGCCACTACCGCCGCGAATGCGCCACCGACTACCACACCAACCGCCATATCAACTACGTTGCCACGCAGAACAAACTGTTTGAATCCGCTCATCATGGGACGCCTTCAAAGAGGTGTGACTGCACAGTGATGGCCATCAATCCTCTCCTGTACTAGAGCACGATCCTAATCTGGTCAGCCTAGAGAAATAAAACCCTGACCTCTACTTAGGCGACGGCGCACGAAGCTTACAGGCTCACCCGCTTTTTTTCAACGACTTGCAATGCTTTGCGAGTTTGGCAGAAATCCCTTTTTCGATTTTCATATTGACTTAGAACGTGAGGGCAGGTTGCTCTGCCTCCGGCTGACCGGCGAGGACGGAATCAAACTGTTTATCCTGGCCGAGTTCCATGTGCCGCCGAAATAACGAGGTCGGCGTTAGAGCCAGTTTCGCTCCGAGGCGAGAGTGACAACGCGCTCGCGGATTTCGTCACGGATCTTACGGACGATTTCGATCCGTTGGCCCTTCGGGTCCACTAGGGGCCAATCCAGTTTCGTGAGACCCGGCACATACGGACACGCATAACCGCAGCCCATCGTGACGAGCAGCGTTGCTGTTTGCGCCAATTCCGTCGAGAGCAATTGTGGTTTGACGTTCGCCAAGTCGATTCCCTCTTCCTTCATTACTTGGACGACCTCGGGATGAACGCGTTCCTCGGGTTCCGTGCCGGCAGAAACAGCCGTCGTCTTGGTTCGATCGCAGAGCTTGTTGAACCAGGCTGCGGCCATCTGCGACCTGCCGGCATTGTGCACGCAGGCGAACAGCACGATCTCCATCCTAGAAGTCCTTTCGGGGTTCGCCGTGCGGCACAACGACTTCCGGAGCAGTTTTTTTCAATCCGGGTACTAGCCAGCGAAGGAGGAAAGTCGCCGCTAAGGCTCCCGCAAGTTGAGCGGCCATGAATCCGGGGGCGTCGGAGGGACGGATGCCTGAAAAGGTGTCTGTGAGTGACCGGGCTAGCGTGACAGCCGGGTTGGCAAATGAAGTGGAGGCGGTGAACCAATACGCGGCGGTGATGTAAGACCCGACAGCAAAGGCAACCGCGTTCGAGCGCAAGCGCGAACATCCCCAAATGACGGAAAGCAGGCCGAACGTAGCCACAAACTCGCTGAAGAGCTGCGATGGACCGCCGCGCACGTGGTGAGACAAAGAAAGAATAGGCAGACGAAACATCAAGTGCGCCGCCATGGTCCCGGCGAGAGCTCCCGCGACTTGTGCGACCACATAGTAAGGAGTGTCCGGCCAGGCGATTCCGCCCTCGAGAGCATCCGCGATGGTGACGGCAGGATTAAAGTGAGCGCCCGAAATCGGGCCAAAGGTTAGGATCAGCGCGACGAGCGCCGCGCCTGTAGCGAGTGTATTCGCGAGAAGAGCGATTGCGGCGTTTCCACCAGAGAGTTGCTCCGCCATAATGCCCGAGCCGACGACGGTCGCCAGCAGCAGTGCCGTTCCGACTGCTTCGGCGGCCAGCCGCCGCGGGAGAGACACGGGTTGATTTTGTTCGACCGCGATTTCCGTTTGCGTCAAGAGAAATCCCTAAGATTAGAATTTTTCCGCGCATTGCAATCGTGTAAGCGAATATACTGAGCCATGCCTGGAACGCAAGTGAATTTGATGTTTCGAGCATTTTCCGATCGCACGCGTCTCCGCATCCCCCTTTGCTCTCCGAAGGAGAACTCTGCGTCGGCGATCTTGTGAACGTCCTCCGTGTGCCCCAGCCAATCGCGTCGCGCCATCTGGCGTAGCTGCGAAGGAGTTCGACGGTGGGCATTTAGCTTGCTCCGCTAGTTCGCCGCGCAGCAAGCCGGGCCGCAGCACGCTTGAGGAGCCGATGGTTTCGTTGCCCGCACGAATGCGCTGATGAATTTGTCCTGCACTTTTGGAGCGATTTGATCGGCGTCAATTCCGGCTGCATTCAGAAACTCGCGTGCATCGTCTACGTTGTACACTCGCGTCGGTTCGATATGGATTGCCTCAAAACCAGCTGCGGCCAATTTTTGCTGATACTCCGTGTCAGAGAGCGCTCCGGCGACACAGCCCACCCAAAGCTCCATGCTCTTGCGGATTTCTTCGGGTACTTCTCCGCGAACGACTACATCCGAGATCGCGAACCGACCTCCCGGCTTCAGGACACGGAACGCTTCGCGCAGGACACGGTCCTTGTCCCCCGAGAGATTGATCACGCAGTTCGAGACGATTACGTCCACGGTGTTGTCTGGGAGCGGAATATTCTCGATTTCGCCTTTGAGAAATTCCACGTTCGTGAGTCCGGATTTCCGTTTGTTCTGTTCGGCTAGCGCCAGCATCTCGTCGGTCATGTCGAGGCCGTAAGCTTTGCCTGTGGGGCCGACGCGCCGTGCGGAGAGAAGAACATCGATTCCGCCGCCAGAGCCCAGATCGAGAACGGTTTCGCCGGGTTCGAGTTTTGCGAGAGCCGTAGGATTGCCGCAACCGAGCGAAGCGCGAAGGGCCAGCTCCGGGACGGCCGATGTCTCGCCTTCTCCATAAAGATTCGACGTGATGGGATCGCAGCCCTCGATACTGGAAGCGGCACTGGTCCCGCAACATGCCGAACCCTGCCCCGAAGCAGCCCGCTTGGCCGCCGCCCCGTATTTTTCTTGCACAACGTCCTTGATGTTCTGGGTGCTCATTGAGTTCTCCTTTTTACTTGAAAATCGAAACGATGTCTTTGGGAGAGATCACGCGGTTCCGGGTGCAGCACTCCGCGTACAAAAAGCCAAGAAGATCCTTCAGCGCGTCGGTGTTCGCGCGATACCAGAGGAACGTCCCTTCGCGGCGTACCTTCACCAGGCCCTCGTGCTTGAGCTTCTCCAGGTGGTGTGAAAGCGTGGAATTGGGAATCTCCAAGTCCGACTGAATGTCCCCTACCACCAGTCCGTGCGGTTCGGCGGTCATCAGCAGTTGCATGATCCGGAGCCGGGCCTCGGTACCCATCGCGGCGAACATATCCGCGTAACGCGTGACTTGAGAGGAATGCGTACTCGTCATATTTCTACAATACTAGAAATACAGAACCTGTGTCAAACTCATTTTTGCGCGGCATGTCTCTGCCGCCCGAGCAATCGGCAAGGCGTAACAGGATTTAATATTCGCGAAGGCGCATATGGGTATGGTGACCGCCCGCCGCTCCCGATGGGTTTGCTGACATGCAGTGATCCAATTGTTCCCTCATGAAATGCTTGATGGGGGAGAGGCGATCATCGCCAGTCCGCGGGCTCCGGTATGCCAGGGAAGTCCGGCTCCGGATCAGACGGCGGTAACTTCGGATCTCTGCGATCGGGAGGCAATCGAGGTTCTGGCGGCTGTGGTATGGGAGGTTGCGGATCGGGATTCGGCGAGGGCGGAAATCCAAACCCGGCTTCTAGAAAATTTCGCGGCAATCTCAAGGTGCACACCCGTTCATAAGTTGAAGGAATTGGGCAGGCGTCACAATACGGCTAATCCGGTAGGAAACTAGAAGCTCTCCAAGGATATTTCCCGGCAAAGTCCGAAGGAAAAAAACAAGAAAATACGAGCTTTGACCATCGAAGACCTCCAGGTCGCGAATGCCGCTCTTGACTTGCTGATTCGCCGCCACCCGGAAGGCGTTGGCCTTGAAGTATTGCGACGCGAGGGAGACATCGAAGTTGTGAAATCCGTTTTGATGATCTCGCTGCGCGCATTGCTTCTCATGCCCGTTCGCGAAAAATTTAACGGAATAGTGGAGGATTCAGAGATAACGCGCCGCATGATTCGCGCGGTGTTGGAGACGCGTGACTGGACTATCTGCGGAGAAGCCGAAAACGGACTTGCGGGAGTGAAGCAGTTTCAGTCGTTGCGGCCCGACGTTGTAGTTCTCGATCTGACGATGCCCGATATTGATGGGCTCGAAGCTGCCCATCGTATGTCAAATCTCGATCCGAGCGTGCCGCTGATTCTCTTTACGCTGTGCGATATGGAAGAGATTATGCCCGTCGCCCGCCGAGCCGGTGTTTATGCCACCGTCTCCAAGCACCGAGTCCTGGACTTGGTGGGAACGATCGAATCCGCGATGAAAGACCGCAGTTGTCACGGCCGAAGTATCCAGTAACAACCCACAAAGCGAGAGCTTACACATTTGTCCAAGAGCGCAAAATCGAGGCGGCGGGATAGCCTGTCTCGCTTATCCCCCTTCAATAAGAAAAAAGACAGCCTACAAGTGGTTATCGAAACACTGAAGGGTAGCCGAGATAAGTACGCGTTCGACGAAAAGCAAAATGTCTTCGTTTTGAAGAAGGTACTGCCTGCGGGCATGGCTTTTCCTTAAGGCGTCTCCCAACACGGTAAACAGGCGGACGACCGAGCCCCAATCAAAAAACGCAACACGTATTGCATGATGGCACCTGTCGCCAGAACCAAAGTCGGGGCTCTGACTGACCTCAAGCCTCGGAATATTGCTCGGCATCTTTACGCCAGCAAGTAGGCTGCGCAGTTCACCGAGGCAGAGGCTGCAATTGGCATATACCTTAGCCCTGCTTCGTGGCAGCCGCAGCCTTCACAAGTTGTGATTTGCCAACTGGAGGCCTGTGA
>WNFP01007127.1_pt1 | contig 10820 bp, 7 predicted proteins | sample 5400201 | NCBI WGS metagenome assembly WNFP01 (sample SAMN13153355, study PRJNA577476) | soil metagenome | isolation source: 115 cm saprolite under Madrone tree | place: USA:California | collected 2016-06-14
AATGCTTTGCCAGCGGCGTTTTCCGCGAAGGTCGGAGCATCTTCGGGAAATGGGGCAAGTTCGGAAAAACCAGGCAGCAAGGCCGGTTCGATAGTCGAGTGAATTTCCGCTGCGATGGCGGAAAATTCTCTCAGCTTTCCGGGATTGGACGATGCCAGATACAGTTTTTTTTCGGATTGCATAATTGTCGGGAGAATTTGAATTTAGCGGCCGCGCGCCAAGAACTTGGCCGGCAGAATCGCGCGTTGTGCTTCCGCAAGACGGCGAATTCCCGCCGCAGCCAGCGCCAGCAAGTCCTGCATTTCGCCTCCGGTGAACGGCCGACCTTCCGCGCTGGCCTGAATTTCCACGAAGTCGCCGCTTCCGGTCATCACCACATTCATATCCACTTCGGCGCGGGAATCTTCTTCGTACATTAGATCCAGCAGCGCGAGATCCTCCACAATTCCGACGCTGGTTGCAGCAACAGTATCAATCAAGGGCGAGTTTTTCAGGATTCCCGCGGCGACCATACGCTCCATCGCCAGCGCGAAGGCGACGAATGCTCCGGTGATGGAGGCAGTTCGCGTTCCGCCATCGGCTTCGATCACGTCGCAATCGAGCCATACGGTGCGCTCGCCCAGCGCTTCCTGATCGGTGATGGCGCGCAGCGAGCGGCCGATCAGGCGCTGAATTTCCTGCGTGCGGCCGGACTGTTTTCCTCGCGCAGCTTCCCGCGAGGTACGTTCTTCTGTGGCGCGCGGCAACATTCCGTATTCGCCGGTGACCCAGCCTTTGCCTGCGCCCTTCAGGAATCCCGGAACTCCATCGTTCACGCTGGCCGTGCAAATCACGCGCGTTTTGCCAAGTTCGATCAACACGCTGCCTTCAGCAGTGGAAATGAAGTCCGGCGTGATCTTCAGGGCCCGCATCTGGTCCGCGCCACGTCCGTCCGGTCTCACTGTGCCTCCTAGGCGTCACTGACAATCGCAATTCCCGAAACGTTTTGAGGGCTGACGGCGCGCGGTACAGCGATTACTGGCGCTGCTCACGATTCATCGCGGCTGCGTCAGTTTGCCGTTTGCAGCGAGGAGTGTCAACGCTTCGATGGGACGGTTGCAGCGTTATTGGCCGCGGCGACGGGAGGGACCGCAATATTGACGGGCACATCCAGCGAAACCGCCGCTTTGGTATCGACCACGAAGAACTGCGTCAGATCGACATGGCCGGCAAGCGTGTCCAGTTCCTGCCCGTGAATCAGGATTTTGAGCCGCTTCACCCGTGGGACGTTGGCTTCCAGCGTGCGCGCGATCGAATCCACGGCTAATTGTTCGCTCTGAATCCCGGAGGGGGACGAAGTGGCCAGCGCTTCGGAAAAGTCGGCGACCGCGGTTCCATCCGGCAATAAGTAAAAGGCAAGCAGGGCAGCGTCCGGTGGTAACGTGCGTAGATCCGAATCCACCGGCCCAGCCAGCAAGGTGTTTAGCACCTGCTTCGCGCGCAGCACCGGATCTTTCGAAAGCGCGAGTTGGATGGTTACCGGAGCCAGTGCACTCTCGTCTTCGGCTGAAGTCCAGAACATTTTCACTTTGACCACTGGATCGGTCGGACTTGGCGCGACTGCTTGCGTCAACTCGCGGCGCGCTTGCTCTTCTGAAGGCTCGGTGATTTTCGCCGCCGTTTTCACACGCCTGCGCAAAATCGGAAAGTAAATCGCCGCGCTGACCACGGCGACGCCGAGTGCTACCACTACCCAAGTCCGCCAGTTGCCGCTCATGGGTGCGTTCCCGCTGCGCCGGGCACAACGTAAGACGGGCGGAACTCGGCGACGCCGCGCGCAATTGCGTCACCGACGCCGGGCATCATTCTGTCCAGGTCAGCGCGGTCCTGCACGCTGACGCTGGCCAGTTCGACGGCGATGGCCGGAGCCGCAGTGGTTCGCAACTGCCGTATGGTGGCGCTCTGCGAATTGTTTGGCGAACCCTTGAAGCGCTGCCCCAGCTGGCCTTGAACCGCATCACCGAATTTACGGCTCAGTGTCACGTAGGGAGTCGAGCGGTCGTCGAAGGACGGATTTTCGTTCCCGCTGCGAGTTTGCAGAACTTGGAAGCCTTGTGCTTCGAGCGCGCGGCGAACTTGAAAGGTCAGGTCCATGACCAGATCACTTTCGCGAATGCCTTGCGCGCCGCGTGCGCCGGGGTCGGTGCCGCCGTGCGCGGGATCGAGCACGACGACGTTGAGTCCGGTGCGCTGGGGCTGGGGCGGCGGGCTCGTGGGGTAGGGCGGAGTGGAAATCGGCGCGCCGGGCTGCTGTGCAGGCGCGGATTGCGGCGATTGTGCCTTCGAAGCAAAAAATGGAAGGCACGCGAGCAAAGCTATCGCCGACAAAATCAAAATGATTCGAAAAAAAAGATGGCCGTTCGAAATACGCACGATAGGCAGAATATCAAATCTGTGCCCGGCGTTGCGTGTCGCGCACGGCCATCGCTGCGAAAAAGGGACGGTCCCGTCCCTTTTCAGGTCATGGTTCACATCGACTGGGATTGCGAGCGTTCGGCACGGCGTGCGCTGCGATTTGCTTTCAGCTGTTCGCGCTGTTCGGGAGTCAGTACGTTGCGCGCCTGCTCCTTTGCAGCGTGGCGAATTTCCTTTGCTTTCTCCTGTTTCGCGGCATCGGAAAGGGAAGAGTCCGCCATCACCTTTTCCCGTTTCGCTCGGGATTCTTCGTGGATTTTCTTGATTTGAGCTTTTTGATCATCGGAAAGATTCAAACCTGCGAACGGGTTTTTGCCGTGTTCATGCGCTCGGGCAGCTGGCTGTGAAGCTGCGGGCGGCGCGGCTTGATCTTGCGTACCGTTTTGCGCAAATGTTGCTGGCGCGAATGTACCCACCAACAAAAATGCCCCGACCCCCAAAACGGAATTTATCAGAGATTTAGTTTTCATCGGTCTATCCTTTCGTGCTTTGTCATTAGACGACTGGCACCTTATGGGAATACAAACCCGTTGCGGCAGGAAAAGTCGCTGGGACGAAGAATCGCATCTTGGCTGCTAGGGAAAGGACGGCGGGATAAACCCCCCGCTGTATGAAGAAAAACCGCGGAAGAACTGAGAACCGAAACCCGACGCGACAAGATTTTTGGGATCGTTAAGGCGCTTCGATTGCGTCTGCGGAAGTGCGGCGAACGGGAGCGCGGAGTTTTCGCGTCGTCGCGTAAACAAGAAAACCGGAGCCGATAATTAGCGCGCCGAAGAGAAGACCGTTCATTCCAAGCACAGTTTCGGAACCGCTTTTGACCAGTGCGAGGAGCAACAGAGCCAATGGAAATACACCAGCGAGAATGGCTCCAGGTAAGCCGCCAGGTACGCGGAATTCGCGCTTCAGTTCTGGTTCCCGGATGCGCAGAACGACGAGCGTGACGAATTCCAACATCAGACTTACTCCGTAGAGCATGATGTCCAGGGTGATCAAGCGCTGAAATCCGAGGCCAAGACACAGCGCCCAGCCGCTGGCGCAAACGATGATTGCGACCCACGGCGCGTTGCTGCGCTTGCTGGTTTTCGCAAACACTTTCGGAAGCATGCCTTCACGCGCCATGGCGAGAGGCAAACGCGAATAGCTCATCACCAGCGCGTTGAACATGCCGAACGCGCTCATCATGCCGCCGAGAACGATCAGAAAGCGAAGCCACTCAACGCCGAGAAGTTTTCCGCCGAGCAGCCCACCGATGGTGGCCCAGGAACCGTCTTCGGCAAAGCTGGATGCGGGAATTCCGGAGAAGTAAACGGCTATGAATGGAAGTACATAAGTGAGCGAAACGAGAATCACCGCGGCGATCATGGCTTTCGGATAAGTGCGTTGTGGACGTTCGACCTCTTGCGCGATGGTGGAGGCGTTGTCCCAGCCCATGTAGTTCCACATGGCGACGAGGACGCCGCCGAGCAAACCCAGGCTGGTTCCCGTGGCAGCAGCGACAGGCGGCGCGGCGAACGCTCCGAGTTTCAGCGGAGTCATGATCACCAGCATTGCGAAAGGCAGCGAAAGCAGGAAGAAGAGCCACAGCGAAGTGATTCCAACCACGCGAATGCCGAGCAGATTCAGGATTGTGCAGGCGGCGACGACAAACAGGCCGGCCAAAACGGCGTGATTTCCTTCGCCGAACCACGGAGCGATTTGCTTAAGATAGAAAACAAAAAGCGTCGGATAAATCGCCATGTCAAAGATGCTGGCGGCCAGCGAGAGCCACGCTTCCTGAAAGCCCCAGAAATTTCCCAAACCGCGGCGGACCCACGCGTAGTAGCCGCCTTCTTGTGGCAGAGCGCTGGAGAGTTCGCCGATCATGAAAGCGGTGGGCAGGCTCCAGAAGATGGGAAGAAACAGCAGGATCAGGATTCCGTGGCCGTAACCAGCGCCATGAACGATCTCTTCCGTCCCATACGTGCCGCCAGAAACCATGAAGAACGTAGCGGCAACCAGCGGCCAGAGCGTGAGCTTGGCCGATTTCTTCTTAGCTGCGGAGATGACACGGGAAGGAAAGTTGGCGGGAACCGATATGCTGCTCAATTTGTACCGTCGTCCTCCTAAGCGCGCTCATTATCGACGTAGCGAGAATTTTTAACGAGTTCGCATTTGAAGAATACAAGGTCTGAACCTGCATGCAACAAAAAAATGCAGGTGAATGAATATTTTTTCAGTCGAGGTGGAAGCTCGTATGCCGGACGCGCACCGTGTCGGCAACACGAAGAAAGAGAGATTCCTCCTCCGCTCGGAATGACGGCGGTTCGGGGTGTAGACCGGCTGGCCTATGCTAAACTTCGCCCGCTCGTCGCACGCATTTTGCTGTGGGGGACTGCTCTGATGACCTGGTTCCGTGGATTGGCACTAATCATTGTCGTGGCGGTGAGTTTTTGTGGAGCGGAGGCGAACGCGCAACAGACGCAAACGAGTCCACGGCCAGTCAGCGTAACGGACGTGTTCGCGCTTCGAGATCTGCATGATCCGCAGATGAGCCCGGAGGGGCAGTGGGTCGCGTACGCGATGGGAACCGTGAACCGCGAGGAAGACAAGAACGAAGAACGAATCTGGATGGTGCCAGCGGCGGGCGGAGAGGCCATTCCGCTGACAGCGCAGGATGTTTCGTCATCGCATCCCCGATGGAGTCCGGATGGAAAATACCTGGCGTTCCTTTCCGCGCGCAACGAAGGAAAGAACCAAGTGTGGCTGCTTAACCGCAAAGGCGGCGAGGCACAGAAGCTGACGGACACGCCCCAAGATGTGGACGATTTCGAGTGGTCGCCGGAGGGCAAGCGTCTGGTACTAGTGCTGCGCGATGCCAAGCCCGAAGAACTGGAAGAAGCAAAAACAAAAGAGAAGGAGAAATCAGGAGCGGAGAAGGACAAGAAAGCCAAGACACCGAAACCGTGGGTAGTCGATCGGCTGCAGTTCAAGCAAGACACGATTGGCTATTTGGACCGGCGCAGGACACATCTGTATGTATTCGACCTGGCGGCAAAGTCCTTAACACAGGTCAGCTCCGGCGATTTTGACGATGAGGAGCCTGCCTGGTCGCCAGACGGAAAACGTATCGCTTTCACCAGCAATCGCTCGCTGCCGGACCCCGACCGAACGTACAACACGGACATTTGGGTGGTACCTGCGGACAGCAAAGACAAAGGCGCGCATCCAACGCAAGTTACGACAAATCCTGGAGAAGACCACCAGGCAGCCTGGTCGCCGGACGGCACATGGATCGCGTACTCAAGTCAGCTTGAGCCGAAACTATTCGAGTATTCGACGAAGCACATCGCGGTGGTTCCTGTTCCGGACGAAGCCGGGAAGCCAGGTGAAGCGAAGGTCCTGACGCGGGCGCTCGACCGGATGGCCACGCAGCCAAAATTCGCTCCGGACGGGAAATCGGTTTATTTCATCACCGACGATGAGGGAACGCAGAATTTGTGCCTGGTGGAAATTGCCACGCAGAAGATAGCCAGGCCGATGGGCGGCCGGTTCATGTTGTATAACTATTCGCTTTCGAAGAGCGGCGAAATCGCGGCGCAGATTACAACCTCGGACAGCCCCAACGAGATTTATACGGCGCCCGGCGGGAAATTAACTCGCGTCACGCACGCCAACGATGAAGTGCTGGCAAAGCTGAAGCTGGTGCAAGGCGAATACGTAAAATTCAAGAGTAAAGACGGAACAACGGTATCGGGCTATCTGTATAAGCCACTAGGGTATACGGCTGGGAAAAAGTATCCGACGATTCTCAGGCCGCACGGCGGTCCAGTCTGGGCTTACTACGCAGAGTTCGATCATCTGGCTCAACTGTTGGCCGCAAATGGCTACGTGGTGCTATTCCCGAACCCGCGCGGTTCGACAGGCTATGGAGAAGATTATTGCAAAGCGATCTTCGCGGACTGGGGCAACAAGGACTTCCAGGATGATATGGCGATGGTTGACTACGCCATCGCGCAAGGAATCGCGGATCCAGACAAACTTGGCGTAGGCGGATGGTCGTACGGCGGAATTTCGACCGACTTCATCATCGGACAAACCAAGCGATTCAAGGCAGCAATTTCTGGAGCAGGCGCCGCGGAATTTACCAGCCTGTTCGGGCATGACCAATACCAGAAGGACTATTTTACGGAGTTGGGCTATCCGTGGGAGAACCAGTCATTATGGGTCAAGCTTGCGCCCTTTCATCGTGTGAAAGAGATCAGCACACCGGCCATGTTTATGGGCGGAAGCATCGATTGGAATGTGCCGATTCTTGGCGGCGAACAGATGTATCAAGCATTGAAAGCATTGGGACGCGAGACGCTGCTCGTCGTTTACCCCGGCGAGTATCACGAGTTCAAAGTGCCGTCGCATATCGAGGACCGTCTGAAGCGATATCTGGCGTGGTATGGCCACTACGTGAAGGGCGATGCGGCGCCTGCGGCGTTGCCACAGGACACCAGCGAGGCAACTCTGCGTGCTGGTGACAAATGAACTAACACCGGGCTACAGATCGACAGCAGAAGAGGAAAAGAGATGGATGCTCAAGAGCAGTTTGAAGGATTTTTGCGCAAGTACGAGCCAGGCGTTGCGGCAGAGGCGGAGAAATCACTAGCCAAGCTACGCAAGCTGATTCCCAACGCCATTGAGATGGTGTACGACAACTACAACGCGCTGGTGGTGGGATTTTGTCCGGGCACGCGGCCAAGCGAAGCCATCGTGTCGATCGCGGTGATGCCGGAATGGGTGAGCTTGTGTTTCTTGCAGGGCGCAGGGCTGCCGGATCCCGAAAAGCGCCTGGAAGGAAGCGGGAACGTCGCACGTCATATAAAGATGAAGAAAGGTGCGGTGACACTCGACGAACCGGCCGTAAGGACGCTGATCGCAAAAGCGCTGGTGTGCGCGAAAGTTCCCATCCCAACGGGCCAGAAGCGGCAGTTCATCATCAAATCCGTCTCGACAAAGCAACGGCCACGCCGCCCGAGCGCGATAAGAACTAAAAATAAACGATGAAGCCTTGTAGTGAGCGTGGCAACGCCGCGCAAAAGCGAAGTGTTTCGCCACCTCTCTCTGAACGAGATAGCTCCGGAAACTCTTGCCAGGAACATGGATAACCAAATTGCTCCAATTCAGTCTGCGGGTTATCCTTTCGAGTTTCAGGAGGCCACGGATGAGGCTACGTTCAGTGAGAAAAATTTGCTGTGCGGCTACGCTGCTCGCGATTGGGGGCGTTGCCGCAAACGCGCAGAGCTACGACCAAAAGTTATTTCAGGAGATGCAATGGAGGTGCATCGGACCGTTCCGTGGTGGAAGAACGGTGGCAATTACGGGCGTCCCAGGGCAGCCGAATCTGTTTTATATGGCAGCGGTGAATGGAGGCGTCTGGAGAACGACTGACTTTGGAAACACGTGGTCACCAATTTTCGATGATGCGGACACGAGCGGATCGGTAGGAGCGATCGCGGTAGCGCCTTCGAACTCGAATGTGATTTACGTGGGAAGCGGCGAAGGATTGCAGCGGCCGGACCTGGCCGTCGGCGATGGAATGTACAAATCCGCGGACGCAGGAAAAACCTGGACGCATCTAGGTTTGCGCGATGCGCAGCAGATTACGGCGATTGTGGTCGATCCGAAGGATGCGGAGCGAGTGTACGTGGCGGTGCAAGGGCACCCGTACGGACCGAATGCCCAACGCGGGGTGTTTCGTTCGACCAATGGAGGGCAGTCCTGGGAGAAGGTTCTTTATAAGGATGAAAACACCGGCGTGGCGGAGTTGGTGATGGATCCGCACAACTCTCAAGTGCTGTACGCGGGGCTGTGGGCGGCGCGGGTTGCGCCATGGGAAGTGCGCAGTGGCGCTTCCATCGAAATGGCCGGAAGCGGTTTATATAAGTCCACGGACGGCGGGACGAACTGGCGGCCCCTGACCAAAGGATTGCCGGGCACCGAAGAAGGAGTTGCGCGAATCGGACTGGCCATTGCGCCGGGCAATACGAAGAGAATTTATGCCTCGGTGGAAGCGGACAAGAAGGCGGGAGTGTATCGGTCAGACGATGCCGGGGAAACATGGACGCAGATGAATGACGATCATCGGATTGGCGGACGGGGACCGGGAGCGATGGGTATCGCGGTGGCACCCGACAATCCGGATGTGGTGTACGTCGAAAATACGACCACGTGGAAATCGACCGACGGCGGGAAAACTTTTGTGGGATGGAAAGGGGCGCCGGGCGGCGACGATTACCAGCGGATTTGGATTAATCGCGACAATGGACAAATTATTGCGCTATCCAGCGATCAGGGCGCGGCGATCAGCGTCAATGGCGGCGCGACCTGGAGTAGTTGGTATAACCAGCCGACCGCGCAGTTTTATCACGTGACGACGGATAACCGCTTTCCTTACTGGGTCTATGGCGCGCAGCAGGAAAGTGGGTCCGCGGCCACGATGAGCCGCAGCGACTACGGGGAAATTACCTTTCGGGAGTGGCGCCTGCCGGGCGTTGAGGAGTATGGAACGATTGCCGTCGATCCACTGGACGAGAACTACGTTTACGGCGCGCGGGTTACGCGAACCGATCTGACGCTGGGCGAAGTGCAGGACGTTGCGCCGGAGCCGGTGCGGCGCGGTGAATATCGCTACGATCGCACATTACCGCTGATGTTTTCCCCGACCGATCCGCACAAGTTGTATTTCGCCGCGAATGTGGTGTTCGAAACCATTGACGGCGGCAAAAGCTGGAAAGTCATCAGTCCGGACCTGGCTCGGAAATCCTATGAGACTCCGGCGAGTCTTGGAGCGTTTGCCGCGAGCGATCCGGAAAAGGGAAAACATCGCGGAGTAGTGTATGCGCTGGCCGGTTCCTACTTGGAAAAATCCACGATTTGGGCGGGCACGGATGACGGGCTGATTCAGCTGACGCGCGACGGCGGAAAAACCTGGACCGATGTCACGCCACCGGAGCTGACACCGTGGAGCAAAGTGTCAATCCTCGAAGCTTCGCGCACCGAGGCGGGGACGGTATACGCAGCGGTGAACCGCTTCCGGCTGGATGATTTAGGGCCGCACATTTATCGCACTCGTGATTTTGGCAGGACTTGGAAGGAAATTGTTGCTGGAATTGCGGACAGCGCTCCGGTGAACGTGGTGCGGGAAGATCCTGTGAAAAAAGGATTATTGTTCGCTGGAACGGAAACCAGCGTTTACGTTTCGTTTGACGATGGCGATCACTGGCAGCCGCTGCAGTTGAACTTGCCGCACACGTCGATGAGGGATTTGACGATTCATGGTGACGACTTGATCGTCGCGACGCATGGCCGTTCGTTCTGGATTTTGGATGACATCACGCCGCTGCGGCAGCTTAGCGAGCAAGTGGCGAAGGCGAGCGCATATCTGTTTGCGCCGCAGGAAGCACTGCGCGTGCGCTGGAACAAGAATCCGGATACGCCGTTGCCGCCGGAAGAACCGGCAGGAAAAAATCCCCCGGATGGCGCGATCATTGATTATTTCCTGGCGAAGGATGCGGCTGGGCCGGTGGCGCTGGAAATTCTGGATGAGCGCGAAACATCATTAGTGCGAGTGTACTCGAGCGAGGATAAGGCTGAGACGCTTGAGGAGATGGCACCTAAGCACCCGATTCCGATGTATTGGGTGAGACAGGAAAAGATTGTGTCAGCGAAAGCCGGAATGCACAGGTTTGTGTGGAACGTACGCTGGCCGGCTCCCAAATCGCTGGGTCACGGGTTCCCGATTTCGGCGATTGTGCATGACACGCCGCTGGAGCCGCAAGGTGCGTGGGCATTGCCGGGACGGTATACCGTGAAATTAGTGGTGGACGGAGCATCGTACACGCAGCCGCTGGTGCTGAAGATGGATCCGCGGGTGAAGACTCCTGCGGCCGACCTTCGAAAGCAATTTGGGATGCAGAAGGGAGCCACGGTAGGAATGAACGACAGCTTTGAGGCGCTGGCAGAATTGAAGTCGGCGCGCGAGCAGGTGAAGGCCGCGATGGGCAAAGTGTCCTCGGCTGAAGCTAAGCAGAAACTTTCGGAATTCGACAAGAAAGCTGCCGCGTTGGAAGGAGCAGCGGTACCAGGATTCTCGGGCGTGCCGCTTGCGGGGAAACAGCCAGAGAATTTTTCGACGCTCAACCAGCGCTTCGGCAGACTCTTGGCAATTGCGGATGCCGCTGACGCCGCGCCGACCACGCAGATGGAGACGTTAGCCTTGGAACTGGAAGTCGCGAGGCTAGAAACCGTCGAGCGCTGGGGAGAATTGAAAAGGACCGGCGTGCCTGCACTGAATCAGCTGCTGGAAAAAGAGAAGGCGGGAAGGATCGATCCCAAAG
>WNFP01011367.1_pt1 | contig 10820 bp, 8 predicted proteins | sample 5400201 | NCBI WGS metagenome assembly WNFP01 (sample SAMN13153355, study PRJNA577476) | soil metagenome | isolation source: 115 cm saprolite under Madrone tree | place: USA:California | collected 2016-06-14
TGAGGTTCAACAAAGTGTGCACACTTGTCTCCTTGCGCACCAAACTTCGGATACCTCGAATCACTTCGCCTGCACGTTGACTGTCGGCGACCATGTCCTGCAACAATTCCTGAAGCAATACTGGATCGGTGTTTCCATGCTCGAGAAAACGCCGTGCGGCTGAGGCATTGTTGGCAATGGCAGTAAGCGGTTGATTTAGTTCGTGCGCGAAGGACGCAGTCATTTCGCCCATCAGAGCCACCCGATTTCGATGCGCCATCTCTTCGCGTTGAACCTGTAGCTGAAGGGCGGCCTGCTTTTGCGCACTGACGTCCAGTGTCACCCCGATTGTTTCTAAAAGATTTCCGTGCTCATCCTGCAAACAGCGTCCCCGCATGATTACCCAGCGGATCTTACCGTAAGGCAAAAGAAGGCGGTGTTCGCTTTCGAACGCTCCATGCAAGGAGCAAGCCCGATCGTAATCGGCTTTGACTGCTGCTCGTTCGTCGGGATGAATCCGTGAAAGGATCAGCTCACAGGTCAGTGGCAGGTTGGAGTCGAAGCCGTAAATCCTACGTCCCTCATCGCTCATCCAGGCGTTGCCCTGTTCGGGATATAAAACCCAGAAGGCAAGATCGGCCGACTCCGCAGCAAGGTTTATGCGAGCATCGCGCTCGCGCAAGATTTCTTGCTGCCGCTGACGATCGATGGCAATCCCGGCAATATGCGTGGCGATCTCTGTCAGCCGTGTTTCCTCAGGCTGCGGTCCGCGCGTTTCCTGGCGATACATGGCGAACGAACCCAAGACATCGCCTTGCCACGAAAGGATCGGGGTCGACCAACAGGCACGTAATCCACAAATCTGAGCAAGCTCACGATAATCAGTCCAGAGCGGATCTGTCATCACATCGGTCACCACCACTGGTCTTCGCGTGTACATGGCTGTGCCACAGGAACCGTTGCGCGGTCCGATCGGTGCGCCATCTACCGCTTTGACGTAAGCTTCAGGGAGATTCGGCGCCGCGCCATGACGCACATGCTTCCCATCGCGGTTCAAAAGGAGAATCGAACAACGTAGTCCTTCTGCCTGGCCTTCCATGAGAAGAACAAGGCTGGTGAGCACATCCGTCAGTGGGGCGTCAGCCGCAATCATTTCCAACACGCCGCTTTGTCCAGCGCGAAAAAATTCTTCCTCCTTAATTTCAGTGATGTCGCGGCAAACGATGACACCGCCTAACAACTCGCCGTTAGAATCCCGTAGGGGGCGACCCGTGGTCCGCGTCCAGATCCCATGCGGCGCTTTTTCGTGGCGCACAAACATCTCCACGTTGTTCACTTCCTCTCCTTGAATCGACCGGATCAGCGGCAGTTGCTCATGCGGAAAAGGGGTGACCTTGTCCGGCAGGTAAAGACCGTAGCGATGCGACCATTCGCTAGCGTTTGTCTTGATTGCCCCCGCTCCAAACATGCGCTCAGCTGCCGGGTTGAAGAGGAGAAAGTTTTCGTCCGTGTCGGCGACTATGACGGCATCGCCCATGTCGGACAAAATGGAGCGAAGGATTTCGTTGGTGCGAGAGAGCTCTTCGGCGGCGCGTTTTCGTTCCATGACCAGATCCAGGTTTGCGGCGACCGCCACGATCACCCTGACCAATTGTTCGTTCTCGCGCCGCGATTCTCGCATGAAAAATTCGATCACTGCGATGACCTTGTCGCCCGATAAAATCGGAATACCCACAGCCGTCTTGAGTCCGACGCTCTTGGCCGCTATCGTCCTTGGAAAATTCGGGTCCTGTCTAACGTCCTCAATCCAGGCGGCCTGTTTCGATTCCCACACGCGGCCGGGAAGCCCGACACCCGGCTTGAAGTGAATTCTCTCGGACGCAACTCGAAACTCTTGCAAATCGCCCCCGCCGGAAAACCAGTCGGAGTCGCAGACGAGAACGGATCCGTCCTTATTCGGCACCCATGCCTGCCCAAGTGCCCAGCCCGTTTTCTCGCAAATCTGACGAAGCACAATTTTTAACGCAGACGAGACATCTTCGGCTGCCGCCAATTGCCTTGTGATCATCTGGAGCAAACTAAGTTGCTCTTCACTCTCTTTCCGCTTTTGTTCCGCGCTTTGAGACGGGTCACCTTTTTTACGATCGCTGCTCATAATCGTGGGCTTGTATAGTACGATTGCGCCGATCGAATCTCAACGGCCATTCATTATCCGTCCTATTTGAATGGAATGTCGAGCTATTCGGTCGGCTGTGCTCAAATTGAGGCTTGCGGTTGCCGGCGGCAATAGGACTTAAGGCCTACAGGGGCCGCGTGAATGTTCCAGACACTCCCAAGGCGGGGTTTCGTCAGATTGCCGCAGGCTCCTGTGGTAGAGCCGTTCTGGCAGGGCCATTCAGCCGTTTGCCTCCGCAATTGAACTGCCAGGGAGGGGACTCGAACCCCTAAGGATTTCTCCACCAGATCCTAAATCTGGCGCGTCTGCCAATTTCGCCACCCTGGCTTCGGTAGCCTGCGTGAATCACCTCCGGCAGTTTACGCTGGCAAGACATTGCCGCAATCACCTTGAATAGCTCGCAAGAACAATCTTCGAGACTACTCAGCTTTGACGGAGTCCAGACTGGCCCCGGCGCAACGCCATTCACGCGAATGCGTTGTCAGCTAGCGCTTGCGAGAGCGAGCGCGTAAAGATGTTATTGCACCTTTGGTCGAAGAATAATCGAGCAGATGTGCGCTCCATTTGTACGCAGTGACCGAAGTTGTGTTGATGATTGCAGCCCCTTTTTTCAGATGTTTCATGGCTGCCTTCGCCATGAAAAAGAATGAGAAAATGTTTGTCCGAAAAGTTCGTTTGAGTTGCCGCGGCTGCATCTTGTGTTCGCAGCCAGGTTGCTGTCGCTGGTATTGCGGCAGGTGAAGTTTCTTTTCTTTGGGCATGAAACCTCTGCGTGCCCCGAGTCACCGTAAGATCTCAGCGACGACGTTTTCGCGTGCGCGCTGCTTTCTTTGCCGCGGCCGAGCGCGACCGTGCAGAGCGTTGCCTTGCGACGCGCTTGGCGTGTCTCGACAACGCTCGCTTCGACGCTGCTCGACGGCCCTCGCGCTCAAGCGCACGTTTCGTTGCGCGGGAGCGTTTCGGGGAAGCCTTTTTGCGGCGCCCAGCGCGGCTTTTTGCGAGATCACGCTTCGCCTGACGTTTTGTTCGTTCTTTGCCGCGCTTCGGTGGCGGCAACTTTACTCCGGCCCGACGGGCCTTGGAGAGGCCAATGGCGATGGCCTGCTCTGGCGAGCGGGCGCCGTGCTCGCCTTCCCTAATGTGATCCATTTCTTCGCGCACAAACTCGCCCGCCTGAGTAGAAGGCGATTTGCCTTCGCGCTCGTCTTCGCGCGCTCGTTCGATTGCTTCTTCTTCTGGCATACCAAAAGCGTTTCGCCTCTAGCGACCCGTTTGGACGTGGAAGATTGCATTAAACCGCAACAACCGCTTTTCCTGCGAGAGCGCGGGCTGATAAAAACATTGCCAGTTCGCGATGGGCTAAGTTAATTTCGGCCCATGCGCACAATTCTAATAATTGTCTTGCTCCTCCTCTTGCTCGGCGCGCTCCCAACATGGCCGTACAGCTCAGGCTGGGGCTACTACCCAAGTGGGGGCTTGGGGCTCATACTTTTGATCATGCTGATTCTGTTGCTGATGGGGCGCATCTAACGACCCAACTCTCGACGCTTCAGACCCGTTTGAATCGAATCGGCTCGTTTTTGGCAGCATCGCGCAGATTCTTAACACAATCGTGAACCTGTTTGATCTCGGTGTGTCGACCGGACACAACCTCTTGCACGGGCGGGTGAAAATCAGGCTGGGCACTGCGTGTTACTGAACGAAACGGCCCTCTGCGCACGGCTGAATAGCGTATGCGCAGCGAACAATCAAAGATGAGGAATGTTCCTTTTTGGATCGACAGCGCGCCTATTGATGGTCTTCTAATGGGGGCGCCAGGGAAAAAGAGCGGTAACGGCAAAGCAATCGAAGCCGTTTCCGATGAGGGCATCGCTGCAGCAGCAGAGGCTGGCCTGCGTTACGTATCCGATGACAGTCCGGGTTACAGGCGAAAGGCAAACGGTGAGCACTTTGAGTACGGGGATACACATGAAAAACCAATTCGTGACGAGGAACGTCTTCTCCGAATCAAACGTCTCGCCATTCCGCCAGCATGGACGGATGTTTGGATTTGTCCGTCGCCAGCTGGGCATATCCAGGCGACTGGTCGCGATGCCCGTCGGCGAAAGCAATACCGTTATCACGAGCGTTGGCGCGAACTGCGCGATGAAAACAAATTCAGTCGGCTCGCCGAGTTTGCCAAGGCGCTGCCAAAAATTCGGCGGCGAGTTGCTCAGGATATAAGATTGCCCGGTCTGCCGCGGGAGAAAGTGCTCGCCACGGTTGTGCGATTGCTGGAACGAACTTTCATTCGCGTTGGCAATGAAGAATACGCGCGCGAAAACAAATCATTTGGGTTAACCACGATAAAAAATCGGCATGTTAAAGTTAAGGGAGACCACTTGCGTTTTCGTTTTCGCGGAAAGAGCGGGCGTCAGCACGAAGTGGCCATAACGGACGGGCGAATCGCAAAAATTGTTTCAAAGTGCCAGGATCTACCCGGTCAGGATTTGTTTCAATACGTCAGCGATGACGGCGAAGTGCGGAACGCAACATCATCACAGGACGTGAACGATTATTTGCGTGAAATCACGAACGAAAATTTCACCGCAAAAGATTTCCGAACGTGGGGCGGAACGGTGCTGGCAGCGATCGCATTGGGTGCGCAAGGCGAGTTTGAAACGAAGAAACAAGCGAAGGCGAATCTGAAGACAGCGATTTGCGCAGTGGCACACTTTCTCGGCAATACACCGGCCATTTGCCGCAAATGTTACGTGCATCCGGCGATTGTCGAAGCGTACCTAAACAGAACACAAATTGCCGGACTCGATCAAGCGACAAAAAATGCGGCCAAGATCAATCTGCGCGCGATTGAGCGCGCCGTTCTGAAGTTTCTTCGCACGACAGTCCGAAGCTAGCGAAGAGTGAAACATGTCTGCGGCTAACACCGGTAAGAACCGAACCAGCGAGAAGCATGCAGTCCTTGAGTTCACCAGCCGAGTGGCTAGCTCGTCGCAAACTTTGTCCTACAGTGGCCCTAAGTCACGCTGTCGCAGCTTACGGCGTCGGCGCAGGTGACTCCGCAGGCGACGGCGAGGGCGCCTCAGTTGAACCCTCTGTCTTCGGCGGAGTTTTCTTTGCGGCCTTGTGGCGCTTCGGCGATGGCGTCGGCGTGGCTCTGGCTGCTGCCGGGGCAGTTGTGGTCGCAGTTGTTCCCTGCTGTTGGCAAGAAGCGATAAACGCCATGCCGATAATGGCGCTGATAAAACACAATAGGTATTTCTTCATAGGTTTTAGTTTCAGTTCGACTCCCGCAGAATGTTTGGTTGTCTAAAAAGTTCACAATACGCAACTAATGAAGCTTTTCCGGTAAGCGACTTCCGAACTTTTAGTCCTGCAAAAGCGCGAGCGATTTAACTTCAGGCTGCTTCACCTGATCCATGGTGCACTGGCGAGGGTCTTTGTCGGGACGCCAGCGAAGAAATTTTGTGCCGTGCCGGAATCGACCACCGGTAAAATGATCATAGGCAACTTCCACGACTACTCGTGGAGAGACTGGTTCCCATTCGCTAGTGCGATCCGTGCTCCAACGGCTGGGGCCTCCCGGCGCGTTGCCAGTGAAACCAGGTTGCTTTTTGAGCGCTTCAAACCTTTTCGTTAGCTCGCGGCGCTCTGATTTGGTGAAAGCGGACGTGAATCCGACGTGATGAAGCAAACCTTCGTCACCGTGAAGTCCAAGAAGCAGAGAACCAACCAGGCGCGTGCCACTCGCGTAACGAAATCCGCCCACGACGCAATCAGCCGTGCGGATTTGCTTCACCTTCACCATTGCGCTGCGTTCGCCAGAAGCGTACGGAGCATCGAGACGTTTCGCGAGGATCCCGTCAAGATCGCCGCCGGCTTTCTTAAACCATTTGGTGGCGGTCCGCTGATCAGTCGTCGCCGGAGAAAGACGCAAATTTTTGGTCGATCTGAAATTCAAACGCCCGAATCTTTCGAGAAGTTGCCGGCGTTCTTGCAGGGTCCGCTGCAAATACACCTTTCCATTCTCAGCAAGGAGATCGAACACGATGTACATTGCCGGATTCGCTGCGGCCAATTTCTGAACGCGGCTCGCGGCTGGGTGCAGGCGCAGTTGCAATTCATTAAATGAAAGCGCTCCGTTGACGGGGACTACAAGCTCGCCATCGAGAATGAAATGTTTCTCTGGCAACTTGGCGAGCGCGTCGGTTATATCAGGAAAGTAACGAGCGAGCGGCTGACCGGCTTTGGATTGCAAATAAATTTGCTCGCCATCACGAAATGCAACACAGCGAAACCCGTCCCATTTCGGCTCGTACTGCCAGCCGGGTCCAGTCGGAATCTCTTCGACTGAACGCGCTTCTATCGGCGGCAGCGGCGGCTTCAACAGCATCTTTGATGTGGTTCGCAGCGCAAGCAGCGGTGGACGCTTCTATAAGCTCACGCAGTCAGCTTGGATAGGATCCTTTTTACGGCGGCCAGGCACGCTGTTATCGGCGAATGTTTGTAGAGGGCTTATGGCAAAGAAGCGTACGTCGATAGCGTCGAAGTCGTCGTTCTTTAGCAACACTTTCGGCCTGTTAAAGCAAACGTTTCAAGAATGGATGCAGGATAGCGCGCCGCAGTTGGGCGCCGCCCTTGCCTATTACACCGTCTTTTCGCTCGCGCCGCTGATCCTTGTCCTGCTCGCGATTGTCGGCGTGATTTTCCGAAATGATCCGGCAGGCGCATGGGACAAGATCACGGAACAGATGAGCTATTTTCTCGACCAAAGCGCTGTGCAGGTCGTACAAAACATTGCCCAGCAAACGTCACAACCGGGCAAAAGCACGACCGCTATCATCATCGGCGTCGCGCTCGCACTTTTCGGAGCAAGTGGCGTGTTCGGCCAGCTTCAGAACGCCTTGAATACGATCTGGGGAGTAAAAGCGAAACCCGGTCGCGGTATTTTGGGATTTCTACGAAACCGCTTTCTCTCGTTCGCAATGGTCGGCGGTATCCTGTTCCTGCTGCTCGTCTCGCTAACGCTAGAAGGCCTGCTCAAAACATTTAGCCAGTCCGTCCAATCTGCTTTGCCGGGTGGAATCGTTGTGGCGATGGCTGCTTATCTGATTTTTGACTTTGTTGTTGTCGTTTTGCTCTTCGCGATGATTTTCAAATTCCTGCCAGACGTTAAGATTCAATGGCGAGATGTTTGGATCGGCGCCGTGATGACTGCGATCTTTTTTGGCATTGGGAAGTGGCTGTTGGGTCTTTATTTGGGCAGCGGCGCTGCGAGTTCGGCTTATGGTGCAGCCAGTTCGCTCATCACCTTGTTACTGTGGGTTTACTATTCATCGCAGATCGTGCTTTTTGGCGGTGAATTTACTCAAGTCTACGCTGCCCGAGCTGGTCGTGCGTTCGAACCTGCTGAGTACGCAGTCCGCATCGAAACAAAGGAAGTCGAGAGCCGTTAATAGGACAACGAACGGTGCGTACCGCTCGGGGTTCCTTAGTACTTTCGCTTTTTTGCATATCCAATTTTGTAGCTGTATTGTACAAGGCGATTGCTGCTTCTTAAGCCTCACGCTTGAGGCATTGTTTATTTTTCGATGCAACGTGAAAACCAAAGCTGCGGCCGCGTCCGAATGTAAGCACAGAAATTTACATTTATTGGAATTACGATCGCGATTAGGGCTTTCCGAACTGAAGCGCACTTTGCTGTGAACAGTGCGCCAGTGGAGCTTGGATCTCGCGAAGGAAAAAAGGGATATGCGAATCGCTCAGGTTGCGCCGCTAATTGAAAGCGTGCCCCCGAAACATTATGGAGGCACGGAACGGATCGTTTCGTACCTCACTGAAGAAATAGTTCGCTTCGGCCACGAGGTCACTCTGTTCGCCAGCGGCGACTCGGTTACGAACGCGCGGCTCATTGCGCCGTTCCGGCGTTCGGTTCGTAAGAACGACCGCTGCAAGGATCCAATGGCACGGGAAGTCATTCTGATTGATCACGTGGTCGAGCACGCTCACGAATTCGATGTGATTCATTTCCACACCGGTTACCTTCATTTTGCGGTCTCTCGGTACCTGCCTGTTGCGCACGTCACGACTTTGCACGGACGTCTTGATATGCCCGACCTCGTCCGTGTTTTCGACCGGTTTCGGGATGTGCCAGTCATCTCAATCTCGAATGCTCAACGCGAGCCTATGCCCTGGGCGAACTGGCAGGCGACTATTTACCATGGATTGCCGAATGACCTATTCCGGTTCTACCCTGATCGCGGAGCCTACCTTGCTTTTCTAGGACGGATCTCGCCAGAAAAAGGAGCGGATCGGGCGATCGAAATTGCCAAGCGCGTCGACATGCCACTCAAGATTGCAGCCAAAGTCGATCGCGCCGATCGTCGCTATTTCAAGCGGGTCGTTGAACCGCTTTTGAATGACCCGCGTGTGGAGTGGGTCGGGGAAATCAGCGATCAACAGAAGAACGAGTTTCTAGGAAATGCCTACGCATTGCTGTTTCCGACTGATTGGCCAGAGCCTTTCGGCCTAGTCATGATCGAGGCGATGGCCTGCGGCACTCCGGTGATCGCCTATAAAAGTGGATCTGTTCCCGAGGTGATGGAAGATGGAGTAACAGGTTTCGTCGTGAGAGAACTGGACGCCGCTGCTGAAGCAGTTCGCCAGGTTCGCAATCTCAATCGCGCGTGTTGCCGAGAGGTTTTTGAAAAGCGATTCACGGCAACTCGCATGGCAAACGATTACATGAGCGTCTACGAGCGCGTAGCGCGCCGAGATGCATCTTATGTTTGCGCTTGAGTCAGTTACGCACGCTCGGAAAAATTTTCAAAATGAAACACGCGCAATTCCATGTTTCACCGCGTTATTTTTCAAGGGGCGGCGTCCGGTACGCACCGGGTCGCCAGAATTCAAACGGAACCTAGGAATAGAAAGGGATCTTATGAAACTGGATACATTACAAACACTGTACGTGGATGAATTGCGGGACCTCTACAACGCAGAGAACCAACTGCTCAAGGCACTGCCGAAAATGGCGAAAGCGGCCTCGTCAGAGGAACTAAAGGACGCATTCGAGAAACATCTGGAGCAGACGAAAACGCATGTGGAACGGCTCGAAGAAGTTTTCGAAGAGATTGGCGAGAAACCGAAGGGCAAGACCTGCAAAGCAATGAAAGGTCTGATCGAGGAAGGATCCGAAATTCTCCACGAAGAAGGCGAAGAATCCGTGATTGATGCTGGGATCATCGTAGCCGCGCAGAAGGTCGAACACTACGAAATTGCAAGTTACGGTAGCGTCCGCACGTTTGCGCAACTACTTGGCAAGGACAGCTCAGCGGAGCTTCTGCAGACCACTCTCGATGAAGAATCCGAAGCGAACGAGCTTCTGAACACGTTGGCCGAGGACATTGTGAATCCAGAGGCGCTTATGGAGCCGGAACTGGCGGGCGCGTCCTCAGATCGTTAGCTGCTATCGAAACCAGCGGCGGCCGCTGCTATGCGGCCGCCGCACAGTAAGCCCGTCGGCAATCAAATGTGAGCTGCTCGTGAATACGCCGCGGCCTAGGCCAATAAGTGAGCCTCAATCACGCGATTGGCCTTGCCGCTGAAAAGATGCCGAACCAGTGCGAGGCGAGCCAGCACCGACCTGGTCGAGAACAGTTTGTAGCTCGTGCAAGTCTATTGGTTTCACCAGGTGAAAATCGAATCCCGCTTCTTTGGAGCGCCGAATGTCGTCTTCAGTGCCGAACCCGGTGATCGCGACGGCTTTGATTGGCTGTTTTCGTTTGGCTTGTGAGATTACCTCGTAACCGCTTCCATCCGGCAGGCCGATGTCGCACAAGAGCACATCCACGTTTCCAGAGTCTGCAATTTTGAGCGCGCTTCGTATGTTGTCGGCAGCTAAGACTTCATGACCGAAATGAGTGAGCAGGCGCGACAACGTACGTCGGGTGTCACGGTGGTCTTCTACGAGTAGGATTCGCAATGGTTTTGGGGGGCGTTTGGGAGCGCGAGAATCCGGATCAGTTGTTCCGACTCCTTCTGGCAGCATGTCGAGGGTTACCTTAAACGTGGAGCCGAAACTCCGGCCACGGCTCTCCGCTTCAATTGTGCCATGGTGAAGGTCCACGAGATGTTTAGAAATCGCGAGACCTAGCCCAAGACCACCGAACTGACGGCTTACCGAAGCATCAGCCTGCTCAAATGGCGTGAACAGCAAACCCATCCGCTCACGTTCAATTCCAATTCCATTGTCCCTGATTTCGAAGTGGAAATGGGCAGCCTCATCGTTCGAAGTCCGGATGGCAATCTGCCCACCTGATGGCGTGAATTTCACGGCATTGTTAATTAAATTCCAAAACACTTGCTGAAGCCGGATGGAATCGCCCAGGATGTACGGTTTCGTCGCATCAAACTCGGTGGAAACATTCAGTTTCTTTGCTGCGATGGCTGACTCCGCGATCTCGATTGCGTCGCGGACGAGGGCATTCGCGTCGACACGTTCCAGAGTGAGCTGAAGCTTGCCGCGCGTAATGCGAGTGAGATCGAGCAGGTCGTCAATCAACCGTGCCTGCAATTGCACGTTACGCTTTATTATTTGTACATCTTCTGCGAACTCGGTCGGGAGTTTTGCTGCATTCTCTTGGAGGTAGGTCGCCGCCGCCAA
>WNFP01004834.1_pt1 | contig 10816 bp, 9 predicted proteins | sample 5400201 | NCBI WGS metagenome assembly WNFP01 (sample SAMN13153355, study PRJNA577476) | soil metagenome | isolation source: 115 cm saprolite under Madrone tree | place: USA:California | collected 2016-06-14
TATTTGAATCGTGAGTGGGAGGTGGAATGGGGTGGTTCTATCGAGTTTCATGAGGATCCGTGGCGTCCTCCCGAGCAAAACCGAATTGAGCGCGTTGTGCCGCTGGCCAACCGCGCCATTCTGTTCGAGACCAGCGAGCGATCATGGCACGGATTTGAAGTTATTCGGCAGCCGCAGAATCATCCGCCGATTTCGCGCAAGTCCCTTGCTATCTACATGTACACGAAAGATCGGCCGCCGGCTGACACCGCGCCGTCCCACGCCACCGTGTACGTTGAACGACCCTTGCCTTTTGTGCTGCGGGCCGGTGACTCGACCGAAGCTCAGGGGGCACGCGTGCGGAAGGCGTTGACGCGCCGCATCGAGCACGTAGCCAGGTTGCAGGAGCGCGAGCGGGCATTCAGTGAGAAAATCATCACTCAAGTGAGAAAACTGTTTTCCAGCACCAAACCACTTGGCCAGCCGGAGATCGAGATGCTTGAAGGCCTGTTCCGTCGGGAAGATGTTCTGTTGAAACTGCTCTACGACCGCGAGAAGGAGTTTAGCAGGGATATCGAGTGGCTGCAGCATCGCGTCGCAGATCGGCAACTTGGGCTGCCAATTATTGGAAAGGCAAAGCTTGCAACGGCGCCTGAGGGCTACTATCCCAATGACGAGTGGTGCGCTCCGTTACTGACATTGGATCTTAAACTGTCGGCGCCTTCAAAGGCTATGGTATTCCACGGCCGAGTGCCGCATCGGTTCCCGCAAGGCCAGACGCTCGAGTGTACAATCCGCGACAGGTCCGAAAGTGCCCACTTCAACCCCGGCGAGTTCGATTGGAAGGTTCCCGCCGCGATGGCTGCCGGCGAGCGCGCTTCAGTTCAAATTCGGGCGTCAGAATCCATTTGTCCGGCAAGTGCTGACAGCTCGTCCAAAGACATGCGCAACCTGGCGTATCAGCTTCACTCTGTAGAGGTGGCCTGATCGGCCAAGCGGTTTAAACAAAACTTGTAGCCGATTCGAAGCGCGCACTATTTCTGGGTTGCGAGGTGCCTGACTAGTTCTCGAAACGCAGCTTGCATTTCATCGGCTGCTTGAGGCGAAACGTCCGCGGGCTGGGGAGTTGTTTCGACTTCAGCTGAAAGCTGTGTTGCTTCTTCAACAAGCGTCGGATTCAGAGCGGCGTAGTTGATTTCAAAATCCGCGGGAACAATGGAACTATTGATGCGAAGCTCGAGCGGGTCGAGACATCTTTCCGCGTAGGGCTCTCCGAGGAAATCGAGCAGCGAACGCATCGTTGGTTCGGGGTGCTCGATCAGATCTGTGTAACGGACGCGATGAAGCACAGCTGGGCCATAGGCGCGCTCAGCCAGGAGGCACGCGCCGACGGTTCGCATCCAGTACCGGTAAGCCTCCTCCTCGTTGGCCACCAACTGAATCCCTGTTACGCTATGGAACTTGACCATCGACCGGACGACTGCCCGAACATCGCGGACTAAATGGATGAATAGAGCCTGGGGAAAGAGTTTGCGCAGGCCGTGGATGTGGAAAGAGTATTCTGGCGTCCCATCGACCCAACGCGTTTTGGGCCCCGCCGCGGTGCTGGCAGCTTTGATCCAGCGCGGTTCAAGTTTCAGTTCGATACGGTTGGCATAACGTTTTTTCTCCAGGTCCGTGCGATGGCGCAGGATCAAGTCGTTGATGCTCCGACCAAATGCGGCGAACAATTCATCATCTGGAATATCCATCGCACTCAAAATCGAGTAGTAATTGCGTGCCGCCCCAATTCGGTAGGCAATTGCTACATTGACAGCGAAATCCCCCATCCAATTTGATTCAGGCACTGGGAACAGATTGGGATGATGCCCCAGACACCACGTGAGAATGCTCGTACCGGATCTTGGGGAACCGACAACGAAGACAGGCCTGGCTGGTAGAGGTTGCATGTCCCTTGCTCCCGTGGTCGGATTGTTCAATCAGCTAGGTTGAAGGCTGCAGCCAATCTTGCCTGCCACGCGATAGGCCTGAGCCGAGATATCACTGAGCTGGTCTGGTCACAGTAATTTTGGCGAGCTGTTTGGTGTGATCTGAATTGTATAGACGAAATTCATAAGTTACCCCTGCCTGAATAGGCGCATCGTGAGAACCATCCGGTCCTTCGGCAAACTCTGTTTCCTGAGCTCCGTCGGCCGAGACAAAAACTTTGCCGGTAGTTCCATCACCCGTTGTCCATTTAATTGTAGTGGTTCCAGCACCGCTTCCAGCTGGAACGGGATTCGGTCCCGCCGAGATCACCCCTGTCGGGCTCAATGGAGTCTCGGCCTGGGGGGCAGTGGTTTTGGGCGGATTGCACGCACTTATGACAAGAACTACGCAGGCAAAAGCAATGAGTCGACTAAAAGCCCTCATAAGGGGCGATGAATAGGCATTTCTGTCTCCGTGTCAATTTCGAAACGGCGCCGTTCCAGCATCGCCGCGTTTGATAGGAGTAGAATTCTCTTATGCCATACTAGCACGTATGCAGGCTTGGCTGCGAAAACTTAGAATCACTTCGATTCCGTCTGCTTGGACACGCGTCGGCGCATCCAGAAGCTGCCGCCGCCCCAAGATGGCAAACTTGGAAAAGCACTCTTGAGATCCTCGCGATAGTAATGGTTGAGATAGTTATTCGCCATTAGGACTTGGAACTCAGAATTGAACGTCAGAAACGCCTGGAGCAGATATTGCTCAGCCCAAAAGCGAAAGTCATCCCGCACCCATTCGCGTGGGTACTCAAAAGGAAGGAAGATATCGTGGACATGTACTATCACTCCTGGTTTTAGACGCGGCAGCACTTCCAGGAACAAATAATTGACATCGCCGCCAATCTTCACCGTATGGGAGCTGTCGATGAAAAGGACGTCCCCTGATTGGAGTTGCGAAAAGAAATCCAAGTCGATCTGCTGAACCTCTTTTATGACCAATGACTTCAAACCAGGGAAACCTTTAGATAGGAAATCCGAGGGGAACGGCTCGACACAGATGAGCGGGCAGGCATCGTTTCTGGCTCCTGCTTCGCCCATAAGAAGGGACGAATAGCCGCTGCCAACCTCAATGATCAACCGTGGTCGAAAACGGCGCACCATACAGTACGCGACCAATGCGTCTGTGCCGTCAAAGAAGCCGTTATTGAGATGAAAACGGCTCGCGCCGCTCGTTGGTTCAGTTGGAAAGCGTTCATATTCGTGCCGAAACTTCGGAAAATCATTTCGCAGCAGGTTTAGCTGCAGGGAGTCGTTCATGTCTATGCCGACGAGCTCGCTCGGTTGATTCCACACGCTTTCGGGAAGGGTTTGGGTATCCGGAATCGGCTGGTAAAAGTGCACTGGCGTCACGTGAAAACCGTGTTGCTCCCAAATCGGAAAAACCTTCCGAAACTTTCCCGTGTGCACAAAGCGAGGGACGATTGCCGCGATAAAGTTTGATAATGCGGCATCAACGTTCCCCCACATTACTTCAGCAGCGAGTTCGCGGAGAACGGCCTTGGCGGAATCGGTATCGCGCCTGACCTTTACGCTGGCTATCGGCAGGTCGGGCAGGCTTCGCGCGTAAAGGCGAAACTCATATACCTTTGAATGCGCGATCCAGGAAATTTTCGTACTTCCAGATCGGCCTCGACTAACCAGTTTTTCGTGGCCGGGCGAAGTTGAGACGCGCACCTCCCCTCCAGCTTGATCGTTGATGTCCCATGAAATCACAACGCACTCGTCGCCAAAAGGAACCGGGTTGGGTGTTGCAGTAATTGTCCCGCGAATCTCTCCGGTTCGACCAATCTGACTCACTTTGTTTGAAGCAGAAACCGTTAGTTAGCTAGCATGGCAGCACGCTGGCTCGCGGCCTTTGTAAGTGATGAACCTAAGCTGGTGAGATGCTGATCGCTTAACAAAAATTCCAGCTTTTTGCGCGCCGCGTCAGTAGAATACAGGGCGCGTGTTTTCGTGAGGCCATTGTCCGACAGCCGGTTCCAGAGGTCTTCCGATTCGTAGAGCTCGATCAATGCCTGTGCAAACTCCTCCGGCTCGTCCGCTACCAGAATTTCTTCACGATCCCGAAGTTCTGTTCCATCGACCGCGACCGAAGTTGCCACCACTGGCACGCCAAAGGCCATGCTTTGATTGATTTTGCCTTTCACCCCGGCCCCAAATCGCAAAGGCGCCACGGACAGTTTTACGCTATCGAAAAATGGAGCCGCATCCCTCTGCAATCCTGTTACGACGATGTTGTCGCTGGCCAAAGCAACGACCTCCGGCGGCGCTTTATCGCCGATGATGTAGAATTTAGCGTCTGGAAGATGAGCGCGAACCAAAGGGTAAATGCTCTGCACAAAAAACAGAACGGCATCGATGTTCGGCGTGTGTTGAAAGCTACCGATGAACAGCCAGTCTCTGCGAAGTGTGAAAGGCGTGCTCGAGCCTGGCACATCGACAATGTTTGAGATCACTTGAATGGATTTTTCCGGCCATTTCCTCTGAAGCAGCCGCTGCTCGCTGGTGCTCACCGTCCAAGTTTCATCGGATTGATCGATTAGCTCGGACTCCAATCGTTCCGTGTCCCTCGCCTTCTGTCGCATCTCTGGGTCGCCAGTTACTCGTGCCTCGCCTGCTTCGCGAACGAAATGGAGATCCACCGTGTCGAAAATGATGCGAGCTTGCGGTGCGTACAGCCGCACGTCAGCCATGTGTTTGTGCGCAAACTTGCAACGACTTAGTATCACAACGTCAAACTCGGAGCCGCGTGAAATAAGGTAATCGCAGACTCTCGCGACGTAAGGGTAATGAACAACTTCAATACCACGCTTTTGTAGCTCGCGCCTATAAGGGTCGATCTTTGCGAGGTTATCCGGCACGAAAGTGACACGGTGGCCCAGCCGGTGGAGGAGCTTAAGAATTTGAAACATCCGCAACGATCCTGAATCGCGGTCAGGCATCGGAACGTGATGATCAATCACAAGAATGTTTTTCCCCGAAGGCGTTTGAGGCTGCCGCAGGAATGTGAGCTCGCCATTGACTGGTTTCGCCTCCAATTCAGCGGCCCACTTTTCGGCAAATCTTGAGCGGTTAATATCCTGATGTTTTTTTGTACCGCTCGAAAGATCGGTTCCGCCGGTTGCTCCCTCGTAATGGATAACTTCGCTAAGCGGCTGGTACAGCACCTTGTAACCCGCTTGGCGCACTTTGAATGCGAGATCGGTGTCCTCATAATAGGCGGGCGCATAGCTAGCGTCGAACCCGCCCACGCTTTCAAATAGCGCCTTAGGAATCACCAAGGCTGCCGCTGAGCAATAATCTACTTCGCGGAGATAATTGTATTCAGGCTTTTCTGGATCATCGAACTTCCCATAGTTCCATCCAGACGCATCCTGCCAGATTATTCCGCCTGCTTCCTGCAAGCGACCATCTGGATAAAGGAGCTTCGCTCCGACGATGCCGGTCCCTGGCTGTTCGGCGAAAGTGTCGAGCAGCGCCTTCAACCAGCCTGCCTTTACAAGCGTGTCGTTGTTTAAGAAGACAAGATATTTCCCCCGCGCCTTTTCCGCGCCGCGGTTACAGGAGGCGATAAAGCCTGAGTTGGTCTCATTTCGCAGATAAATAACTCCTGGCAACTGCGAAATAGCTTCCGGGGTAGCGTCTGTCGAGCAATCGTCCACAACAATCACTTCAAAGCGCTCCGCTCCCTGGTGTTCCTGAATTGACACCAGGCAAGCCTGCGTGAAATGGAATTGATTGAAAACCGGAATCAAAATTGAAACATCCACCTGCTTATGAACTGGAAACTCAATTGGACGGGTCGGCACGGGCGGCGCAAAAGTGGAAGCAATTTCCGCCGCGGTGGTCGCTGAATGTTGCGTGGGCGCCGACGCTATACCTGAAAGCAGGCTTTGGATTTCATCGTCGATCGCCGTGATCTCAGAATGGGTGACTCGCCAATTCTCGTAACTGGAGATTGCCTTTTCCAGATGCCCATAGCCTAACAAGTGCTTTGATTTTTCTGGAGAAATTTTTGCTTTCAACGCGGCAACCGGATTTGCAATCTGCCAGCGCAATGAAGAGCGAAGCTGGGCAGCTGCGTTGCTGGCGTCGTCGAGTATTCGGCTAAGCCTCTTCGTCGCCTGCAATTGTTTTCGCAGCCGGTTTTGCAGGTCTTGTGCGCGGCTTTCATTCTCAGCCAAACTGATGCTCCTGGCGCGAAGCAGCTCGTTGATTTGCAAGATGCGATCCTGCAGTTGCTTAACTTCGCCCGTGTAGTGAGCACTGATTTGTTCGATCTGTGTTTTGTAGTGTACGCTGAGTTTCTCGATTTCAACTCGGTGTCGCGCTTCGGTTTGTGCAAGTAGCTCGCCGTAGAGATGCTCTATGTGCGCAAGACGTTCCGGAACGAAAGTATTCACCCGGCTGACGGATCCGGGAAGCAAGTCGGGCTCGCTCGATGTATCGCGGCGGGATGTAGCCTTTGCAACTCGCGTTTTGGTTGGTGATGCCTCGGCAATCAAAGAGCGATAGAGTTCGATCACTTCATCGGAGACGCCGGCGTCGATCAGGTCGTCAATTGTGAAATGGGTGTGGCGTCGTCGAGTGGATACAAGCGCGGCGGCACTGCGTAATTCCGTATCCTTCAGAGCTGCGAACTGCAGAATTCTGCGCAACTCCGATTCTGTGTTTTCGAAAAATGCATCGTAGCACGTTACAAGGTGGTCTTTTTCATTTGCCACCTTGACTAGTCGCCGGTTGTAGATTTCCCAAAGGCGCAGAGCAAACGAATAAGAAGTTCCGTTCCGTTCCCGCATCGAATGGGCGACTTCCAGCGGATTACGTACAACGATGAGAGTTCTGAGCCCCGGCAAGAGATCCTGCCAGAACGGTAGGGTCAAACTGTTACGAGGATCTTTCCAGCCCCAGACGTTTGCCGGGGCAAAGCCTTCAATTAGGAGCCGTGCTTTAAGACGTAAAGGATTCAATGGCTGGTCTGTGAAACTCTCGTCAGGCTTCGGGGGCAGGTCCCAAGCGCCGCCAAGCGCCGCCAGTAATTCGTCATTCAACGCCACGAACCTCAGATGTTCCCAAAAACCTTCGGGGTTATCAGCCTGCGGCGGCATCAAGTCTGATTCGGGCCCAAGCTCCAATCCGCAGCGATGAAGCAACCGCGTGACCATACTTGTTCCCGAACGGTGCGCGCCGGCAATGCAAATCGCCGTCTGGGTCTCAGCAATACTTTTCACGCAAAGGCTTTATAGAACGATGACCCGCTCGACGCGTCAAGCCGATTGCTGCCTCCGTGCAACAGAGCCACCGGCTGTTATCCTCAAATTTGCCCTGCAAAATCGTCGTCGCACAAATTCTGCTCTACATTTACGTTCTATTGATGCAGCGAAGTGACGGCAGGGCACCAGATGAGATTCGTCCGCTCAATTTCGAGTTGAACGTGGCGGTGCATGCGAGCGGGTCGGTGCTCGTTTCGATGGGTAACACGCGCGTGATCTGCGCTGTTACGATCGAAGACACCGTGCCGCGCTGGATGAAGGAGCAGGGAGTCGCCGGCGGCTGGCTTACTGCCGAATATTCAATGCTTCCGTATTCGACCCAACCACGGAAACCTCGCGACGTTACAAAAGGCCGCGTCGACGGTCGGAGCGTGGAGATTCAACGTTTGATTGGCCGCTCGCTGCGAGCGGTCGTGGACCTTGAAAAGCTTGGGCCGCGTACAATCTGGGTCGATTGCGATGTATTACAGGCCGATGGCGGAACACGCACCACCGCGATTACTGGTTCTAGTCTCGCGCTGGCCATAGCCTGCCGGAAATTCGTGAGGGAGAAAAAACTCGACGCGCCTCCGATGAGAAAATTAGTCGCCGCGGTGAGCGCTGGAATTCTTGACGGGCAGACGATACTCGATCTCAATTACGACGAGGACAAACTCGTTAGTGTTGATTTCAATCTCGTGGCTACCGAAGACGGCGAATTCGTGGAAGTACAGAGTTCCGGTGAAGAAGCGACGTTTGCTGGATCACAACTGGATGAAATGCTCGCGCTCGGACGGAAAGGCATCAGCGACCTGATCGGTGCCCAGCGTGCTGTCTTAGCCCGCATCATGGTGACACCGCCGGAAAGTTAGTGGCATAGCTGTGGGGCGTTCCCGCCGCTGATGCCATCTCGATGTTCTTCGATTGGCGTTTCACAGAAACGCCCTACAATTAGTGCCCAATGAAGCGGGCGCTCATCACCGGCATTACTGGCCAGGATGGAAGTTATCTGGCCGATCTGTTGCTTGAGAAAGGGTATGAAGTTCATGGGATTATCCGCCGTGCCAGTACTTTTAACACTTCGCGCATCGACCATCTGTACGCCGATCCCCACGTGAACGGCCTCCGAATGTTTCTGCACTACGGAGACCTCAGCGATTCGGTCAATCTTGTGAAGCTTCTTTACGAATTAAAGCCGGACGAGATCTATCATTTGGGCGCGCAGAGCCATGTGCGTGTGAGCTTCGATATTCCGGAATACACCGCCGATGTCACGGGCGTGGGCACGATCCGCATTTTGGAAGCAATTCGCGAAGCTGAATTGCGTTCCCGTTTTCTTCAGGCGTCGAGTAGCGAAATGTTTGGTAAGGCGCAAGAAGTGCCGCAAACGGAGAAAACGCCGTTCTGGCCACGCAGCCCGTACGGCGTAGCCAAAGTGTTTTCATACTGGGCGACCGTTAACTACCGCGAAAGTTACGGCCTCTGTGCGAGCAACGGCATCATGTTTAACCATGAAAGCCCCCGGCGCGGCGAGACTTTCGTCACTCGCAAGATTTCACGCGCAGTTGCAGCGATTAAGCAAGGTCTGCAAAAGGAATTGTTTCTCGGCAATCTCGACGCAAAGCGTGACTGGGGATATGCGCCCGAATATGTCGAGGGCATCTGGCGAATTTTGCAACTGGGAGAAGGAGACGATTTCGTCTTGGCAACTGGCGAAACTCACACTGTGCGTGAGTTTGTCGAAGCCGCCTTCGGTTACGTCGATCTTGATTGGAAGCAATTCGTAAAGCACGACCCGCGATATGAGCGGCCAGCCGAGGTGGACGTTCTTCTGGGTAACGCTACAAAGGCGAAGAAAATTCTTGGCTGGGAACCAAAAGTCCGATTTCACGAACTGGTGCGCATCATGGTCGATGCGGACATGGACTTGCTCTCGCGTAACACGCCAAGGGAGCATCTCGGCAAACTGCCGTGAGTGACGCAGGTAATCCTGTCAGCCAACCCGGAAAGCTTTCGGGGCTGCGGCGAGCGTGCGAGTAGATGCAGACAGATTGTCTGCATCACGATCCTATCGCATCACGAATGGCGCCGGGTTTGCGGCGGACATTGAGTGCGCCGTGACGAGGCCGGGAACAGCCGTGGCGAGCGGCACGTTTACGATCGTTACTGCGGCGCCGATTCCCACGATGTCATACAATTGTATGATGTCACTAGAGCGCATCCGGATGCACCCGTAACTAGCAGGCGAACCGATTTTCCATTCCTCCGGCGTGCCGTGGATGTAAATGTCCCTCCCGAACGCGTTAGCGTTTTGCGCTTCGAGTCCACGCAACCAGAGAATCCGGGTTACGATCGGATCACGACCAGGCGCGTTGGCTTGAATAATTTCCCCGGTGCGCCGGCGATCCTTGAATACAGCTCCCAGTGGCGCACTACCGCCAATTTTTTCCGCTACCTGCAATTGCCCGAGCGGCGTAAACCTGCTGCCTCGCCAATCTCCGAGACCGAACTTGGAGGTGGAGACGGGATAAAGCGCCATGAGGTTGCCGCGATCGAGAAGAGCCAGCTTCTGTTCGTGCGTGCTGATTACGATGTGATGCTGCGTGTCAGGCGCAGCGCACGACGAGATGAGAATTGGAATCAGGATTGCGATCCACCGGTACAAACGGATCGCCGCGCCGTTTGGGGTTGTAGCGGCAGGCGTGTCGCCTGCAGGATCGAGGGGAGCAGCCGACACGGCTGCCTCTGCGGTTCGCACGTTAACTTTGTCGATTTTCATTTGCGATTAAACCTAAAAAACTTCTCCGCGGTTTCGGTCGTCGCTTCAGCAATTTGTTCCAATGGAACGTCCCGAGCTGCCGCGATCGCTTCGGCGACAATGCGCGTATGCGCCGGTTCGGCACGCTTTCCACGAAAGGGAACCGGCGCCAAATATGGGCAATCAGTCTCGACCATAAATTTCCAGAGCGGGATTTCTGCCGCGACTTCTCGCACAGCTGCGCCGTTTTTGAAAGTGACAATTCCGGTGAACGAAACGAGGTGGTCAAGGTCGAGAACTTCATTCGCCTGATCGAGCGAGCCGCCGAAGCAATGAAAAACACCCCGCAATTTGCCCGCGTAAGGCTGCATGATTTTCAGCGTGTCTTCCCAGGCGTCCCGTTGATGGATCACCACATTGAGCCCCAACTCCACAGCAAGATCGAGTTGTTGTTGAAATAGACTCGCTTGTTTCGATTTGTAAGCGCCGTCGCGAATTTGCGCTTCAATCTCTTCATCGGTCTCAGTTCGCAGCGCAGTCATCACCTGGACCTGCTTTTCCTTTGCTACTTCTTCGCTCGGTAAGCGGTGGTAATCGAGTCCGGTCTCACCGATCGCAACAACGCGAGGGTGCTTTGCGAGTTCGCGCAACGGCGTAAAAACATCTTCCTCTGCTTCGTCAACGAATGTGGGGTGAGCGCCGATAGTCGCGTAAACAGCCGGATATTTTTCCGCAAGATCGATCGCGCGCCGGCTGCTCTCGATTGACGTGCCAATTGTGATGATGCGCGTTACGCCAGC
>WNFP01013822.1_pt1 | contig 10811 bp, 11 predicted proteins | sample 5400201 | NCBI WGS metagenome assembly WNFP01 (sample SAMN13153355, study PRJNA577476) | soil metagenome | isolation source: 115 cm saprolite under Madrone tree | place: USA:California | collected 2016-06-14
AACAGCGCCGGTCTGGGCTCGTTCTGCGAGTGGGAAACGTCCGGCTGGATCATTCCGATCAGCCGATGGCCGTCGCGCAGTGCATCGTCCACCATCGCCAGATAGCGCGGCTCGAAGATGTTGAGCGGCATCTGGCCGCGCGGCAGCAGCAGCGCGCCGGGCAGAGGAAACACCGGTATCACCTCGGGAAGGTCGCCGGGCCCGCGATAATCGGCATTGATCGGCATTGGCGACCCCGGTGCTAATGCATGAGATATCTATGAAAAGAGAATGGTCGACAGCCGCTTTCGTCCATCCACGGTGGCCTCATCGGTCGGGCCCCACGCCTCGAAGAACTGCACCAGCTGCTTTCGCGCGCCGTCCTCATTCCATTTACGGTCGCGCTTGACGATTTCGAGCAGCTGGTTGGTGGCTTCAGGACGATTGCCGCTGGCATTGAGCGCAGTTGCAAGATCGAACCGCGCCCGATGATCGAGCGGGTTGGCGGCGACTTTCTGCTCCAGCTCGGTCACCGGGCCGAGCGTCTTGGCCTGCTCGGCGAGATCGATCGAGACCTGCACGGCCTTGACGGCAGCGTCGCTGCGTTTCGATTCCGGCACCATGGCCAGGGTCTGCTTGGCCTGTTCGATGGCGCTGGTCGCCACGTAGCATTTCGCAAGTCCCGCAAGGGCTGCGATATTGGTGGCGTCCGCCGCCAGCACCTCGGCATAGATCGATGCCGCGGTGGCGGGATCGCCCTCGGCCAGCACCGCGTCGGCCTCCTTGAGGATCTCGGCGATATTGGGCTCGCCCGCACCCGGCATGCCGGCGGTCAGCTTGTCGATAAAGGCGGTAACCTGGCTTTCCGGCACCGCGCCCATGAAACCATCGGCGGGCTGGCCATTGACGAACGCGATCACGGCCGGGATCGACTGGATACCCATCTGGCCCGGAATCGCCGGATGTTCGTCGATGTTCATCTTGACCAGCTTGACCCGGCCCTTTGCAGCACGGACCGCCTTCTCGATGATCGGCGTGAGCTGGCGGCAGGGGCCGCACCACGGCGCCCAGAAGTCGATCAGCACCGGCTGGCGCTTTGACTCCTCGATGACGTCCTTGACGAACGTCTGGGTGGTCGTCTCCTTGATCAGATCGGTCGGCGCCTGCGGCGTCGGCACGCTACCCTGCTCTACTATCGTCACGGGGATCCTCGCCTGATGTCTCGGGATTGGAGCCTATTCTAGCACGCCCCAAAGTGGTGGTTCAGATGTTCTCTTCACCTAAGTGGCGGTTTGTTCGGAAATTTCAATCGGTTCCAGTAACCCTGCGAAAGCGCCACCGGGGTCATTCGATCGGAGATCGGTGGCCGGCCCGTGTTCGGCGGGCCCATGGTCGCGTGACAATCAGCTCCAACGCAGGGACCGGGAAATGGCCAAGGGATATTCAGGGCATATTACAGCACCGTGTTCGAACAGTCTGCCCCGGAGGTCTGGAAAATCGTTATTGGCCGTCGCGATAAACTGACCGGAACACTTCGGGGCTCGTTCGGCAAATGGCTCGAATCGCCGCGCAGCATGACGGCCAACCTCCCCGCCGGGTTCCCGGAAGCCGCGACAGAGGAGCCGGGCGGGCATTCGCAGCTCGTTTCGGGCTGATTTACCGGCAATACCTCCCGATATCGGGCTATTCGGCCGATTGGAAGATCGCGCGCCGGCTGTTGCATTCGAGGGCCGCATTTGGCATAGCTCTGCGCGTTGCCGGTGAGTGATCGCCGCCAATCTCTCGGATGCGGGTGTAGCTCAGTGGTAGAGCACGACCTTGCCAAGGTCGGGGTCGAGGGTTCGAATCCCTTCGCCCGCTCCAAGACTTAACCGACTTTACCATGGTCGGTAGATGCGCTCAGGGTAACATCTGGGGTAACAGCACTCACCTCACGAACGCCTTTTGGCGAAGCGCAGCGTCATTCCAGCAGCCCGCGGAATTTAAGATTCCAATTAGTCCACCAATCCAGACGCAAGGCGTCCTCCCAATTTGCGATTGCAAAATTCGCCGTAGGGATGAGTGGAGCAATGGCAAAAAGGGAGTGGCGCAGCGATCTTGTTCGGTCGCGCATTAAATTAAATATCATCGATCGATCGATCCACTCAGACTCGACCGTCTCGCCATAAATTTACGACACAACCGCGGTCATTTCTCGGGAGCTTTGCTAGTTCGGATCTCACAGTGCTAGAAATTCGATCGGCCGTAAGCCATTCAGATACTTGGCAGGCTATTCCAAAAATTGCTCGAGGGTTAGAGCCAGCCGCTCATAACGGTGGACCGCAAAAGGAGGACCTTGCCCCGTTCAGATTGCCGACAACTTGCCCCGCCTCACCCTATCAACAGGGTGGCCGCCTTCGTCCGGATCGGGTGGCCGCTTTCGATCGGAATCGGTGGCCGCTTTCAGTCGGAATCGGTGGCCGCTTTGCCTCGGATTCCGCACCGGTGCCGCTGTCAAAACCGTCCCGATCGCCAAAATCGCCAAGGCCAGAATGCGCAATCAGAACCTCCTTGGGGGTATGCGCGGCACAGGAGACCGTTCGGGCCCAAGATGCCTTTCGCACTGCGTCGTCCGTTCCGGCCTCGGTCGGATTTTTGCTCGCAAGCAGACAGGCCCATTTGTTGCCAGTCAATTCACGTCCGCGCGTTGGGGCGTAAATGAGGACTGTCATTTTTGGTCCCTCTTCAGCTTGCGCCGGCCCCAGTGATAATGAGAGTTCCAAAGTTACGTACCGCACAGACGGTCAGATGATTTTAGCTTAACATCTCTTTTTGCTCACTTAAGAGATGACTTTGAAAACCCCTGATTTGGCTCGCTATCTTGTAAGAATGGGAAGCAAGGGCTGGATGGTTTGGGACAGACAAGCCCGAGGACCAGCAAGGTTGGAAGGAGGCCGTCCGGTTATTGATCTAACGGAAGAACAAGCACGAGAAATCAGCGATGATTTGAACAAAAATCCATCGGCGCCGTCGTAGATGTCCATCAGATATCTCGCTTCAGCTTCCGCCTGCCCCAATGCGTGTCTTTGCGATCAGGATTGAACTCGCGGACATGGTGACGGTTCAACGCCCGTAGCACTCCGATCCGCGCGAACATGGTGGGGCCATCGAGATCAGCCACAAGCATCAGCGCTTCGATCGCAGCCGGCCATTCCGGCAGCGCGGCTTCCTTCTTCGGAAGCCCGGTTATGTGGCTCGCCGCCCAGCGTGAGCAGTGTCTGGCCATTCGCCATCGTGATCGCTTCGTCGAAGCGGGCGGCCCAGGGCACGACTTACAGGTCCTCCGGCCCATCCAACTTAACGAGATAGACCAACATGAGATCCTCAGTCGATTGTGAGGTTGCTTGCCTATAACGAGCGGCTTCCTTGGGGTGGGCGAGCCGCACACGCAGAATTGCATTGTCGCCGCATAGAGGGACGGCACCGGACTTCAGTGAACTAAGCTTGGTTCGCAGCTGTTCGTCTGTGCAGATCGCCTCTGCCTCCGAGTATCTCCTGGCTCCAAAGGCGAGGACTGGCTTGCCGTCAACCTCGATTGTAAATATCGAAAGCGAAAGGCGGTCGTTCATTTTCTCTTCGCCTTCAGCCCCCCTGCAGGAAGTACTCGATTGTCCTCATTGAAAGCCACCAGGTGAGCGCTGTCGCTACTAGCACGCAGAAAAGGATGGCAAGGAGGGTAGGAAACGCCTGACGAGCGCATTTCTCCAAATGTTATTTTCTCCGGGCGTTCCATTCGACCGATCAAAACCCGATCGGAACAGCCACGCAAATGGGCCCCCCCTCCCTGCCGATGCAGTCGTGATCGCGGTGGCTCACGACTGTTACCGGGTGTCGGGTTGGCCATTGGTTACCAGACTGCTCAAGAACGGTCGCGGTCTCGTCATGGACGTCAAAGGCATGCTCGATCCACTGAAAAAACCTGCGTCCATCGAGCTGTGGCGGCTTTGATCGCCCGACATAGGCACCTTGACCTACGGTATACTACGCCGTCATGGTCTTTGGATGATTGCGGTTGTGCCGATTGTCTGCGGAAACGTGAACGTCTCTTACCAGAAGTGTTGGATTCCGACTCGTGGGAGACTGCCAAGGCTTATCGGTGCGGTTCGCTTGCGCTTCCTCATTCGCGGAGGATGAAGTACGCCGGCGGCGGTTGTGATGACGTGCAAGGATTATACTGCAGTGGATCCTCGCCCCGAGGCGAAGAGGGCTGATGACGCTGATGCTGCTCGACGAATGTTGGCCTTGGCGCTTGTGAGTCGAGTTTGGGGAGGGCATATTTGGGAAGGTCACCGTGCATTCATGGTTTCCACGGGCTTTGGCAACCAGCCCCCGCCCAGCGCCTGATACAAACTGACAACCGCCTGAACACGCGCGAGCCGTGCCTGCACCAGCGCATCTTCTGCGGCGTAGAGCGTCTGCTGCGTGTGCAGTACCGTCAAGAGATCGATGGTGCCTTCGCGCAAGCGCGTCTCGGATATGTCGAAGGCTCGCCGCGAGGCCGTGACCACGTCACGTTGCAGCCGCTCCAGGTCCGCTGACTTACGGATGCCGGTCAACGCGGTGTCCACATCGGAAAAGGCAGAGATCACCGCCTTGCGATGAGTCTGCAATAACTCGTCCTGCTTGCCCTTTTGTAGTTCGACGTTGCCCAACAACCTGCCGCCTTCGAAGATCGGTTGCGTGAGCCCGGCGGCGAGCGTGTAGAAAAGCAGACTCCGGCCGCAGCAGCGTCTTGAGCAGCGCGCTCTGATAGCCGCCTGCACCGGCTAAAGTGATGCTCGGCAGAAGCTGCGCACGCGCATTTGCGACATTGGCATTGGCGGCCGCGAGTTGGGCTTCCGCCTCGCGGATGTCCGGACGTTGCGTCAGCAATTCGGATGGCAAGCCGGGCGTTACGCGCGGCACGGCGATGCAATTGAGCGAGCCGCCGCGAATGCGCACTTGCTCGGGCGAGCGCGCCATCAGGACAGCAAGTGCATTGCGAAATTGCGCGAGCGTCCGTTCGAGCGGCGGGATGGCGGCGCGCTGGGTTGCGACCACGCTTTCCTGCTGTGCAATTTCCAGCGGGGAGGCCGTGCCCGCATCGGCACGCTGCTGGACCACGTTGAGCACTTGTTGTGCGCTATCATAGTTGTTGCGCGCGACGCGCAGCCGGTCCTGCGCCGCCAGCACCTGGAAGTAGACATTGGCAGCAACCACTACCGTCGACAGCGCCACCACCTCGCGGTCGAAACGGCTGGCGACAGCAGTCTCCTCCAAGGCGAGCAGCGCCGCGCGGTTCTTGCCCCAGAAGTCGATTTCGTACGTGGCGGTAAGCCAAGCCGAAAAATTGCTTTGCTCCGAGGCGCCGCCGCCATCGCCACCGCCGCTCTGCGAGGAGCGCGAATGGCTGGCGATCGAGTTGAAATTCACGGCCGGCAACAGCGCCGCACCGCCAATCCGCGCATTGGCGTCGGCCTGAACGATGCGCGCGACGGCGGCGGCGATGTCGAGATTGGCCTCAAGTGCTTCCTCGATGATCTCGGTCAGCTCACGCGAACGAAACGCGCGCCACCAGTCGAGCGACGGCAAGGCAGCTTCAGCCGCTAAGTCCGTGCTTACAAATGCGGCCGACCGACGCTTTCGTAAGTGAAGCCGTGCTCGGACATTTCTTCCGGTCGGTAGATGTTGCGCAGGTCGACGATCACCGGCTGCGCCAAGTCCTTTCTTAGCTGCTTCAGGTCCAGGGCGCGGAACTGTTCCCACTCGGTGGCGATCACCAGCGCGTCGGCTCCGCGCGCCGCGCTATAAGGATCCTCGCAATAGGTGATCTCCGGCAGTTCATTTTTGGCCTGATCCATGCCTCCCGGATCGTAGGCCTTGACAAGCGCGCCCATGTCGATGAGGGCGGTGATCAAGGAAATAGAGGGAGCCTCGCGCACGTCGTCGGTGTTGGGCTTGAAGGTCAGCCCGAGGACGCCGATGGTCCTGCCGCGAATTTTGCCGCCAAGGGCGCTCACCACCTTCCGGGCCATGGCGCGTTTGCGATTGTCATTGACGAAGAGCACTGCTTCAACGATGCGCAGCGGCACGTCATGATCTTGCGCGGTCTTCATCAGCGCGCGGGTATCCTTTGGAAAGCAAGAGCCGCCAAAGCCCGGACCGGCATGCAGGAATTTCGAGCCGATCCGATTGTCGAGACCGATGCCGCGTGCCACCTCCTGCACGTCAGCGCCAACGCGCTCAGCCAGATCGGCGATCTCGTTGAAGTGACTTTGGTGGCGAGGAATGCGTTGGCGGCGTACTTGATCAATTCCGCCGTGCGCCGACCGGTGTACATGATCGGCGCTTGGTTGCGATCGCTGCGCCCTCGCGCAGAAACTCCGGATTAGAAGCCACCACCACGTCCGCTTTCGGATTGATCTCCTTAATTATGCGCTCGACATGGTCGCCGGTGCCGACTGGCACCGTCGACTTGGTAATGACAACCGTGCAGCAGCGTGGACATAGGAAAGGTCGGCATGGCCATCGCCGCGCCGTGACGGCGTGCCGACAGCGATGAAAACCGCGTCCGATTTCGATACCGCTCGCTTTAGGTCAGTGGCGAAATCGAGCCTGCCGGCAGCAGCGTTGGTTGCGACCAACTGGTTGAGCCCCGGCTCGAAGATAGGAATTTCGCCGCGCTTAAGGGCTGCGATCCTGTCGATGTCCTTATCGATGCAGCTGACACGATGCCCGAAGTCGGCAAAACAGGCGCCGGATACAAGGCCGACATAACCCGCTCCGATCATCGCAATACGCATCTCAGTTTTCCTTCCAGGCCATCGAACGGTTCGTACGCAACAGGGGGCAGCGGAGATTTGAGCCTAACGTTGATCTTCTCCTGGCGCGGGTCGCTAGGGTGCGGATCCCGGAAAACTTGGTGTCGATCTGTGAACATGAGCTTATGCCGCGCTCCTGAACTTCGAAGCTTTCGGTCGTTCTTGTTCAGTAACTCGTCATCGTCCCGAGCTTGCCGTCGTCCGGACGTTTGCTCGCACGATCGTCGGCGCGGTCCCGGAAAGAACGAGCATGCCCGCTGCCCTGCAGCATTGAGCCATCAGGTGATGAAGTCCTTCTGCCGGCGGACCTGCTTGTCGGAAAGGCGGCAACGCCACAAGCTTTGCTGCACGGGACCGTGCCAAGCGGCGGTCGCAGCCCAGAGAAGTTGCGGAGGAATGCAGCGAGATGTTGAAACGGTGTAGATTCCGTTGTAAGTCGATCCGTCCGGGAAACAGAAGCCCGAACAGCCGTTGGCGATCAGCAAGAGACTCTGGTCCGCGTTCCATGCCCGTGAGCTGGAATAGCGATGCGTGCAATAAGTAGGCTTGCAAAAGATTCCCGGCAGCATCTGCCGACCTGGACCTGTCACGCGCATAAACGGCGTCCCAAAGGCGGCGTCGGTCACCTGTTGAAGATAACCGGGATAGGGCGCTACCGATGCCACGACCGCGCGTGCCGTCGCTAACGTCTCGTAGACCTGCGCTACACCCCCACCTGGCAAGATTAGCAGCAGAGCGGCCAGCAATCCAACGATTGGTCGACATAAGCTCATTTTCTCTTCCTGCCGCCGCGGGAAAGAAAATCGCCGAACTGCCTGCTATTTGTGGGGCCGGATCGTGCCCTCAGTCTTCAAGTTGGCATCTTTGCGGATGAAGCGATAGAGGCGCGGCACCTCAGCGTTATTTTCGATCACGCCTAGTGATAGTTGCTCGATTTCAGAGTTCGCCCCCACGGGGTTGGCGGCTGCTTTGCCACGCCGGGCGCCAATGGCGACGAGTTGCTGCTGGTCGTTCGTGGCAGCCATTCGTTGTTCATCCCCCACATCGCCGCTTTTGTGCGATTGTGGACGCGGATTTTGCGGAAGATCGCTTTGACATGCACCTTCACGGTGGCCTCGGCGATATCGATTTTTCGCGCGATGGATTTGTTGGAATCGCCTTCAATCAGGCAGCGCAGAATCGATTTCTCCCGTGGCGAAAGTTGCGGTGCGATCGCGTCATCTTCCGTGACGAGGATCGTCTCGTTGTTGTCTTCGCGAGGGCTAGCATCGCCCGGCTGGTCCCCTTTGGGACCGAGAACGAATGGCAGAAATGCGGGAGGCAGGACTGTTTCACCCATCATCACCAGTTCTATGGATTTGATGAATGCGTCGCATGTCATAGCGTTGACGAAATAGCCGTTGGCGCCCGCCCGAAATGCTGAAAGCAATTCGTGTAGCCGATGGTGATCGGCCACGATTGCAATTCGCCCACCCGGGTGGCTACCCCTAAGAAGTTCGATCTGTTCGGTCACGACATCAAAATCATCGCCGGTATGGACAATGAGAAAGAGCGGGTGGGGTGGTTGGACTTTGCTGGTGAGCAAATAATCGGCACATGATACTGAAGCCACGATGCGGAAATTTGCCGAGCGCACGATTCTGGCGACGCCCTCTTTAAGTAAACTACTTTGTCCAACGAGCACGGTTGCGAAAGAATGTCGCCTCCTCATGGTAGCTCTCCCAGCCTCCACAAAACCAGATAGTCGACGGGGCGCTTGAGCTCCGACTCTCTCACTTGTCGATTTTTCGACGAGTTAAAGAACCGTTTCTTCGGTGGAAGTAGTCGGTGGGCCCCCCTCGTAGCATGCTTCGTGGTAAGGTCGTAGCAAGTGGCTTAGTGGTACAGGGCTGCTCTTATGACAATTTTATGAATATTAAAATCAAATCTCCGATTTCCCTATATATCTTTCGGTATAAGCGAGTTGCCGCGAAATCCGTCAGGAGTATTGTCGCTCATAATGGGGGTTGGATCCGCTCACAAAATGCGAGTGCAGTAGATTTCCCACAAATGACCATGCTTTTAGTTGAATGCCGCAGATTTGGGGCAGTGCGAGGATCGCATGCGTTGTATTCGCGTGGTGATTGCAGGCCGACATCCCGTGATTTTGCAAGGTTTGAGCAGCGTGCTTGGAGCGCAGCGTGACTTCAGGATTGTTGGATGCTGCGATGCCGGTGCGAGTTGGATCGAAGCGATTCGGATTTTCGTGCCGGATATCGCCATTCTAGACATCTCAATGCCTGACATTGGCGGGCTAGAAATTCTCACCATTGCAAGTTCCGAAAATCTTCCTACGCGACTGGTCTTTTTCACCGCATCCCTCGAAGGCTGCGATCTGCAAGTGCTGGCTGCAGCCGGCGCCCACGCCGTCATCCCACAGGATGTGGAACCGGAAATTCTGGTGCAGATGTTGCGGCAGGTTGCGGATGGCCAGAGGCTGTTGCCTTGGCCCCCATCCGATCAGGTCGTATTTCGGCAGCAAAGTGCGATCGCGGAGAAAGCTTTGACGGCCCTAACAGACCGCGAGCGCCAGATCATGCGTTTGGTATCCGAAGGACTGTCGAACAAGGAAATTGGGCGCCGACTGAATCTTACCGACGGCACTATCAAAGTTCATCTTCATCACATCTTTCAGAAGCTTGACGTCAGCAACAGGACAGAGCTCGCTGCGCTCGCCATATCCCAAAAATGACAATGCGGACCATTCTCGCAGAAATTGAGTCTCTCGGTTTTCCGTCAACGGTTTCCTTGAACAACGACGATAATCGGCCACCGAAAACTCACCGCAATTCTTTCAGCGGAACGCGACCTGCTGGCCCAGTTGCCTTCAGCGGTCGCTCAATGCATTCGCTGATATGATCGTGGATCAATGCTTTCTTGGCATTCTCGATTGCGCTCTCGACAGCCTGCAATTGCTGGGCAATCTGCACGCACGGGCGGCCGTTTTCGATCATCTCGATAATGGCTTGCAAGTGGCCGTCGGCACGCTTCAGAAGACGGACGCCGGCGGGGTGATTCTTGTAAGGCATTAGCTGTGTGTACCGAAAATCTAAATCCGGACGTAGTGGTGATGAAGTCCGCCAAGGATGTGGAACGGTTTGATGCTTCCAGTCCGCTGAAGCGGGCGGAAGGCCGGCGCATCCTTGTTAAGGGATCGATGAGTTCTGACGCCGTTTGTAGTAATGGGCGTAAGATTTCAGGATCCGACGCAGATGCGCCTCGCCCAGGACAATCATATGATCGACGCACTCGCGCCGGATCGATCCGATCAGCCGTTCAGCATATCCATTCTGCCAAGGCGAGGCTGGTGTAATGGGCCTATCCCGAATACCCATGGCGCGCAATCTGCGTGTGACGACCACACCATAGATGCGATCCCGGTCGCGGATCATATAGCGCGGAGCTTCATTCCACGGGAATGCTTCTGTGATCTGGCGCGCAACCCATTCCGCGGTCGGATGTGTTGTGACGCTGATCGAGACCAGCTCTCTGCGATCCAGCCGCACGATGATGTAGGCGTAGAGCAGGTCGAAGCCAATGGTCGGGACAACGAACAGGTCCATGGCTGCAATGTCTGGCGCGTGGTTATGCAGGAAGGTTCGCCATCCCTGGCTGGGCGGCCCGCGTCGCTTGACCATGTATTTGGCGACGCTCGACTGTGCGACCTCAAACCCAAGCTTGAGCAGTTCCCCGTGGATGCGTGGCGCTCCCCAAAGCGGGTTCTCGACGCTCATCCGCCGGATCAGCACGCGCAGCTCGGTCTCGATCTGTGGCCGCCCTCCCCGAGTGCGCGACTTCCAACGCCAATAACGGCGAAGGCCGGCCTGATGCCAACGCACGAGGGTGTCGGGCCGGATGATTGTGAGGACCTGTAGGATCGACGGGAACCAACGATAAAGCTGAACGAAGAACCAGCGATCGTTGTTCGTAAGGTGGGCCCGGCCCCTCGCCTTG
>WNFP01010638.1_pt1 | contig 10810 bp, 10 predicted proteins | sample 5400201 | NCBI WGS metagenome assembly WNFP01 (sample SAMN13153355, study PRJNA577476) | soil metagenome | isolation source: 115 cm saprolite under Madrone tree | place: USA:California | collected 2016-06-14
AACCAACAACGCGACCGCTGGATTTCTCGATCAGTGCAAACGGCATGGCGGATCCGGCGGCTTGCTCCTGGAGCGCGGTCTGGACATAGGCGCTCATCTCCTCCGGCGTGCGCACCGGAGTTGGAATCCATTTCCAGAGCTCGTCATGGAGGCCTACTTCAGCCAGCCCCGCGGCATGTTCCAGGGTAAGCGGTACCAGCCGCACGTGCCGGCCCGTCAAAATCACTGGCGCAATCACCATTTGCTCGGTTATACCTGCAAGCATTTTGCCTCGGATTCATGGCTCCAAGAAGCTCTGCGCTTCCTGTGAAGGAGTTCGCCATCAGGCCGCTTTGGCACTCAAGCTATACTAATCGCGACCATGAGCGATATTACGATACTCGACACAAATTGGGTGGGGCGGCCGCGTTCGGTGGCGGCCGCGCTGCTGGAATCCGGCGGGCATCGCGCCATCATTGATCCGGGGCCGGAGTCGACTTATGCGACGCTTCGCGAGCGGCTTCAGTCGCGCGGGATTTCGGTGGCGCAACTCGATGCCGTTCTTCTGACGCACATTCATCTGGACCATGCCGGCGCTTCTGGTTCGCTGGTGCGAGAGAATCCGCGGCTGGCCGTTTACGTACACCCGCTCGGAGCGCCGCACATGATTGATCCTTCGCGGCTGCTGGCCAGCGCGGCGCGGCTGTGGCCAGACACTTTGCATCAACTCTTTGGGGAGACGCTGCCGGTGCCGAAGGAAAATTTGCGTATTCTCGAGGGCGGGGAGACGCTGACGCTGGGCGCGCGCAAACTGGAGGTCGCCTACACGCCTGGTCACGCTTCGCACCATATCAGCTACTTTGACGCAGCGGAAGGCCTCGCTTTCGTGGGAGACACCACCGGAATTCGCATCAACAGTGGGCCATACATCCTGCCGGCTACGCCGCCGCCGGACATCAATCTCGAGATTTGGGAGAAATCGTTCGCAGCCATTCTCGCGCGGCGGCCTTCACGGCTTTTTCTCACGCACTTTGGCTACGCGGAGAAACCCGCGGAGCACATCGACGAATTTCGGAGGCGGCTGCATCGCTGGGCGGAACTGGCCGCGGAAATATTGCGGTCCGCCCCCAGTGAAGCGGAGGCGAAGGCAATCTTCGTGTCACGCGCGCAAGCCGAGATGCAAGAGCGTCTGGGGGCCGACGAAGCGGACCACCACGCGTTCACCGCTGGGCTGGACTTATCCTTTCTGGGGCTCGCCCGCTATCTGCGCAAGCGGGCTAAAGCAACCGCCTGAGATTTTGGTTTTTCTTTCGCGGCTGTTTGGTGTGGCTTCCGGTCGGAGCGTTCGGCCAAGCTGAATTCACGATTCGCGAGCAGAAAGCTAAGCAGTGGTCCCAGCCGAGGATTCTTCTGGCTGCGCGGCGGGTTCGGCGTTGGAGGGTGCGGGTGTCTCAAGACGCAGGGAGAGCGATTCGACCAGCAAATCGACGATTTTCTTTGCGCAATCACCGTCGGCGTCCTTGTCAGGATTGAATTGCGCGACGTCCAAGCCCACCAGATTCTTGTGGCGCACGATTTCCTTCAGCGCCGCACGCACGTCTTCAAAGCCGAGGCCCCCGCTTCCGGGGACGATCACGGCAGGAAAGTCCTCCTGTGCGATAACGTCCAGGTCGAGATGCAAAACAAACTCGCGTGTATCGGCATGCAAATGACTCAGCGCAGCGACGGCCGCTGCGGCAGGGCCCTTTGCTTGGATATCGGCAGCATGCACATGGCGCAGCGGCGCGCGGGCAAGGAAATCCTGTTCGGGGGGGTCAAGCCGCGCCAAGCCGAAGAGCGTGACGTCGGGCTCGCGCACCAACGGCGGCTCGCCCCAGAACCGCACCAGCTCCGGCGCGCCCTTGCCGATGATGTGCGCGAGCACCATGCCGTCGATCCGGCCGGATGGCGTTGTTGCGGGGGTATTCAGGTCGGCGTCGCGATCGAACCACAACAGATTGATGTGCTTATAGTAGCGGCGAGCGCCAGTCAGCAATCCGACGACCTGTACGCAATCTCCGCCGAGAACAAGGACGAGCGCGCCGCTCTTCACCGCGACTTCCGCGCGAGTCTTGAGATCGTTCAGGCCGGCAACAATTTCCGTCAGGTTGCGCGCGCGGCGGTGCTCGTCGTCGTCGGCAAAGTGCCGGAGCGCGCAATCGCCGTAATCGGTTACCTCAAAGCCGGCGCTTTGCAGCCGTTCGATGAGGCCGGCCGCACGCAGCGCCGCGGGAGCCTTCTCGGTCCCCGGCGAAAACGCCGCTGCGCTCGAAGGCGCGCCAATCAGAGCAATCTTCTTCGGCTGACGGACAATTTTGACCGCCAAGGTTGCGCTCCTTGTTTTTGTTTCCGCCTACGATGCTGGGTTGAGTTGCCTGCCGGCGTACCCCTGCCGGGCCTGTCTTCAAAGTCTTCAGCGGCGCGGCGCGGCCGCGATCGTCGCCAGCTCCGGCGGCAGAGTGAACCGCACATCCTCGCGGATCAAATCCAAGTCGCGCTGATCGGTAAAGCCAAACTGAGCCAGGCGCTCGCTGACCTGCTCGACGAGTACTTCTGGCGCGGAAGCGCCCGCGGTCAACCCAACGCGCTTCACACCTTCGAGCCATTTGACGTCGATATCCTGCGCGGAATCGATGAGTTGCGCGCGAACGCCACTGCGTTGCGCAACCTCCACCAGGCGATTGGAGTTGGAGCTGTTGGGCGAACCCACAACGAGGATCAGGTCAACGTCCTTGGCTACCTGCTCGACGGCTTCCTGGCGGTTCTGCGTGGCATAGCAGATGTCGTCGCTGGCCGGACCCTTGATGGCCGGAAATTTCTGGCGCAGACGCGTCACGATCTCCTGAGTGTCGTACAAGCTGAGCGTGGTCTGTGTGAGGAAAGCGAGTTTCTCGGGGTCATCCACTTGCAAAGCGTCCACCGCCGCAACGGAGTCGACCACGATGGTGCGATCCGGAGCTTCCCCAGACGTGCCGATAATCTCCTGATGGTCACGGTGGCCGATCAAAATAATGGTGCGCCTTTCGCGCGCAAACTTAAGTGCCTCCAAATGGACCTTGGTGACCAGTGGACAGGTGGCGTCGATCACTTTCAACGAGCGATCCTTGGCTTCCTGCCGAACCGTGGGGGGAACCCCGTGAGCGCTGAAGACGAGCACGCCGCCGTGAGGAACGTCCTCAATGGATTCGACGAAGATCGCGCCGCGCCGGCGTAATTGCTCCACAACGTAGGTGTTGTGCACGATTTCATGGTGCACGTAAACCGGAGCGCCATAAGCTTCCAGGGCCAGTTCGACGATGTCCACCGCACGCACCACTCCGGCACAGAAGCCGCGGGGGCGAACTCTCAGCAAAATTTTTCCGTTAGCTGTCTGCATCATCATCCTAATGAACAGTTTCCGAACACTCTATCATACCTCACTCACGTTCCCGGTCGCACCGGCTTTTGACGCGTGGGTGACCCGGTTGGCAAGCATTTCCGGAACCCCATTATTACGCTGTTTGAGAAGGCAAAGGGACTTGTGCAGCTCGGTATTTGTTGCATTTGCAGCCCGGGAAATTGCAACCCTTCGGCAGCTTGACAGGCTTCGCCTGGAAATACATGTGTGCATGGATGCTCTTGGGATGGCCGCACTTGCAGGGCTGAGGACGATTATTTCTCATGGTTCGCTAACGCTTTCGATCTAATGCGGGCATTGTACTCGATTTATGGCGGAACGCGCCCTTCGTTCTTTGCTCCTGCAAAGAGGAGGGCATTTCCAGGACGTTGCGATGATGCTCGAAGTCGCAGTCGGTTCTAAGCCTTGAAAGAGGATATAGGACTAAGTTAGTCTTATTTGCGCTAGTTGCAAGTCATTTGCAAGAGGAGAAGTCGATTTTGCGAGTTTATTTTTCGCTTTCTGCAGCGTGCTTGTTGGCGACCTTGACGGTCTTCCCCCATCCCAGCCGGGCTCAGGAGAGTCCTTACATCGTTACGTATGATCACTATCTTGAGGAGCCCGGCAGCTTGGAAGTTGAATACTTTTCCACTTTCGGGACGCAGCGTGGCGGCAACGACTTCCACGCCTTCTGGACTGAATTGGAGTATGGGGCCACCGCCTGGTGGACCACTGAGCTCTATCTGGACGGTCAAACCACGTTCCATGACAGCACTGTATTCACGGGCTTACGCTTCGAGAACCGCATCCGTCCCCTTAGACGCGAGCACTTCATAAATCCCGTTCTCTACTTTGAGTACGAGAAGAAGAACAGCGCAGACAAGATCCTAAAAGAGGTCGAAGGTCACGACGTCGAGTCAGATTTTCTGGTGTCTAATGCTGAGGCCCGTAAAGAACACAACAATGAACTCGAGTTCAAACTCATCCTCTCGAGTACGGTTAAAGGGTGGAATTTCGCGGAAAACATGATCGCATCCAAGAATCTCTCAAACCAGCCTTGGGAATTTGGCTACGCTCTCGGTGCGAGCCGTCCTCTGGCTCTTAAGGCTTCCGCAAGACGCTGCTCTTTCTGCCGCGAAAACTTCATCGCCGGTGTGGAGATGTACGGCGGACTCGGAGACCGCTATAGTTTCGGCCTGAACAACACTTCCCACTATGTCGCTCCGGTCGTAGCCTGGAATCTCCCATCCGACTGGACGCTGCGTCTCTCCCTTGGCTTTGGTTTGAACGATAACAGTCATGCGTTCCTGGTGCGTTGGGGCGTTTCCAGGGAAATCACCGGTTTCGGTTCGGCGGTGAACCGCCTCTTCAGAGGCCACCCGTGAAGGAATCCATTATTGCGCTGTCCTTAATGACCGCTCTTCTCGGGGCCCCATGCGCACTCGCTCAGCATGAGAAGCTTGCGGCTCCCAACCACAAAGCAGACGCACTGGTCTATGCCGAACTCGCCAGGGCCCCGGACAAAGCCACGGCCAAGCGCAACCCCATGGAGAAGGACCCAGATGCGGTCGCTGCTGGACAGAACCTATTCAAGCAGCATTGCTCCGAATGCCACGGCAACGCCGGCTACGGCACAGAGAAGGCTCCTAGCCTCCGTGCCGAGGAGGTGCAAAGCGCCACACCGGGGGCTATTTTTTGGGTTCTGACAAATGGCGTAGTCCGCCGCGGCATGCCCGTCTGGTCGAAACTGCCCGAACCGCAGCGCTGGCAGATCGTGAGCTTTATTAAGTCGCTCCGAGCTGTACCTAAGACACCTGACAAGAAACGGGATTGAAAGGGCTGTCTGAAGGCAATTATTAATAATTGCGGACTTGCGCTAGGAAACTCGGAGCAGGTCCGCCAGAAGTTGCTGCATGCGCTGCACGGCGTCAAAAAGTTGATCCACGCCGGGAGTTTCCCGAGTGACCTCGTGGTTGGTGAGATCGGAAACGATGGAATTGCCCAACTGTGCGGCGCGCCGGATGCGCTCGCTGATGAGCAGCGGAAGCAACGTTTGCGGATCGTGGCGTGTGATCTGGCGCTCCTGCCACTCCTGAACGGCCCAGGCGGTCTTGCGGACGTGATCCACGGCGTCGCGGAAATCCGTCATGATGCGCTGATCGATGCCGCCGGTGCGGATGGCATGCTCGAGCTGTAACAGCTCGGCACTGGTTTTCTTCAACTGAAAGTTCACGCCCCAGAATGTTTCGCTGGCGATCAGGAGCTCGACGGCTACTCCAAGCACGCGCCCATCTTTTCGGCGTATAGCGAGTACGCGGGCGCGGTAGGTTTCCCCAGACAGCAGATTAGTCAACTCCATCTGGCTTCCCACGCTGGGAAACACCTTCATGTCCAGCAGCCCGCCCTGCATGTTTACTTCACGGGCTTGCGCGTTTTCGATGATGATGCGGCCGCTAGCCTCTTGCCATTTGGCCTGTACGGGTACGATTACGGGAAAACGGCTGCCTCGGCGTTGTTCCGTTTTTTTTGGAGGCGGCGTGACGAGTTCTTCCACGAGGGCAGTTCCTCAACAGAAGGGTACGCGTGTTCCATTTTTGGGAAGAGCGCCAAAAACTGAATCCGTGCTCGACTGGTCACCAGGTGAACACACTAGCGGGGCCGTCGCAATCACCTCCGCGTTGACGCCATGAGCTGCGTCATGTCTGCTTGCCGCTTACGGGAGGATGGGATATAAGCAGTATCTATCGAGGGGCTTCCCGACCCTTCTTCCAATTTCCACGAAGTCCCTCCCTATAGCGGAATCCATCTGCGTGCATTTGAATGTTGCGGACGCATGAGGGTTGCGGAGGAGGCGGCAATGTTTGAGGCGGCGCAAGAGCAGAAACAATCGAGTTCCAATCGGATGTTGGTGACAATTTTCGTGGTCGTCGCTGCGGCTGCCGTAGGCGGCGTGCTCTACACGATGTCGAAAAGCGGCGGCAAACCCGCGGCGCCGGTTACCGCCGCAGCCGGTGCGCCCGCCGCAGCCGAAAAAGCGGACCCCGTGCATGACCTGAAGATTCTGAGCGCCAGAATGGAAAAAGATCGCAGCGGCACCACGGCGGTCTGGCTGGTGGACATCGACAATAAATCGAAAGCTTTCAGCTACAGCAAAATTCAGTACGAAACGACCTACGTCGGCCCGGACAATGCCGCGTTGCTGGTGAACAAAGGAACGATTCCGTTCAATCTCGCTCCGGGAGAAGAGCAGAACGCTCAGATCCGCGACGTGCTGTACCCTGCGGGAACGGCCTGGTACAAGTTTCGCGTCACCGGCGCGACGTCCACCGCGCACTAGTTTTAGAGCAAGCTCGCCACCGAGGCGGTTGCGGAGATGTGGCGGGAGAGCTCAATAACAAGCTGCGGAAAGGAGTGCAGGTTACCGGGCTTTGAGGTACGCTGACGGTGCGGGACCGCACGAGGCACGGGCAGGACGACAGTGGTAAGTTGCAGGGGATTACAGTAAGATTTGGCTCAATGGTTCCGGTGGCCCTGCTGCCGTGCCAGGTAGTTCCGCGAAGTGTCCAGCCCGCTTCCGCCCGGCCCAAAGCGATCGAACTGTACCAACGGGAATCAGATCAAATTCGAATGGAGGAATACCCATGAAGCGGGTCATCGAAGCAACGATCGTGGCCAGCGTGCTGCTATTGGCAGGTTGTGCGACCAAGAAGTATGTCGCCCAGCAAACCGATCCCATCAACGCGAAGGTCAACGAAGTAGAAAAACAGGCGCAAGGCACGCAGAAACAATTGGAAAGTGACGAGCCCAAGATCAGCGCAGCCGCGGAAAAGGCGGACTCCGCCGATGCGCGCGCGGGCGACGCCCTTGGGCGTGCGGACGCGGCCTCCAAGAAATCCGACCAGGTGAAGTCCGATCTTCACGCCGAACTCAGCGAGCGCATCGCGAACCTTGACGACTACAAGCCAAGGTCGGGAGCATGAAGCGCTACTTCGTGGCCATTGAAGGCTTCACAGACAAGACGGGCACGCCCGAATACAACCTCGAGCTCAGCCGTCGGCGCGCAGAGGCCGTGCAGACCTATCTCGTATCGCAGCACAACGTGCCCGTGTACCGCGTCCAAATCGTGGGACTGGGCAAAGACAAGCCAGTGAACGACGAAAAGACCCGGGACGACCGGCAGAAGAATCGCCGCGTGCAAGTGACCGTGTTCAGCGCGGATAGCGGGCCAGGCACGGCCGCGCAAAGCCCCGGATCCGCACAGTAACCCAGCGACGTAGCATTTCAGCCAGCGCGGGCCGCGAGCAATTGCGGATGTCGTGGGCGCGCGCCCCGGCTCCTGCTTCTAGGCGCGATTCGCCATTCCCCAAAGGAGGCGCGGGTCGCATAAGATAGCCAACCATGAATGGGCTCTTCGAGATGGGTTCGAAGAGCCCATTTTTCTTGGAAAGAGAGTCCCAAAACCGAAAGTCCTCGTTCCGTTTTGGAACACATAGATAACACAAGCTCTTACGGGCGGCAGGCGGCTAGCAGAGCCGCGCTGATTTCCCGAATTGACACTTCACCTCAGGATATAGTTTAGGTATATACTGCTTTATGATTGAAAACCACGTTTCCTGAAATGGAAATAAGAATGCTCGGAAAGTGCTGATGGAGTCGCCTGGGTTCGCGTATGAGTGAAGAAGCGGCAGTCCTCCGCGAAACCGTCTCGATGAATATCCTCATCGTCGATGATGAGCCGTCTATCCGGGAGACTTGCGCCGAGGTTGCCCGGCAGGCGGGCATGAAAGCCTTCGCCGTAGCCAGCGCGGAGGAGGCCTTGGAAGTATTGGAGAATTCCGCGGTGGATATCGTACTGACGGACTTGATCCTGCAGCGAACCAGCGGGCTGGATCTGCTGAAGCGCGTGCACGACACCCACCCGAGTTTGCCAGTGATCGTGCTGACGCAGTATGGAACGATCGATTCGGCGGTGGCCGCCACGCGGCTGGGCGCCGTCGACTACGTAACCAAGCCCTTCCGCATCGAGGAGCTGCGCTCGCGTTTGGAGCGCGCGGCGCGCGCCGTGGAACTCCAGCAGGAAAATCATCTATTGCGCGAGCAGTTGCGCACCCGGCCAGGCTTCGGCGGTCTCATCGGTGTTTCCGAGCGTATGCAGCGCGTTTACAAGATCATCCAAAGGGTCAGCCTGCACGAGTATCCGGTTCTCATCCTGGGGGAGAGCGGCACGGGCAAGGAGTTGGTGGCCAAGAGCGTGCATTTTTCCGGACCGCGCAAAGACCGGCCTTTTGTTCCCGTCGATTGCTCCTCGCTCGTCCCCACGCTGATTGAATCCGAGCTGTTCGGCTATGTGAAGGGTGCGTTCACCGGAGCCCTGCACGGCAAGCAGGGCCTGCTGGAAGCTGCCAACGGCGGCACGCTGTTTCTCGATGAAATCGGCGACATGCCCGTGGATATGCAAGCCAAGCTGCTGCGCGCGTTGCAGGAGCGCGAGGTAAAACCGGTGGGCTCGACGGAGCGGCGCCACATCGATGTGCGCATAATCGCGGCGACGAATCGGGACCTCGATTTGGCCATCAAGGCCGGAACCTTCCGCCAGGATCTATATTTCCGCTTGAACGTGGTGCAGATCAAACTGCCCGCACTGCGCGAGCGCAAGAGCGATATACCTCTGCTGGTGATGTCCTTCCTGGAGAAATTCTCCCTCTCGCAGCAAACCTCGCGAGACATTTCCGAAGACGCCATGCGCCAGTTGATCGCCTATGATTGGCCGGGAAATGTGCGCGAGCTGGAAAACGCCATTGAGCGCGCCGTGGCGCTCGGTTCGGGTCCCCTGGTGCACGTGGCCGATTTGCCGAGCAATCTGCAATACCCCAAAACGGAGCGGCTCCCGGAGGCGAATGAACTAGTGCCTCTCGAAGAGCTCGAGCGTCGAGCCATTTTGCGCACGTTGCGCGAAACGGCAGGCGACAAGCTCGCGGCCGCGCGCATTCTTGGCATCGGCAAGACCACGCTCTACCGGAAGCTGAAGCAGTACCACGTGGAAAGCGAAGCCAGAAGTTAAGAGCCGGCGACTAAGAAGCAAGGCTCGCGGCCGCCGCGCGCGCTCCCGTGCGGTTACGCTAATCCCTGTCAACCTCAGGCCCGCGTCCTTTCCTCTAATCCTCTAAACTCAAAATTCGCCTTGGCCCCTCGCAATCTCTGTTTCTCACTTCGGAACCAAAACCATCGAGAAGTATCGACATGGGATGTTAGACCTCCGGGCCAGCCTCTGTACGCGGCATAACTGTCCTTTCATCAATGAGATACGCCAACCCTGTTGGGCCTCTCGGTGCAATGTAGTTTACAGGGGCGCTCTATCTTCTCGCGACAGCCGCCAAGCCGCCTGTCGCAGGCTGTAGCGCTAGCGGATCGAGGTAAATGTATGTGGGTCCTGGGGAAGGCGCACGAAGAGGGCAGGGAAACCATCACGGTGGCCCGCGGTGCCGTGCAAGGCAAGCCGCGCCACGACCTGCTGAAAGATGCCATTACGACAATGCTGGCCTGCGGCCTGGCGGACCGGGCTGGTGCCTGGGTCGAGTCCGCCGAAGTCAGCAGCTTCCGGGGGATCGTCGCGGAAAGAGAGGGAGATGCGACACCCGCAGAGTGGTCCAGGTTGTCTCCAGAGCCTCCCTTGCCTGCGGAGTTGCTCGTCGGTTTGAAAACTGTGGAGCTGGAACTTGGCGAGTCGCCCGATGACCCGATGATCGGTGCGCTGGTCGAAATGCGGCACGTGCTCTGGGTCCCGGTGCAGGTGTACGGACAGCTTCGCGGCGTGTTGTTCGCGGGGTGGCGCAAAAGACAGGCACCGCTGCCACGAGCGCTGCTCGAGTCCGTGGCGGCCGAACTGGCTCTGGCCATGGAACTCGAAGACGAGCGCCGCTTGGGCCGCGAGCGTCATGAGGACTCCCGGAGCGTGCTGGCCGCCTTGGCCAGTTCGCAATCGCCGAGCGAGATTCTCGCCGGCATCGTGAAGGATTGTACGGACAAAGAAGCGCATAGAAGCAGTCTTGGCGCAGTCTTTGCCGCGATCGGCCGCTTTGTGGACTCATCCATGACACGGAAGGAACCTGCCCGGCCAGAGGCCCGCAGCATTTATTTTGCCTGGCATAGCGGCGACGCCGCGTGGATTCGCGCGCTGGATAGCGATCCGTTGAGTGGTGTCTGGCGCCGGGCAATCGAATCCCATCGTGTCGCCGGAAGCGAACCCGGCGCCGTGTGGTCTCACGGCGACGTCGCGCGCGTGATGGCCTTTCCTCTGGAGGCCGCCGGTGAGAGCCTCGGCGTGTTCGTCGCGGGCATTCGCCGGGGCAGCGCGTCCCTGGTTGCAGGGGAACGCTTGGAACTGCGCGCTGCGCTGGCCAATTCGGCGCTGTTGCG
>WNFP01004839.1_pt1 | contig 10809 bp, 7 predicted proteins | sample 5400201 | NCBI WGS metagenome assembly WNFP01 (sample SAMN13153355, study PRJNA577476) | soil metagenome | isolation source: 115 cm saprolite under Madrone tree | place: USA:California | collected 2016-06-14
CCCATCGAAGAGAAGGTCATAGGAATGAGTAGAACAGATGCGTACAAGAGAATCATGAAAGCGAGGGGGAACCACGGGGAGCCTCTGAGCCTAAGGACGACTTTCCACCCGGAAAAGACAATCGCGACGCTCATGAATATCCACAAGATCAAGCCGAGAATGCCCATTTCCACGACTAGCGCTCCAAACCCGCTTTCCACGCCGCCGACGGGCGGGCGAACATGGAAGAATCGCGAAACATATTGTCCGCCAAGAGAAATCGTGCCAATGCCGTAGCCATACGGCCACCGTTCGTAATCAAAGGCCGCCATGAAATTCTTCAAAGGATAATCGCGAGAGCGGTGCACCAGCTCGCTCGTTGGACTTCTTGGATCGAGCGTCTCGGAATAGATCGCCAGCCTATTCATAAATGCTTCCGGATAAATAAAAAGCAAAACTATGACACCAAGTGCGATGCCAAGAGCTGCTCGCTGCAGCGTGCGGAAAACGCGCAAAGCTTCGCCCTGCCGCCAGGGAGCGCCCCAGATGAAAGCGATAGCTCCAATGATGCTGCTGGCCAAAGTCCACATGAAAACGCCGCGAGAAGTGGTCATTAAGCACGCTGCCGCCGTAATCGCCAGCGCGGCAAACGCCCAGAGCCGTCCTCGCCGCACGCGCAAAAGGAGATAGCCGGAGAAGCCGAAAACCAGAAACCAAGCCACAATGAGCAAATCGCCAAATCGCCCAGCGCTGACAAATACAGATGTCGGCCGATACACGCGAGCACCCGAGGCGGACATCCGGTACGTCTCGCTCAGCAGGCGAATCTCATCGGCCATGACCTCTGGATTCAAGAAGCGGGGACCAGCCACCGATTGAACAATGCCCAGCACGGCGATGATAAGCATCAGTCCGAGGTTGATGTAAAAGCATTTACGAAGTTCGGCTTCGGAATTAACCATGGAATAGCCGACGAACATCAGCGGGACGTAGTAGAAGTAGATCTTCATCCCGAGCAAGCCAAAAAAAATGGATGTCGAACCGGGATTAAACACCTGAATTGCGGCATACCAGATAAAAACAAGGAGGATCGGAAAAAACGGCGGCCGGAATATCTTTACATCGGGATCTTTGCGCCGATATGCGGCGAAGAAGGAGAGGTAAACGAGCAGGACGAGGAAGTCCTTGGCAAAATAAATTCCCATGTTGTTGCCGAGAAATTTCCGCGCAAAGTCTTCAAACAGAAGCCAAGCGACAAACAGATATACTCCGTTGCGCCAATTCTGCAGCAAGGCTAGAACAAAAACAAAAACGATGAAACCCAGCGCGATATAAAGCAGGCTGGCCAGGTCGTTCGTGATGATATAACCCGCCGCTTTATAGGCCACGATAATGGCCACAATGAAGAACGCGATAGTGACGCGGCGGCCCCGACGAAACTCCCCGGGGATCGTTTGCAACAAAGAAATCATCGCGCTTTATCCTACGCTTGAAAGCAACGACATCGCCAGCGCTACTCCGAACTTACTTATGTGTCTTCTCCGGCTGGAGTTGTCCCATCGCGCTGTCGGCTCATTCCGCCGCATTGGTGCGCTGTGGGTATGAATCTCGATTATCAAGTCCCCTCCGCTGGATAACATCAGGCGGACTGAGCGTTGGTTCCAGGTGCTGCCTTCCCGGCATGCCAGTACAAATATGTGTGGCCTCGTTCAATGAGAGGCCGTTCGAAATACCGCCAGGAGAAACTGGCCACGCCGATGGTCAATGTCAGCGCCAGCACCGTTACGCCCACTCCCTGAGCGTCGAAAATCTCCGGCGATCCGTGGAGAATCAATCGGTGCATCAGCAAGTTAAACGCGTAGTGGAGGATGTACACGCAATACGAAATCGTACCCAGCCGCCGGAGCATCGGGAATCGCATAGCCTGCGCAATCCAGCTTCCCTCTTGCGTCAGCGTCAGCACCAGAAGACAAGTGTAGAACAGCGCCATCCATGTATATCCGATCGACGCGCCTATCAGCGAAGATGGATGTAACAGCCACCACAACAATGCCAGCACTCCCGCCGATAAACCCATGAATATGCGTCTGACGAGTACTGCATTTGCTTTCAGGAAACGACGGGCGGAATCAGATCGCCAGGCCATCGCTAACAAGATCCCGCAAGCCAGCGCATCCGCGCGGCAAGGCATCAGAAAGCTCGCCGCAGTTGTTCCAGGCATCCAGATGCGGGAGACCATCACCCTCAATACCGGTGCCGCACAGATCGTTCCCACAAGAAAAAAGAACAGCCTGCGCGCAGTAAGAAACCGTATCAGCGGTGGCGCGATCAGATAGAACTGCTCCTCGACCGCCAGCGACCACGTCACGCCGAACCAAGCCCATGCAAGGACCTGGGTTCCGAATTGCATGTTCTGTAAGAAAAGTAGCTGTATCAGCGCCGGTTTGAAGGAACTAAGCGAAACACCAAGCCAGCCCGGTGATCGCCACAGCACCCAGCCAACTGTCAAAGCGTAGAGAAGAATCCACGTGTAGTACACCGGCAGGATGCGAAACACACGTCGCAAATAGAAGGTTCGAAAGTAGGTCGGTGAATCTCGGGCATCGAGCAGGATGCCTCCGATAAGAAAACCAGATAACACAAAAAAGAGGTCTACTCCACTCCAACCCACCGTGAATAGACTCAAGGCGCGGTGCGGCCACAATCCTAGTCTGGCATTATTTGCACTGGCGACGTAGTGGTCGAGAATCACCAACAGAATGGCCAGTCCGCGCAACCCATCCAATTCAGGGATTCGGCGTGACGGCAGCATTTCCCGCCGAGCGGCCGCCTCCATCCTGTGGCGCTTCCCCAATGCTTCCGTCTGATTTACAGTCGACATCGTCAAGCAGGTAGCATCACTCGTGCAGAGAGTCGCCGCGCGATCCGCGTCATAAGATTCTCAAGGCCGCCCATTCTATCATTCGTATTGCAAGCGGGGCGGCTAGCCGCTTGAAAGGCCGTCCCATTGTCCGGGCAAGCTTCAAATGCCAACCACATCGGCGCTCTCTGAACACGCCTGAGGCGTTCTCCGGCCACAGTTGCCCTATCAGGTGCTCCCGGAGAGTATGTGCCGATAGACTTTGGCGTGCTCCTCGATCATGCGCTCTCTTGCGAAATGGAGGCGAGCGCGCTCGCGTGCCTTCTCACCAAGCGCGCCAATCAGCGACGAATCCTCAATCACCTTCCTCATGCAGGCCGCCAGCGCGTGGGGATCTCCATGCGCAAATTTTAGGCCGGCATCACCGACAATTTCGGCAAGCCCACCAATATCGGAAGCAATCACAAGCCTGCCGCGCATCATCTGCTCGATTACGGAGAGGCCCGCCGTCTCCTCCCAAACCGAAGGCATGATCACCGCGTCGACTCCGCACAAGGTTTCCGTCAAAGCCGTACCAGTGAGATAACCCGTGATTTGAACGAAATGCTCAATACCTTCGCGCTGGATTATTTCTTCAACTCTCGGGCGTTCGGGTCCATCCCCGATGAGGTGGACGGTGAACGAGCGCCCTTCGTTGGCCAAAATTTTCGATGCGGCCAAAAGAATAGGAATTCCTTTTTCCGACACGAAGCGGCCGACGTAGGCGAACGAAATCGTGCCAGGCGCAGAGCGGTTCGAGGCAGGTCGCGGCGCAGAAGTGCTCACGAAATCTTCTGTCCCGTGATAAATCACGGAAGAGTGCGGCAGCGCGTGGCGCTCCAGGACGTGTTGCGTAACCGCGATGTTTCGCGCGGCGGCGCGACTTAAGAGATGCCGCGGAAACATCAAGACCAAATTCACCAGACTCGCAGCCCAGGATATTTCCTTTGCCTGGCAGCGCACACATTCCGCGAAGTGTCCCGCTTGAAAGTGTCCCGGGCACACGGCGCGACCCGGCTCATGGACCAGGCGCCCATTGGGGCAAATCGCTTGATACGTATGATGCTCGATCACCGCGGGTTTTCGCAGCAGCCAAGCCACAGAGAGCGGCACAAGCGCGGGTCCTGCAAGGTGAAGAAGATTCGCGTCTCGAAACAAACGCCAAAGCGTTCCGAACTTGGGCCGCCGGATTACGCGAAAGGGCAGCAAGCCATCATCGAAAACGCCTGCAGGTGTCTCCGTTACCAGGGTGATGTCAAACTTCGGCGTCCCGTCCTGCGAGGCCTGCCCCGCCAGGCCGCACGCCAGGGACATAGTGACGTTCTCCACGCCGCCGATACTCGGGGCGAAATAGTGCGAAAAAATCACCAATTTCATTCCGAGAGATTCCTCGGCGCACCCAAACCTGTGCCCTCGGGCGCAGTATCGCGGCGCAACCGTGACACCGCCGTGGCGATCGCATGTACAGTGCCTTCTACATTTTCCCGCGGCGACCACGATTCCAGCCGCTGCCTGGCGGCTCGGCCCATCTCCCGCAGGTGCTTCAGATCGGCAAGAGCCGTTGCGAGAATGCGCCCAAGCGCGTCCACGTCGCCGCACGGGTACACAAAACCGGTCTGCTCGTGAATAATCAGGTCGCGCGCCGCACCCACGCGGTCGCTTGCAACCACTCCGCAGCCGCAAAGCATAGCCTCATTCACTACGACGCCGAACGCATCATAGCCCGAAGGCAGTACCATTAGATCCGCGGCCGTGTAAATGGCGGGCAGCTGCGTTTGATTGGCAAAGCCCAGAAAGCGCACGCGACCGGCAATACCGAGTTGGGCCGCTTCGAGCTCAAGGCTGGGGCGGAGCGGACCGTCGCCCGCGAACACAAGAATCGAGTTCTTCAGCCCTGCGCGAGAAAAAGCCTGCAACAGGTCGTGTGGCCTCTTCCATGGCTGCAGCTTCGCACAAAAAAGAACGACAACATCGCTCCCAGAAGCGCCCCAGGACACACGGATTGATTCTCGGTTCACGCGCGCAGACTGAGCGAGCCACCATTCGTTATCCACAACGTATGGCGTGAGCGTAATTCGTTTCTCCGGAATACCCAAAGAGCGCATCAGGTCGCGGGTGCCTGAGGAAGGCGCCATCACCTGGTCCGAGAGTCGAAAAAGCACAGGCCACAACAGTCGTTTGACCGGGCGCTTCCATTTCCGTCCGTCCATTGGGGAAAGGGTAACTGCGTCGGCTCCGAAGAGGAACGCGGTGTGCGAAAGCTTCGCGGCGAAATACGAAATCCAAAAGCTGGCCCGGATATATCCTGTGAAGCAGAGAACTGCGTCGAACCGGCCCTCTCGGGTCAATTTCCAAAGTTCTGGATTGTACAGCCCGAAAAACGATTCCGACCCGGTTCCGCGATTCTCCACGTGAGTCCAAGCATATCCGTCGAGCAAAGGAATATCCCACTTCACGCTGCGCCCGAATTCCGGGTCGTGCCCTGCTTCCGCTCCGCGCAAACTGCAATACGCGACGTGAAAATCGAGCCGGGGGTGCTGCGCCATCAAGCGAAAAATAGGGGAGGAGTACTGCACCGGGTGTGAAGCAACGACCAACACGCGGAAGCGGCGCTCAGGCATGGCAGGACCCGCAGCGCATCAACTCATTGGCGTCGGAAGAAAGGCTTGGCACTGGAACAGGATGACCCAAAGCGAAAGTATACCCGTTTCGCACCGTAAGCCGCTGTGCTAAACTGCTTGGGTTCCGCAGGGTTTTGCAGTTCACGTACGTCTCCGCATCGTGATCTGTGTACCGGCCGCGCGCACGGGTAGGGCGCCGACGGGCGAGCATTTACCAGCTAAAGGGTACAGCCTAAGCCGCAGCAGATCGCGAAAGAGCTAGAACGCGTGGCCTTTGCGCGCGAAAATCAAAACGAGGAATTGTTATGTCTGGGCATTCAAAGTGGGCCACGATCAAGCACAAGAAGGCGGCCACCGACGCCAAGCGCGGCCGCGTCTTTACCCGGGTGATCCGCGAAATCACCATTGCCGCACGCATCGGCGGCGGCGACCCGAACTCTAATCCGCGCCTCCGCACTGCGATTCTAGCCGGCAAGAACGAAAATATGCCGAACGAAAACATCGAGCGCGCAATTCTGCGCGGCACTGGCCAGCTCGAAGGCGAGCAGTACGAAGAGGTTACGTTCGAGGGATATGGTCCTGGCGGCGTCGGAATGCTGATCCAGGCGGTCACCACGAATCGCAATCGCATTGTAGGCGAATTTCGCCATTTGATCAGCAAGAACGGCGGTAACTTGGCCGAAGCCGGCGCCGTTGGCTGGATGTTCCAACGCAAAGGCGAAATTGTCGTACCCAAGGAGCAAGCCAGCGAAGAAAAGATGCTCGACATTGTGCTGGAGGCAGGCGCCGACGATTTGAAGGACGATGGCTCCGGCTGGTACGTCGTCACTCCACCCGACGCTCTCGAAAAAGTCAAAGAGGCATTGACCAAGGCGGGCGTTACCCCGGCGTCAGCGGAAATTGGCATGGTTCCGCAGAATTACATCAAGTTGACCGGAGCGCAGGCCACGCAAATGGTGCGGCTGATAGAAGCTTTGGAAGAGCACGACGACGTGCAACACGTCTACGCGAATTTCGATATCGATGAGTCGGAGATTCAGGCGGCAGTCGGCGCAAACTGAATCTGCTAGCCTATACTAAATTCTGAAGCGGCCACGGAACTTTAGTGGCCGTTTTGCTTTTTGCGATGTGTTCCCGCGAATAGGGTGGAAATGAGTGGCACCGCTACGCTCTTCGCCTTAGACTATGTTGCGATGAGCGTCCCTGGCAACGGCAAGTCAGCCTCGCGTATGCGCGTGCTCGGTGTCGATCCAGCGGCTGCGGGCCCTACAGGGTACGGCATCGTGGACAGCGACGGGCGAACTTGCCAGATGCTGCATTATGGCGCGCTGCGCGTTCCGCCGGCGCGTCAGAAAGAATCCTGCGGCGCGGCTTTGCAGGACATTCACGAGCTGATCTGCGGGCTCATTCGGGAATTCGCGCCCACCGCGCTTGCCATCGAATCCGTGTTTACCGCCCTCAACATGCGCACCGCGCTGCGGCTCGCGGAAGTGCGCGGCGTAGTGCTGCTCGCGGCTTCACAACATGATCTGGCAGTCCACAGCTACTCGCCCCGCGAAGTGAAGGCGTCCGTGGCAGGGTACGGCCACGCGGACAAGCGGCAGATGCAGTTGATGGTCCGCGCATTGCTGTCCATGAACGAAACGCCGGAGCCCGCCGACGCCGCGGACGCGTTGGCGATTGCGCTTTGCCATTTGCAGGCCGAGCAGGCACGCCTGCGCTACGGTCTCCCAGATGCGAAATCACTCGCAAAACCCCGCGCGTTGCCCGCGCCAGCGACTCCTGCGCGAAGCGTAACGCGGTTACCTGCTTCACGCATCGAATCGATACGATGAGAACTTCTGTAACGCGCTCTATTCTGCTGTCCTGTGCGATCTCGCTGGCCTGTGCTTCCGCGGCTTTCGTCACCGCCGGTGCTTTCTCTTCGCCTGCCGCCAACGGGGCAATGCGCTCGGCTCCCGCATCAACCGGAGCCAAACTGACATTTCGCCGCATCTTCAAGTCGAGCACGCCGGAGTTCATCGAAATTTCCGTGCGCGAAGACTCCGACGACGCCAGCTACGAAATTCGCCAGCTCGACGATGATCCCGGTGCGGCAAAATTCCAGGTCAGCTCGGCTTTGCGCGCCAAAATGTTCGCACTCGCCCAACAGTTGAATCACTTTCAGGGACAGGACCTGGACGTCCACCGAAAAATCGCCAACCTTGGCGAAAAAACGTTTCGCTGGGAGCAAGGCTCGGACACGCATGAGGTGAAATTCAATTACACCTTGAATGCGAGCGCCAGCCAATTGCTGCAAATTTTCGAAGGCTTGGCGCGCCAGCAGGAATTGCTGATGCTGCTCGAGCGCCGCATGAAATATGACCGCCTTGGCATCAATGATGCCTTGCTGCAATTTGAAACCGAGCTGAACCGCAAGCTGCTACCCGAACCCGAGCGCGCCCTGCCCACCCTGGACCAAATCGCCGGCGACGCCCGCTTCGTAGAAATCGGCCGCCAGCGGGCCCGCAACCTGGCCGAACGCATCCGCCACCAAAGCTAAGCTGCCGCAAAAGCCTATCAACCTTCGCTAACGGCTTCATTAGCCCTGGAATTCTCAATCTGCAAGTGATTCGGCCTTACCATCCCCGTACGGTGATAAATCATGCCTAATCGCTGCATGAAGATACTAAATTACGTATAAACATCCGGAAGCTGGAATCTTAAGCTCTATAAAATATCAAAAGATTCCGTAAACATAGTATTCGGTTCGACTTATTTATATCGTCGCTTGGTCCCCTTCTTGCAAAAGTTTTCGACGATTCATCTGTCACTCGTTCGATTTTTAGCTGAAAGATGGGCGATCACGGGTTCCGCAGTTTGCGGGACCGCTTACCCTGGGGTGGGGTAGCGACCACTATCGAACTATCGTTACACATTCGCTGAAGAACCAAGACTGAAAATGGAGGGGCAATGAGCAGCACGTCCAAATTGTCATGGCCGTTCGTCACGATCATCGCGACTCTATGCATCGCGATGGGTCTCTGTCTAGCGCCAACTGGTTGGGCTCAAGGGGGGCTATCCACAGGCAGCATCCAGGGAACAATCGTGGATCCCGGAGGCGCAACCGTTGCAGCAGCTAAGGTAGCCATCACTAGCAAAGCGACAGGAAGCAAGTTGCACCCCGATGTATCCCCCACAGGAACGTACAACTCCGGCCCTCTGGTCCCGGGGGACTACCTCGTGCGCGTGGAAGCGTCCGGCTTTAAGGCCGTGGAGCTGCCGCTGACCGTCCAAGTCGGCAATATCGCAAACGGTTCGGTTACGCTGGAAATCGGCTCCGAAAGCACAGTCGTAACGGTTGAAGGGACCGCCGTTACTCTAAACACGGAACAAGCCACAATTCAGGGCGTAGTCACCAGCCAGCAAATCGAAAACCTGCCGATTAATGGACGGAATTTCCTCGACCTTGCCCAGTTGGAGCCAGGCGTGCAAATCCAGGATGGCGGCAACTTTGACCCCACAAAAAAGGGTTATTCATCCATTTCTTTCGGGGGACGTTTCGGTCGCACCGCGCGCATTGAAGTGGATGGGTTGGACATCTCCGATGAAACCGTCGGTACCACTACACAAAATGTGCCCGTGAACTCCATCAAAGAATTTCAGGTGAGCCAATCGAACTTGGATCTGGCAACCGAACTCACCTCTTCTGGAACGGTAAACATCACCACGATATCCGGTACCAACGCGATCCACGGAGAAGGGTTCTTCAACTACCGAAGCGACGGGACATCTGCCGCTATCGGCAACCCGGCGGCACAATTCAATCGCAAACAATATGGCGTGAATCTCGGCGGTCCAATTATTAAGGACAAGCTATTCGCCTTCGGATCATGGGAACGCACGACGCAAGACTTACTGGCCGCAGGCGCTCCGCTTGGCCCGTTTGCCGGAGCAGCCGGTCTCGTAGGCACATTTAACTCGCCATTCCGTGACCAGCAGTTTCTAGGCCGTCTTGACTACAACGTGACAGGTAGCTTGCGCCTATTCTTCAAGTTCGGCTATGAGCAGAATCTGAACGCCGCCACATTCGTTCCTGGCACCTATCAAGAATTCGCTAACGTGGATAACACGCCTTCCTTTGGAGGTGGCGTGGACTACACGCACGGGTCTTGGACGCACAGTGTTCGCCTGGGTTATCTCAAATTCCGCAATGGCATCACGGACGCTGTCACTGGGACCAGTATCATCAATCCAGCGCCGGATCTCGCCCTCGCCATCGGCAACGGGCGCACTTCCTGCACCGCGTCCGGCAACCTCTTTTGCTCCGGTCCGAATATTCTCGCTCCACAGAAGACCTTTCAGACCAACAAGCAGTTCAAATATGACGGAACGAAAATCTATCGCAGCCATATTATTCGCTACGGCGCGGGAGTGAATCGCATCTTAGGTGGTGGCTTTGCCAGCTTCTTCGGCTTGGCTCCAGCCGTGCGTTCCAATGTCACCAATGCAAACGATGCTTTCGCCAACACCAATTCTTTTGGACCGGGCGGAGATACCAACCCACTAAACTGGCCAGTGCATCGCATTGTGCTGGGAAATGGCGAGGGCTGCTTTACCGAAATACCAGAGTTCGGCCAGAATTGCGGCGGTCAGTTTGATACCAGGTTCCAGGCCTACCTGGGCGATTCGTGGAAGGTTAAGCCAAACTTCACCTTCACTTATGGCGTCAGGTACAACCGGGATACCGGTCGCACCGACTCGGATCTGCCTGCAGTGGCAGCCCTCAATGCATTCCAGCCTGGGCTGGGCAATCCAGTTAACCAGCCAAACAAGAACATAGGCGGAACAATCGGCATAGCCTGGGACCCGCGCAAGAACGGCAAAACTGTGATTCGCGCCGGTGCCGGCATCTATTATGAAAACGGCGTCTTCAACAACGTCCTCTTCGACCGCCCTGGCCGGTTGCCCACAGGTCTGTTTAACCAGGCACCGGAGGTCTGCACGGCGGGTGGGGTTAACATGCCCAATGGACAATTCGTCACTTCCATCGATGGTCTTGATATCCCCACTCAGATCTGCGGGGACAAAAACGCAATCGGGAATGTACAAACCGCTATCGCCGATTTGCAGAAGCTGTATCAAGCGAATACCCTCGCCGCCGGGCCACAGGCCAACGGCGCTTTCTTCGCCAATGCCCCCAACTCCACCGCTAACACCGGTTCCATGTTCGCGCCAAATTATCGCTCGCCCTATTCCGCGCAAATGAACGTCGGGTTTCAACGCGAGTTGCACCCCGGGACCGTTCTAAGCGTGGATTACCTTCGCAAC
>WNFP01004840.1_pt1 | contig 10808 bp, 10 predicted proteins | sample 5400201 | NCBI WGS metagenome assembly WNFP01 (sample SAMN13153355, study PRJNA577476) | soil metagenome | isolation source: 115 cm saprolite under Madrone tree | place: USA:California | collected 2016-06-14
AGCATTTTTATCAGCAAGCGGTACGCGACGGGCTCGACCACGGGACAGTGGTCAAGCGTGTCATCGTCGCGGACTTGTTGCTGATCGGCTGCGGTTGGGTGGCCGAGAATGGCGGGGGAGCAATTGCACTCGGCGTGGCGGTCGCGATCGTCGCCGTCCTGCTCGCGGCACTCGCCCGCGGCCGCTGATCCGGCTTGGCCAGCGTCGCCGAAGGGTTGCGCTCGCCGTCGTCGCCCGGCACACTGCCCCCCGCCAACCAGCGGCGGATTTCGGCATGCGACACCTGTACGCCCTCGGGCTTCTTTCCGTCCTCGGGGCAAATCTTTGCGGGGGATGCACCCCCTACATTCCGGTCAAGGATGATTTCGGCACCAGCGCGCTTAAGCCCACCGGGAACATTCCGCCCGAATTCGCCGAGTTCAATAATTACGAGCCCGGCGTCAACGCGCTCCTCGCCGATCAGATCTGCGCCACGGTGTACATCCCACTCGACGACAAATCGTTGCGGGCCTCACCCGGCGAGCTGATTGCCGGAGAGGGACGCTGTCGCCCCTATGAGGTCACGATCCACAACCTCGAAGAAGTCTTTCTGCCGTAACTTGTCCTCCTCATGCAGCGAAAGGCGCGCGGGCTGCTTCCATTCAGCGACGCGATCTGCCGCTTCAACCCCGTATACGGTCAAGGCATGAGCGTGGCCGCCCAGGAGGCGCTACTGCTCCGCCGGGTGCTCGGGAGGAGGGAAGGCGATCCGCTCGCTCGGCTCGGGCCTTCTTCACCGAAGCGTGCGGGGTGATCGAGACCCCGTGGGCGTCGGCGGCGGTTCCGGATTTCGCTTTTCCCGAGACCAAAGGACAACGCCCGCCGGATTTAGACCGCATGCTGAAATTCCGCCGCGCCTTCAATCGGCTGGCGGCAGCGGATCCCGTTGTCCACAAACTGACGACCGAGGTGGGCCACCTGCTCAAACCGCGCAGCGTCCTGCGCGACCCAGGCCTCGTCGAGCGCGTGCGAGCGATGATGGCCGAGGCGTGAGCTTTCACGAATGAGGCCGCATCTGGATCCGGCAGGGCTTACCCTTGCGGCTAGTAACCCATTATCGTCCTTGCCCGGCCTTGTGACACGGCTGTCCGGTTCCCGAGGCGCGATTGTCTGAGGCACTTGGCGATCTATCCAAAGTAAGCCATGACAGGCTTCGCGCGCAGAAATTGCCCCTCACCCCAGCCCTCTCCCCGCGAGCGGGAGAGGGAGGGACCCGCGGAGCGGGAGGGTGAGGGGCAGCAGGCGACGGATTTGGGCAGGTTTGATGCTTAGGACCACTGAACCGAACAGCCGTGTGTCTAGTCCGGCCACGAACGAGAAGGCGTAGCTTGTGTTTGGGTCCGAGCACTAAAAACGGTTTCCGATCTCGTTGGCGCGATTTGCGTCGCTTCTGGGAAGAAAGATGGTGTCATTGCGAGGAGCGCATCGCGCGACGAAGCAATCCCGTGCGGACGAGGCTCCGTCGGCCGAGATTGCTTCGCTTCGCTCGCAATGACCGAGTGATGCCGCGATCCAATTTGGTGGGAAACTGCTCTAGCGCTTCAAGGTTGGGAGTGGACCGGGTCGGCCCCCGTGATCAGCGCGCACGTACCCAGGCGGTCTCGTGTTGCGCGGGACGGTGCTGTAGTCCTCACGGGGCGGCGGCGAAGCTCCGCAGCCATGCCTTGCGCATCAGGTGGAGCGCCAGCGGCACCGGCGGCATACGCAGCCAGTGGGAGCGAATGTAGAGACACAAGCACGCTACCCGCCGCCACGGCGAACTGAAATCGGGTAGGTCCGGGACGAGCGCGCTGCCCACCATCGGATCCATGGCTGCGCGCACGGGTGCGGGTGGCTCGCCGGCCCTCGCCGCATCGACCATGACCGCCTCGGGCACCGGCGTCCCGAGCAACAGCGATGCGTAGCGCAAGGCGTAGTAGAGGGGGCGTACGAGGCCGAGTTCGATCGCTACGGGAACGAGTTCCTGCCAATACCTCGGGTTTTGGCCAAAATGCCGACACAGCTCGTCGAAATCGATGAGATCGCCGAGCGCGCCGGCGATCTCGCCGTCCTGGAAGAGATGGACTGCCACGTGCAGCGCCATGTGGGTCGGGCAGAGCGCCAGCGAACCGTCTCGTAGTGCTACCGCCGAGCGCCAGAATGCCGAGGGATCCGGACGCAACCGCGATCGCGGCGGCAGAATCGTGTGATGAACGTCGAGTGTGCTGGCGCGCTCGCGGTGGCGCAGCGGCGGCAGTTCGTGGCTCCATCTGCGGTAATAGCGATCGTCGTAGGGTTCGAGCTCGACCCACTCCCAGCCATGTGACAGCAAATGTTTCTCGACGCTGTCGAGCCGGTCGCCGGGCACCATAATGTCGATGTCGCCGCTGGTGCGGCCGCGCGCCAGCGGCAGCCCAGCCATGGCATAGGCGGCGCCCTTGAGGAGCATCATCGGGTAGCCGGCCCCGGTCAGCGTGCGGTGCAGCCGGTTGACCTCCCACTCGAGCGCCCGCCGGCCACTCTCGGCGGCAATCCGGGCGGCGGCGAACTGCGTATTGACGCGGTCGGGCAGCGCGGCGATTGCCCCGGCATCCTCCATCCGATAGGAGAGCCGCGCGCTGAGTCCCGCCAGGCGCGCCTGCGACAGCACCAATTCCAAACGCTCGGCGCCAAGCCCGGCGACCAAGCCCGGATCGGCGAAGGCACGCAGCAGCAGATTGTCAGGCGACATTGAGTGGGCAACCCAGTGCCGGCTGCAACTCTGCAAGCCCGTTGACAAGGCCCGCTGCCGTCGCGAGGTGCTCGAACGGGAGCTCGTAGCACTCCGCCGCCTCGATCAGCCGGCCCATAGCCTCGAACGCCGTACGGCCGAGCGTCGCGTAGTTGAAGCAATTAGTCTCAAGGCGCAGAAACGCAGTGGCTTTGCGAAGCGGCACCAGCTCCGTGCGAGCGCTCTCGGCATGTGTCGGAAACACCACCCAGGCCGGCAGCGCCGGCTCCGCCTGACGCTCGACCGCATCGGTGGGCGGGCGCAGATGCGCGAGCGTGCCCTTATCGGTGTGGGGGAAGACACGACCGATCCGGAGATGCGGCAGCAATTCCTCGATCAATCTGATGGATGCACCCTTGAGTGCCACCGGCCTCGGGATCGGCAGGAGGCAGCCGCGTGCCGGATCGAGCAGGGCGAACTCGTCCGACAGCAATCGCCAGCCGCGTGCCAGCAGCGCGGCGCAGAGCGTGCTCTTCCCCGAGCCCGGCGGCCCTGCCAGGATGACGGCACGCCCAGCATTCTCGACCACGGCGGAGTGGAATATCAGGAATTGATGGGCGTAGCCGCAGATGCACCAGTTGAGGCCCCACTCGGCAAACGGCATGGCAATCCGCCGGGGGAACACCGCGAACGGGAGGGCGCCGTCGACCCAGAACGCGGCCTGTTTCTCCCGCCACAGCCGCCAGCCGCCAGCCGGTGCCACGCGGACGCGAAAATCGCTCACCTCGTGCGCCTCGCAGATCGGGAAGTCCGCATAGGCGAAGCGGAAATCTGCGACGAACTCGCGGATCGCGGAGTATAGATGGATGAGAAAGGGACCAATCCTGACGCGTACGCCAGGGCCGCTGAAGCGCTGGTGCAGCTCTTCCGGCGTCAGATCGCCGATTTTCACGCGGTCGATGGCGCGATCAGGCCCAGCTCGTCGAGCTCGTGGATCAGGCGGTCGATCATCTGCAATGGTGGGCTGTCCTCCGCGATCTCAAACTCGTGTGCCAAGCGGCGCACCAGCTCACGCGTCTGCGCCGGCTCAACCTCGAGGCTTCGTAACGCTTCTCCGGCCAAAAGGTTAAGATGATGCGTCTGCCCGGAAGCAGTGTTGTACACCAGGAAATCATCGTCCCAGATCCGCCAAGCAAGCAGGTTCGTGCTCGGCACCGCCCAACGTATGCGCTCCTCGCCAGGCGCCCTGCGCACCGCGCAAACGCCATCGCCCATCCTCAGACCCTGTATCTCATCAGGTTTTCATCGAAGGAGTGTTGCTCTTAGCCGGCCGCCGAGCCCGCGTTCAGTGCTTTAATTACATGCCCGTGGTAGTTTTGGGATGTACTGATGCCGCCTTGTATTTCGGGTCCATCGAAGGGTGAGCGCTCTGCGCGGCCGCCGAGCGCGCTCGCAGAGTCATCACCGCCGGCGGGGTGAGCAGGCTTGTCATAATAATTCGGCGACGGCCGGCCGCCCGACGGGTTTCGTCTGTTCCGTCGTCATGGGGAGGTTGACCCGAGTGTCCGGGGTCATGCTGCTCCAGCTTGTCGTCAGCCATGATCCATACCCTCCGTCGAGCAGTTGCTATAAGGGTATGCGATCAAAAAGTAAAGCAACAATTATCCTCTGCAGTCCGTTTCGTCCTTAACCGGCCGATATTAACTGTTTCTCGTTAACTTAAGGATTGCTGATCGGTTGGACCTGCGTCGCTTCCACCGGAACCCATCCCGTCAGTCTTCACAGTACCGAAGAGCATGTTTTGCGCCGCGCCTGTCATTACATTGTCATGAAAATATCTCTAACCGAACTTTAGCCAAGCGGCATCGAAAAAGTCAAACCACCCCGCCTCGCACCGCCTTTACGTACCCACCCAATGCAAGACGTACCAAACCTGGTTCAGCGCGGCCAGGGCCTCATCAGCCTAACCCCCGGAGAGGTGCTCGGCATCCTCCAATACCTGGCGGACGTCGTCGGCATCTACCGTTGCGAGCCAGGCTTCGCCATCGCCAACACCGTAAGAAATCAGCAGATGCTTGCCGTCAGGATGAGGGGTCAGCCCGGCGGCCCGCTCGATCCCCTCGCGGCCGAAGAAAAACGGAGGGCTCACCCCGCGCAATACGCTGGCCTCGTCGAACCACACCCAGCGGTGCCGATCATATTGCTCGCCTTCGCGCAATTCTGTTTCGTGGATCAAGGCAAGCCAGCCGCCACCTGTTCCCTGCCGAGGGCAGGCATCGAAGTGGATCGCTGGCGTGCAACCCTCGAATTGCTCCGCCGCGATGGCCGGGGTGGTCTCGAGGATCGGGCGCGCCTCGTCGTCGACCACCCGGGTCGGGTCGCATCCGGTGATGAACTGCAGCCCCTCTGCCCCGGCCTCCCCCGGGGCAGGCTTCACCAGGGGCATCCAGTGCTGCTGATGCCGGCCTTGGGCACGTAGCACACGCCAATGGGTCAGCCGGATCGGACCTGGACCGCGGCCGTCCAGGCACGCCAGCAACTGCTCGCACTCTCCTTCCGCTGCCGGCCTGACCACTCGGGCGCAGCACCAGAGCCCGTCGCGCCAGGCGAAGAGCCGCGGATCCTGGAAGCCCGCCTCCGGCGTCTCGGGCGGCACCAGGACTTCCGCCGAGGATTGGACCGCCAGCTTTTCCGAAAATTGCAGCAGAAAGTGCCGCGTCCGCGCCGGGTGGCGAAGTTCTACAGCTGGTTGCAACAAGACGATCCGCCCGCCATGGAGCGCGACCGAAGGGCTGGCTAGCCGATAACCCTCGGGTGCGGCAAAGCCGACCGGACACGCGGTAAGGGACGGCATTATCGTGCCGGCAGGCTCGGCGTAGAAATGCAGGTTCGAGCGCGCCCGACTGCGCGAGTCCGAGGGCACCACGCGCGCCAAGGCGAGCCAGTTGCACACCCGTCGTCCGCGCGCTTGGCGCTCCGGATCGGACGTGTAGTAAGCGGCGAGCGCGAACTCTTCTTTGAGCCCCGCAGTATAGACGAAATCCTCGACGAAGCGGGCGTCCTCGTCCGGCCTCGGGACTCCCAGCCCAGCCTCGGAGAAGAGAATACTGGCTGTGTTCATGCCGTGCTCGCGGCAGAACCGCGCGAGGTCGTAAAGCGGTTCAGCCCGTTGCGGGTGCTGATCGAAGGCGCCCAGGGCCTGGCGCACAAAACCGCCCTCATCCCCCATCATGCGCAGGCACCGTGCCTCTTGCACGCGGGCATACCATGCTTCCTCGTCCGCACTCATCGCGGCGCGCATGGCATAGGCCTGCGCCGCCTCCTTCAGCCGATCCGCTTCGCGGTAGGACTCTGCCAGCAGCCAACAGCGGTGGCTTTCCGAATCCGGCTCCAGCGCCGTCGAGCGCCCGGTAATACTAACGAAGTCCGGCCCCTCCCACCCGTAATCGATGGTCAACTCCTCGCCGCGCCGAACAAACCGGCTGGTCGTGACGACGATCGTCTTGTTCACCTGGTCCGCATGATAATCGCAATTTGGTGATCGAGAGTGGTTCAGCAGCGAGGCGTCCCCGAGGGCAAGCGCAGCCTGATCGCCATAGCGAAAGGCATAGAGCGCCAATGAGGCGTGGAGCTCGCCCTTTGATATGGCCACACAGGGCGAGGCAACGACGATCGCGCCTTGGGGAATATCGCAGGTGGCTTCGATGCCGCGGCCGCGATTGGGGAACCGCACTACTCGATAATTTGTCATGGCCTGTCGGATATTGCGGGTGAGGCCGGTAGAATAGGCGGCAAATCATTACGATCAATCAAGGCCGAGCTCGCCGCTCCCTCTTGCAGAGACCGGATTTGCGCCTATATAACCGGTTCATGCCAAATTATCAATTATTAAGTGGATTAACATGCTAATAGCACAACCAAAGGCAGTGGCGGCGAATTCCGCTGCCAATTCCGCGCCAGCCGGTTTCGGCTCCCTGCACTGTCCCTGAAGGCCGGCTCGGTAAAATCATCCAAGGTACTGATTTAACGCATATTTTTTCAGCGTGAAGGGGTCTTTCGGGTCAAAAAACGCGTTTTGTCCCTGCTAGCAGGGAGGTCGGGCGCTCAGCCTGCCAGCGCAAGCAGGCACGCGCGGGCCGCGGCGTCGAGGATCGCCTCGGTATCGATGCCGTAGGCGCGGTAAAGATCAGCGACGTCGCCGGATTGTCCAAAGCGGTCGACGCCCAAGGGGACGATCGGGTTGCCGGCGACCGCACCGAGCCACGATAAGGTGGCCGGGTGACAGTCGCCGACGGTGACGAGCGGGGCGCCGGGGCGCAGCCGCGCCAAAAGCCGCTCGGCAACGCCGGCTTCGCCCCGAATGCGGGCCGCTCGCCAATCGCTGTGCAGGCGATCGGGCGAGGTGATCGCGAGGAGCCCGGTCTCCGGGAGGTCTTCCGCCACCGCCTGATGCGCCGCCAGCGCTTCGGGGGCGACAGCACCACTATAGGCGATCGCGAGCATCGCACCCGGGCCCGGCTCGCGCAGCCAATAGGCCGCGGCGATGATGGCCTCGGCAAGGTTCGGACCGATCGGACGCTGGGGCTGCTCGATCGGCCGGGTCGACAGCCGAAGATAGACCGATCCGCCGGCCTCGCGCTGGATCTCCTCCAAGGCCCAGCGCAGCAGGATCGCCAGTTCGTCCGCGTAGGCCGGCTCGAAGCTGGTGAGCCCGGGTTGGGCGAGGCCGGTCAACGGCTCCCCGACGGATTGATGGGCGCCGCCTTCGGGAGCGAGGGTAATTCCCGACGGGGTGGCTACCAGGATAAAGCGCGCATCCTGGTAGCAGGCATAGTTGAGGGCGTCCTGCCCGCGTTTGATAAAGGGATCGTAGAGCGTGCCGATGGGCAACAATCGGGTGCCGAAGAGCGGCCCAGCGAGGCCGAGTGCGGCGAGTTGCAAAAACAGGTTGCTCTCGGCGATGCCGAGTTCGATGTGCTGCCCGCGCGGCGACATCGTCCAGCGTTGCGCCGAGACGACATTTTCCTCACGAAAGGTGTCGGTGCGCTCAGCGCGGTCGAAGATCCCGCGGCGGTTGACCCAAAGCCCGAGATTGGTGGAAACGGTGACGTCGGGCGAGGTCGTCACGATGCGCTCGGCGAACTCGCCGTCGCCAGCGGCGATATCCCCGAGAATTCGTCCGAAGGCTTCTTGCGTCGACAGCCGCCTTCCGCGCGGCACCGGTAGGGCTGCGGGCACAGTCACCGGAGGGACATCGTGCCGGCGCGGAGCCGACCCGGCCATCGGCACGCCCGCCAGGAACGCCGAAAGCTGCTCCTCCGGCACGTCTAGTCCGGCGAAAGGCTCCCATTCGGCCCCTGGCGCCACCCCCATATCACGCTGAAACAACGCCATCTGATCCTTGTTCATCAGCCCGGCATGGTTGTCCTTGTGCCCGGCGAAGGGCAGCCCGTAGCCCTTGATCGTGTAGGCGATGAAGCAGGTCGGCCGATCGTCGGTGACAGCGTGGAACGCAGCGAGGACCGAAGCCAGGTCGTGGCCAGCCAAATTGGTCATGAGCCGGTGCAAGGCGGCATCGTCGTGGCTGTCGAGGATCGCGCGGATACCGGGGTAGCGGTTGAGGTCGCGGAGGAGATGCTCGCGCCAGCCCTCGCCGCCCTTATAGACCAGCGCCGAATAGAGCGAGTTGGGGCAAGCATCGATCCACTCGCGCAAATGATGCCCGTCGAGGCGGGCGAAGGCCGCTTCCAGCAGCCGTCCGTATTTCAACGTGACAACGCGCCAGCCCATCATTTCGAATAGTGCGTCGATGCGGCCGAACAGCCGATCGGAGACGACGGCGTCGAGGCTCTGTCGGTTGTAGTCGATCACCCACCACAGGTTGCGGACGTCGTGCTTCCAGCCTTCGAGCAACGCTTCGAAGATGTTGCCCTCATCGAGCTCGGCATCGCCGGCGAGGGCGATCATGCGACCGGGCAGGTCGGGCGTCGGCATCAGGCGCTTCAGACGCAGGTAGTCCTGAGCGATCGAGGCAAACAGGGTCATCCCGACGCCGAGCCCGACCGATCCGGTGGAGAAATCGACGGTCTCGCCGTCCTTGGTTCGCGACGGGTAGGATTGGGCCCCGCCGAACCCGCGAAACCGCTCGAGCTTGTCGCGGGTCTGGCGCCCGAGCAGGTATTGGATGGCGTGGAACACCGGCGATGCGTGCGGCTTGACCGCGACGCGGTCCTGCGGCCGCAACACATCGAAATAAAGCGCCGTCATCAAGGTTGCCACCGAGGCGCTCGACGCCTGGTGCCCGCCCACCTTGAGCCCATCCCGGCTCGGCCGGAGATGGTTGGCGTTGTGTATCATCCAGGTCGACAGCCACAGCACCTTGCGCTCCAGCGCCGTCAGGCAAGCAAGCTTGTCCTCTGGCTCCGCCTGGCGCTCTCGACCGAGCCCGCCGTCCAAGGCGCGCAGCATCCGTTCAACTCCCGCTTCGGGAACCCAGCTTAGCACACACTGCTCCTTACCTCAGCCCTCTCCCCCACGAGCGGGCTGGGGTGAGGGCATTTGAACAGATGCCTGCGTATGCCTAAATAGGTTGCTGATACGCCAAGCCAGGAGTGTTGACGAGATGGCTGAAGGCACGAGCGAGATCGAAGAACATCGGATCGTTCTGACCGAGAATGCGGCACGGCGCATTGCGGTTTTGCGGGATCAGGAACAGGCAGAAAACGCATTTCTGCGGATCACCGTCTCAGGCGGCGGATGCTCGGGGTTCCAGTACGGCTTTGCTTTCGACGAGCAGCGGAACGCAGAAGACTTTGTATTTGAGCGAAACGGTGTTGCCGTCGTTGTCGACGATGTCTCGCTCAGTCTGTTGAACGGCGCCGAAGTCGATTTCGTCGAAGATCTCATGGGCGCTTCGTTTCAGGTACACAATCCCAATGCGGCCTCTTCGTGCGGCTGTGGTAATTCCTTTTCCATCGGCTGATGCGCTGCACGGCTTGCGACCGTGAAGATTGCCAGTTGGAACGTTAATTCCGTCAAGGCTCGGCTGCCGCATCTGCTGGCATTTCTCGAAGAAGCCCAGCCTGACGTCCTGTGCCTGCAGGAGACGAAATGCCCGGCTGCCGATTTCCCGACGCTCGAACTCAAGGGGCTCGGCTATTATGTCGAAACGATCGGACAGCGCGCCTATAACGGGGTGGCGCTGCTGTCGAAACGGCCGGCCGAGGAGCTTGTCTGCGGCCTGACTGGCGACGAGGCGGATGAGCAGCCCCGCTATATAGAGGCCTCCTTTGGCGAAGTTCGCGTCGCCTCGGTCTATTTGCCCAATGGCAACCCGGTGGGGACCGACAAATTTGTCTACAAGCTGGCGTGGATGGAGCGAATGGTCTCCCACGCCCGCGAACTCATGCGCCGCGAGATCCCCCTTGTCCTCGCCGGCGATTACAACATCTGTCCGACCGATGACGATGTTTATGATCCCGTGGCCTTTCGCGACGATGCGTTATGCCGGATCGAGGCGCGTTCACGGTTTCGTGCCCTTCTCTATCTCGGATTGACCGACGCCTATCGCGTATTTCATCGTGAGACGCATCGCTATACGTTCTGGGATTATCAGGCCGGCCGCTGGCACCGCGACGAAGGGCTGCGCATCGATCATCTGCTGCTGTCGCCCCATGCCGCGGACAGGATCGCCGCCTGCGAGATCGACAAGAAGCCGCGCGCCAAAGACCGCGCCTCAGACCACACGCCGATCTGGTGCGAGCTGGCAGTTTAGCCTAGCCTAGTGCCCGTCCATAAACGTATGATTTTCAGTGGCGTAGCAAGGCGGGCGGTGGTGCGGTTCGGGCAGGCGCCGGTGCATTTGCGCGTGGCAGTAGCAGCGCGGGGCGAGGGAATCGTATAGCGAGCAGGGTCGGGCGGGTTGATTTGGCCAGCTGGGCTGTCACCGGCCGCGGCTGGCGAAGCTAGGCCGGTTTGAGGCGGGCGAGCAGCACCAGGTTGTGGGCCACCGCCGCCGACCAGATGTAGGCCTTGAAGTGGTCGAGCCCGCGCCAGGTGCAGCGTGCGGCGCCATAGGCGC
>WNFP01008642.1_pt1 | contig 10808 bp, 9 predicted proteins | sample 5400201 | NCBI WGS metagenome assembly WNFP01 (sample SAMN13153355, study PRJNA577476) | soil metagenome | isolation source: 115 cm saprolite under Madrone tree | place: USA:California | collected 2016-06-14
GATTGGTCCCAATGCGCATCGCGATTCCGCGCTTCTTGCATAGATCGACAAGAGGCGAAAAGCGCTCGCGGATTCGATTCAACTCCGCGGCGTACTGCTCGTCGGTGTATTCGCGGATGACGAATTTTTTGGAATCGGCATAGTTGCCCGGATTGATTCGCACCTTGTCCACCCATCTCGCAGCTTCCATTGCCGCTTCTGGCTTGAAGTGGATGTCGGCGACGATTGGCACATCGCAGCCGCGCCCGTGCAAACCCTGCACAATCTTCTCGAGATTGCGCGAGTCCTTCACAGTGGGTGCGGTGATTCGAACGATTTCACAGCCGGCGTTTGCCAGCTCCATCGTTTGTTGGATCGACGCCTCCGTGTCCATCGTGTCGCAGGTAATCATCGACTGGACACGGATCGGATTATCGCCGCCGATCCCGACGTTGCCCACCTTCACCTCGCGCGTGTTGCGACAGTGATAACGAAGAGGATCAACACAATAGTTCACGAGATTTCGAATCTACGAAGCCTGGACCACTCTCGCAACGCGCTGCGGCTTATGGCGTTTGGGAGTTTTTTCCAGCCGATTGTGCCTCGAGTTGGTCGAGCTTTTTTCTGACAAACGGCAAATCCTGCACGTCGAAAAACGTGATGTAGAGCATGTAACCAATGATCACGACCGCGCAGCTGGTCTGAACAACTTCCAGCACGCGCATGTTCACCGGTTTGCGCCGCACCGATTCGATCAGCGCCAATACAATATGCCCGCCATCGAGCACGGGAATCGGCAGCATGTTCAAAATCGCGAGGTTTACATTGAGAATGACACTGAACCACAGCGCCAGCTTCCAACCCCCTGCGGCTTCAAAAAGCCTGACATAAATATTCCAAATCCCGACCGGGCCACTCAGATGCTGCAACTTTATATCCGACTTGGGCGAGGCAACCGCGCCAATCGTCTTTAACGTGCTCGTCACGCTGTTGTAAACCTGCTCGATCGGATTGGGATGCTGAGTCGATACTATCCCGGTCGTGTCCCATTGAATTCCGATTCGCGGCTTCATTTCGCCGGCCGTGGGCAGAAGCGTCGGCTTCACCCGAACGTCAAACCTTGAGCCAGCTCTCTCCACGTGAACGACAAGCTCATCGTTTGGATGTTTGCTGATGTATTCCAGTAACGCGATTGGATTGTAGATCGGTGTTTGATTGAATCCCCGAATAATATCCCCTGAACGGAGCCCGGCCGCCGCAGCCGGTGTGTCCGGCTCCACTTTGGCAATGATTGGTGTCTCTGCCGGGTAGACGAGCAGTTGGCGGATACTCTTCCTGCGCCAGCCGCGGGTCTCCGCTTTGTAAGGTTCCACCCAAACCGTTTGCACCTTGCCGTCTCGTTGAAATTTCACCGCGATTTTCTTGCCTTCGCTGCGCACTACATCCCAACTCACGCTGTCACTCATCCCCATAAAGCGCCTGACGGTTTTGCCGTCCACTGACAGAATTTTGTCGCCGGGTTTCAAACCAACTCTCTCCGCTGGCGAGTCGGGCACAACATAACCAATCACGGTCGTTGAATCCGCTTCACTCACCGGATGACCCACCACCCAGACGATGATGGCAAAACACAGCGCCAGAAGGAGGCTAAACAGCGGGCCGGCGACGGCTACGATCATCTTGTCCAGCGCGGAAATTCTCGGCAACCTGGCCCGGTCCACATCTGCCTTGCCCTCGATAATGTCCATCGGCGCAAGTTGCGGCAGCGCGACGAAACCTCCGAACGGCAGCGATCCGAGAGAATATTGGACGCCATTAATCGTTTTTTTCCAGAGCGGTTTGCCGAACCAGACGCCGAATCTTTCTATGTAAAGCCCTCGCCAGCGCGCAGCCAGAAAATGCCCCAGTTCATGCACCACAATCATCAGGTTAAAAAGAATGAGAACCTCGATGACGATGAAAATGATGCGGATGACGTGCAGAAGCATTGTGATTAGTGACTACTGATCAGTGATCTGGTCATCGATTGGACACGCCACCGCATCTGCCGTTGCAACCCTTTTTAACGATTTAGCGATTTGGCGCATCCCTGCGCTTCATTGCGCGCCCACTGATCGGCTTCCAATATGGCATCGAGATTTGGGTTCGCAATGGCCGTGTGCCGGTTCATCACGTCTTCAACCACGCGCCAAATGTCCGGAAAACGCGCACGACGGTCCAAAAACGCCGCGACCGCGATCTCGTTCGCGGCATTCATCACAGCGGGCAATGTGCCGCCCGTCTCGCCTGCCCGGCGCGCGAGATTCAATGCGGGAAAATCCTCATAGCGCGGAGTGAAAAATTCCAACTTTGATAATTTCGAGAAATCAAGCGGCGGCAGCGTGTTTGGGACGCGATCTGGCCAGGTCACGGCGTATTGAATCGGGAAGCACATATTTGAATAGCTCAACTGCGCGAGCGTGGAACCGTCCATGAACTCGACCATGGAATGAACAATGCTCTGCGGATGGATGACGACCTCGACGCGCTCCATCTCGACGCCGAAAAGCCAATGCGCCTCGATCATCTCCAAGCCCTTATTGAACAGCGTCGCGGAATCGATTGTGATCTTTGGTCCCATGTTCCACGTTGGATGTTTCAACGCCTGTTCTAGGGTGATCGAATCGAAATCTTTTCGCGGTGTTTCCCGAAACGGTCCGCCTGAGGCGGTGAGGATGATTCGCCGCACGGAATCAGAAACGCCGAACGCCGAACGCCCAACGTCCAATCTCGAATCTTCTGCATTGGGCGTTGAGCGTTGGACGTTGAGCGTTGGGCGTTTTCCGTTCTGGAGAAATCGTCCTTCCAAACATTGAAAAATCGCGTTGTGCTCCGAATCGACCGGCAGAACGTGCACACCGTTATCGCGCGCTCGCCGCATCACAATCTCGCCCGCCATCACGAGGATTTCCTTGCTCGCGACAGCGAGATCTTTGCCAGCTTCAATTGCAGCGAGCGCCGGGCGCAAACCGCCCGTGCCGACAATCGCCACGAGCACCATGTCCGCATCTGTCAGGCAGGCGATTTCACGCAAACCGCCATCTCCCGCAAAAATCCGGGGTTTGTACTCAAGCGCGCGCTCAAGCGTATTGATCCTGCTTTCGTCAACAAGACAAACGGCCGGTGCACGCGTTTTATTCGCGGCCGACGCGAGTTTTTTGGCGTTGCTGTTCGCGGCCAGGCCGACGATCTCCATCCGTTCCGGAATATCGCGCGCCACTTTTAACGCGCTCTCGCCGATCGAGCCGGTCGCACCCAAGATAACGACCCGCTTACGCTTTCTGGAGTCTCCCGTTCTCATACTCGGTGGTTAAGCCACGCGAATGACGAGTCGCAGGTAGAAAAACAACAGCGGCGCGGTGAAAAGGAGACTATCCAAAAGGTCGAGCGCTCCGCCAATTCCCGGGAGCAAATTTCCCGAGTCCTTTACGTCAGTGCTGCGTTTTATGAGTGATTCAGCCAGGTCGCCGAGCACTGCGGCGAATCCCAGAAGCAACCCCAGGATCGTGGCGTGCGTCCAGGTCAGTGCGGCCAAATGGCCGGGCATTAGTTTGAAGAGTGCCAGGCTGCACAGCAGCGCAAAAACAATCGCCCCAAAGAAACCTTCCCACGTTTTCTTGCCGCTGATATGCGGAACCATCAAATGCCGGCCGATGGCGCTGCCGGTCAAATACGCGCCCATATCGGCAAATTTTGTCACCGCGATCAAATAGAGCACGTAAAACTGTCCGGTTAGCTGGCCGCTGCTGGAACGCGGGGTTAGATAAACAATTTTGGTGATGAAATTATAAAGCCAAAGGACGTACAGTAGACCGAACAAAGTGTAAGCCATCGTTTGGAGCGGCTCATCTTGACGCAGCCGCGCAAACATTTGTCGCCCGAAGACGGTCAGCAGGAAAAAAAGCAGGACGGCAACTTCGAAGTCATAGGAATGCGCCGGTCCGATTCTGGAAAAGTAATAAAAACTGCCGGCGAGCATGACGGCGCCGCAAATCATTCCAGTGATCTTGAAATTCGGGAGGCCCTTGTGATCGAGCATCCGGTAAAATTCGAGTAGCCCGATTAGTCCGAACACACTGATCAACAGCCAAAACAAAATCTCGTATCCGGAGAACATGATCAGCAGCGCGATTGTCCAAAGCGCGATCGTGCTGAGGAACCGGAGAATAAAAGCGGAACGGGACGTGATGACGTTCGTTCCGGTTTGCTCCAGCGTTGCAGGCATGCACCTGCATCATCTCGAAGGAAGGCGCGCCGCGCAAGAGGGGAGCGCACCCTTCGAAGAGAGACCGCGATCCGCCTACGCCCGAGGAGGTGGAACGCGTCGTCCCCGGCACGCGGTAGCCGACGTCGTTGTAGCCGCCTCGCTATGTCGAGGCGTTCAGTTGGCTTTGCTTTTCCTGGCCACACGGCGACACAGCGCCGTGGCTACAACAATGCTATCGAGGAATCGAAACGGTAAAGGCGTTCGCCGCGGCGAACGCCTTTTCAAATGCGCGCTCGCGTTTCTGGTAGTTCTCGGATCTGACTCCTGTAGAGGCGGCCGTGTCCGCCGTCGGACGGACTCGTCCCGTCGCGAGTCGGCTGCAATTTTCTGAACGCGGAGATCGCGGAGTTGGCCAGGCACTTCAAGCGGAACACGATCGCCGATCACGGTCGCTATCGTAAAGCGAAACCGGCCGTCGTGCTCGAGGTCGCCTTCAATTCAATCCAGCCCAGCACGCGTCACGCCACTGGACTGGCACTGCGTTTCCCAAGAATCAAGACAGTCCGGCGCGACAAGGATGTGGATTCCATCGACACGCTCCAATACGCGCGGAACCTCGCACAAGAACGCGCGAATTTGCCGGCAGATTTTGACCAGGCGGCGTGATTAGCGCCTCGGATTTATTGCGGGGTGGGCGATGGAGTTGGCGAAGTAGCCTCCGCCCCAGGAGATGCTGCCGCGCCAGGAAATGCTGCCGCGCCAGGTTTTACCGCGGGAGACATCCTCAATCTTTGTAGTTCTTCCATTCTACGCTGCCTTTGGGCGAGTTGCTCTTGTATTCTCCTGTCTTTCTCGTCTTTTTCAGCTTGTATCCGCGAGCGGTCGGGAATCAGGGCCTGAACGTCGCGAGGAAGCTGTTGCAATCTCCTGTCTCTTTCAGCTTTCAGCTGCGCGGGGTCGCGAACCTGGCCCCGCGACTGAAGGTCGGGGGGAATCCTGCGGGGGCCCGCTATGGCTTTTTCCCTTTCGGCCAATGCTTTCTCGCGTGCGTCCAGCTCGGCTTTGCGTTGAGCAAGTTGTTGTTCAGCGGCCGAATCTTGCTTTTGGCAGGAGCAAATCATCCCAACAGAGATGAGCATCGAAAGGACAAAAATCTTTTTCATATCAGGAGTAAACTGTAACTAGTCTTCCGTAATTCGGAGAAAGAAAACGGAAGCCCAATGGCTAGTCAAACGAAACTTAACGTGCCTGCGGCACTGGTGGAGTTGTTTCCGACCGTTCGAAAGACCTGCTTCAACGCGAAGGTGTAGCCGCCTCGCTGTGTCGAGGCGCTCAGTTGGCGTTGCTTTCCCTAGCCGCACGGCGACACAGCGCCGTGGCTACAACAGGGAACCAAAACGGTAAAGGCGTTCGCCGCAGGGACGAACGCCTCTACAAATTCGCCTCGGTGCTTAACACACCAGGCCGCTTTACGTCGCAGCTTTACGGTTTGTTCACGACCACTTGCGGCGCCGGCTTGCTCACTTCAATCTGGGCGCTCACTTTCTGTAGGCCCGTAGTAAGTGCCTCAATTTGCTTCTGTTGCTGCGCGACAGTTGCTTGCAACTCCTTAACTTTGAGATCGAGCAAGGCGTGCTTGGCGGCTTCGGGGGCTCGGGCTGGGGCCGGGGCGGTTTGGGGCATAGGTATAGTAAACCTGTTTCCCTGGGCATCGACGAGCTCCGTGCCTACCTTCTGATTGGCATCGACGAACACGAAGCGGGCGGTGCCCAAATCAACGGCTCGATCGAAGATGCCGGCGATAAAGGTGTCATATGGAACAGTACCGACAACGGGGTCGGTGAAGGTGGGGGTGCCGATGCGGATGAACGCGACTTCATCAGGAACGACGGTGGGATCTGGCACGCCTACGCCGATATAGATGTTACCGCCAAAGGCTACTATGTTATTACCGGCTAGGTCACCCACGACTGTGTTAAAAGCGGCGCTTACGTTGGCAGTCATTGAATCGTCACCGATGGCTATGTTTCCAAAGCCGGAATCGTTAGTAAACAGCGCATTAACACCCATGGCTTGGTTAAAACTACCAGTCGTGTTGAGGAAGAGGGCTTGACGGCCGACGGCGTTGTTTGAAACGCCGAAGGGGAAACCACCAACAGCGTTTTCGGTATTGAGTGCGAAAGCACCCACGGCGGTGTTGCTGTCGCCATCAATGTTCGCGTTGAGCGCGTTAAAGCCAACTGCCGTGTTGTTGCTGGCACCGCCACCTCCGAAGAAGTCATTATTCTGGAGCGCGCCGGAACCCACGGCGGTGTTTTGAAAGGCATCAATGCCCTCACGGAGCGCCCTAAAGCCAACTGCCGTGTTGTCGTTCGCAGCGCCGGCTCCGTCGGCGTCATTAAACAGGAGCGTGCCGTCACCCACGGCGGTGTTTTGATTGGAAAAAAGGTTCAGGGTGAGCGAATCAGAACCAACGGCGATGTTTGAAGCGCCATCAACGTTAGCCTGCATCGCCCGAGCGCCAACTGCCGTGTTGCGGTTGGCAAGGCCAAATGCGTCGATGTCATTATTGAAGAGCGCGCGTTGACCAACGGCAGTGTTATCAATGCCGGTGAGATTCTGGAAAAGCGCGAACGCTCCATCGGCCGTATTGTTATTGGCAAAGAGGTTGATCAAGAGCGCTCCCGCGCCAGTGGCGGTATTTTCATTCCCGGTGTTGATGGCCAGCGTTCCAGCGCCAGTACCGGTGTTCCAGAAGGCGGGACCGCTAAAAAAGAGCGATCTCCAACCAAGTGCTGTGTTTCCAAGACCGGTAAACGGACCGGGACCATTAAGAGCATCGCAGCCTTCCGCTGTCCCAAAATTGGGATAGCACCCGTCCACGGCGTTCGGTATCTCCGGAGGTAAACTCTGTGCTTGCATTTGTGGTAAAAACGCAACGCCGGCAAGCACCGACAGGACCGTTGTGAATATTGTGAGGCGATTTTTCATAAGCTTAATTTTCTTTTTTTTTCATTGTTTTGGCCTTCCTGATTTCTCCCTGGAGAACTCATTTTCCGGCCGTGTTGGTTTTGCCCAGCCCTAGGCAGAAACTTGCCCAAGAACCGTTTTGCCAAAAATCCAGACCTTATGTCAATATAAAAATAATTTTTTTTGAGGGGGGGCGGAAACGAGCCAGAAGCACCCGCCTCCGTCCCGCAGTCGCGGGACTACGGCGGCCAGGCGATTTTCTTGTGACTATGGATTCCCTGCGGCTTGCAAAACTCTTTTCCTGTTTTCCTGATTGGCCTAGTTTCCCGTTGTGCAAAAAATGATGAAGGCCGTTGTGAAGGCCAAAGCCGAGCCGGGGTTATGGCTCGAGGAAGTTCGGGTTCCAAAAGTTGGTGGCGATGACGTGCTCATCCGGGTCTTGAAAACCTCCATCTGCGGAACCGACGTGCACATCTACAATTGGGACGCCTGGGCGCAGAAGACGATCCCTGTGCCAATGACGATCGGTCACGAGTTCGTCGGCGTTGTCGATGCTGTTGGCGATCACGTGAAAGGCTTTACGCGCGGCGATCTCGTAGTGGGCGAGGGACACATCACCTGTGGGCACTGTCGCAATTGTCTTGCCGGGCGGCGTCATCTTTGCCCGAATACGCAGGGCGTGGGCGTGAATCGTCCCGGCGCTTGGGCGGAATTCGTGGCGATTCCTCAGGACAACTGCTGGCATGCCGATCCGTCGATCCCACTCGATGTGCTTTCGTGTTTCGATCCGTTAGGCAACGCCGTCCATACTGCGCTCTCGTTTGATCTCGTCGGCGAAGACGTGCTCATCACCGGCGCCGGGCCGATCGGTTGCATGGCCATTCCGATTTGCAAACGCGCCGGCGCGCGCCACGTCGTGATCAATGTGCGGATTGAGAAGGTGACCGATGCGATGGACAAGCTCGGAATGAAGGAAGGTTTTGACGTCGCGCTGGAAATGTCCGGCAACCCGAAAGCGTTTGCGGACATTTTGCCGAACATGTTTCACGGTGGGAACATCGCGTTACTCGGCATTATGCCTGGCAGCGCCGCGATCGATTGGAACACCGTGGTGTTCAGCGCGCTTACCATCAAAGGAATTTACGGGCGGGAGATGTACGAAACCTGGTACAAAATGACCGCCATGATCCAGAGCGGACTCGACATCTCACCGGTCATCACACACCGCTTCCCCTACACGCAATTCAAGGAAGCGATCGAGCTGATGAAATCCGGCAACTCCGGGAAAATCGTGCTCGACTGGGGCAATTTGTCATCCTGAGCGAAGGCGAAGGATATCTCAAGCCAACCGCGGATTACCCGCCTTCGCACGAGGCTACGGCGGGCAGGCAGCGGATATCACGGATTCCTCTGGTGTCATTCCGAGCGGAGTCGAGGAATCTCTCGATGTCTCTCGAATCCGCTACTCGGCCGCGTGCGTGATTACCGTAGCGCGGCGGCTTCTTTGTGGCGGCCTTCGAGCTCAAGCACCATTCGCTTGATGTGCCTATAATTCTGGTGCGACCGGAGGAACTGCAAGCTTTCCTGCGGATCGCCCCATTTCACGACTTGAATGGTCTCCTCACGGGCGCCCCAGGAATTCATCTCGCGCTGGTTCGCCATGTAAAGGTCAATCGTGTTGCGTCCGGAAAGCGCCCAGCCGTAATCTTCCACGCGATAGTTTTGGCCGGTGGAAAGCAAGCGAAACACGGTGCCCGCCGGCCAGCGGGACCAATCAGCCGCGGCGCTGCCGATTTGAGGCGGTCTGGACACCGCTACGGCGCGCTTTACGCTGCGGTTTGTTTTTGGCGTCCGTTTCGTCGTGCGCGTGACCTTTCGCGTTTCTTCCATTGAGAAGGGTTGGAGTGGTGGCGAGTTCGAAGCCGTCTCGTCTACGGGAATAGCTCGCGGAACTTCATATGCCAAAGTCGCACGGGCCACTGCTTCGGCTCTGTGAATTGGCGGACCGGCCGCATGCAGTTCTCCGCCGAGCGCATTGTGATTACTGTATTCGAGGTGGTCGGACTCCGTGTGCGTGTACGCAGTCGTGCGAACATTTTGAAAGTCCGTTTTTGCAAGCGGACGCTCGTATGGCGGCAGAGCGTGCTTGCTCGTTCCACAGGCGCTGAGGAAAATAAGGGCGATGAACGCCGCGAGAACGGCTAAGGCGAGATTACGACGCTGGGCGTAGGTCAAGGTGATCGCCAGCAAAGTTATTAACAGCTATTCACAATTCTGGCAAGACCTTTTTTGGTAATAATATACTTGACGCACCCGATGGAAAAAGCTAAAGAGAAAGGCCGTGACAAGGCGGACGTGCCGGAGGGCTATGTTCTAGTGCCTATTAAGCCGACCAAAAAAATGCTCGACGCAGCTTGGGCGGCTGCACATGAAGAGGATGCAGCCGAAGTGTGGGTCGAAATGATAGCCGCTTCACAGTTACCCGAATAGAATGGGATACTCTGTAATTGGCAGCGGTCCGGTGTTTCTTTTCTTATATTCAAGAAACCTATCCATAATCTTCCAAGAACGCTTCGTGATTTCCGTCGTGATGTTGCCAGGAATACGGACTGCCTTGCCGTGCCTAGAATCTTTTGAGTAATCCGTTATGAGCCGGAGATAAGTCTCATCGACGCGCAAGCTTCCCGCATTTGTAGCCATTCTTGGGTTCTGGTGGTCGCCGCTGACGCGATAAGATGTTTTATTCCGTCAACCACTCTGGCGCAAGTTACTGTGGACGCATGGGGTACGGTAATCGCTCTAATCAAGTCGTGAAGAAGGGAAAAAATAGCTGGATCACCTAAGACTATTTTCAACATCTCGGGGAACCCGTTTGTGAGATCGTAGGACTTACAAATAGGTGCAAGGCGTTCATCACTAAAAACTAGGTCGTTTTCTATCCCATCGGGTCTAACGAATTTTGATAAAACAACGTCAACGCCCCAACCTAGACGAAAGGCGACCAATTCCACGGATGCCCGAGCAAGATCCCAAGCTCGCATGTAAAGGGAAACCATATCATCGTCTGAATACTTATTGGCGTGAACAGTGATGTGAACTTGTGAGTCTTTGATCTCTAGTAAAAAACGCAATGACAGACCGCTCTCTGGGACTTCCCAATTTACTTCGGGAAGATTAGATAGTGAGATACGGAAGGGTCGCGGCAGGACTTCGCCGTAAAAATGCACGGTTGGCATCTACGGATTTTTGGATTGCTCTAGCGATGCCGCTTATGGCTCTTCTGCTGCTTGCGCCCGTTCTTCCATTGCAATTCCCGCTTCTGAATCTCGGCACGCGGGACCGACACGACTTTCGTGGTCAGGCGTTTGAATCGCTCGAACGGCGTTTCCTCTTTAGCTGGCCTCGGATCTTCCAATTGGACACTATCGCATTGTTAGGACGCCCATTCAATTCCTTCCATCTAAAGGCGCACCAAGCGACTGCTACCCCCACGATAATTAACAGAATCCTATCCTCCGAACCCCACATCGAACGCAAATATTGAAACACGCCAGACACACCCCACGCAACCGAGGTAAAGATCAAAAAGGTGAATCCCAATAACGCTAAAACG
>WNFP01004842.1_pt1 | contig 10807 bp, 11 predicted proteins | sample 5400201 | NCBI WGS metagenome assembly WNFP01 (sample SAMN13153355, study PRJNA577476) | soil metagenome | isolation source: 115 cm saprolite under Madrone tree | place: USA:California | collected 2016-06-14
CCTTGCTTGACTCATTCCGATCACTTCCGGCACAATCATCTCGCCAGCGTCGCTGCGCTCCGATCCCTGATCGGATTCCCGCAGGAACCCTGATCGCTTTCGCTCAGGAACCCTGATCGCTTTCCCTGGAATCAGCAGATGACCACAGGGAACGGGAACGCTTCAGTTCCCAGGAGCGGGAAATCGCAGAACAATCGCGGGACACCAGGACCAACAGGGAGAATCCGCACGCCGTCGGCTGTCTGCTTCACCGGTATGGCGATCGTGGTCAGACCGTTGCTCAGCACGGCGATCGAGGAGCTCTCTGGATCAGCGAATCCTTCGGGATCGGCCGCGTTCACGGAAAGGATTTGCACCTCACCGTCCACCCGTTGGTCGTCGGGCTCCACTAGGCTCAGCCGACGGTTCGGGTACTCAACGCTTTCGATCTCCCGTACGAACGCGAGCGTGTAGGGCAGGCAGGTGTCAAGATCTGCCAGACCGGCGCGCGCGACGTTCTTGCCGGTCTGATCGGAGAGTTCATAGCGGAAGGCAGTATTGAACTTGCCGGGGACGTACCCTGTATGCTCTGGTTGGTCGTCAAGGGCCAGGATGGAGTCTTTCGTGGCTTGTACGGCATCGATGATGTCCTGCAACTCAGCGCCACTGCGATCGAGCGACAGCTTGAACTTTCTCGGCGCGAAGCCTTTCCCCGCCGCAACACCCCTGACAAGGACGCGGTCAGATAGCAGGTGGGTCGTGAGAAATCCCGTGCCGAACCGCCCCGTGGTCGTTGGCCGTCCATCGCTGTCATTCGTCCTGTCCTTCGACGAGACCTGCTCGATAAGAAAACGAATATTCTCAGCGGAGAACGCGCCACCGTTGTGCTTAAAGGTAATGTGCGCATCTGAGCCGTCCAAGTCAGCTTCAACGCGAACCCGAACCTTTCCATCGATATTCACGTCCTTGGCGTTCTGGATCAACTCCCAGACCCATCGCCTCGGTGTCGTGGACGAAGCATCTACACCGGCACGGAGCTTCGTCATCTCCTCATGGATTTTCGTCGCGATGTTACGGTTGTGCGCCTTGTCTTGCGACGCCGAAAATTGCGATTTAAACGACACGAGGGACCGAATCCTTTCGCCCGAGTGTGACTGGAACACAATATCCGTTTCTTGCAGCATAAAACGGTCTCGCATTGTCCTGAAGATTAAACCCTGGGGATTCTTCAGCCTACTTTATTGGTGGAGGCGCCAGGGGTATCCACTGACCGTCAGGGCAAACACCCTGGTGAGCGGTGGGGCAAATTTCAATCGAGTACACGGGGTGAATCTCCCAAGTTGATAGTCGCTGTGGATTGGGCTTGGTGCCTTCGTCGCGCGGTCGATGGGAAGCATCGTACATTAGTTGGCCGCCAATACGGACCAGCACCTTTCCTTGAGCCAAAGGTTCCAGGTTTTCCACCTCCCATTTAGTGCACTCTATGCTGCACTGCTTTTGAGTCACGTTTTCCCCACAGGCAGAGTGGTTGCCGCTGGTAATGATTTCCCATGTCACTTGATCGTGGCAACGTCTATACCCACGACATGGGTCACGATATACAAGGTGACTGCAAAAGCCAAAAACATAATCACCCACACAGCAGCGTAGGCTTTGCGCACGTTCTCCCGAAGATAACGATCCTGTAAAAGTTGTTTAACCCTTTCGATGCTCAATTCAGGTTCCAACGACAAATAAGCAATCAGAGCGCGACATAGTGTTCCATTTGTCCACCAATATATGCCACTGACAAATAGAGGACAGAGACGACTGCGAGCCACCACATGACCGAGCGGTCGATATGTACGATGGCAGCGGTCTGTTGATGCCTGATCACCAGTGCGCCCAAAAGAATGTATGGACCAATCCAAATAGTAAAGGCGGCTTTGAGTCGGGTCGTGATCATGTTCGTCGAGAGAACCTCTATCTCTTTCGACAGATGATTGATTAGCTCGGTTTTGAATGCTGTCCGCACGCCACCACTTTGCCCGCCGCCTTCTTTGTCTTCGCTCATATCGAAATCTCTCGCTTTCCGCAATCTTCATTTTGGCATTCGATTTCAAGTCCAAAAGGTAGTGACTGAGAGCAGCCAATCGTTTCAGGCTACTCCAAACAACTCTTTGCGGGCAGGACTCTTCCCGCCTTGTCTTCCAAAGAAGAACTCAGCGAGTCCTTCCCTTACGATGAAGCATTTCTCGCCAAACTCATAGCCCGACTTTTACAGCGGCGCCTTCCTGGACAGGAGCCAATATAGCCGTATCTTCTACGTTGCGCCAAACGGGACCAGGCTTTTCATCTCTAGTGCTGATGCGCGCGCGCAACGGAATCCACACCTTTGCCGCTGAGCAACTTCATGCGTTTAAAATGTTTGCGCCTGTTGAGGTTCTTCCTCAGTTTTGGTGCAGGCACCGGCTGATCGTTCATTCTGAAGGCCTTGCGCAGTTAGGACTTGCAGATTTCCTGCGGGTGCCTTGGCAGTGGCCAGGGACTGTGGACGTCTGCAGCACACTAAACGACTTCCTTTCAATAATATGGCTCTGATATTTCGATTACCCTGCACCAACAGTGAGGAAGAACCTAATTAAGGAAAAACGACACCCCGATCTGCACCTTTTTGAAATCGAAGACGCCGGCGGCCACCCCGCCGGCATTCTCAGCGGCATGGTCACCGAGCACATGCACATCCTGCAACAATTCCTGGAAACCGTGCAGGAAAAAATTCACACGGGAGCTGATGTCTTTACCCTCTCCTGAAAGCACCGGGAATACATCAGCTTTTCCGGAGATAAAGGCGAGCTTATTTCCGGGCCTGCGGCTCCACCCTGGCCAAATCCAGCTCGTCGTTAGCTCTTTTGGAAAATCCGCTTCCTTCCAGCACAAGCCTGAATCAGCCCTGCGGGACCTGCTGGCTGGAGATACCATTCCTCTCCTGAATGGGTGGGCCCTGCGCCTGGGTAAGGGAGGCGACAAAAAGACCTCATCATCATCATCGATGGGGCCAAGCTTTCCAATACCAACCGCGAGAACTTGTTCTTCGACATGGCGGGAAATACAACCCCGTTTCTGGTGGGTTCTTCTTTCCGCCGCAGGATCAAAGTATTATTGCCAAATTCCTGGAACGCTTTCCCATCAAGACTCAACTCGCCCAGGACAAAGGTTCTCCTCAATCATCTCCTGCAACTTCAGCCCCCTCGGCACAGGAACCCAAAATGTCGTTTCCGGGCGGTACAGTCCGTGACAATCCAGAAGACAACTACATCCATTTTATTTTTGATGCCAAAATCACCATTCTTTCGCGCAACGGATTCACCTTTTCTTCCGCCGCGAATGCGTGGAGCCGAACCCGCCGCGCCTATGCCTATGATGCGGCACAGCGCGTTGTTTTGTTTATCAATAATGCCCGGTCTGCCGACCATTCCAGGGAACGCTGAATGCTGGATTCGTTTCACATTTCTTCCACAGAGAGTGGAGCGCGAGAGGGCGTTGAGAAAGAAAACTGAACCCCAAATTCATACCAAACTGGCACGAGCGTTGTATTATGGTCATAATGTACAGGGGAGTATGCTCCAAAAAGAAGCTTTAATAATTGCCTTTCCTGATGCAACTGCAGCCGAGGCCAACCGGCTGGCAGGTACTCTTGCGGATACACTTCGGGACACAGACCCAACCGTAGTGGTGCAACGTATCAGGAATCGGGCGGACACGCAGGATTTGGGAGCTAGCCTTGCTTTGGTGCTCGGTACCGCCGCAGTCACAGCGATCGCCAAGGGGATCGCTGCTTGGCTAGCACGAAATAGCGGTGCGAAGATGACCATTCGATGCCGGGGTAAGGTTGTCATCATCGAACATGCTGACAGCAAAGACCTGCCACGGATTGTGGCCGCCATATCAAGTCAGGAGTGATGGAAAGTGTACGGAAAGGAGCCAACCCCTAGGCAAACCCTGGCTTTGCTTCTCGGAGCGAGTGAATTCCCGAATGCTCCGACATTTGCCCATGGAGAAGCCTTCTACCATTCGGCTTACGATTTCCGACAATATTTACTTAATGATTTAGGTCTTCCTCGCGAGAACGTAGCGTGGTTCTTTGACGACAGCCGTTCTCCAAGTGACCAACTCCTCAAGATCGGGGACTTCCTTGAAACTAGCTCACGTGAGCTAGCAAGCCAGGGAATGTCGGCGCAAGATTTAATTATCCACTATGTTGGGCATGGATTGTTCACCGGAGGTGAACAGAGTTATTGCTTTGCTGTGCGCTAAACAGACGTGCGTCGGGAGGGCCTCACAAGCATCCGCGCCGCCGATCTAGCGTCAGTCATTAAGAGCCACGCCAGATTTTTACGAAAAATATTGATTCTGGATTGCTGTTTTGCGGCAACGGCTTTCAAAGAATTCCAATCTAGTGCATTGCAGGTCCAAAGACAACAAGTGTTGCATGAGTTTCCGCAACGCGGCACAACTCTGCTCTGCTCGTCAAGTCCCCAAGATCCATCTCGCGCACCGCAAGGGCTTCGGTACACAATGTTCTCTGATGCCCTCCTAAATGCCCTTCACCAGGGACATTACGCTCTCGGTTCAAAGATGTCGGTCAGTGAACTGGGTGATCTAGTGATAGAGAATCTTAAGAGAAATTACCCTGACAACTGGGTACGTCCGGAGGTACATTCTCCTGACATGAGAGAGGGGAATCTGGCAGTTATGCCATTCTTTCCTAACACAAAATTCAAATGCCGGGCTCCGGAAGCGGAAAAGATCCATTTGCAGGCCGAGGCTGAACGCAGCGCGCGCGAAGCAGCTACGAGGAACGAAGAAAGTGAGCGTACAAGAGATACTGAAGAGCTTCGCGTGCAGGACGAAACTGAAAGCGCAGAGAGTAAGTGGCCCAGGTCAGAGGAACATGCTCTAAACGCCATTTCAAGTGAAAGACATCAAGAGACGCAGTCCCACACAGAATCGTCAACGCGAGATATCTCGCCTCACCACAATTCTACACTTCTATCCACTCCGCCCGTGATTGTGATCCAGACTGCAGGCTCATCGGAGACTGCACGCTCATGGGATATTGATTGGCTGGGCTTTCTGGTTCACTCGGTTGTCACAAGCATACCGTGGTTTGTGGCATTCGTTATTAGCTATATGTTCGCCCCTTTAGTGACAACTTCAGTGTACACAGGAGCAAGGAGCACGATGGCGGCATTCTTTACAGATAAGCCGGGAATTACCTTCACGAGTGGCGTGATTGTCATTTTTGTAATTGCCATAGTTACCCGTATGATCGATGATAAAGTTTTGCGTGTTTCGTCAAGCGAGTATTTGTGGGCGTCAGTACTATCAATAAGTGCTGCACTTGTAATGGCCGGCACATGGGCATTTATGCTAAGCAAGGCGCCTCCGATATTCGGTTTTTGGGGAGGGATATTTTTTGTCAGAATTGGTTTTACATTACCAGCGCTCATGTTAATCTTGATGGACTTGGGTGATGAGATATCGTTCGCAGATAGGAATCAAAAACGTTTCGTCAAGTGATGTCGGTTTTTTGTTGTCTTGGGAATGTTACGACCTCTCCACCGGCTTAGCCGCAGATCCAGCGTCACCGGCATCCCCTGCATCGGCAGGTCTTTGAGTCGATGCCAATTAACGGCTATGCGGCGCTCTTGAAAAGAAGCTAACAAAGAGTGGCATGACAACAATCACCAACTGCCTCCGCACTACCAGTACTTTTACGCTTTGGTCTACTCAGTCGAAAACTCTTTCCAGGTGGTGAATCTCGGACGAAAGAATCCTGGACGCCTGATCCCAGCCAAGAAGGTCGCGCGACGTTTCTGCGAGTGTTCCTCTGGAGGCCAGATTCTGCTGGGCTGGGCGCTGGCCACATTCTTTGTAGCCGGCGTGACCGGTATTGCTCGCAAAGACTGAGCGAGCAACGTTCGGCAGCAGCCCAAGTCTGTTAACACAGTCATACGTCATACGCAGGTTTCGGTGTTCGCTTTTGAACCACGCGTTCTATTTCATTCCAAAGGCACCGTCGAGTTTTGCGGAATACACCCAATCCACAAACTCCCACAGATTGTCGTGAAATCCCTGTTTTGTTTGCTGTTCCAGCTCTTGGAGGGCCGCAGTTCTAAGAGGGCCAATGCACAGCGGAGATCTCAGTAACCGAACAAGCTGTCTTTTACTCATCCATTTTGACAGCGATCCTGCCGCGTCCACGAGATCCAGCTCATCGCCAGAAGATGCTTTCTCCATTTTGGTCAGGAGGACTTCGGCTGTCCGTTGGACATCGGCTGCATTCGAGTCATCGGTCGCTGCGTTCGGTGCTTTAGCTAGGTACGGCACGTCGAATGTGTTGGTGGTTTCCTCAGTAGCTTTGATTAACATCGGTACAGGGGATGCCGATGCTTTAATTTCCGCCTTGGCCTCAAGCGAGCGAATCTGGTCGAGTAAGGATGCCAGATCCGGCCTGCCAGCGGCGAACATAAGAAAGGACACTTCTTTGTTCAGGTTCTCGTCGCGTCGCACCAGGACGTCGCCATGTGAGGTCGGTTTGGCCGAAGTCTTCCTTTCATTGTCGATACTGTTCAAATAACCCTTCAATACGTGCTGGACATCAGCGCGAAGGACTTCAACCGCTTGGCCTACGCTGCCGTCGTCAAATTTCGTTTGGTCGGAGATTGTACTCAACGCTTGCGTCATTGACTGGTGCACGTCGCTGCTTGAAGTATTCCTTATGGCAGCCAACATTAGATCAATTGCATTTCGTTGCAACTTGGAATCGAGACTGGCCACTAACTCGCCAACGTGCTTGGGAGCAAAACGCTGATTCTGGCGCGACAGCTTGCGCAGGTGGGCTAGCAATATATCTGCAGATTCTCTCTGATAAGCTGGTCCGGCTCTCTTTAACACTGTACTCAAAGAATCCAGTATCAGGGAAGCATCAGACTCCTCCTGCGGTCCCCTCTCCATGATTCTGACGATTATTGCAGCTGCTTTTTGCGAATGCACATCATCCAGCTTCTTACCAACATGGCCGAGCAGCTCCACCAAATCCTTCATCATAGAGTCTGCAATAGAATTTGAGTCTGCTTGGATGAGCATCGCGCGAATCCATTCGATCAATTTGTCCGACACTTCGTCCGAGCAACGCGGATCTACCTTGTCGGCAACAGTGACAAAGCCGTCAACGAAGTCTTTAAGGTCTCCATAAGCTTTGGCTTTATTCGCGCCGGCGACAAATATTTCAGCCGCCTTCTGGAACTCGGAGGAATCAAGCTTGTCCCCGAGCGCAGTCAATCCTGCGGCCAAATCACGGAGGTCGGACGTCCTAACGGGTTCTTGCATAGCTGCAATGAGTATTTCGGCCACTGCGCGCGCACCCTCCGGGTCCAGCCTCCCAGCAGTTAAGCGCAGCAGTTCAGGCAATCCTCTAAAACCATTATTCATGTCGTAATCCGCGACCATGTATTCAGCAGCTGAGCGGATGGCTTCATTGACGTCATTAACGTCCAGTTTTGATGCGAGCTGTGGGGCACTCTCCCATACCTTTACGCCATAACCCATCACGTTGACGTGGTCTCCGAGGTCCTGCATGACAACCTGAGGAAAGCGCTTCGCTGCTAGCTGGCGAAATTCCGGATCCGCGTCAGGAAGTCGCGACCAGAAGGCAACGCAGAGATTGACAATCTCTCTAGAATTGGACGTTTTCACGGCAGGTCTAAGGATCTGTCGCACTAAGTATTGTCTTTCTATTCCTTCGCGATCTAGCCCGATTGCAGCCGCGAGAACCATATCCAGTTTTCGATACACACGACGCGCCGCATCCACGTCTGTAACTGTTTGGGCTAAGAAGCTACGCCGAACCCTTACGCTGCTCGCTGCGAGCCTGCGTAGTGCCGCTACTTCGTTGGCGGAGGGGTATTCGCTGCCAGAGCTTTCGCTTTGCCCTATGACGGCAAGGATCGCCCGTGCATCAGCTTGAGCTCTCAACCCCATTTCAGAGTACAGACCGAAAGCCACAAGGACCAGCAGTATCATATAAGGCAGAAAAGAAAACGCGCTTAGCGCCGCGAATGCGCGGTATTTACCATATCGAAATCCCCTGAACCATCTCTGATATAAGAGAGCAATTTGCTGATCTGGGCGGAGCAAAGCCTTCGACCTCTGCCAGATATTGGAGCCGGCATCGGCGTACTGACGCGCGCGTTCCTCAACAAGTGATCTCCACCGATTGGCCCTGCGGTCAGCAGCAATCACGCCCCGGCAGAGATAGTCATGGTCCAGCAGCCACACGTCCTCGGAGGAGATCGGATCAACACGCTTCCGTACAATCTGTCGCTGTTCGAGAATATCCAACGCAATCTCAAGGGATTTGTCTGGATCAGCCAGTCCGGATGTACCATTTTGAATTTGTTCGCGAAGGGAGCTGGCCGATAGAGGGAGCGCCTTTAGCGGTCTGGAGCGAGTGTCGATCAGACTAGCAAGTAACGAGCGAACTTGCGCGGTCGTAAGCACCGACAGCCTGGCGACCGCCAAAACATTCCGTTCGACATACGCGCCCTCTATTCCCGGCAAGCCACCCCATCTTTCATACTCGCCGACTGTCAAAGCTCCCAAAGACTCAACGGCTTTAAAGGCTACTGTCATTTGCATGGGCAAGACTACCCCATCAATAAAAAGATCTCGTGCAAGTCTTTCCTTGAGACGAGTCCAGCCATGAAGGGGACTTGAGACCACCTGTTTTCCAGAAGCATCGGGTTGCGTGAGCGCGTCGAGGAGGGACAGGACCGGATTTGAAACCAAACGGTCCAAGCGATATGTCTTTGGTTCGATGAAACGAACTGACTCCAATCCACCCGCGGTGTCGGATCTGGTAACAAAAAGGCAATGAATAAATGAACCGCTCACCAGATCGTGGATATCTTTCCAGAAGTTATTCGCACTGCACAGCTCTCGAGCAAGCAGCCAAGTGGAACGCCCCTGCAAGAAACCTTGAACGATTCAGTGTTTGATAGTCATCGAACTGATCGAAGATAACAAGAGCTGTCTTTCCAACTTTCTGCTTCAATTCGCGCAGAAGGTCCTTTACTTGTGTAAGGTTGGGAGGTCCAAGCAAATCCAATGCTTTGCAGTCTGCATCCGAAAAAGAGCGCCACAGGGAATCGCTTACGCTGCTCGCTGGCCCTTTCTCCCAATCCCCGCTCCAGCCACTGAGGTATATCGGCAAGAAGCTCCCCCGCTCAATCACCCGCGGAATCAATCCGGCCTGGACAAGCGCACTCTTTCCAACTCCTGATTCACCCTCAAGAAATACAAGCTTGTGCTGCTCACAAAGTGCACAAAGCAAATCGATATCGTCGACGCGCCCCTTGAGATGTTGGCGATTTTCAGCCCTCAGCGAAAGTGCTTCAGGCTGCAACAAACGCGACCGCTTCGATAGACCATCACGCAACAGCCATAGCCCAACTCCTAAGAGAAAGGCCAACAATCCCCACCAGCTCTCGGGAGACGCTCTTTGAAATCTCGTTATCGTCTCAGGCAGCTTATCCGCCAGTTGCCCTGAGGCCGCCAAGAGTGCCACTATCGCGGCAATAATGCCGCTTGCAGCCTTGACACGGTCAGCTAGTGTAGTGCGTCATAATTAACATCGATTATTAACGAGCGTGCATCCATATACCATGGAGGGCGAGGTATGCGGATAGCGCCACCGGTAGACCTGAGTCCGGAACAGAGAAATGAACTGGAGCGATGGGCGAGGCAGCGCTCGCTGCCAGCGCGGGTGGTGGAGCGTGCGCGGATCGTATTGCAGGCCGCTGAAGGTCTGGAGAACCAGCAGATCGCGCAGCGGATGGGCATCACTCCGGAAAAGGTGGCGCGCTGGCGGAAGCGTTTTCTCAAGGGCGGGACGGCAGCTCTGAAGAAGGACGCGCCACGACCGGGGCGAGCACGTATCATCACGGATCGTCGGGTGAAGAAAGTGGTGGAGATGACGCTGCGGGAAAAGCCGGCCCATGCGACGCACTGGAGCACGCGAACCATGGCAGCGGCAGCGGGCATCAGTGAAGCCAGCGTTCGCCGCATCTGGCGGGCGCAGGGGCTGAAACCGCACCGGGTGCGGACCTTCAAGCTTAGCCGCGATCCGGAGTTCTGCGAGAAACTGGAAGACATCGTCGGCCTGTACCTGAATACCTGAATCCCCCCGAGCACGCCATCGTTTTGTGCGCCGATGAGAAGAGTCAGATTCAGGCTCTGGATCGGACGCAGCCGGGCCTGCCGATGAAAAAAGGCCGCTGTCGAACGATGACCCACGACTATAAGCGCAACGGCACGGCCACGCTGTTTGCCGCTATTGACGCACTTCAGGGCCAGGTGATTTCCATGTACGACGAGCAGCATCGCCATCAGGAGTGGCTGAAGTTCCTGCGGGCCATCGAGGACATGATTCCGGCCGGCAAGCAGATCCACATGATCGTGGACAATTATTCCACGCACAAACATGAGAAGGTGAAGCGCCGGCTCAGACGCCATCCACGATTCCATATGCACTTTACCCCTACCAGTTGCTCGTGGTTAAACATGGTAGAGCGATTTTTTCGTGACCTGACGGAAAAGCGGCTGCGCCGCGGCGTTTTCCGCAGCATCGAGGAGTTGATTTTCGCTATCGACGACTACATCGGACGCCATAACGAAAACCCGAAGCCCTTTATCTGGACGGCCAAGGCCAGTGACATCCTGGAAAAGGTCAAACGCGCCCGCAGTGCCTCTCATAATCGGCATTCTGCATGACGCACTACACTAG
>WNFP01005910.1_pt1 | contig 10807 bp, 11 predicted proteins | sample 5400201 | NCBI WGS metagenome assembly WNFP01 (sample SAMN13153355, study PRJNA577476) | soil metagenome | isolation source: 115 cm saprolite under Madrone tree | place: USA:California | collected 2016-06-14
TTGATACAAAATCGCTGAGAAAAGTTCAGATCAGCACGCAAGCCGGTGCGCCGAATTCCACGTCGTGGTAGTCTGCCCCTATGCTGCCTTATCTAGCACGAGTTTTGGGCCTCGCATTGCTGCTTTTCTTGGCTTCGATCTCAGCCCGCGGGCAGTATGCCGAACTTGACGGCGCTGCCGAGCAGGTCGCCAAGAAACTCCAATCGCCCGTCCCACACCTTCTTGCCGTTACGGCCTTCGCTACGAGGGATGGCATGCCCTCGGTCCAAGGCATTTATCTCGCGTCATTTCTCTCCGCTGCGATTCAGTTCCACGGCAAAAAGAACATCTTGGTTAGAGATCCGGCCGCATTTATGGAAACTCTGGACAAAAACAAGCTTACTCCCGCAGATCTCTGCTCGTCAGAGGCCCTGAAAAAACTCCCTCTGGATTTGAGCATCGATATTCTTGTGCTCGGATCTATCGAAGAGAGCGCGGATGCCTACACAATGCAAATGAAAGCGTTGCATGTTCCGTGTGGCGCGACCCTTGATACTCACAGCATTTCCTTCCAGAAAACAAAGTTTCTTGTCAGTCTAACCGCCCCATTCCCCCCGAAGACCCAGTTTCCTGTCTATAGGGCTGGTGTAAATGGCGTTTCGTCGCCTGTTTGCAGGTATTGCCCCAATCCGTCCTTCACCGACTATGCCATCCGGGAGAAAGTACGGGGTAAGTCAGTCATCGACGTCCTAATTTCGCCTAAAGGACGCATAGTAGATTCTCATCTGCTTACTCAGCTTGGTTTTGGGCTTGACGAACAATGCATAAGAAACCTACAGGAATGGCAATTCAAACCAGCCGCCAAGCCTGATGGAACACCGGTGTACGCGATAACCCAGGTGGAAATCACATTCTTCTCAAATTCTCCCAATGACTGAATCAACTAGCAGCTCGCAGTCGCTGTGAACTCGAGGTGTCAGGCTTGACACAAAATCGCAGAGAAAAGTTCTAAAATCGTCCCCTTGGGCGCGCCACTTCTTTCAGCCTTTGTGCTCAATGATTTAGAAGAGGAGCCTTTCGTGGGTTTCGAACTTTCGCTTGAGAACTCGATGCCCCGTGCTTCGCACACGTTCCAGGTCCTTGAATTGAGCGCACTCCCTGACCACGATCCAGTTACGTAGACCGCTGCGGAAGGCACGCAATCGACGAAGGCTTCACCAAAGGCATGCGGTCAAATGGATCCTTGTGAGGGCCAGGCAAAAGTCCGGCGCGAATACCATGTTCTGCAGAAATGGCCAAGAGTTGAAAACCTTCGCGTTCGAGTTGGCCAGAGAAATCCGCCACCAGGTCCGTGGCCGTCGGTAGTTTTCCTAGCCTAACCTTGATAGCGATTTCCCAAGCCGAAGCAGCGCTTACTATCAGCGTGTTTTTGGTTTCCGCAATAATTTTCCTAGCGGCCCGCGTTAGTCCAGGGTCATCCGAGAGCCACCAGAGCAAAGCGTGCGTATCGAGGAGAGCGCGCAAATTAGACTACTCCCAACCCGACAGTTCGCTCGCCGGCAGGGGCTCAAAAAACTCTGGTCCAACGTGCAATTTGCCTTTCAACGACCCTGCCTGGCGTTTACCCCTTACTTCTCCGATCGGGACGAGCCGGGCTACGGGTTTTGATCCACGCGCAATGATCACTTCCTCGCCCTCGGAAACCTTCTCAATTAGTCGAGAAAGGTTTGTTTTGGCTTGGTGAATGGTGACAACGCTCATGGCAGCTCCTTAGCTAACCTATGTTAGCTCACCAATCAGGGCGGGGCAACTCTCTCATGCTATTCAAATCGGATGAATCGCTAAACCTGGCGTTGGTACAAGCTGACCGGAAAGAGTTCTGAAATCGTCCCCTAAGGCGCGCCACTTACTGTCATGAAAATAGAATTCAGCGGGCGGACCTATGTACAGATTGCGCCGCTCACGCCGCTTTTTGCTCCAGTGTCACGGCATATCCCAAACGCTCGAGGCGATGAACCAGGTTTCGCGTGAGGTGGTGCTTGTTGAGCTTATCCAGATAAACATCTCCGAGTTCGTTGTAGCAGACTCGGTCGGAAAACATGTGATAGATGGCCACCAAGATCTTATGGGCCACTGCTACCGCCGCCCGCTTGTACCCGCGCCGCGCTTTGAGACGATAAAACTTATCCCGCAAGTAAGTGCCCTTGGCTTTCGCTGCCGAGTTGGCCGCCTCCACCAGCGCGGTCTTCAAATACACATTGCCCTTGGGAATGCGGCTACTCTTGCGCTTACCGGCGGACTCGTTGTTGCCCGGACAAACGCCCGCCCAAGAAGCCAACTGCGAAACACTCCCGAACACGCTCATGTCCACACCCAGTTCAGCAATGATCACGGCGGCCAGCGTCCAGTCCACGCCCGGGATTTCATCCAACAACGTGAGTTGCTCCGCGTAGGGCTTCAGCTTCTCCTGGAGGCGTTGCTCCAGAACGGCCAAGTCCTTTTCGGCCGCCTCGAGTCGATCGAGTTGCAACCGCAGCAGGAATCGATGGTGTTCTTCAAGCTTTCCTTCCAGGGCTGGCCCCAGTTCGTCAATCTTCTGGCGCAGACGTCCTTTGGCCAGCTCGGCCATTTCCTGCGGGGTCGCTTTGCCTTCCACCAGAGCTTCGAGCATCAGCCGGCCGGAGACTCCGAAAACGTCCGTGGTCACGCTGGACAGCTTGATGTTGGCGGTCTCCAGCAGCTTCAGCAAACGATTGCGCTCCGCTGCCTGGCTTTCCACCAGCTTGCGACGGTAGCGCGTTAGGTCGCGCAGTTCCCGGATGGGCTTGGGAGGAACGAAACTGGAGCGCAGCAATCCGTGACAGAGCAAGTCCGCGATCCATTCCGCATCCTTCACGTCCGTCTTGCGCCCCGGAACCTTCTTGACGTGTTGGGCGTTGGCCACCACGATCTCCAAAGCTCCTCCTTCCAGTACCGCGTAAACCGGCTTCCAATACACTCCGGTGCTTTCCATGGCTACATGGGTACAACCCTGCGAGAGCAGCCATTCGCGCAAGGCCAGCAGCTCTCGGGTGGTGGTGCCAAAGGTCCGGATCTGCTTCTGGACTTGCCCGTTCTTCAAAACAATCAACAAGCAAGCCACCACAGTGGCCTGATGTACGTCCAATCCACAACCACGTTCCACTAGAGTTTGCATAACACCTCCTTAACGGAGGCGATTGCTGCGCCGCAGGTTTGTTGCAGACACTGTCATACGTCCTTCCCGATTCTCGGGCGTGAACCCGATTCCCGGGTGCGACAAAAGGTGATACCTTTACCGGCGCGGGTCAGTCTCCTACGCGGGATCTGTGTCGTCACAGAGTAAGTGCCGACCTCCAAGCAATCGCGTCCAACGATGCTTGTATCACAGACTGACCCGTCTCCTCGACGCTGCTGGGCCCCATTTTCATCCCAGGTGGTGCGCCGAAGGCGCATGAAGTCTCCTACGTTATTTGCTCACGGAATAGGCGCCGTCCGCGGCCGGGCGATAGTCGGTGTAGGTGAGAATTCTGTCCATGTCGAGATTCTTCAAGAAGAGGATTCTGGCGCTTGCCCGTACTTCGAGGCGCTTCGGCACCCAGACCGCGTCTCCTACACAAGTCTGCTCCAGAATGATGTGCGAGCCACGCTGCACGCGGGCCACGAATAAACCCATCGAGAAGGACTGCGTTACCTGGCCGTCGACCTTGATCCAGCCGAAGTCCTGCTTGTCGACCCAAAGCTTGCCTTCCACCTTGGAGAACATCTTGGCGAACTTGCCGTGAGCGTGATAGCCCGGATGCGGCGTGGCCTGAAGCACGTAGGCCGGCCTGCCATCGACTATCTCTTCGCCCATGAGATGGAAGTCGAAGGCCTCGAGCAGGTCGCGGAGAAAAGACTTGTTTTCCTGATCCTTCTCGATCCGCACAATCTGCTCGGCAAGCGTTTCGTGCTTCAGCTTCTCGAGATCCTCGTTGCTTTTCTTCTGTTCAACGGCCGATGGAAGCTGTCCGTTGTGTTCCATGAGCTGCTCGAAGCGAGCGCCGTTGACGAGAATCATTCTGGTGACGTCGACATTTTCCGATTTCACCTGCCCCAGTGAGTCCAGACGCCGATCGTCATCACGCTCCATGTAGACGTAATGGTTGCGCGCCTGCCAACTCCGCTCGGTGGCTGCGACCGATTGGCCCACGATCTGACGAGCGTCCAGGACGCTTGCATGACTTTGATGTTCATCCGGTCCACTATCTTGAGCGAAGAGTGCGGATGAAGCCGCGATCACGACCAAAAATGTTCCGATTCGGGATTTAGCCAGGAATTCCATTTTGATTTCGAGGAAAGCCGTAGATCCCGCTGAATCAGGATCCACAAATAGACTAACGCATCGAGAGGTGCGCGTCTGTGCGAAAGGGAACAGGTCAACATGTGCGTATTAAGACAGACCGCAGATTCGGCCGACGAATCGCGGACCGCGAACTTTCGGCGCTGGCGACACATCAAAAACATAGCACCGCACCTCGCCAAGAAATTCCCGTCCGGAATAGCTGAACTTGTAGTGGGCCCTGTCGAACTCCCCTCGATCGACAAAGATCATCTGCAAGAACTCGGCTGGTTCAAAGGACCACAGCAGCGAGATCTTTCTCCTCCTTTCAATCCACGGCCGAACTTTGAGCCGACTTCGAAAATCTGCTTGCCCTAGAAAATAGAAATCGGACTTCGGAACCGAACCCATCAGTTTGTCGGGCTTCACTACCTGTATGTAGGTTTCAACAATCGGGCTATAGAGATCAAAAGCCGCCATCTCCTCATGCTCCCGCTTGATCATCCGCTCGACGATCTCCTCCAGCTTGGACGCCGCTTGCGGGAACTGCGCAGCCGCGCCAGTCTTTTTTTCATCCGCTGGGCCAGAGGGATTAGGTGCGGTGCTCTCTTGCCCTTGACCAGCCCGCAAACTCCGCACCGGCAAAAGCAGACACGCAGTTATTTCCCCGAACACCATCATTCGAACCAAGAGCCTCGTGCGCATGCCTGCCTCCCTCGGATGGGTAGCACTAGCAAAGCCCGATGCGCGCCATCATTCCGCTTGAAAGCACGCGCTGTGCCACGACCTGAGGGCGGAGTTCCCTCGTCTATCGTTTCGGGCGCAATCTTTGAAGAATCTAATGGCTACGTGAGGATTGCTTGCCCATCGTGCAAATCCAGTTCGCTATTTCTGACGATCTCGCGCTTCCGTTGTTGCAATTTGGAACGAAGAAATACCAAAGTGGAATGCGTGTCAACCGGGGCGAATAGCCAGAAAGATTCAAGGAACGTCGGGCGGACTAGCCGTATCTTAAGTTTTTTTGTGTCAATTTGGGTTTTAGAAAGAAAAAAGGGCGTACTTTCCTTTGGAGTGCCAACTCAGTGGAGGTATACCCTGATGCGAGAGATGGAAGTCCTCAGCAACGGCCATCTTAACCTGGACTTTGCCGATTGGAGAGAGGTCTTTGAGACCGCAATGGCCGAGCAAGTGCGCCGGCCTCTTAGGCGCGCCGCTCCTACTATCTGCTTCAAGCAACATACCGCCGAGCACAGGAGAATAATTCGCTAGCTTCTCCCTCTTCTTCTCATGTTCCTAATAGGTTCGGTTGCAGCCTCGAATACCCTTTTTCATGCGCCCATAAACTGAGCGGAATCGCGGCTAAATCATCGACCAGCGGGATGGCGTGGCCATCTTTCGTCAAATCGACCGTCCGGATATAAAACTGGCAGGTGTCGCAGGCTTCCACGCGAATGTGCGGAAGTTGCTCCGCAACGTACACCGGCAGCTTGCCTTCTGCTTCTTCGTCGCATGTCGGGCAATGAATCCGCCGAAATTCCCACTCTTGCGAGCAAAACGAACAGAGCAGAAACCGTTTCCCGCTGTCGCCTTCCACGCGCAGCACACCCATGAGCGGCCGCGCGCCGCACAACGGGCAAACTCGCACGGTCACAACCATGGGAGCCCTCGGCGCCTGCGCTGCAAGAAACTCGGCATACGGTTGCAGGAACGCCCGGGCAAGGAACTGTGCCAACGCTCCGACTTGCTGGTCGTACTTGCCAGCATGTTCCCAGTACGCTTCCAGGCTTGCAACCCAGGAATCCGATGGCAGCAAGGACATCTGATGCGCGGATTTCGCCAATGCCGTCGGAGCGTGCTGTTCGATCAAGGTGAGAAAGCCCCGGAAGTGCGGAAGGAGCGCAGTGAGGTCGAGTGGATCTCGCAGCCCGGCCGCGGGCGCGCCGCGCGATTTCACTCCACTCGAAGATGCAATATTTGCGCGAAGCGTTTTTTGAAACGCAGCAACGTGCTTGTAAAAATCGAGAAACTCGGTTGCGAACGAATGTTCCGAGGATAACCGTTCGGCGCGCCGCATTCGCGCGTCGTACTCGTTTGCCCCGGTTTGTGCGGACGTCATTTACGCGGCGTGGACGATCCGCCGACGATTTCTTTGTACCAGCCGGGGTGGTAGCGTTTGGCAAAAGCGATCGAAACATCGCCGCGAATGACCGAGCCGAACGCTCCGCGCTCCGCAAACACGCCCATGTAGATGTGGATCAGAAACAGGCCAATCGTGAAGAGCGCCGCGGCGGGGTGAACGATAACGGAAACGTATCTCAAGAAGCGAAGATTCCAAGGAATGTGCTCCGGGAACCACAGAACGAGGCCGGTCGCAAGCAACGCCACTGCACCCCAGAAAAATCCCCAGAAGAGAAATTTCTGCCCCGCGTTGTAACGGCCTGCCGGCGGCATCTTATCGTCTTGATTCGTGCTGTAGTAGCGGACCGCTTTCCACCAGGCCCTGTCCACGTCGGTGTGGCGCATCTGCGGCGCCCACATCACGTACATATTCCAGACCGCGCAGAAAAAAATGAGCCCGGCCCAGGGATGCAGCATGCGCGAAACGGGCGCTCCGCCCAGAATCACGGCCACCCAGAACAACCACGGCGACCAGAAGGCCAGCCCGGTCAACAACAGGTAGATATACGCTCCCGCGGCCACCCAGTGCGTCAATCTCTCTTTCAGCGTGTAGCGGAGGACGTGCCCGTGAGGAATGATCTGTTCGGTTTGACTCACGTTCTTGTTCCTCCCGGATTGATGTCCTCATCCTCGCGTTCCTTCGGGCCGAATCGCAGATAGTGGACGAATAGGCCAATCAATCCGCCAACCATGGCGACGTTGCCAAGCCACTTCAGCGGCCCCTTCCAGAGCTTCACGGTCCACGGAATATGCGGGTCCTTCGGTAGCCCGCCGTAGAGTTCCGGCTGGGTAGCGTCGTGCAGCACGTAAATCACGCCGGTGCCCCCCACGCCTGGTGGGTCGTACACGCCAGCATGAGGGAAGTTGGAATGATCGCGAAGTTGCTTCGCGCGTCCTTCTGCAAGGAACTTCATATCGTCCTTGCTGCCGAAGTGCAGGCAGCCCGTCGGGCACGACTTGATGCACGCGGGTTCGAGCCCTTCGCTCACGCGGTCCGTGCAAAGCGTGCACTTGAATACGCGGTTGGTCTTCGGGTTCATTTTTGGAATGTCGAAAGGGCATCCCGTTATGCAATATCCGCAGCCGATGCAGTTGGCTTGCTGAAAATCGACGATGCCATTCGTGTACTGCACGATCGCGCCGTCCGCGGGACATGCCGCCAGGCATCCCGGCTCCGCGCAGTGCATGCACTGGTTCTTGCGCATCAGCCACATCAGCGTGCCGTCGTCACGCTCATGCTCGTTGAAGAGGATCAGGTTCCAGTAATTCCAGCGCGTCTCCGGCATGGTCTGATAGGTATTATCGAAGACGGTTTCCCCGAACGGCAGGTCGTTCCACTCCATGCAGGCCACTTCGCACGCTTTGCAGCCGATGCACGTCGTGGTGTCTATGAGTTTGCAGACTTTGTATTCGCGCTGCGTGTCCTCGCCGGGGACGGTCCCCGCGTGGCCTGAAATTTTCTGGATGCGCAATATTTCCTGGCTCATGGCATCCTCTACGCTTTCTCGAGCTTCACCAGGAAGCCCTTGAATTCCGGTGTGTACGCGTTGGGATCAAACACCGTCGGCGTGAGCAGATTCGCCAGTGTCCTGGCGTCCTTGCCTTCGTCTTCGGCGATTCCCCGATAGCCTTGATGAATGGGGAAGCCGATCTGGTAGACTTTTTTGCCATCGATCATCATCGGCTTGATGCGCTTCGTGACCATCGCTTTGGCAATGTAATCTCCACGGATGCTCGAGACTTTTATTTTTTCGCCGCCGTGGAGCCCCATGTCGTTCGCCAACTCGGCGGGGATTTCCACAAAGGGTTCCGGGACCAACTGCACGTTCATCGGATTGTTCTTGGTCCAATAGTGATAAAGTTCGGTCATCCGATAAGTGGTACAGACAATCGTGTAACCGTCCTTCGGCGTGGCGTATTTATCCTCCGGCGTCTTGAAGCGCTTCACCACGGGGTTGTGCGTCTGCTGCGGATGGAGTGGATTGTCAATCGGACTCTCAATCGGTTCGTAGAATTCGGGGAACGGTCCGTCGGCAAAGGCGCTGAGTGGCGCAAAGATCCGCCCTACGCCTTCCGGGTTCATGATGAACGGGCCCATGTGATCTTTGGGCTTAGAATCAACTTTGAAGTCTGGCACGTCGTTGCCCACCCATTTTTGCGTGCTCTCGTTCCACCAGACTTGCTTTCTCGTTGGATCCCAGGGTTTGCCGTCCACGTCGCACGACGCGCGGTTGTAAAGCACGCGGCGATTCGCCGGCCAGGACCAGCCCCATCCCGGATGCAAACCCAGATTCGAAGGATCCGAGGGATCGCGCCGCGCCGTCTGATTGCCCGCCTCTGTGAACGAGCCGGAGTAAATCCAGTTTCCGCACGAGGTCGTACCATCGTCTTTCAGCCACGCGAAGCCAGGAAGCTGCTGGCCGGCCTTGATCTGCTGCTTCGTCCCTGGATCCTCCAGATCCGCCAGCGCCTTCCCGTTGATTTCCTTCAACACCTCGGCGAGGGGCGGGCTCGATGGGACGCTGTAATTCCAAGTTACGTTCAGGATGGGATCCGGGAACTTCCCACCGTCCTTCTTGTACAGCTCGCGGATCTTCAAGAAAATCTGCGCCACGATGGCCTGGTCCAGCCGGCAGTCTCCAGGCGTCGGCAAGGCCGTATTCTTCCAGAGCACCCAGCGCGCGGAATTGGTGAACGAACCGTCTTTCTCGGCAAATCCCGCGCAAGGCAAGCGGTACACGGTCGTTTGAATCTGCTTCATCTCGTCCGTGGTGATCCCGGGCGACTTCCAAAACTCGCTGGTCTCATCCGGATAAATTTCCCCCACCACCAGGAAGTCCGCTTTTTTCAGCGCGTCGATATTTTTCTTGGAGTTGGGACCAATCGCTACGCCGTTCATTCCAAAGGCAAGCATGCCTTTCACAGTCCCGTTGTACATGTCGTCCCACATCTGCACCCACGAATAGTTGCGATCCACTTTCGGAAGATAATCGAAGGCCCAGCCGTTTTGTTTAGTGGCTGCGTCCCCATAGAGGGCTTTCAGATAGCTGACCGCGAATTTCGGCGTGTTGCTATAGTAGTTGAACGAATCCCACGGGGCGGGCTTCGAGGGTGTGGGCGTAACGCGTTTCATCCAGGAGTCGAAGGAAGTGTCCGCGGGCGTCGGAACTTTCAAATAGCCGGGCAAAGAGTCGAAAAGGCCGGCCATGTCTGTGGCACCCTGAATGTTGGAGTGCCCGCGCAACGCGTTGACGCCGCCGCCCGCGCGGCCCACGTTGCCGAGAAGCAGTTGCAGCATCGCCGCGGTTCGTATGATTTGCGTGCCGAAGCTGTGCTGTGTCCATCCGACGGCGTAGATGATCGTGCCCGCCTTCTTCATGTCGCCGTCTTTGCGAATCGAAGTATAGAGCTCAGCGGCTTTGAGGAATTGCTCTTTGGGAATCCCAGTGATGCGCTCGACCATTTCGGGCGTGTACCGCGAGTAATGTTTCTTCAGCAGTTGGAACACGCAATTGGGATTTTGCAGCGATAGATCGATTTCGACTTTTTCCGGCAGCCGTGGAGCGGGCGGAGCGCCTCCGGTTGTCGGCTGCGCCGAGCTATTTCCTTCACCCCCGCCTACGCCCGCATAATTCCACGTGGACTTGTCGTACGTCTGCGTCTGGGCGTCAAAGCCGGAGAAAACGCCGTCCGTATCGCCCGGCAACTGAAAGCCGGGTCTGACGATAAATGCAGCGTTCGTGAAGTTGGCCAGGTAATCTTTCGCGATGCGGTTGTTCTCGATGGCATAGTGAATGACGCCGCCGAGGAAGGCAATGTCCGTGCCGGCGCGAATCTGGCAAAAGAGATCGGCGACCGCGGAGGTGCGCGTGAAGCGCGGGTCCACAGAGATTATTTTTGCGTTCCGCGTGCGCTTCGCTTCGATGGGCCATTTGAATCCGCAGGGATGGTTCTCGGCTGGATTACCGCCCATGATGAGCATCATGTCGGTATTCTTCATGTCGACCCAGCCGTTGGTCATTGCCCCGCGTCCGAACGTTGGTCCCAAACTTGAGACCGTGGGGCCGTGTCAAACTCTGGCCTGGTTTTCCAGATGCACGACCCCCAGGGCATGCATCGCTTTCGCCACGAGATAGTTAAACTCATTAGTATCGGTACAGCCGCCGATCCACGCGACCGATTCCAGCCGGTTCACCGTGTGTCCCGCTGCATCCTTCTCGACGAAAGTCTCATCGCGCGTCTTTTTTACCCGCGCCGCGATTTCGCCGATCGCATCGTCCCACGAAATGTCCTGCCATTCGGTGCCACCCG
>WNFP01016617.1_pt1 | contig 10807 bp, 8 predicted proteins | sample 5400201 | NCBI WGS metagenome assembly WNFP01 (sample SAMN13153355, study PRJNA577476) | soil metagenome | isolation source: 115 cm saprolite under Madrone tree | place: USA:California | collected 2016-06-14
CCCGAAGCGTCGGGATCTCCGCGTCCAGCCGCCTCCGTCGCCAGCCGCAGCGCTTCCGTGTAAGCGGCGCGCGCCGGCCCGGCGCGCCCGTTCTTGCGCAGCGCCTCGCCGAGCGCGAGCTGATTGGGCGGGAATCCGGGATCGATCCGGACGGCGGCCTGCGCTTCGGGGATCGCCGCCTCGGGGTCGCCCGGACCCATCGGCCACGACGGCGCGCGAACCAGCACGATGGCCAGCAGCCGATGCGGCCCCGCATGGTCGATGGCCGGATCGGCGCGGGCCGCGCGGCGGAGCAGGTCGGTCATCCGCTTGAGGCCGTCCTGGGCGGTCGCGGTCCGCTCGCGCGCCTGCAGCCCCAGCGCCGCTGCCAGCCAGTAATCGCAGAGGGGCGAGTCGGGCACGTTCTGCTGGCAGAGCTGCCCCACGATCACGGCGCTCTGCGCCAGGCGCTCGCGTTCGCCGCCGTCCTTTTCCCGGCCCAACCGGAACGCTTTCGCGCGGACGGCTCCGGCGAAGGCGGCCGGGAGACGCGGGTCGGCCCGGGCGGCGCGCAAGTACAGGTCCTCCGCGGCGGCGGCTTGTCCGGCCTCCGCCCGGCGCGCCCAGGCCGCATCGGCGGCGGCGAGAAGCTGCGCGGCGGAGGCTTCGGACGGAGCGGCGATGGTCTCGATGGGCGGCGTCTTGTGCAGCGCCTTCGCGCACCCGGTGCAGAGCAGGAGCAGGGCGACCGTCCTCATCGCGCATGCCGATACGCCGAACGGGCCTGCTCCAGGGCCGGTTCATCGAGGGGCACGAATCCCGCCATGCGCACGCCGTCCAGCGCGTTGCGGGCGGACTTGTCCTCGGCCAGCCGCAGGAATCCGGCCTCGAGCTCCTTCCAGCGGCCCGGGTCGATCCGATTCGAGACCGTCGCGATCAGCGCCACCGGCATGGGCGGCGAGACCGAGACCACCTCCAGCGAGGAGGCGAACGGGAGCGTCGACAAGGACGCCGACTGCGAGCCGTCGAGCAGCACCGCGACCTTCTCGCCGCTCGCGGCGCGCCGCAGGGCCGAGAGGACCGCGCCGGCCTGTTCGATGTGGACCCGGGCCGGCAGCTTGGGCGCGGCCGCGCGCACGAATCGCTTCGAGTACCCGGCCGTGGAGAGAACGGTGTAGCCCTCCAGCGACGGAGGGTGGCCTTTTTCCGTCACCAGCGACCATCGCTCCAGCGGCTGCCCGGCCTGCGGCATCGCCGAGAGGCGCGGGACCAGCCGCAGCTCCTTCTCGTGCGCGAGGAAGAAGGGCAGCGTCGCCAGCAGGAGGCCGGCGTCCTTCTGCGCCAGCCTGCGCAGCCCTCCCTGTTCCGTCTCCTCGTACGCGGCGGCGATCGAGTCGGGCGGCGCATGGGCGGACCGCGCCAGCGCGGCGGCCAGCGCGTCCATGGACGGCTGGGCTTCCGCGGTGGTGCCAGGAGATCCGGGTGCGCAGACGACGAGGGTGACCGCCAGGTGCGCGAGCATTCCCGCTTCTCTACGCAAATCCGCGCTAGGGTGCCAGCGGTGATTGACCGGCCTTCCCGGATCCTCGCCCGCGTCGTTTCGCTGCGGACGCCGATCCTGATCGTCTACGCGCTGCTCGTCCCCCTCGCCGCCCTCCGCGCGGCGCGGATCCCCTCGGAGGGCGGGCTCGACCGCCTGATCGAGGCGAGCGATCCCGACCTGGCGGCGACCCGCGCCTTCCAGCGGATCTTTCCCGACTCGCCCTCGATCCTGTTGCTGTTCGAATCGGACGACCCCTGGGCGCCCGCAAGCCTGCAGCGCGTGGAAGCGGCCGAGCGCGAGCTGCGGAAGGTGCCCCGCGCGCGCGCGTACTCGGTGATCGACGCGGTCCGCCAGGCCCGGCCCGGCGCCACGCCGGAGGAGCTGCGCCGCCTCGCCACCGGCACCTCGTTCTTCCGCAAGCAGGGGCTTTTCGGCGACCGGTTCCTCTCCGTCGTGGTGGAGCTGGATGTCCACGATTCCGCCCAGCGCGCCGAGGCGCTGGCGGCGCTGGACGCCGCCCTGGAGCGCGCGGCCGCGGGGCCGGTGCGCCGGGTGGGGGCGCCGTACGTCGAATCGTGGATCGAGCAGCAAACCGGAGCGGCGTCCGCGAAGTACTTTCCCTTCTTCGCCGTCCTCATCGTGGTCACCGCGCTGTTCCTCTATCGCTCGGTGCGGACCCTGCTCGCGTTCATGCTGGCGCTCGCCTCCGCCGTGGCGCTGGCCGTGGCCGCGGGCGGGCTGCTCGGCTTCACCTTCACCATCGTCTCCGTCCTGGTCCCGCTGACGGTGCTGGTGACGACGCTCGCCACCCTCGTCTACCTGCACTCGAGGTTCGTGGACCATCCCCCGGGCGTGCCGCTGCGCGAGCATCACCTGGGTGCCCTGCGCAACAAGCTCCTGCCGGTGACCGCGTCGACGGTCGCGGCGGTGTTCGGGTTTGCCGCGCTCGCCGTCTCCCGCATCCGCCCCGTCCGCGAGATGGGCGTCTGGACCGCCCTGGGGCTGGCCATCTCCTGGGTGGTGGCCTTCACGCTCTTCCCGGCCCTGCAGCTCGCGCTGCGCACGCCGGCGGGCACCGCTCGCATCGCGGCAGGCGGTCTCTACGACCGGCTGACGGAAGCGTTGCCGGCATTCACCTTCCATCACCGAAAGATGCTGGTGGCGGGCGCGTTGCTGCTCTGCGCGGCGGGCGCCGCGGCGCTGTTCGGGATTCCCGGCCGCCTCTCGCCCATGCCGGTGCGGATCGACTCGGCCACGTACATGGATCCGTCGTTGCCGCTGCGGCAGGACTTGATCTGGTTCCGCTCGCAGGTGGCCGACCTCAACGTCGCGCACGTCTGGATCCACCTGCCCCGGCCGGCCGCGACGGATCCGGAGGTCCTGCGCGAAGTGGACCGGTTCCAGCGGGCGATCGAGTCGGTCCCTTCGGTGCTCGCCACCATCGGTCCTCCGACGTTCTTGCGCCTGCGCAATTACTTCGCAGGGCGGGGCGAGGAGCTCCCGCGCGATCGCGCGGGCATGGAGCGCGCGGCCGCCGATCTCGAGCAGCTGCTGCTCACGGAGCCGGGCCTGCGGGGCTACGTCGACGTGAACGGCCTCACCGATCTGAACATAACCGTGCTCTTCCAGCAAGGAGACGCGGAAGGTTACGCCGCCCTGGCCGCCGGCATCGAGCGGGCCTGGACGAACCTCGGCTCGCCGCGGCTAGAGGGAGCGCAGATGCGCGTCGTGGGCGAGTCGCTGCTCCAGGCCCGGGTGGGCACCAACCTGGTTCCCACCCTCGCGCAGAGCTTTGCCATCACGGCGGTGCTGATCCTGGTGGTGTTCCTGCTCGTCTTCCGCAGTCCCACCGCGCGCCTGCTGGCGATGATCCCTTCGCTCTTCGCCATCCTGGTCACGTTCCTGGGCATGCGCCTCTTCGGCGCCTCATTGAACGTGGCGACCATCCTCATCGCCACGACCGTGCTGGGCACCAGCGAGACGGATCAGATCCACTTCTTCCATCACTTGCACGAGCGCGACGGCGCGCCGCTGGGCGAGGCGCTGCGGCATGCGCTGCGGGTGTCCGGGCGGGCGATCGTGTTCGCCACGCTGATCAACGCCGCCGGCTTCCTGGCGCTCGCCACCTCCAGCTTCCCGCCGCTGCGGCAATTCGGGCTGGTGACCAGCGCCGCGTTCCTGCTCGCCTTGCTGGCGGACTTCACCGCCCTGCCCGCGGGGCTGTGGATGATCGACCGCCGCAAGCGCTGACGCCCGGCATCACGGTGGGTCGAGTGACGTCTGGGTGGCCTTTCGCTGATCGAGCAGCCGCTGGATGACCCGCGCCGAGACGGCCTTCGAAGGACCGATGGAGGTGAGGTGGACTCCGGCGAGCCGCCCGCGGCTGTCGTAGAGCGGGCCTCCCCAGAACCGCGAGTCGATCATCCGCTTGCCCGCGAGCCCGAAGACGTCGCCGTCGACCGAGGTGACCACCACGCCGAGCACCGTGATCGCGTCGTCGCCGGTGCCCATCGCCACCAGCGACTCGCCTTCCTCGGGACCCTCGGTCGCGAGCGCAGCGGCATCGAGCCAGGCAGCGCCGTCGGGCAGGGCCAGGATGGCCAGGTCGAGCTCGGGAGCGCCGGCGATGACATGGGCTTCCATCGGTCCGACTTCCGGCACCACGACCTGCACGTCCTGCAGCGGCGTCATCTTGCCGGTGCTCGAGGGCACGGCGACGGCGTGCAGCGTAGTGACGGCGAGCCGGTTCCCGATCAGCACGCCCGTTCCGTAGCTGACACTCTCCGGGGATAGCTTCCCGTGGACTTCGATGACCGTGGAGTGAAGTCGGTCCGCGAGATCCTTCCAAGGGGTGCCGCTGTCAGCGGGGAGCGTCACTGCCGCGCGCGCGGCGCCCCCGACTGCGAGCGCCAAGGCGAGGAGGCGAGCGTCCATGCCGGGGAGTCTGCGCGCCGGATATTGCTGGCGCATCACAATCGTGTGTCGAAGTGCGTCGATCAGGCTTCGAGCGCGAGCATCGTCAGCTGGCCCGATTGCGTGCCTACCGCGAGCGCCAGCTTGTCCTTGGCGAAGGCCAGCGCGGTGATGGCCGCGCTGCTCACGTTGTAGGTGGCGAGGACGGCTCCGCTCACGGGATTGAGGATCTTCACCGTCCCGTCACCGCATCCCGCCGCGAGGGCATTGTCGGTGAGGAAGAGGAGCGCCTTGACGCCGCGGCTCCCGACGGCCGCGGCCGCCTGCTTCTGTCCGTTCTTGCCCCAGAGCACCACCTGGCCGGAGTCGTCGGCCGAGGCGAAGGCCTGACCCTTCGCGGCGGCGGCCACCGCGGTGAGCGGGCCCTTGTGGTGCGCTCCGTCGGAGACCCGGAGACCTTCTCCGGCTTCGGCGCGATCCGGTGGAGCTGCACCGTGCCGCTGCCCCATCCGACGATGAGGAGCGTTCCATCCTCGGCGAACGCGAGAGCGGTGACGCGGGATCCGGTTCCACTCATCCGCGCCAGCACGCGCTTCGTCGTGGCATCCACCACTTGCACCTGGCCCGACTGCTGCCCGAAGGCCACCTTGGCGCCGTCCGCCGAGGCGGCCACGGCGGAAGGGCGATCCGACGTCTCCACTCCGAGCTCGAGCTTGTTCCCGGAGACCAGGTCGATGGCGATGATCGCCTTGTCGGTGACCACCGCCCCTTTGGAAGCGCTGGAGCCGAGGGCCGACTGCTCGAACGGGGGCAGGCGGACGCTGCTCGTCTTGTAACCGTCCGAGTCGAGCTCCCACATCCCGCACTCGCCGAGCCTCGTCACGGTGGCGAGGCGTCGTCCCTCCGGGCTGCACTGCAGGGAAGTCACCGACGACTTGTGGCCGGGCACCGCCGTCTTGAACTGCTCCAGGACTTGCTGCTCGATGGGCCGGATGGCGACGTGCTTCACCTTCTTCGTCTGCACGCTGGCCATTCCGCGCGTCAGCGCCAGGCCGGCACCCGCCGCGAGAAGGCCGACCTGCGGCGAGACGAATGCTCCCGCCAGCGCTCCGCCCGCCAGTGCCACTCCGACGATCGCTCCCATGGAGACGGCGTTGGGCGCCAGCACCTCCACCTCGCTCTCCACCTCCACCGGCCCGTCCTTGATCTCCTTCTTCCAGCGCGACTCCATCTTCTCGCCGGGCCGGGTCCAGATCGCCTTCCACTGCGGCGCGAGGTCCGCCACCGTTCCGGTCTTCGACGGCTTCGCGGTCCACCGCGGCTTTTCCGGGGCCCGCGCCGCGCCTGCCTTCAGCTCCAGCGGCTTCACGCCGCCCGACTTCGTCAGCACCTGTTCCAGGCGCGGCAGGTCCTTCACCGGCTTTCCCAGCATCCCGCCCAACACGCCGGCCAGGTAGGAGACCTCCGGGTCCTTCAGCGCGGCCAGGTCGCCCCAGACGGGACTCTTTCCCGGCTCGTTGAAGTCCTCGCGCACGAAGATGAGGTTGTCGCCGGTGTTGTACTGGTCCCAGAGCTTGCGATTCACCTCCAGCGCGCGCAGCGAGAGGTAGATCACCAGCGCCGAGAACCGGTCCAGGTACGGGCCGTAGTCCGTCGTGCTCCGCTTCGGGTGCTGGTAGGCGCGGTGGCCGATCTCGGTGGCCTGCCGTCCGGCCAGCGCCGGCACCCACATGCCGTCGTAGTCGATCAGCAGGAGCTCGTTGCCGCTCACCAGGATGTTTCCGTGCTGCAGGTCGCCGTGGGCGAACTTGGCCGCCTCGATCTCCTTCACCAGCGTGCGGAACTTCTCGCGCAGCGCGGCCAGCCCCTTGGGTTGATCGAGCAGGCCTTCGACGTAGCGATCGAGGTTGGGGCCTTGGACCCACGCCATCTTCACGATGGGAAAGCTGCCGCCTTTGATGCGCAGCCCGTCGCCCAGGTAGAAGAACCGCGTGCTGTGGGCGCCGCGGTTCTTGCCCAGGTGCTTGGAGATGGCCGCGTAGCGCTCGGCGTGGTCGGAGATGGGCCGGAGGAAGCAGCGCACCGCCCAGACGTTCCCGCTCTCCGTCGCCTTGTAGACGACGGCGTTCCCGCCCGTGGCCGGCTTGGGCATCCCGAAGCGGTCCTTGTCGATCTGGGCCTTCTGCAGCTCCGGATCGGCGAGGGACCGCTGGGGGTACTGCAGGGCCTCGTGGTAGTCGGTGAGGTCCGGCCAGGTCGCCATCTATCTAGATTCCGTTCTTGGGGGCCGCGCGCCGCGTCAGCCGGACCAGGGTCATGTCGTCGTTGCGCGTTCCTTCTTCGCGCGCCTGCGCCACCAGAAGCTCGAAGTCCTGGGGCGTCTGGACGCCGGCGCCGATCCACTCCCACGCCGGCTCGCCCTTCTCGGCGCGCCTGAGGAGCCACGCCGCCAGCGCATCGGAGGCGAAGAAGAGGATGTCGTTCCCGCTCAGGACCCCTTCGCTCACCTGGACGCGCGGGAGCGGATCGTCGTCGGGCTTCTTCACCGAGCCGACCAGGAACGGGCTGGACCCGAACTCCTCGGATCGGCTCAAGGGGAAGGAGTGCTTCAGCGCCAGCTTGGGCGCATCGCCGCTCACCTGGAACAAGCAGCAGTCCCCGATGGCCACCGCCCGCCAGGCCCGGTTGACCGCGTTGATGGAGAGGCCCACGAACGCCGCGTACGCCCCTTTCCGCGCCTTCTCCGCCGCGTACCAGGGCAAGGAGCGCTTGCGGATCTTCCGCCACCACAAGCGCCGGACCGCGCCCAGGTCGTCGAAGAAGTCGGGACCGTTCGAGCGCCCGCGGACGAAGCTCTCCACCAGGAGCCCCGCCCAGAGCGCGGAGAAGCTGCTCTCGGTGGCGCCGTCCGCGATCGCCACGCGGCAGCGGTTGGGCGAGTCGGAGCCGCGGATCGCCCAGGCGTCCTCGTACTCGGTCGAAGCGTTCCCGTGCTTCTGGCAGGAGAACGCTTCGACCGAAAAGGGGGCCTGGGTGATCGGGTGGAGAGGTTCGTTCACCGGAGGTTGGCGGGACGGGTCCCGATGTCGAGGAACTGGATCACCTGCGTCGGCTGCGCGTTGAAGACGAACCCGCGCGCTCCGTCGCCGGCCGTCATCCCCAGCTCCTTGGCGCGCGCGATCATGAACGGGGTCAGGTTGCTCGACATCTCGAAGAGCTGCTTGGAGAACTTGTCGGGCAGCCCTTCGTCGCTGGCGGGAAGCTCGATCGGATTCCCCGCCGCCGAGGAGAGGTGGATGTTGAAGAGCAGGCTGGCGCCGTCGTCCGTGCCCATGGAGGAGAGCGCCTTCGCGTCCGGCATCGGATCGCCGTCGGTGGACTCTCCGTCGGTGATGTTGATGACGATGGGGGCGAAGCCCTTGGGGTGCTCGGCCACCCAGCGCTGGACGATGTCCGCCGCCATCTTGAAGGCGCCGCTCATGGGAGTGCCGCCCACGTGCTTGGCCTCGAACCAGAGCGGGAACTTCACGGTCTGCTCCACCAGGCCGCCCGCGCCGTCGTCCTGCTTCTTCACCCGGTCCTCGATGCGCAGCGGGTTGTTGGCGAGCTCGCTGATGGGGACCAGGTCCTTGCCCGTGAGCGGTCCGTCGAAGGCGGACTTCACCACCGTGTCCTGGCCGTAGCCGATCACGGCGACGTGGAAGTAGTCGTAGATGTTGTCGCCTTTGGCGCAGCGGATGGAGAGGTTGTGGATGAGCTTGTTGATGATGGTGGTCAGCTCGTCCGCCTTGCGGCGGTCGCTGCTGCCCCCGAAGGGATCTTCCATCGAGGCCGACTGGTCCAGAAGGAAGATGAAGCACCCAGGGTTCTTCCGGCTGATTTCAGCGCTGTACATACTTGCTCCTCGTTTTCGCCTTCTGGCGTTTTTTGACCTTTTTGGAAGGGACGTGGACCTGGCCCACCCGCCGGTCCTTCACCGGGACGCGGCGGTCGTCTTGCTTGGCGGCGGCGGGCTTCTCGCCGGCGGGGGCTCCCACCGGAAGGAAGCGTTCGCTGCCCGGGATCTGGCCGACGTAAGGCCAGGCCCAGCCGCCCACCGCGACCGCGATGAGCAGCATGCCGAGGTGGAACAACTGGAACGCCCCGCCGAAGTGCACGCCTCCGCAGGCCGGGCAGGCCGTCGCGGGTCCCCCTTGGGGAAACCAGCTCAGACGGCAAGTCTGGCAGCGCAGGAGTTTCGGCATGGCGGTGGGTCAGCGCGAGCCTAGTACGGCCTCGCGCCCAGTCCACTTGCGTGCCGCGCGCACATTCGCATCCGTTGGGAGAGCGGAGCCGACCTCCGGCGCTTGATTCGGGCGCCGGTCGCCTCGCGACTCAGTGCAAACTTGCAGCGAGGTCGTCGCGCCCGCCCACGAACGTGTGGGTCACCCGCAGATCGATCAGCTCATCGGCGGGCACCGACATCACGTCGCGGTCGAAGGCGGTGAGGTCCGCGTCCATGCCGACTCGCAGCGCGCCGCGGCGATCCTCGGCGAACTCCGCGTAGGCCGCGCCGGCGGTGAAGCAGGCGAGCGCCTCGAGGCGCGTCATCCGCTGCTCCGGCATCCAGCCCTCTTCGGGCAGGCGCGGGCCCTTGCGCGTCTCGGCGGAATAGAGGCCCCTGCGCGGGTCGATGTCCTCCACCGGGAAGTCCGACCCGCAGGCGAGCGGAACGCCGGCGTCGAGCACTTGCCGCCACGCGTACGCGCCCTTCTGGCGAGCGGTGCCGTGGCCGAGGCGCGCTTCCGCCCACGGGCCGTCGCTGGTCGCGTGCGTCGGCTGCATGCTGGCGATCGCGCCGGTCGATTTCAGCAGCGGCACGTCGCGCGCAAGGAGCACTTGCAGGTGCTCCACGCGCGGCCGCAGCGGGAGGATCGAGGGATCCGAGAAGGCCCGCAGCGTCACCTCGCAGGCGCGGTCGCCGATCGCGTGCACCGCCGGCTGGTAGCCGGCCCGCGCGACCGCGAGGATGCGGCGGCGCAGCTCGTCGGGCGGCGTGACGAAGAGGCCGGTGTTGCCCGGGTCGTCGGAGTATGGCTCGAACATCGCCGCTCCGCGGCTGCCCATCGCGCCGTCGGCATACAGCTTCACCGCGCGGACCGTGAGACGACCCACCTCGGGACGCTCCTTCCAGGTCGCCATCTGGGACTCGAGGTCCGGCAGCGGCTGCGACCCGACGAGCATCGCGTAGACGCGGATGGGCAGCCGATCCTGCGCCGCCAGCCTGCGCATGACCTCGAGCGCGCTGGGCTCGACGCCCGGGTCGTGCACATTCGTGAGACCCGCCGCGACGAGGTTCTTCATCGCGGCGAGAAGGGCCCCTTCGATCTGCGTGTCGTCCAGCGGCGGCTCCTTCTCGTCGAGCAGCGACATGGCGTTATCGACCAGGACGCCGCTGGGACGGCCGTCCGCGTAGCGCTCGATCCTGCCGCCGGGAGGGTCGCGGGTCGCGGCGGTGATGCCCGAGATCTGAAGGACCTTCGCGTTCACCCACTCCGCATGTCCGTCCACGCGTCGCAGCACCACGGGGTGATCCGGCACCCGCTCCGACAGGAGCTTCTCGGTGGGGAACTTCGCGCCGGGCCAGCGGTTCTGGTCCCAACCGCGGCCCCGGATCCACTGGCCCTTGGGCGTCGTGCGGGCGCGCGCGACGACGCGCTCCACGCACTCAGCCTCCCTGTTCAGGCCGACGCAGGTCACGTTCACGAGCGTCAGCCCATAGTTGAGGATGTGGCCGTGCGCGTCGGTGAGGCCGGGCACGGCGCTCCCTTCGCCCAGGTCGACGATCTTCGGAGAGGCCGCGGCGCGCGAGCATTCGTCGCGGGAGCCGACGCAGGCGATCTTGCCGTCGCGCAGCAGGACGGCTTCGGCGGTGGGACGCGCGGGATCGAGCGTGTGGATCTTGCCGACGACCAGGGTGTCCCGCGCCGCCGTCGTCGGGCTCGGGCCGCGGCTCGCGCAGGCGACGGCGGCCGCGAGCAGGACGAATCGCATGCCGGATTGGTTATCGCGACACGTCCGTCGCGTCTACCGTCGGCGCGCCAGTCCGCCCGGTGAGGGCCGTCGAGTGGTATACGCCCTCGGCTGTCATCTTCGACCGGACAGGAGCCGCGATGATTCGGACGAACGGTGTCGAGATCCCGCAGACGCTCGAGGAGGCGTGCGAGCCTTCGCGAACGGCCCTGATCGTCTACGACATGCAGGTCGGCATCCTGCGGCAGTTGAAGGACGGCGCGGCGGTCACCGCCAAGGTCGTCCAGGTCCTTCACGCCGCTCGCGAAGCGGGCATTCGCATCTTCTTCACGCGTCACCTCTCGCTTCCCAAGGAGCTCA
>WNFP01005342.1_pt1 | contig 10806 bp, 11 predicted proteins | sample 5400201 | NCBI WGS metagenome assembly WNFP01 (sample SAMN13153355, study PRJNA577476) | soil metagenome | isolation source: 115 cm saprolite under Madrone tree | place: USA:California | collected 2016-06-14
GAATGTATTCGCCGGAGCTGGGTCCGTAAGGTCGTCGGCCGGAACGTAAACGGCCTGGAACGATGTGATTGATCCTTTGTTCGTCGATGTAATTCTCTCCTGTAAATCGCCCATCTCCGCGGCGAGCGTCGGCTGATAACCGACTGCGGATGGCGTGCGACCAAGCAGTGCGGAAACTTCCGAGCCCGCTTGAGAAAAACGAAAGATGTTGTCGATGAAAAGGAGTACATCCTGATTGCGTTCGTCACGAAAATATTCCGTCATGGCCAGCGCGGACAGTCCGACGCGCAAACGCGCGCCCGGCGGCTCGTTCATCTGGCCGAAGACCATTCCCACTTTCGACTTCGACAAATCCTTTTGATCGATCACGCCGGCTTCGCTCATTTCCTTGTAGAGATCGTTGCCTTCGCGGCTCCGTTCTCCCACTCCCGCGAACATGGAAACGCCCCCGTGTTTCATCGCGATGTTGTTGATCAGCTCCTGGATGATGACGGTTTTGCCGACACCGGCGCCCCCAAACGCGCCGACTTTGCCGCCTTTCGAAAACGGACAGACGAGATCGATGACCTTGATTCCTGTTTCGAGGATTTGTACTTTTGTGTCCTGCTCGGTGAGCTCAGGTGCTGGGTCGACGACATAGCGATGGAACGCACCCAGTTTTCACCCAGATGCTGTTGCACTTCGAGCGTCAGCTTAGTTGGATTACCGTTGACTTCGTACTCGATTTCGAGCGCGTTATAGATGCCAGGCAATCTTTTTCCTTCCGGAAATTCGACGTCCACAACGGGACCGATCACTTGAACAATGTTTCCTTTATTCATAAAACGTGATTAAGAGCCGAGGCTCATTTGCGCGGTGGCGATTTCAAGCAGCTCGGTAGTGATGCTGGCCTGGCGCATCTTGTTGTATTCGAGAGTGAGATCCTTGATGAATTCGTTAGCATTGTCGGTGGCGTTTTTCATCGCTACCATGCGTGCGCTGTGCTCGGAGGCGCGCGCGTCGAGGATCATTTGAAAAACCTGGTACTGAAGGTAATAGGGCAGCATCACGTCGAGCACCGTCTCGGCATTTGGTTCGAAAATGTAGCCAATCATTGGATCGGCAGTTTGATTTGCTTCCGATTCTTCGTGCTTCTGCGGCAGATCAAAACTGCTGATCGGAAGCAAGGTACGAGCAACCGGGCGTTGATTGATCGTATTAATGAATTGCGTGTAGAGAACCGTCACCTTATCCACTTCATGACTCAGGAATTTTTCCGTGCAAAATTTTGCGATCGGCTTGGTTTCGACAAATGCCGGCGTATCCTTCAGCTCGAAATCGGCCAACAACTCGCGTTTCGTGCGCGCGATAAACTGTCGCGCTTTTTTTCCAGCAACGACATAAACGGTTTTCGCCAAATCAAAATTCGCAGCTTCACGAAAAAGATTTGTATTTAGCGCGCCGGCGAGGCCTTTGTCCGTACTAATGATCAGGACGAGCTCTTTCTTAAGCGGACGAACGTTGAGGAGCGGATGCAGTCTCGGATCCGTCCGTTTTTGCAACGATACGAGTACTTTGTTCATTAGAGTAGCATAAGGCCGTCCGGCAAGTGCATGCTGCTGCGCCTTGCGCATCTTGGACGCCGCCACCATTTGCATTGCCTTGGTGATTTGCGACGTGTTACGGATCGATTTGATTCGACGCCGTATATCCTGGGTGTTTGCCATTTTACCAATTTCTGAAGCCGTTCACGCAATCACCGCCAGGTTGCCTTGAATTCCTCGAGGGTAGCTTTCAATTGCGACTCCAGATCTTCATCGAGCTCTTTCTTGTCGCGAATTGAAGCAAGCAAGCTCTCTTTGCGGGTTTGCAGGTAATCCTGAAGTTTGGTTTGAAATTCTTTCACCCGCTCCACTGGCACAGGATCGACATAGCCATTCTGCATCGCCCACATCACGGCAACCTGTTCCTCCACCGGGATCGGGTTGTATTGCTTCTGCTTAAACAGCTCGACAATGCGTTGGCCCCGATCGAGTCGTGCCTTCGTTGCCGCGTCGAGATCCGAGCCGAATTGTGCAAATGCGGCGAGCTCGCGGAACTGAGCGAGATCGAGCTTCACCTTGCCAGCGACTTGTTTGATCGCTTTGATCTGAGCGGCGGAACCGACACGACTGACCGAGAGTCCGACCGAGATCGCTGGCCGAATGCCCTGATAAAACAAATCCGTCTCGAGGTAAATTTGTCCGTCTGTGATGGAGATGACGTTGGTCGGAATATAGGCGGACACGTCGCCTGCTTGCGTCTCAATGATCGGAAGCGCCGTGAGCGAACCACCGCCAAATTCTTCCCTGACGCGCGCACTTCGTTCGAGCAATCGCGAGTGCAAATAAAACACATCGCCTGGGTAAGCTTCGCGGCCAGAAGGCCGTTTCAGCACCAGGGAAACCTGACGATACGCGACTGCGTGTTTCGATAAGTCATCGAAAATGATGAGCGCATCCATGCCATTATCCATGAACCATTCGCCCATGGCCGCACCGGCAAAGGGCGCGAGATACTGATTGGTAGCTGAGTCGGATGCCGGCGCGGAAATGATCGTCGTGTACGGCATGGCTTCTTCTTTTTCGAGAACCGCGAGCGCCCGAGCGACATTAGAATTCTTCTGGCCAACCGCGACGTAAATGCAGTAAAGCGGCCGATAATCTTTCAACCCTCCTTTTTCACCCGCTTTGTTGAGTCGCGCTTGACTGATGATGGTGTCGATCGCGATTGTGGTTTTACCGGTGGCGCGGTCACCAATGATCAGCTCCCGCTGTCCGCGACCAATCGGAATCATCGCGTCAATTGCCATGATACCGGTTTGCACCGGTTGACTGACGCTGCGTCGTTTAATCACGCCCGGCGCGATTTTTTCCAGGGGATAAAATGAGTCGGTCTTGATTGGACCTTTGCCATCCAATGGCTGACCCAACGTATTAACGACGCGCCCGAGCAAGGCTTTGCCCACCGGGACCTGCAAAAGTTTTCCGGTGGTTTTTACTTCGTCGCCCTCTGCGACTTTTGTGCTTTCACCCAGCAAAATGGCGCCCACTTCGGTTTCTTCCAGATTTAATGCCAGACCAAACACTCCGTTGGGAAACTCGATCATCTCATTGAGCATGACGTCGCTAAGACCTTCAATACGCGCGACACCGTCGCCTGTTTCGCGCACGACACCCACGTTGCTTCTTGTGGTAGATGTTTTTAGTCCGTCAATTTTTGTTTCGATCTCTTCGAGTATGCTGCTCATGGTTTTGGGTGATTAAAGTTGTTGCTGGAGGCGTTCGAGCCGACCGCGCACGGTGCCGTCCCAAACGTCACTGCCGACTTGAATGCGCATTCCGCCAAGAAGCTGAGGATTGACGACGAACTCTGTTGCCAAATCGTTGCCGTATTTCTTTTTGAGGTTCGCGACGAGCGTTGAACCGGCTTCCGAATCTAACTCGCTTGCTGTCTCGACCCGGGCACGGCGTTTTTCCACCTCCAGTCGAAGGAGGCGCCGGTAGTTTTTCAAGACGGCGATATAATTGCGCGGCTTTCGCGCGATAAGTGATTCGACGAGCGATGCAATCCGGCCATGATCGAGCTGCCCGTCAGTAAAGCTTGCCGTGAGCATTGCTCGCGAGAGTCTGCGAATTTCCTTGTTGATCTTCATCAGGCTAGTTGACGAGCTGTTTCTTCCTGTAATCGCCGTTGGTCCTCGGAAGTAAGCACCTTGCCGGTAACCTTTGCAGTTGTCTCGACCACGAGCCGCCCAAGCTCGCGCTTCAAAGATTCCATGGTGCGCTCATGTTCGATCGCGCCGGTTTCGCGTGCTTTCGTAATAATTTGCTCCGCCGCCGCAATCGCTTCCTGTTGTTTGCGCTCGGCGAGGTGTGCGCTGCTTTCGCGCGCCTCATCGATCATTTTTTGCGCCTCAGCATTTGCCTTGGCCAGGATGTCTGCGTGTCGTTGTTCCGCTTCAGCGAGTTGTTTCTTGATTTTCTCTGCATTCAATAATCCTTCCGCAATGCGCTGCCGGCGCTCTTCCAGCACACCGAGGATCGGTTTGTAAGCGAACCGACGCAAAAGGAATGCGACAATCGCAAAACTGATGACTTGGGATAGAAACAGCCAGGGGTTCCAGCCGAAGGTGTCGGCCACGTCGTGCAACATGTCTGTAAAACCTCCGTTCGTAACAGCAATCATCACATTCATAACGCGAATTCCAGGCGCGACGGCACTCACCTTCGGCGCTGAGAAATCTTAGTGAGGAAGAAGGTAGAGCGCGTAGAAAACAATCGCCTCAGTGAAAGCGATCGCCAGGATCGCCTGCACCAGAATCGGTGTCGCTGCGCCCGGATTTCGCCCGACTGCGGACGCCGCGCCCAACCCGGTCAGGCCAACGCCAATACCTGCGCCCATGGCTGCAAGTCCCACGTGAATGCTTCCGCTCATCTCTGCCAGTAATGGTAGTATCATATTTTTTGTTTCGTTTCTTTTTGGCCGTCGTCGCAGTTCATCGCGACCAGTCGCCGAAATCTTTAGAGTTGTGGTTCGTGTCCCGGCTGATGTTGGGCAATCAAAAGCGTGAAGACGGCCGTCAACAACATAAAAACGAGCGCCTGCACGACTCCGACCAACACTTCCATAAAATAAAATGGAATTGGAATGAGCCAGGAAAGCGCCGGTACCATTGTTGACATCGCTTCCAAAATGCTCTCACCGGCATAAATATTTCCAAAAAGCCGGAAGCTGAGCGAAATCGGCCGGAACAAAATCGAAATAACTTCGAGCCAGCCTACCATAAAGAAGATGACAATCATGATCACCTTCAAAAACCCGGACGTCTCGCCCTTCGGTCCGAAAATGTGAAGCAGGAATCCCCCGACGCCATTTGCCTGGATCGCCCAAATAATCCAAAGCAAAAAGAAGATCGCGGCCATTGCCGTGGTCATATTGAGATCGGCGTTGCCCCCGCGCAGTAGCGGTCGATCGACATGGAAAACACCGCTCGCGTTGTAATGTCCCCAGCCAATTGTGCCCACGCCAGGAATAAGCCCGAACCAGTTTACAAATAAAATGAAAATGAAAATGGTGGCAAAGAACCAAAAGGTTTTTCGGACAAGATCGCGTCCGATAATGCTTTCGAGAAAATTATAGAGGCTTTCTACCAGCCATTCCCAAAAATTCTGAGCGCCGCTCGGGACCGCCTTAATTTTCCGTGTTGCTAACTGGGCAAAAACGATGATCGCCGCCGCGACAATCCATGTCACCAGCATTGAGTTTGTAATCGCGAACTTTCCGATGCGAACCAGCTCCGCGGGTTTTAATGGCACCGCGGGCTCCACCTCAGCCCCAAAAGCGGATGTTACAAAAACGCATCCGCAAAACAGCGCGAAGATCGACAATGACAAGCGTGAAAAGAAACAATACTGCATTCGGTTGGTGGCAAGGTAGCACGGGCATCGTGCCCATGATCTTCTAGGCTGGAAGCCCCAGAGCCACGAGGCTCTGCGCGCATATCAAAGCGCGTTTTGCCTCGATGATCAAACAAAATTCTCGAACCGCCCGCTATTTTGCCGGCACCTGTTCGGCAAATTGAGGAGCGAGTTGGCTCACCGGCTCGGCCTCCGCGGGCTCGGCGGCACCATTCAGGACGATCGCTTCTTCATAGAACCATTCCAGCTGATCAATTTGTGCTTCCTGTTCAAATCGCTTGATCACTGCTTCGCGCGCGCGCAATCCCATCTCGGTCAGGACGCGAGGCGAACGCGTGATTTCCTGCATAGCATTGGCTAACGCGGTGTGGTCCTCCTCGGGCACAAGCCATCCGGTGCGTCCATGCTCGACCGCTTCAGGGATTCCACCATGTTGCGTCGCTGCCACCGGCAGTCCAGTCGCCATCGCTTCAAGAATAGAGTTTGGGACTCCTTCCTGATTTTCATCAGGTGGCATTTCGCTCGGATGCAGAAACAAATGCGAGCTCGCGTAAAGTTCCATCAGCTTCGACTGTGATAGAAATCCTATAAAATGAACGTCCTTGAAAATGCCTAGGCCGGCAGCCAGCATTTCTAATTCCGGCTGTAGCGGCCCCTTTCCCGCGATATAGAATTTGGCCTGCGGATGATCCTTTTTAAAAATTGCGAACGCGCGCAAACTCGTCGCTACGCCTTTTTTGGGGATCAAGCGACACGCCTGCATTATTCTCCAGTGGCCATCTCGCGGAGCTTGCCGGTCAACGAATGGAAATTCATCCAACGGAACGCCCGTGCGATTGATACGCAACTTTTCAGGCGGACAGCCAAATTCGCTTAGCCGATCAGCAAGTGACCGCGAGCGGGCGAAAACAAGCGGCACAACCTCGAACAAGCGTCGCAATTTTGCCGGATAATTCGCGATATCCTCTTTAATCGCTACATCGGCGCCATGGAAAGATACCACGCATGGTTTATTCCACTGTTCGATAAACGGAAGCAGGTGCACGCCGGTGTGGCCGAAGTAAATGTGCATGAGATCGGCGCCACGCCGTTCCAAGATCGAAGCCAGCAGCCGATATTCTCCCCTATAAATAACCGGCGGACGCCGCTTCACGAATTTAAGCCACCCGTGGCGCAAAAGGTTCATGCGCTGCTTTGGAATAATTTCGATATCAGGAAAAGGGAAACGTTCTGCATTTTGCAGCTCCTTGGTCATGACAAAGGTCTTGACCCGGCGCAGCCCCTTGACCTGACGGTAGATGTGCAGCATCTCCGGCTTGAGAAAGCTCGAGCAATAGCTCGCTATAACTCGCTTGGCCATAAAGAAGTCCTGAGTCTGTCTTAGATGGCGTCCTTTGTCTACTTGTTAGTTAGCGGAGTGCTGAGGCTGTCTTCCCTGGAAATAAGGATGTCGATCTCGCGCTGGTCAGCACCAATTTTCAAGTTTTGCCTTGAGGGCCTCGATCCCTTGGCCCGTTGATGCAGAGGCCGGCGCCATTTCGACCGCAGGAAACGAATCTTGCAACGTCTCCAGATTTTCTCGAGCCGCAGGCAAATCCATCTTGTTTGCGATTATGCACCACGGACGTTTTGACAACGCCGGATCGTACAAATCAATTTCACGGCGGAGGTTTCGCAGGTCCTCGACTGGATTTCGACCCTCGCTGCCTGCAACATCGACAACGAAAAGCAAAAAGCGGCAACGAGTAATGTGCCGCAGAAAATCGTGTCCCAGACCAAGATTACGATGCGCGCCTTCGATTAAACCCGGAATGTCTGCAATGGTTACGCGACGGTAACCGGGCAATTCAACCACGCCGATAATTGGATGCAGGGTCGTGAACGGATATGAGGCAACTTTTGGACGCGCAGCAGAAACCCTGCGCAAAAGCGTGGATTTGCCTGCGTTTGGATAACCAACCAAACCTGCATCCGCAATCGTACGCAGCTCGAAGAGAAAATGTCCCTGCTCGCCTTCTTCGCCCTCCGTGTATTGGCGCGGCGCGCGATTGCGCGAGCTCTTGAAATGCACATTGCCCTTCCCTCCCGCGCCGCCACGACAAAGCACGAATTCCTGCCCGTGATGCGTAAGATCGACAAGTGGCGAAGAGGTTGATGGCTCAGCGCTCGCATGGACCACATTTTCGTTGGGCGTTCGATGTTTGATGTTCGATGTCTCATGTTCTCCGCCTTCTTCTTTCCGCAATCCGCGGTCCGCATTCAGCGGTTCGTAAACAATCGTTCCCACAGGCACCTTCACGATTTTTGCCGGCGCAGAACGCCCGTGCATCTTCTTCCCTTGTCCATGTCCGCCGTTCTTCGCCTTGATGATCGGCTCGTAAAAAAGATTTGAGAGATTACCAACGTGTTGATCAGCCAGCAGAACCACGTCGCCTCCACGTCCGCCGTCACCACCGTCGGGTCCACCTTTGGGCACGAATTTTTCGCGCCGAAAACTAACGCAGCCGCGCCCGCCGCTGCCGCCCTGAGCGAAGACTTTTATACGATCAACAAACATAGATCCACTTATAGTATACCGTTTGCAATCAATGCAGCGCGGACAGAGGGCCGCTACGGAAGAGTCGCGTAAAGAGCTTTCGTTTTCTGCGCGATCGCGGACCAGCTAAATTTTTCTTCAGCGCGTTTGCGTCCAGCTTTGCCGAATTTTTCGCGCAGCTTGGGATCAGCCATGAGTTGATTAATTCGTGTCGCGAGATCGCGCGCAAACTTCTCAGGATTTGTCGGCTCGAACGGGCTCTCTCTCATTTGCTCGAGCGGAACTAAAAATCCAGTTTCGCCATCGACAACCACTTCTTTGATGCCGCCTACCGCACTCGCCACCACCGGGGTTTCACAGGCCATCGCTTCCAGATTAATGATGCCAAACGGCTCGTAGATGGATGGGCAACAAAACACGGCCGCATGCGAATAAAGTTCGGTCGCCATTTTTCGGTCAACCATCTCATCGATCCAGACGATATCGGAGCGTTTTAACCTCGCCTTCTCGACTGCGTTTTTCATTTCCTCCGCAATTTTAGGGGTGTCGGGAGCAGCGGCACAGAGCACGATTTGAAATTGCCGATCCATGAATGGGATGGCGCGGACAAGATCCGTGATTCCTTTTTGGCGCGTGATACGACCGACAAAAAGAAGATACGGCCTGGCGGGATCAATGCCGTAACGAACCAGCGCCTCGGTTGAATCGATTCTTCGGTACTCTTTGGGATCGATGCCGTTGTGAATTACATGTACGCGTTTCGGATCGACGTCGAATAATCGCTCGATGTCATCTTTGGTTTCGCCTGAAACGGCGATGATAGCGTTCGCCATTTTTAGTGCAGTTTTCTCGATCCAGAGCGAGAAATCATATCCACCACCGAGCTGCTCCCGTTTCCATGGCCGCAGCGGTTCGAGCGAGTGAACTGTAACCACCAGCGGAATGCCGTAATTGAGTTTCGCCAAAATACCGCCGAAGTGGCTGTACCACGTGTGACAGTGGACAAGATCGGCATCGATGTTTGTGGTGTTGAAATCGGTGCACCGACGCACCGCCCCAAAAACCGATTGCAGTGGTTTCGGACAAGTGAAATCGCTCGTGTCGAGGCCGAATCCTCTGACTGTCAGATTGTGCTTCTCGAAATCCTGATCGCCGAAGCAACGGACTTCCACTGACATCGACCTGGCCAACTCGCGCGAAAGATAGCCCACATGCACGCCCGCACCGCCGTAAATGTGCGGCGGATATTCGTTAGTGAGGAAGAGAACTTTCACGCGGGAAGAGTAGAGCAAGCCTCGGGCTTGCTTTCAATCGAGTTCGCGCGCCGTGGCGAACGCCACTCTAGTTTTTCACTTTGAGCAAAAGCACCGGGACATCCACCTGATGCCGGACTTTGTCGGCTGTACTGCCGTAAAGCAGATCGCTCACGAAACGATGTCCGTGCGTCGTCATTGCGATGAGATCGATATCTTTTTCACCCGCGAGTTTAACGATCTCGTCAGAAGGTTCACCGAGCGCAAGCACGGCTTCGCAGGAAAAGCCTTCTGCCGTCAGTTGGCGGTTGCGGTTCTCCAAGTAAAGACGGTCCTGTTTCATCTCCTCGCTTTCAGCGAGCTGGAGCTGATTGAAGTTCCGTGCCACCCAGCCGTCGGCGACATGTACCAGGAGTAACCTCGCGTCGGTCATGCGGGCGAGCGGTTTGATGTGAGCCAGAATGGTCTCATCGGCCAGACTGTTTTCGAGCGGGATGAGAATATGGTGATACATAGGCACCGTTTACTGCGTCGGAATTGGCAGACCGAGGAATCCGTAAACCGCTTTGAGGATCGCGTCCGGCATAAACGTATCGAAGAGCAGCTTCACGTTAAGCACAATGATAATGCCAGCCACCGTCCAGCCGACAATTTTCAACCAAAGCCTGTTGGCAAACTCGCCCATTTTCCTCTTTTCGTCGGTAAAACGCATCAGCGGCCAGACGGCGAAGCCGAGTTGCATGCTCAAGACCACCTGGCTCGCCACCAGCAATTGCGTGGTCTTGCCTTCACCAAAAATGGCAATCACGAATACCGCGGGAATGATCGCCAGCGCTCGCGTGATTAGCCGGCGCAGCCATGGGGTGATGCGAAAGTTGAGAAAACCTTCCATCACAATCTGGCCCGCGAGCGTGCCAGTGAGAGTCGAGTTTTGCCCCGAGGCGAGTAGTGCCACCGCAAAAAGAATGCTTGCTGCTCCCACGCCGAGCAACGGACTGAGCAACTTATAAGCATCCTGAATTTCCGCCACGTCCTGGTGGCCGGACCAATGGAAAGCAGCCGCCGAGAGCACGAGGATTGCGCCATTGATAAACAAAGCGAACATGAGCGCGACACTCGAATCGATAGTGGCGAACTTGATCGCCTCGCGTCTGCCCACGGGTGTCTGTTCGAACTTCCGCGTCTGCACAATCGACGAATGCAGGTAGAGATTGTGCGGCATCACTGTCGCCCCAATAATGCCAATACTGACGTATAGCATTCCCTGATTCATGACAATGTGCGGGCCGGGAATAAATCCAAGCATGACGCCCGTGAGACCCGGCTTGGAAAAAACCAGCTCGGCCGCGAAACAACTCCCGATGGTTGCAATCAACGTGATCACGAGAGCCTCAATGTAACGGAAGCCTTTGGTTTGGAGATAGAGCACCGCCAGCACATCTAGCGCGGTGATAATGCACCCCCATACGAGCGGAATCCCGAAAAGAAGCTGCAAGCCAATAGCCGAGCCGACAACTTCGGCCAGATCGCATGCAGCGATGGCGATTTCACAAAGAATCCAGAGAAACCACACGGTTGG
>WNFP01004843.1_pt1 | contig 10805 bp, 8 predicted proteins | sample 5400201 | NCBI WGS metagenome assembly WNFP01 (sample SAMN13153355, study PRJNA577476) | soil metagenome | isolation source: 115 cm saprolite under Madrone tree | place: USA:California | collected 2016-06-14
ACGTCGAACACCACGGCCCGCCACTCTTTGGACCAGTGGTTTGAATCGGAAAACATCAGGCCCACGATCGTTGCGGAGTTTGAAGACAACGCCCTACTCGCAGTCTTTGGGCAGCGAGGCTTGGGACTCTTCGTTGCCCCTTCGGTCATCAGCGCCGAGGTGCAGCGACAATATGACGTCAAGATTGTTGGTCGAATGGAGAATGTGACTGAGCGATTCTATGCAATTTCGCTCGATCGAAAGCTAAAACATCCGGCGGTTGTAGCCATATCGGACGCGGCTCGTGCCAGGCTCGGCGCTTGATATGAACCAGGCCAAGCCTGTATTCCGATATTCCATTTTCGTATCGCGCTTCTATCCACCGAGAATTTTCCGCAGGATGCGATCGTCGACCAATTCCTCGAGCTTCACGTTGCCCACTTTTGGATTTTGTGCCTTCATCAAGCGTTGCACGTTGCGCAACGCCTCCAACGAAGGGTAGGGCTTCGGCTCCACTCCTCTCAGAAGATCTTGGTAGCCCGCCTCGGCGCTCGCTCTATCCGGAATCTTTAGACGGGTCGTCATCGTTTTGAGAACGACCGGCTTATTTCCCGGCGCTAAACTAAAGTCGATACCTTCCAGCAGACCCCTAAGGAAGCTCTCAACGAGAACCGGCTTTTTTTGTAGGAAGGCTCCAGAGGTGACGATGCCTTGGCCAGCGAAAGGAATGTTGGCAGTGTAGAGCTCTGCAAGCACCGGGAATCCTTTTTGTCTGAGACGATAACTGAAAACACCATCCAAAAGCGCGGCATCGATGCTTCCCGCCTCGAGCGCCTGGATGTTGTTAGTCTGATCACCGACGAGCAGAATGGAAATCTGATCTCGCGAAACGTCAAGGCGCAAATACTCGAGTGCTAACATTGCGCCCATCCATAGGGATCCACCGATAGCTCCGGCGCCAAGCCGCTTGCCGCGAAGATCTTCAGGTCTACGCAACCCAGGCCGGGTTACCAAGTCATACGTCAATCGGTTCGTCGACCCGGCGATCACCTTGAGATCGGCTCCGCTCGCAAAAGCGCCCAACGCCGCGCTGGAACCGCCAAAAACGATTTGCAGCTCACCGGCAATCAAGCCGGCGATGGCGGGCTGGGACACTCGCGTTAAGACGAGAAGCACTTCCAGCCCGTTTTTCGCGAAGAAACCTTTCTCCTGGGCGATCCATAACGGTGTGACTCGGGAGTTCAAGGTGGTAAGTCCCACCAAAACTTTGGTCTGTGAATAAGCGAGGTCGAGACCCAATGTGATGGTGCAGAGCAGTAGAACAACTGCGATTCTAATGAAGAGCGTGTGCATTCGTAGTCTATGCGAACTCCACGGGGATCTTTCTTAGCGTCCTTTGCGCATTGCGCGAGTCCGGGTTTATCGATTCCTTCTTTATCGTGTCGAGATGCTAAGCGCGCAAAGAATGCTTTGGGACGAGCGTGATGCCTCATCCTAACATCGGCGAAATATTGTACAGCCGCGCGGCATTTTCACCCAAGATTCGATCCTGGGTCTCGGGAGACAGTCCGGCCGAGCGGATGCGTGAAACAGTTTCCGGCCATTTGCTATCCCCGTGCGGATAGTCCGAAGCGTACATGATGCATTTGTCGCCAGCGGCGTTGATGACGGCGGGCAGCATGATTTCACCAGGCTCACACGAGACGACCATTCGGCCGGTGGCGAAAAGGTCGCTGGGCTGAATACGGCTTTTTGGGGTTTTGCGCTTGAGTATCCCCTCATACATGCGCGGATCCTTTTCGCCGCGCTCGTGCATCTCGTCCATTCTTTCGATCCAGTAAGGCAACCAACCGCAACCGGTTTCGAGTAAACCAAACCTGAGGTTAGGAAACAGGTCGACGATGCCACCCCCGACGAGGGAAACCATCGCCGTCGTCAAAGTCAACGGCATGGAGACGGCCTTGGCACCAAAGAAATGATCAAACAATTCCTGGCCGACGGTGGGATACATGCCTGTCACGGTGTGAACACCGACACCTACGTCAAGGCGCTCCGCCATCTCCCAGAACGGATAGAGATCTGGATGATCCAAGGTGCGCGCACCGATGGTCCCAGGAACCATGACTCCGACAGCGCCGAGAGAAGTCACCGCGCGCTTTAGCTCGTCTGTGGCAGCGTGAGGATCTTGCAAGGCGACAACAGCCGCGAATCTCAATCGTCCTCCCGCCGCAGCGCAGCGCTCCGATATCCATGTGTTGTAGGCGCGTGAAATGGCGGAAGCTAGGCCAGGGTGTTCCAAACTGTTTATGGCCATGAGAACGTTAGGATAGATTACCTGGACGTCGATGCCTTCCAAATCGAGATCCGCTAACCGGCCAGGGATGTCGCTGAGATCATAGTCTTTGACCTTGAGGGTTCGTGTCTTCGCCGCGATGCTGCCCGGCGTGCCCGGGCCCCAGCCGAAGGGCTTAGCGATAATCCTGCCTTCGATCAAGTAGAAGCCGCGCCCATCGTCATATTGAACATAACGAGGCCTTTGCCGATAAAATTCCTTCTCCATGTAGTCGTCGAAGACTTCCTGGGAGATATGCGTATGGCCGTCGGCATCGATAATCATAATTTCTTATCTCCTTGCGCTGCTAGCGTTTCATCTCGCGCTGAACGTCGCGAATCAAAGACCAATTGACAAAATCTTTCGGCGTGAAGTCGGACTGCGCGATCTTGGCATCCTGTAGCGCGCGCTTAATGGATGCGGCTATGATCTCGTCCGACGTTTCACCTTTCAGATTGTAGGTCGGGCCCACTGCCTCGTAGGCGATCCGCGCGGCCTCTCTGTCGAGATTCCATTCCTTCTGAACGAGTCCTATGGCGTCGTTGGGATGATCCAGACTGTATTGGAGTCCCCTGAGGAAGGCGCGAAGCATGCGTCGCACTTGGTCGGGATTGTCGCGAAATTTCGCTTTGCGCGTGACTAAGCCGTTCTCGATGAATTTAGCCAGGACATCCGGACCTGAAACGAGTCGATTGTAGCCCTTGCGCACCGCCATCGAATCGTACGGCGGCGAGAGAGTAGTGGCGGCAACGCGGCCCGATAAGAGTGCGGTCATACCCTGAGTCACATCGATCGTTGAAATCAACTGCACGTCTTTCTCCGGATCCAGTCCGAGATGTTTCACCATGGCCACGGTCGCGTGATAGTGGGCTCCACGCGTTCCCCCATGACCGATAATTCCCCCGCGCAGTGTCTTGGCGTCGGCGATATCCGGCCGGCTGATGAGATAGAGAAGTGATTTGTCGGTGGTCACGTACACAGCCGCGAGAGGCGCGCCGGCTACCGCAGCCGCGAGGCCCGAATTGAAAGCCGTGATGTAGTCCATTTCGCCTGTGACCAGCGCCGCGATCGTCGTGCTGGTCTTGGCGGTAATGAGCCTGAGGTCGATGCCCTCACTTTCAAAAATTCCATATCTTTGAGCACAATAGATCGGCAGATTGAGAACGTGTTTTGCCGATACGCCTAACGTGATGGCTTCGAGTTTTCGTGGCGTCTTGGCTTTATCTTGTGCGAGAGCGGAGACGGCGGTTAGCCACGCGATGGAGAAAAACAAACAAATCATCCGGATTGAAGTCATCTGCGTGCGCTTTTCTAAAAAAGGTGTTTCATCCGACGTCCCAATTGCCCCCATGCGAAAAGAGAATCAAGCGGAATATATCGCCGGGCCAGAGAAGACGTCAACCCAATCGGACTCTGGATCACTAACTTGCTCCGAGATTCTAGCTTGACGCGCCATAACAAGCCGTGTTTAGTTTCTCCTCGAGGGCAGTGAACCTACTGCGAGGAATATTATGCCGCCTGTTGAACAAACCAAGTTGAAACGCTCGGGCGTCGGCTTGCGCGCCTGTGATCCCGACCGGGCTTTCCCCGGTTTCACGTTGTTCGCGCCACAAAGCGGAGGGGGGAAGGTCTACCTCATCGATCTTGAGGGTAACGTCATTCACACTTGGCAGATGCCTTACCCTCCCGGTAACTCCGGTTATCTAACTGAAAGAGGAACTTATTTTTACAACGGAAAGACCATTGAGGATTCAAGACGCTTCATCAGCCAGCGACCTTGGAAGGGCGGTGCCGCGCTTGAGGTCGATTGGAACGGTCGTCTCCTCTGGGAGGTACGACACCCCGATCACCACCACGACGGCATACGGCTACGCAACGGCAACGTACTACTCATTTGCCTAGCTCAGTTGCCGCAGGATCTCGTTCCGAAGATCAAAGGCGGTATGCCTGGCACCGAGCACAACGGGGAGATGTATGGGGACTATCTCGTCGAGATGACAACCAATGGGAAGATTGTCTGGGAATGGCGTACTTGGGAGCACCTCGATCCGCAGAAAGACTGCATTACGGCGGTACAAGACCAGCGCGAAGCGTGGACCCATGGTAACGGTCTAGCCGAGCTGCGGAACGGCGACATCGTATTAAGCTTTCGTAACATCTCAACCGTCATTGTCATCGATCGGAAAACCGGCAAAATTATCTGGAAGCTCGGTGCTCCACCGCTGTCCGGCCAACACGCCCCGGTGCCGCTGGCCAACGGCAACTTGCTTCTCTTCGATAACGGCCCGCACCGGTTGGATCATACGATGCCGTTTTCACGGATTATCGAAGTTAATTTGGCAACCAAGCAAATCGTTTGGAAGTACCAGGAAAAGCGGGAGTATGAATTTTTCAGCCCGCGGATTTCTAATGCCCAGCGCCTGCCCAACGGTAACACGCTCATTTGCGAAGGTGATTTCGGTCGACTCTTCGAAGTTACACGGGATGGCGAACTGGTCTGGGAATTCGTGAATCCCTATTTTGGCGAGGGGCCAACCGGGATAAACAACCGCGTCTTCCGCGCCTATAGATACAGTGCAGATGACATTGCCAGAGCTAAAGCGACAGGGAATGCTTTATGAAAATGGCTTGCGCTTAGATGGCCTGTTGGCGGGAGGAGGTTTTACAAAACCTGTGGGATTCTTCAAGTTGCAATTTTCCAAGTGCCGCTGGCTTGGTGTTTTGCTGAGCCTTGTGTTGCATATTCCAGCCGCTGCGACCGGCGCCGACAAACTCATTTTCGGCTGGAGCGCGATTGCAGGCTCGCAGGCAGTTCCTTGGATTACGAAAGAGGCAAAACTGTTCGAGAAGTATGGCCTTGACACGACCCTCATCTATCTCGACGGCGGGTCGAGGGCCATCCAGGTGCTTCTCTCCGGCGATGTCCCCATCGTGCAAGGCGGCGGCAATTCTCCGGTTGCGGCCCGGTTTCGAGGAGGAGACGTCAAGATCATCGCCGGTATCGTCAATGTTTTGGCCTACACTCTGGTGGTTAATCCCGAAATCAAAAAACCCGAAGATCTGCGTGGGAAAAAACTTGCGATAAGCCGTTTCGGTTCCAATTCCGACTATGCCACGCGCAAGATTCTTGTGAAATGGGGCCTCACGCCGGACAAAGATGTCGCAATCATTCAAATCCCAGGTGGCCAACCGACGCGACTTGCGGCAGTGCAAAATAAACAGGTTGCCGGCCTTGTCGCGCAACCTCCAGTGACCGTGCTAGCGCGCAAGGCGCGACTGAATGTCTTGGCGGAGCCCTCGGATTTTGGCGCCGCTTACACCAACACGCCCATCGCCTCGACCGGCGCGTTCCTACGCGACCGCCGAGACATTGTAAGGAGATTTACTCGCGCGTTAGTCGAGGGAATTTACGTTTACAAGACTCAAAAGGAGTTTACCAAGCGGGTGATCGCCAAGTACATGCGGATCAATGATTCCGACGCTGTGGAGGACAGCTACCAGTTTTTCTCACCCTTAGTGCCGGCGAAACCTTACCCGCCGATGGACGGGATCAAAGAAGTGCTTTTGGAGTTGGGGGAAAAGGATCCCAAAGCACGGAGCGCCAACCCCGAAGAATTTGCGGATGCAAGCTTCGTGAGAGAGCTCGATGATGATGGTTTTATCGACAGCCTGTACAAAGTTAAAAAGTAATCAGTCAACGACCGTGCTGGGCTTTGTCGCCGGTGCGGGTATGGCCTGTTGTGGTTCTTAACCGTCTTGAGCAAACGAACGGCTGGAATAATTCGCCAGGGCGTTAACTCCGATGAGCGGATCAAGAAAAATACGCTTCGACGGATTTGAGCTTGACCCGTCACGCGAGGCTGTGTTTAGTTGACAACTGTTTATAGTAGAAAGATCGTGATGATGAAAACTTTCTTAACGGAGGTAAAGAATGGCGAGCTCTTGGGAAAACGCAAAAGTCGATGGGAGTGACATGCCGCTTTATCTGAGCGTGCCGGCGAGCGGCGGGCCGGTGCCGGGTATCGTCGTGGTACATGGACAATCAGGCCTGGAAAATTTTATCAAAGACACCACTCACATGCTGGCGCTTCAGGGATATGCTGCGGTGGCGCCGAATCTTTACCATCGTGATGGTCCCGACTGTAAAGACGATGGTCCGACGCGCAAAGCCCGTCTGCGCGACACCACGATTATCAACGATATCCATGCTGCCATCGGATTCCTCAAGAATCACCGGCAGGTCGACGGCGGACGGTTGGGCATCGTCGGCTTTTGCATGGGCGGTCGGCTGGTCTATCTCATGTCGGCGGCCAGCAAAGATTTGAAAGCCGGTGTAATGTTCTACGGCAGCAGTACGATGGTTCCATTTGGCGAAGGGCCGTCGCCGTTCGATCGTACACGCGAGATCCATTGTCCAATCCAGGGGCACTTCGGAGCGGAGGATCAAAATCCATCGCCGGAAGACATGCGCAAGCTCGACGCGGAGCTGACAAAATGGGGAAAGGCTCACGAGTTTCACACCTATGCGGGGGCGGCGCACGCCTTCGTGAATTCGGGGTCAAATAATTACCGGCCCCACGCCGCGGCTTTGTCGTGGCCGAAAGCCACGGAATTTTTCAGCAGGCATTTGGTAGGATGAAGCCTGACAATAGTCGTGCAAAGACAGCGCGAAATTAAAGAGCCGTTATAAGCCAGTAGCAAAAGCAGAGACTTGCGAGTTACCACGTCGTGGTGCCACGCGGATTCCTCAGAAAACCCCGATCGCACGCAAACCCCGCCCGCTTAATCTATATTTCACGTTCAAGGGGTACAAAAGTTCGGCGTGTCTGATATAATGGCTGACTAATAGCCTTCCAAAGTGTGAGAGTTGGATCTTTGGTAAAGCATCATTCCTTCATTCCATAATTCCAGTACTCCGGTCTCTCATAAGTTGGAGCGTGGCTCGTATTTTTGACATTGAACTATTTGAGCGTGTTGTTTGCCGCGGGAGCTTTGAACTGTTTCCATATGGAGATGCCAAGAGAAAATGTCTAAACCGATGCTAAAGTCTACCCAGATGCCCGAGAGCCAGCCTCCTACTGAGCCGAAGGTTTCGGCGGCTGAGATGGGCGCTCGTCAGCGCGAGATCTCTGTTTCCGAGTTCTTTACCAAGAACCGTCATTTGCTAGGCTTCGACAATCCGCGAAAAGCGCTGCTCACCTGCGTCAAAGAGGCCGTGGATAATGCGCTTGACGCCTGCGAGGAAGCGGGGATTCTGCCGGAAGTCGTTGTCAAGCTGGACGTGGCTTCGAACGGGGAGGCTCCGCCGCCCCCGAGCCAGGCGAATCGCTTCCGGATAACGGTGATCGACTATGGCCCCGGCATCGTCCGCCAACAGATCCCGCGCATATTCGCCAAGCTCCTCTACGGGTCCAAATTCCATCGGCTGCGCATGAGCCGCGGACAGCAGGGCATCGGCATATCGGCGGCCGGCATGTATGCGCAATTGACGACCGGTAAACCGGTACAGATCACCTCGCGCACCAGCGCGCGGGCTCCCGCTCACTACTTCGAAGTCCAAATCGATACCAAGAAAAACGAGCCGCGGATTCTTGAGAAAAAAGAAATCGAATGGGAAAACCATCGCGGCACCCAGGTGACGCTCGAAATTGAAGGCCGCTACCAAAAAGGGCGCGCCTCTGTGGACGAGTATCTCGAGCAGACCGCCATCGCTAATCCGCACGTCAAGCTCGTCTACCATACACCAGAGGGAGAGACCAAAGAATATCCCCGAACCATTCAAGAGCTGCCCCCTCAGCCGCGTGAAATCAAGCCGCATCCCTATGGCATCGAGTTTGGCATATTGCTCAGAATGCTGCACGACACCAAGAGCCATTCACTGTCGGGGTTTTTGAGCAGCGATTTCAGCCGGGTTTCTTCCAACGTCGCGCAGGAGATCTGCAAGGCCGCGAAACTGTCGGCGGACATGCGGCCTCGAAACGTTCACGGCGCCGCGGCCGAGACGCTCTATAAAACGATCCAGTCCACCAAAATCATGGCGCCGCCGAGCAACTGTATTTCGCCCATCGGCGAAAAGGCGATTCTCCATGGCCTGTACAAGCAAATCAAAGGAGATTTTTATACTGCGGTGACCAGGCCGCCGGCGGTCTACCGCGGCAATCCTTTCATCATCGAGGCGGGGCTGGCTTACGGCAAGGGGCCGGAACACGCGGCGGACAAACCGGAAGATCCGAAAGTGCCGCTCGCTGAAGGCGAGCAGCAAAACGATGACGACGAATTGGCCCGCGTCATTCGCTACGCGAATCGCGTGCCGCTGCTCTATCAACAGTCTGCCTGTTCGACGTTCAAGGCCGTGCTCGACACCACGTGGCGCAATTACGGTGTGCCTCAATCCCGAGGTGCTCTGCCAGCCGGTCCCATGGTGATTTTCGTTCACATGGCCTCGGTCTGGGTGCCGTTTACCAGCGAGTCCAAAGAAGCCATCGCCGACTACGACGAGATCCGGAAGGAAATCAAACTCGCCCTGCAAGAGTGCGGGCGACGGCTTGGGGTATTTCTAAGACGGCGCGAGCGGGCCAAAAGCGAATTTCGCCGGCGCAATATTTTTGAGCTCTACATCGAAGAAGTTGTCGAGGCGTGCAGCCGTCTCAAGGGTGGAAAACTCGCCAAGGAAAAACTCAAAGACCAGCTGCAGAAGATCGCCGCGAAACGCACCGGCGGCGAGAAGACCGACGAGTTGCTGGGACATGATGGCGGTGGCCCGGAAGGCTTGCCTCACTCGATCATCGTCACCGCCGAAGGAACCGAAGGCGACGCGCCGGTTCTAAACGGTGATGAGGGGAACGATAGCGCACCTTCGGAAGAACTCCCGCTAGACGTGGGCGAATCCGCTGCGCCCGCACGGCCCAAAGGGAAGGCAAAATCTACCAAGGCTACGAAGCCTACCAAGTCCAAAATGACAGGGAAAAAGAATCCAGCGAAAGTTCAATCGCCGAGCGCGAAGCAAATGACTTTGGGCTTTGAAACGGCCGGAACACGCGCGAAACGTAGCCAAAAGATAGGAAAGAGACATGGCGCAAAAAAAGCCAAAAAATAACGGAGTAGTGGAAAAGAAGCTCGTGGGCGTGGCCGACGTCGTCATTACCGCTGCGCAGCGGAGCAAGGACCCGGCGCTTTCGATTCCCGTGCGCAGCCTCGCCAACGTCAATTTCAACGAGAAGCGGGGCATCATCGAGATGGGCCGAAGGAAGCAGGCGCGCACATTTTTCAACGTCGGCATGGCTAAGAAGTTCATGCAGACGGTGCTCGTGGCCGATGCCCTCGCCGAGTTGCAACGAGCAAACCTGACGACCTCGCTTCGGGAGATCTACTACCGAACGAAGCACACGATCAAGAATTCGCACGAAAACACATTCGACGGCCAAAACGAGTCCGACCCGCTCATCGAAGACCTTGAAGTCTCACTGGAAGCGCTGCGTGAAGAGCTCCATGTGCGTGCAGAGAACTCCGGTACCGTCGTTGGGCCGTTGGTGTTGGTCGATGACGGTGATCGGGTGGACTGCACCAGGCTGGGTAAAGGCGGTTATTCGGTCCCCTCCATTGTCGAACCCGAGTACATTCAGATCAGCAAATGCACGGCGGATTTTGTCCTCCTGGTTGAGAAAGGTACCCAGTGGAACCGTCTCTCAGAAGACAAATTCTGGCGCCGGTACAACTGTATCCTGCTTACGGGAAACGGCCAGCCGCCCCGCGGTGTCCGGCGCCTGGCGCGCAGGCTGCACGAAGAATACAATCTTCCCGTTTACGTCCTCGTCGACAACGATCCCTGGGGCTACTACATCTACTCGGTTGTCAAGCAGGGATCGATCAATTTGGCTTTTGAAAGCCAACGCATGGCCATTCCCAAGGCCAAGTTCATCGGGTTCTCCAGCGCCGATCCCGATCGCTACGGGCTGCCGCGCAACGTCGGCATCAAGCTCAACGACAAAGACATCAACCGGGCAAAGGAACTCATGAAGTATAAGTGGTTTCAGAAAAAAGAGTGGCAGAATGAAATCAAAGGGATGCTCTCCACCGGTCTCAAGTTCGAGCTCGACGCCCTCGCCAACAAAGATTTTCAGTATCTGACCAAGACCTACCTCCCCAAAAAACTCAAAGACAAAGATTGGTTGGATTAGCTCTGCCGGACACGGGGTTTGGGAAATGGTTGTGTGTGGTGGTAAAGTATCCACCAGATGATGCTTTTGTTATCACCGCGTACTTAACTGAGACTATAAAAGCTGGAGAAACCCTATGGCCGAGAAAGTAAAAGTTTGGTTCGATCCTGAAGGAGACTTTTTAGAGGTACGGTTCAGTGATGCCCCTGGGTTCATGCGCGAAACGGCACATAATGCGCTGATGGAGCGAGTAGACGAGCATGGACAAGTTGTCGGGTTCAGCATCCTCGGAGTGAGTCGTTTTCGGAAAGAACGCCCTTTTGAAGCTGAATTGAGCG
>WNFP01010035.1_pt1 | contig 10804 bp, 9 predicted proteins | sample 5400201 | NCBI WGS metagenome assembly WNFP01 (sample SAMN13153355, study PRJNA577476) | soil metagenome | isolation source: 115 cm saprolite under Madrone tree | place: USA:California | collected 2016-06-14
TTTGAAGGGGTTGCCGCGCGGTTCGATTGAAGAGAGATTCCTCGCTTCGCTCGGAATGACGGCTTAAGAACTCGTACGTCCGGGCAAGCTCGGGCGCAGCCCCGAGTGGTCCGGGGTAAACATGCTGCGCCTCTACGCGGGATTTTGTGCGCCGGGTCGGAAGTCCGGCCCGGCAAACGCTTTGCTTACTGGGTTTCGCCGATTTGCATGTTCTGGTCTATCGCGAGGATGGGGTAGCGGATCGGCGAATCCGGGGGCGCGGGAACGTGATGGGCGATTACGGCGAATTCGCTGCCTTCGCCGCAGCGGATTTCGTAGGCGTAGCCTTGGCGTTCGGTACGCGCAAAGTTCACGGTGCCGGAAGAAGAGAGTTCGTCGAGCGCGACGCAGTGGCCGTTCGAAGCGATGTAGGTGCGTTCGGCTCGTGCGATCTGGGTGAGGTCCATCCGAACGCCGGTGAGGCTTATGGCCTGAGTGGGAGCGGTACCTGCATCGGTGGTGGGCATTTTCTTGATGGAATAAAAATAGATGCCACCAACAATGGCTGCCACGACGAGGAGCAAGGCAAAGGCTCGCATGGAAAAAGTGTGCCTCGCCGGGAGGCGGCCCGCAACTGTTCGCAGGGACAGAGTGCGCCAGGAAACAACAGGCGTTGTTATTAGCGGCGATCGAACGGTTTTGTTACTCTGGCGGCAGAGCCGGACCCTCTCCGGCGGCCAAATTCCCCTTCAAACAATTCATGGTGACGGTTGGCAAGACTCCGTTATTGAACGATTTGGCATCGCAACGCGAGCAGGAGCTGACGGAAGCGCGCGCGATCCAGTTGGGAATGCTGCCACAGGGACCGTCGCGAACGGCGGATGCAACGATCTGCTATGAATTCCAACCTTTCTATGAAGTGGGCGGCGACTTTCTGGATTTCTTCACGCTGACGGATGACGTGATTGGCATCTATCTGGGCGACGCTACCGGAAAAGGGCTTCCGGCGGCATTGTACGCGGCACTGGCGCATGCATGCTTCGACCCGCGGACCGGAGTTCTGCGCATTGCCAGCGCAGGAATGACGGGTCCAGTCATTCTTTCAGCGCGGGGCTACCGGGAGCTGGAAACTTCGCGGCATTCCTCCAGGAATGTTTTCGGCGACGGAATAGGAAAGCGAAACCATACAACTGGAACGCGGCGATGGGGTAATTTTCTTGAGCGCTGGAGTCAGCGAGTCGCAAAATTGCGCTGGTGATTTCTTTGGCATGGAGAGGGTGCAAGAGGTATGCGAATCGCTGCGGGAAAAAACGCCAGAAGAGATTCTTGGACAATTGACCGAAGCGGTGGCGAGTTATTCCTGTGGCCGGGCACAACAGGATGACCGGACGGCGGCGGTATTGCGGTACATGCCGATTTGAAAGTGTTAGATACAGGCGAGCGAAGACAAGACACAGACTGAAGTCTATGCCACAGCAGACACGGACTGCAGTCTGTGCCCGGTCTGAATGGCCGGGCGAGGTAGCGCGTGGAAAACGTTCGAGGGAATTAAAATTGACAGTGCGGCGAGGCTCCAGTAACAAAGATAGGAACAGCGATCAACTTAGGAGAGTCCTCGATGAAGACGATGCAGTCCCCGCACGCCTGGGTATTGGCGTTTTGTCTGTCCGCACTGCTGTGCAGTCCAAATGAAATTATGGCCTCGCCGGATACTCCGCAACGAGCCGGAGAAGTTTCGCGGGTAATTCCCGTGGTGAGTATCGCGCGTGGCGGGAAGAGTATTTCGGCGTCCGCGAAAACGGTGGTGGACTGGCAGAAAATCACGAAGCCGGATGGAAAATTTGAAGTAAAGACGCCGGCAGGAGTTGCCGGAGTGGTGGGCACGGATTTCTATGTGGCGTTCGATAATTCAACGGGAACGATGAACGTGGTCGTGTTCGAAGGGATTGTGAAGGTTTGCAATCTAGCCGGCGTATGCGTGCTGGTGAAGGCCGGTCAGATGACGAACGTGCGTTCGAATGACAGCACGGGACCGCAGGCGCCGACGCAGGCAACGCTGGATGTGTTGGTGGATGCGGGAACGACCACTGATGCAGGAGGCCGGCCGGGAGTTCAAAACGTGGGCCATCACCTTGGCAAGGGGGCGGGGATCACGCTGGGAATACTGGCGATCATTCCGGCGATTGTGATTCCGGTTGTGGCCACGCACGGGAACAACAGTAAACCGCCGGTACCAGTGACCGGCTGTGCGCAAAATCCGAAACTCTGCGGCTAACGAATGGACGTCCGCTTAATTCGAAAAGCCAAGCAACAATGCGCCCGCAGTAAAAGAGATTCCTCGCTACGTGAAGCGACACTTTTGCAGGAGCAAAAGTGGAAGAAAAATCGTTTCGCTTCGCTCGGAATGACGATGGCGGACGCTGAAAGATGGAGCGGAGGTTCACGTCAAATATTGAGGAAACAATTTGCGAGGGATTCGCGGACGCAGGCTTACGAACGGACGTTGCAGCAAGAGCGATAATTTTAATTTTTTGGAAGGGCGAAGGCTACGTAGACTCCGCCGGAAGAAGATTTGAGATCTTTGCCGCCGCCGGCGGCGATCACTACAAATTGGCGGCCGTTGATGGAATAGGTGGCGGGAGTGGCGTTGCCCGCAAACGGCAGAGTGGTTTCCCACAGAAGAGTTCCCTTCAAACTATCGTAAGCGGGAAATTTTTTGTCGTGGTTGGTAGCGCCGATGAAGAGTAGTCCTCCCGCGGTGACGATCGGGCCTCCGTAATTTTCCGTGCCGGTCTTGTGCATTCCCGCCGCGGCCAGTTCGGGATACTCACCAAAGGGGATTTTCCATAGATATTCACCGGTATTGAGATTGATGGCGTTCAAGGTTCCCCACGGAGGGGCGACGGCGGGGTAGCCATCGGGATCGAGAAAACGGTTATAGCCGGTAAGGTGATATTTCTCGGTCGGGGGCAACGGCCCGCTGCTGGCTAATTCTTTACTTTGCCCGTTGGCGAGAAAGTCCGCGATGGCATTCATTTGTTCGGCAGTTAAATTGGGGAATCCCGGCATACGGCCTTTGCCATCGCGAATGGTGGAAACAATCTGAGCAAAATTCAGGCGTGCGCCGATCTTGATTAGGGATGGAAATTCGGGTGGCGAACCGGCGAGTTTGTCGCCGTGGCATACGCCGCACTGGCTGATATAGAGAGCGCGGGAAGTAGATTCGTTTCCGCTAACGGCGAGAGCGCCGGTCCAGGCGATGTCGTTCGAATTGATATAGATGACGGAAGTGTTCGGATCGACGGCTGGGCCGCCCCATTCCGCACCGCCATCGAAGCCGGGAAAGACCACGGTTTCCATGCCGACGGAAAAAGGGACGAATTGGCCGTCGCTGCGAAGTTTTTTGAAATTGTCGCGGGCCCAGCGGTTCGCTTGCGGAGTGCGTCGAGAGGGAAAAGAGATTCTCCGGTGAGGCGATTGAAGAGGTAGACAAAACCCTGCTTGGAGGTCTGCGCGATCGCATCAAGGGGCTTACCGTTACGCTGAACGGTGAGCAAAACTGGAGGCGAAGGAAAATCGCGGTCCCACAGGTCGTGATGCACGCCCTGGAAATGCCAGAGGCGTTTGCCGGTGCGGGCGTCCAGCGCGAGCAAGCAGTCGGAGAAGAGGTCGTCGCCGATGCGATCGGCGCCGTAAAAATCAAAAGCGGCCGAGCCGGTGGGAACGTAAACGATTCCGCGAACAGGATCGAGCGACATGCCAGCCCAGTTGTTGGCGGCGCCGCTGGTTTTCCAGGCGTCACGTGGCCAGGTTTCGTAGCCGAATTCGCCAAGCAGCGGAATGGTGTGGAAAGACCAGCGAAGCTTTCCGGTGCGAACATCGAAAGCGCGAATACTGCCGGGAGGAGCGGGAAGTGTTTCTGGATTGCGTCCGCCGAGGATGATCAGGTCTTCAAAGACGATGCCGGGGCTGGTGAGAACGATGGAGTTGGCGCTGGCCGGTTCGCGATCGAGATTTTCGCGGAGGTCGATGCGGCCGGCGTCGCCGAAATCGGGAACGGGTTTGCCGGTGGCGGCATCGAGCGCGTAGAGAAAATTCATTACGCCGACGAGGATGCGGGCGGCGGCTCCGGCACTCCAATAGGCGAGACCGCGATCGGGTTGCGTGCCTTTTATGCCGGAGTCGAATTTCCAGAGGAGTTTGCCGGTGGCGGCGTCGAGCGCGAAGATTTTTTGCGTGGGAGTGATGCCGTAGAGAACCCCGTTGACGATTAAGGGATTGGTCTGGAGGCCGCCTTCTTCGCCGGTGTCGAAAGTCCACGCAACCTGGAGTTGGCTGACGTTGCTGAGATTGATTTGTGTGAGCGGGGAGAAATGATTGCCTTCGGGAGTATCGCCGTAGCGGGGCCAGTCTTGGGAGGATGGTGGCGGTACGGCGGTTGGTTGCGGCGGATTTTGTTGAGCGGCGGAGGTGGGTGAGAGAGCAGCTGAAATAGCAAGCAGAAGCCGCAAGATGAAAGTTGTGTAGGTGATGCGAAGGTGACTGGTCAAGTTTCCACCGATCGAGGAGATGGTGTGCTGTTTGGCACGTCGAATCGGGAAGAGTGTAGCGCGGATTACACCGCTCACCGACTGAAGTCTGTGCCACGGATGGCGTGGGTGACGCTTGCGAGACGACGCGAGATTTTTGCGAGGTGGGAATCCGCGGAGTCTGAAGCTGGTGCTACGCGTGGGCGTGCAACGAAAAGGGGCGGGATGCCGTCGAAGTAGTGTTGGCCTGGGAAGGCGCCCGCGTTGTATGCCTGCCAACGAGTGACGTACACTGGCTGTTTAACCTTGAGTACTCGGTCGAATTTAGTTCAGGGTTTGTAGGTACAAACCCTGAAATGAAGACCCGTCGTGAGGAGCTCCATTGCATAAATTCACACGTTTTTTTGCCGCATTGCTGGCGCCATCGCTTGCTATGGGGTTTGTGGTAATTTTTCAGCCAGTTGCCGCGTTTGCTGGACCGCCGGACACACCGGCGGTAGGAAAACCATCGCCGTTGATCGCGGCGATGCAGACGGAGCTGGAGCGGTCGTTCAAGGTTCTGGGAGAGCAGAGGCCGCCCGCATACTTTATCGGCTACACGATCACGGATACGCAACGCGCGGAAGTTTCCGGTTCGAACGGCGCGCTGCTTTCGAGCAGCGAAGCGCGCAACCGGTGGCTGCAGGTGTCGGTTCGAACGGGTTCGTACACCCTGGACAACACGCATAAGGTTGGCGAGCAACGAATGCCGAGCGGCGGACCGGGTACCGGCATTCCAGTGGATGATGACTCCGAGGTTGTGCGGCGGACGATCTGGCTGGAGACGGACAACCAGTACCGCACGGCGGCGGAAGCGCTGATCAAGATTCAGTCGAGCAAAGAAGTAAAAGCAGACACGGCGGAAGGGCGAGCGCCGGATTTTTCTCACGAGCAGCCGCACAAGTCGATCGAGCCGGAAGCTTCGTTCACGCTGGACCGGAAGCCATGGGAAGAACGGGTACGCGCGTATACGAGGACGTTCCGGGAATCGCCAGCGATTTTGAATTCGATCGTGACGTTTTCGGCGCTGGCACAGAATGCGTACCTTGTGAATACGGAGGGGACGCAACTGCAGAGCGGGCAGATCCGCTACCGGCTGGAGCTTTTTATTCAGGGCAAAGCCGCGGATGGAATGAACATCGAGCGCTACTACAATTTTGATTGGGTGGATGCGAAGGATGCGCCGAGCGACAAGGAAGTGGCGACAGCGAGCGCGACGTTGAGAACAGAGATGGAAGGCCTGGTAAAAGCGCCGCTGAATGAGCCGAGCGTGGGGCCGGCGTTGCTGACGGGGCGCGCGGCGGCGGTATTTTTCCATGAAGTGTTTGGTCATCGCGCGGAAGGCCACCGACAGAAAGATATTTCAGAGGGGCAAACGTTCGCAAAGAAAGTGGGCGAACCAATATTGCCGGACTTTCTGAGCATCGTGGATGATCCGACGGCAAAAAAAGAGGGACACGAAGACCTGCTGGGATATTACCGGTTCGATGACGAAGGAGTATCGTCGCACGAGGTAGTCCTGGTGGACCGTGGAGTGCTGAAAAATTTCGAGATGTCGAGGTCGCCACTGGCGGATTTCCCTCATTCGAACGGGCACGGACGGCGACAGTTGGGAGCGACGCCTGTTTCGCGGCAGGGCAATCTGATCGTGAAGAGCAACAAGACGGTGACGAACGCGCAACTGAGGACGAAGCTGATCGAATTGGTGAAAGCGCAGAACAAGCAATATGGACTGCTGATTGACGACATCGCGGGAGGATTTACGTTTACCGGACGCGGGCAGCCGCAAGCGTTCCAGGTGCAACCGCTGGTGGTTTACAAAGTGTTTGCCGATGGCAGACCGGATGAACTGGTGCGGGGCGTGGACATTGTGGGCACGCCACTGGCAGCGTTGACGAAAATTGTGGCGACGGGCGACACGCCGGAAGTGTTCAACGGATATTGCGGAGCGGAATCTGGATCGGTGCCGGTATCGGCAGTGGCGCCAGCAATTTTGACGAGCGAGCTGGAGGTACAGAAGAAGCAGGCAGACACGGATGCTCCGCCAATATTGCCGCCGCCGGCGCATGACCCGCAAGCGGTGCAATCCGCCGGGAAGACGGGAGGCGCGCGATGAAGATTTTTCTTCGTCTGGGAGCTCTGTTAATCGCAGCGGCAACGGGAATTATTCCGGCAGTTTTCGCTCAGGAAAAGTCCGACAACGATCATACGCTGCAGGCGATGCGGGATGAAATGGCGCGCGCGAAGGCACGGCTGGAGCTGAAATTTCCGGGTACCGATGAGCCGGTGCGGCCGTACTACCTGGAATACCGGCTACTGGATTTGGATGTGCGTGAGATTGTAGGGCAGTTCGGGGCGCTGATGACCAGCACGCACACGCGCAACCGGTTCATGGACGTGCAAGCGAGAGTTGGAGACTACAAGCAGGACAGCTCGAATTTTGTGAGCGATGAGGGATTCCGTGGATTCATCGGGCCAACGGGGTCGGTTGGAATTGACCGGGACTACGACTCGCTGCGGCAGGACTTGTGGATCGCGACGGATCAGGCGTTCAAGGAAGCGGTGGAGACGTATTCGAGGAAGCGTGCGTATCTGGGCAGTCTGGCGCGGCAGACGGATATTGACGATTTTTCGAAAGTTACACCCGTGAAAAACATCGAGCCGTTGGTGGCGCCGGATTGGAGCGCACGAAACTGGGAACAGGAAGCGCGGGAAACTTCGGCGGCGTTGCGGACATTTCCAGAGATTCAGGAATCGAAGGTGACTTATTACCTGGTGTATGCCACGGAATATTTGTTGACGAGTGAGGGCACCGAAATTCGCACGAATCGAAGTTTCGCCGCGGCCGAAGCGGGATTGAGCACGCTGGCAAACGACGGGATGCAGCTGAATCATTATTATGCGACGTATGCCCCGAAGCCCGCGGCGCTGGCAAGCGTGGACGACGTGAAAAAAGGATTGAATGTGGCGGGCAGCGAGTTGATGGCGATGCGCGCTTCGCCGCCGGCGCCTGACTACACGGGACCGGTGCTGTTCGAAGCGCGAGCGGCGGCACCGCTGGTGGCGCAGGTGCTTGGGCCAGCGCTGAATGGCGCACGGCCTCCGGTAGCGTTCCAGCCGGTGATGGAACAATTTTTGAGCAACATCGGCGGCAAAAGCGATTGGGTAAACCGAATCGGAGCGCGAGTGCTGCCAACGAACGTTACGGTGGTGGACGATCCGGGCGCCAAGGAGTTTACGGGTAAGCCGTTGATTGGCGGATACCGCGTGGACGACGAAGGAGTGCCAGCGGAAAAAGTGACCGTGGTTGAAAATGGCGCTTTGAGAGAATTGTTGATGTCGCGGCGGCCGGGACCGGATTCCGGGAAATCGAATGGTCACGGAAGATCGGCGTTTCTGAATGATGCCAAGCCTACGCCGAGTAATTTGTTTTTTACCGCGTCGGAGACGGTGCCTGCGGCGGAATTGAAAAAAAAGTTTTTGGACATTTGCCGTTCGAACAAGCAGGAATATTGTCTGGAAGTAAAGGAGATGGATAATCCGGCAATCAGCTTGCTGCATCAGGAGGACTTCAGCGAATTGCTGGCAAGCTACGGGGGAGGCGCGGGAAACGGCGACCGTTTGCCGCTGATTGTAACGAGGGTGTACGTGGCGGATGGGCACGAAGAAATCGAGCGCGGCGCGCGGATTACGGGATTGAATACGCGTGTGTTGCGGAACGTGACGGCTGTCGGTAACGATCCGTTTGTGTACAACTACATGCAGACGCAGATCGCAGGATTCGCCGGAACGGCGCTGGGCGCGTTTGGGTCGGCGCAGAACGGGCTGCCTTCATCTGTGGTGGCGCCGTCGTTGTTGTTCGAAGAGTTGGACGTGCGGGGAGCGCGGGGCGAGCCGAAACGGTTGCCGCTGGTGCCTGCGCCGGCGATGACAGCGAAGTAAGATTCCGTAACTTTCGCTGATTTTCTGGATCCCATAGCCATGAAAGAACTGACTCGGCGCGGATTGATTTTTGGAGGCGCTGCTCTGGCCGCAGTCGGTGTGTTTGCCGGCGTGGATCACGTGGCGAGTTCCACTTTTGTGAAGGATGAACCGCCGCTGGGGCCGGATACGACGGTTGAGATCGTGGAATTCGACGACGCGGGCAAGCGAGTCGCCAAGATGCAAGTTCACAGGGTGCGAAAGACGCTGGCGGAATGGCGGAACGCTTTGACTACGCCACAATTTGTGATTACGCGGAAGACGGCGACGGAGATTCCCTATTCGGGCGAGCTGTTGAACGAGCATCGTGCGGGAATTTACCGTTGTGCAGATTGCGGGACGGCGCTGTTTGACAGCAAAACGAAATTCGAATCGGGTACGGGATGGCCGAGTTTTTGGGCAGCGATTGCAGATGAGAATGTTCGTGAGAAAGATGACTTCAGCATGGGACTGCTCCGTCGCGAAGTGAAGTGCGCGTTGTGCGATGCGCATCTGGGGCATGTGTTTACGGATGGCCCGGACCCGACCGGGCTACGTTATTGTATCAATTCGGCGGCGCTGAAGTTTGTGGCGCTGCGAGCCGCTTAAATTTCGATCTCAACTACAGCCATTGTGTCGCGTCCCGCCTCACTTAGGGTAGTCTAAGCGTGGTTATGGAAGCCCTGTTGCCCGGCGAATCACGAGAAAAAAAGAGCGCGGCACTGCTGAGCGTGGGTTCGGCGCTGCTGCTGGTTTCGTTGAAGTCATTTCTGGTGATTCGAACCGGAAGCCTAGGCGTATTGAGCGAAGCGCTGCATTCCGGGCTGGACCTGCTCGCCGCGATTATTACTTTCCTTTCCATTAGAGTTTCCGACCAGCCCGCGGACGAACGGCATCCTTACGGACACGGAAAATTCGAGAATTTCTCGGCGTTCGTCGAGACAGGACTACTGGTTTTGACGGCGATGTACGTTATTTATGAGGCGTTCGACCGGCTATTTTTTCATAGCGTGCATATTCAACCGAGCGTGACGGCGATTCTGGTATTGCTGGTGGCGCTTTGCATCGATATTACGCGGGCAAGAAAACTTTCTCGCGTGGCGGCAAAATATTCGAGCGAAGCGCTGGAAGCGGACGCCCTGCATTTTTCGACGGATGTGTGGAGCACGATTGTCGTTATCGCGGGGATTTGCCTGGTGTGGTCGGGTGAACGGTGGAACGTGCCGTGGCTAGTGTACGCCGATGCGCTGGCCGGACTGACAGTGGCGGCAGTAATTTTATGGGTTGGCTCGCGGCTGGGCAAACGGACGCTGGATGCGCTGCTGGACGCGGCGCCCGAAGGATTGCTGGAACAAATTACGAAGGCCATCGGACAGATGGAAGGCGTGCTAAACGTGCAAAGAGTGCGATTGCGGCGAGCTGGGAACCGCTATTTTGTGGACGCGACGGTGAGCGTGCCGCGAACGGCGAGCCTGGAGCAGGTGCACGGATGGAGCGACGCGATTGAACAACGAGTGGCGGAAATTGTGCCGTCGGACGTGGTGGTTCATGCGGAGCCGCGCGCGCCAAAGGGCGAGCCGTTTTTCGATTCGATCCGCGCGGTAGCGCAGCGGAGCGGATGGGCGATTCATGATTTATTCGCGCAACAGAACGATGGGCGGCTATTTGTGGAGCTTCACCTGGAACTTGATCCGCACTTGACTTTGAAAGAGGCGCACCAGCAAGCGACCGAGCTGGAAGAGAAAATCCGCGAGCTGCGGCAGGACCCGATGGAAGTAAACATTCATATTGAGCCGCTGGGAATGGCAATCAGCGTCCCGGATACCGGCGCGGAGGATTTGCGCGACCTGGCGCGAGCGATTGAAGCCTTTCTGAATGGGCTGCCGACCGAATATCACGAACTTCTGAACAGCCACAATGTGATTGTGCGGCAGGTGGCGCATCACATTCTGGCTTCGTGCCATTGCGTAATGCGCAGCGAGCTGCCGATTACGGAGGTGCACGACGTGACGGGAGCATTGGAGGATCGTGTGAAGGAAAAATTTCCGCAGATTTCGCGAATCACGATTCATCCGGAGCCGCAGGAGGATTAAAGCGCAGTTCGCACCGTATGAAGGTGCGGATTACAAATACCCTTTCCGAAACATTGAAGAAGGCACAGAAGACGAATCTAAGCGGAAAAAGCTTGAATCGAACGTTCGGGCAAGCTGCGGCGCAGCGTGCTGCGCCCTACTGATGATTGCGGCACGGGAAGGCGTGCGCGGCTAGAGCAATAAGTGCGGGCAAACAGACGAGGA
>WNFP01004846.1_pt1 | contig 10801 bp, 10 predicted proteins | sample 5400201 | NCBI WGS metagenome assembly WNFP01 (sample SAMN13153355, study PRJNA577476) | soil metagenome | isolation source: 115 cm saprolite under Madrone tree | place: USA:California | collected 2016-06-14
TACATCGCCAAAGCCAAAGCTTCGGGTAATACGCAAGTTTGCGGTAAAGGAACCACTGGCCTTACCAAAGTTGCGCGGGATAATTGTCTCACCCGGCAAGGGCGCCAAATTGAAATTCCCAAACCTCGTGCACCTGATGGACGGAGAAGCGCAATTAGCGTTGGCTGCGGCAAAGCTGGGACGATCAGCAAATACTCGATCCAGGTTTAGATCGCTGCCGGTCGTAATATTGAATGGCGGAGCTGAACTCGCCGTGACGAACGGAGAGAAGGTCAGCTTCCACAATTTTGGATTGGTGTAAGTCCCGAACAGGAAGAACCGATGCCGAACATCGCCCGAGCCCCGACCCCACTCTCCGCTCGTGTCATAAGAGTTGGCCGGGAACAAGGAACTCGACCCCTGGCCATCGGTGTCGTTCATGGTCTTACTGAGAACGTAATTGCCGCTCAGTGAAAACTGCGGGTTGAGCCGGCTGTTGAAACCAACGAACATTTGCTCCTGGTGAAAGCGGCCAGTGGCCTCGAATTGGTCAATCTCACCGCCTGCATTCGGCCGGGTGCCGCCCGGATTTAGAGTCGTTATCGATCCGGGTATCGGGGCGTTGACATCGCGAGCGCGGATTACGTGCAGAATGCGAATGGCGTAAGCGCCAACACTTACGGTGAAGTTATGAGGTAGTTGGCGTTCCACCTGGGCTCCCGTGACATAGACCGTGGGAATCCGCAAGTCCGTCTGCACACGCCAAACGCTTTGCTGTAATGGGGAAGCCCCGGCGATCGAGGGCACACTGCTAACACAATCCGGCCTGAATGATCCATCGGCGCAATGGTATGAGTTAAGCAGTGTGAGCGTCGCCGGATCGGTAGGTATCAGCGGATTAGCCGACTCAGCAAAAGTGAACTGCTGGACGTTCACCCCGTTAAAACGATTGGCAATCAGCGTCGAACCTTCATTGAACCGGTTATAGAAAATCCCCCCGCCGGCGCGAATGACCGTCTTCGGTGGATGCGTGCTATCGGCAGCTCCCGGCGACCAGGCGACGGCAAACCGTGGCGCGAAATCAAATTTGCTGCCGGCGTTGTTTTGTATTTCATAGCGAAGCCCGAAGCTAAAAGTGAGATTAGGCTTGTAGCGCCAATCGTCTTGCACGTACGGCTCAATATCAAACTGGCTGACGGTTGCAAGTGGATTGCCGGTGCTGATGCTGAACTGCGCAGCTCCTCCACCAGCGGCGCGGATCTGGCCCGCCGATTGGCCCTGCTGCATTAACTGAAGCGTTCTCTGGTAGCGCTGAATACTGGTGAGTCCTGTTGTACCGCCGGTGAAAATCCACTGCCCACCAAAGTTATTCGGGCTGATGTCGCTGATATGGACGTCGCGGATGCGCCCACCAAACTTAATGGTGTGCATTCCCTTCTGAATCTGCGTGAAATTCTGTAACTCCCAGCGGCTGGTGGTATTGCTCGAGTGACCGATTTGCGAGCCGCCACCAATAAACGCGCCGCTGACATTGAGCACCGGTATCGTACTGTTGCCCAACTGCTCTGAACGATTATGGGAAAACTGAAATCGCGTCTCGTTGATGGTGGTCGCGTTGAGCACCGCGGTCTCAGTAACCTGAAAAACGTGTGAGGTAAAGGCGGAGTCGTACGCTCGCTCAAGTAAAGAAAAGCCATTCACTCCACTGTTTTTTAATACATTGTGATTGAAGCTGTACCGCGATACCAGGGTATTCTTCGGGTTGATCGCGTAATCAATGCGCGGACTGAAACCAGTGAAGCGCGTAGGCAACACGACGCCCTGGCCAATCTGCACTATGTTGTAAGACGGATCGAGAATAGTCGCCCTGACGAGACCATTGTCGTCAACTTCGTTACGGTTCACTTCCAGGAAAAACGAAGCCTTTCCTTTTTTCAACGGCCCGCTAAGATTACCGCCCATCTGGCGAACCTGGAACGGTGTGCGTTTGCTCGAGCTAATCTGGAAAGGGTTGCGCGAATTCAAACTCTCATCGTTGAAATTAAATGTGGCGCTGCCGCGCAGCTTGTCGGAGCCCGGTCTGGTCAGAATCTCGATGCGTGCCGAGGGCTGGTCGTTTTCTGCCGCAAACGGATTCTGATTAATGCGAATCTCGCGAATGGATTCCTTGGGCGGCATGTTGCCGCCGGAAAACCCGTCGATGAATATTTGTCCACCGTTGGGTCCGATTGATGGTCCGGCCAGCGCCTGCAAAGCTGCCGCTAGTTCAGTGGGATCGTCAGGCAGAGCATCGAGGTCGCGGCCAGAGATTACCGTCTGGTTGGCATTATTAGAAGAATCGGTGCTCAGCGGGGCTTCGGAATTGATTTTCACCTGCGACTCAATCGCCGCGATCTTCAAGCTAATATTGAAGGGATCACGGCGCGCCGGGCTGACGTCCACAGCAGCGTCTTCAGAGGTCGCGAACCCCATCGAGGTAGCATGAATTGTGTATTTGCCCGCCGTCAGTCCGGTAAAACTGTAGGTACCGTCCGCATTCGTTGTAGCCGTTTTCTGCGCACCTGACGCATCGGTCAAGGTTACGGTGGCGCCCACAATAGCCGCACCCAGTTCGTCGGAGATTAAGCCGCGCAAATTTGCCCTTCCCTGAGCAAAGGTAGCGGTCGAAAAACCGGCGACCAGAATGATAGAAGCCAGACAGGCTAATAGTCTTCGGATATTCATCATTAAGCTCTCTTATTAGAAAAGCAACCGCGGGCGACGGAATCCTTCGCTCTTCGCGGTTGTCTCTGAAGTCAAAATTGCGATATCAGAGGGTTAGTTTACGGCCCGATGCCACCGAACATGCCACCAAAGCTTCCGTTCAGATCAACGCCGCCTTGAGGTCGCCCAGCCTGACCACCGGTCTGCTGCCTTGCTGCCACCATGGCAAAAAGTGTCTCGGCTCCAGTTACCAGCGAAACCGCAGTCAACTGGGCTGGATCTGAACCCTGGACGCCCGACATTATGATCATGTCGCCGACTTTCACGTCGCTGACGGAAATAATCGGCAATCTCTCAAGCAGGTCCGCCATGTTCATGCTTGCTCCCCGGCTTGGTCCTCCACCTTGTGGTCCACCGGGCCCAGCGCCTTGCGATCGCTGTTGAGCCTGACCTTGTCCCGGCCCTTGTGCGCCGCTCCCGGCACCCGGTCCGCCGGGTCCCGCGCCGCCGCCGAACATTCCGCCCGCAGGAAAGCGGCGAAGTACGGACTCTGGCTTAAGCACAATCGTCAAGGGTTTCTTGGTTTGCAAATCGTTAATTTTTATTTGATTGGTCGCGGGATCGATCGCGGTTACAGTTCCCCCGGCAATCTTAAATGTGCCGAAAACAATCTCCTCGGCGGTCACGTGACTACCGTCCGCGCTTTTGTCGCCAAGCGCGCGCAACTGATCATTAACTTTGACTTCTTCAAACTTGCTGGGCTTGGCTTCGCTGTATTTTGGGATCGTATCCGGAGGATAACGCCGCATCATTACTTTGTCCGTTACGGGAATGATTACCGACTGCGGAGCACCTGCCATGGTACGGCTCGACACGGTTATTTCCTGTGTTGAAGGATTGACCGAAACAACGATGCCACTGACTCCACGACGGCGCCACTCGGCCCGGTCCTGTTCCTGCTTTTTGGCGAGGTCGGCCTTGCTCATCACTACGACCTGTAGCGCCGGCACGGTCTTCTGGTCGGCTGCGCCGCGGCCGCGCGCCAACACTCGATCTCCTGCACCCACATCGGCCAAAGTGATCTTGGTAGCTTTGGTAAGCGAAGTTTCGCCCGGTGCTACTCGCAGATACTGAGTCTTGTCGCTGAGGGTGACGTTAAAGAGAACGCCGCTATCGGCCCGAACGACCATCTGATTTGCTGTGCTATCGATCGCTTTCACCTCGCCGATCACACTTACTACACCCGGAGTCTGGCCGAGCGCGCTGGCGATCAAGCTCAGCATGGAAATAACCGCCAAAATCAAAAGTGTTAATCGTTTCACAAGTTTTCTTTCGCTCGCCAGGAAGTTATCCATTATCTACGCCTCACAAACCCTGATAGTTGCAAAAAGTTTAGAATTAAAGCTCCAATGTCGTGTATTAGGGAGCAATAGACTGGATGCCGGAACCGAAGGTCTAACGACGCGATTTCTGCTCTTCGTCGTGTTGCGCATCCTGCTGCGCCACCATCGCGTCGAACTTCTGCTGTTGTTCCGGAGTCAACAAGGCGCGAATCCGTGCCCGCGCCTTCATTCGCGGTTCTTCAAAGCGTGGTCTCAATTCGGTGCGGAGCGTTCGATACTCGTTGCGCGTTTCATCGAGAATAGTGCGGACGGAAGCGGTTTGCTGATCAGTCAGGTTCAACTCAGCACGCATCTTTTCGAAGCGTTCGTGCATTGCGCGCTCACGCGCTTCGGCGCCGCCGCCACCGGCTGCGCGCGATCGATACAACCCGGTGAGCGCCGCTCCGGTGACGCTGCCCAGCACAAAGACCGCCAGCAACACGAGCCAGATCTTCAAAGTTGTGCGGCCTTTCAAAGTCATTTATTGCTTCTTTCGATGTTTCGGATCAACGCGCATTGCGATCGACCACGATGGTGAAAACTTCATCGCGCGATAGAGCGTTCCGGGTGAGAATCGTCTGTTCGACTCCAGGGTCCCGCGTATCAGTCAACGCTTCATCCTCAATTCCGTACCCAACTCCTGGAGCAGCGGGCTGCATCGACCATACTGTCAGGATCGCAGCCAGTATGGCAACCAAAGCCATCGCCGGGATCGCGCGACGGGCCACGAAAAGCAAAGAGGCCCAATTCCGTGCTTCCTCTCGCCGGCGCTCCTCTTCTAATATCCGGGCGCGCAGTCGCGAATAAAGAAACGGTGAAGACGCCGCGGCCTCGGCCTCGTCGTCATTTCCGGCGGCGGCAAGCAATACCAAGCGACCCGCATGGTCCCGCTGGTCTTCGTTTTGCCGTTTAGCTCTAGACATTTTGTGATCCACCAGCGCCAGACATTTCCGCGCTTCCTCAAGAAAGACGCCCCAGCACCCCTGGAAGTTACAAGAATTCTTTCCCGGAGAGCATCTGAAAAACCGACGGCGGCTACAGGAACCGCTTCATCACGCGGCGCAAATGAGCGCGGGCCCGGTGCGCACGCACCTTAACCTTCGACACCGACCAACTGATCATTTCCGCAATCTCAGCAACCGAGAAACCCTCGACATCCAACAGGGTCAGGACCAACCTGTCATCGGCACTCAATCGCGCCAGAAGTTTCACCGCCAGATCGCGCGAGATGAGGGCGCTTTCAACGTCGCTGGCAGCCCCACGAAGCTGTCCAGAAAACTCATGTGCTTCGTCGTCATTGAAATCCTCGACGGTATGTTCCGGCCGCCGACGTGTGCGTCGCAGTTGGTCATAGCAGGTATTGACCGTAATCTGTGTCAACCAGGCTCGGAATGATGCCTCGTGAGTGCCGTGATATGTCTTGAGCGCGAAGTAGGCTTTAGTAAAACTGTCCTGAATGATCTCTTCTATCTGTTCGCGTTGAGAAAAAAAGCGGCCCGCGATGCGAGCTACCTGACGGCGGTGACGTTCGAACAGTTGCTCGAAAGCCGACTCGTCGCCCGCGCCGGCGGCCGCGACCAGCGCGTCATCTGTCCACTCAGCGAATGAAGACACCAACCTTTACCAATCTTGCACACGAAGAGCAATGCATTTTACTCCGCAGCCATTAGGATTCAACAGACCGCGGTTTTTTCCAACTAATGCGATAGCGAGCGGTTAAGGCCAGACCCAAACTGACCACCAGCAACCCCGCAATTATGATCGGCCAAGCGTAAGGCAAGGAAGCCGTCACGACCCAGAACGTCACTCCGAGTAGTAAGACAACTGACTCAGACTGCAGCCGCGGCAGAAAGAGTCTCTGTAACCATCGTCCTGTGGCGGCGATGATTACGACGCGACCAAACAGCGTGGCGACGATTACCAACAGCAACGCCATGATGGAAATCAGCGCCCCTAATATCGGCGGCAACACCAACAAACTTACAAAGACGCCCAGGGTAACAACCACCGAGCCCAGCAAGCCGATAAGGGCCACGCGCAAGCTGCTCAATTGCAAACGGGATACTGCCCGGCTGACAGTGTTGGGCATCACGGAAGTCAGCGCTAGTGAAATGATAAACCACACCAGGATCGCGAGCAGTCGCGTGCCAAAGAACACTCCCGACAACTGTGGTCGCAACACGCTGAAAGGCTCGCGCATCAGACGGCGCAATTGATCCTCGTAACCGGCATACATAATCGTCACGCTTTGCGGATCGCGTCCCGGCGCCGCCTTGCCGTGATGGTAAATACCACCCAGCACGATTACATCGCCGCCGATCCGCGAACCCTCACGCTGGATTACCGAACCACCGATCGCTGCAACATCGCCGTCCACGGATCCTTCGACAATCACGTCGCCGCCGAAAGCGATGGCGCCTTCTTTAACCGAACCCGTAATTCTAATGGACTGTCCCAGGCCGAAGACCGTGTTATTAACAGCCCCGTCGATCACTCTCGCCTGCGGATCACCCGGATGTTCATCCGGAACTGCCTGCGCCTGGGCCACGATCATCAAAACCATCACCGCTCCGAGGAGGGCGATTGTTTTGCAGAAGGCCCGCGCGGCACAGGCACTGATTTGATTCTCTTGAAAGAGCCCGTTCGCCGTCATTTGAATAGAAGCTTCGCTCTCCTATTCAGTGGTTTGCGCCCGATGATATTTGGCGATCAGGAAGGGCAGGAGGAATAGCGAGACTATGAAAGCAACGATTAGCAACAGCCACCAGCCGGACGGCCCGACAATGGCCGCGCGCCCAACGACCCGAACGATAACAGCGATGCCGGTACCGGCATCGTAAACCGCCTGCCACAAGAGACCGAGCAGGCTTCCCATAACGCGGAAAAAAGATCGAATCGGCTCAAAGACCAGGGTGCGGGCAGCGGCGCCCAACAAAGCAAACGAAAGGAGCGCGAGAACTGCGCACAATTGGACCGCGCGACGGCGCTCGCTTCCTTTATGCATTCCACTTAAATCATTCTCGGCATGCGCTGCCACGACTCGAGTAAAATCATGAGGCAGTTCGAAAAGGCGCGACTCGTTAAAGGCCAAGTCGAGAGTACAAAGCAAGTGGCGCTGCGCTCTCAATTCCGCAACGCAAGCGGGGCAGATTTTTAAGTGCGCCTCGAAAGTCTCCAGGGAAACCCCGGCCAACTCGCCGTCGAGATAAGCGGCCACATCTTCGAGTCGGCAGCTCCGCGGACCAATGCTAGGGGCGTTCATAAAGTTTTCTTCGCTCTATCCGATGGCCGACAAACTTCAAAGTTTGTCGGGACATCCTTAAGGACTAGCGATGCCCCGCTGGAGCAAATGATCGCGCATCGCTTCACGGGCGCGGAAGAGACGATTCTTGACTGTGCCGAGCGGAAGTCCTGTGACCTCGGCAATTTCGTCATAGCTTAGATCCTGCGAATGTCTCAGCACGATTAACTCACGATAGGCAGCCGGCAGTAATTGCACCACGGATTCGATCTCGGACCGTTTTTCTTTTCTTTCGCTCTCCTGCTCGGGTGTAAGACGGCGACTCTCGATTGAAATCTCTTTGCGCTCACCGTCAATGCCCGTGGTCAGAGAGTGCTCGCGCACGGCGTGGCGGCGCAGATGATCGATCGCGGCGTTGTGCGCAATCTTGTAGATCCAGGTGGAGAATTTGAACTCAGAGCGATAACGCGTCAGCGAGTTATAAACCTTAATAAAAACTTCCTGTGTCAAGTCGAGCGCCGCGTCATAATCGCCGACCATGCGATAGACGTAGGCTGCGATGGGCCGTTGGTATCGGCGCACCAGCTCCTCGAAAGACGTTTCCCGTCCGGCCAGGGCACTCTGAACCAGTTCGCCATCGGCCAGGGCGCCAATTTTTCCAATAGAAATCGTTGCGCTCATCGTTGCAATTGCTTCGGTTTTACGTTGCCGGGTTATGGAAAGTTTCACGCAGAGAATAGATCCGACAGGTCGAGTCGGCTCCATATTTCTCTCTTCTACCAGGCCAGCCGTGCCAGGCCCGCTGGTGCGGCAATCGTATCGAAAGCCAAATTCCCCGCGGGAATAACCAGTCCGACATCAGCTGCATTGAGTGGTCTCAGTGCCACTCCCAATGTCTCCTGCGCGATTGTGACCACGCGCTGCTTGTCCAACCAGTCGCCTACCAATAATAAGCGGTCGACTGAAGCACTGGCGCCTGACCCTATAGATCCTGAGCGTTCGCGATAAAACAATAGCAGCCGGTGAAGTTCGTCGTCACACTCTTCGGCTTCGCAAAATACGGCCCGCACTGTGATGGGTTGGTTATTGCGCATGAGCACAGCAGTGAAGCCCTCTGCATGGGCGGTCAGTAACAGCCCGTCGCCTTGATGCCCATTGCGCAACCATTGCTCTTCGCCCGCATGACGGGGCAGGATCAAGCCGGCTTGCCAGCCAAGGCTCGCGAAAATCGCCTCATACTCGGCCAGCACCGAGAGCCGGATCGCGGTAATCAGATATCGTGACTGCTTTTGTGAGTCGGGTGCCAGTTGATCCCGCGAAACTCGGAGTTCGGACAGCGGCGCGCCAAAACTGCGCTCAATTTTCCACTCGAGCACCTCCTCCAATTCCCGGCGCGAACCGGGTGCACTGTCCAGGGCGAGGACCGTGGCACGCGTAGACGTTTCAGGCAATGTCACCGACCACTTACGCTGGCGCAACAGACCAGCCGCGGCCAACAGATCTGAAAGCGATCCGGTTAACTCTGCAGGGTCGTCGATATTACTTTCATTAAAGCTCGCGCGCACCAAACCTGCCGGCAGATTGATTGAGGCTGCGCGTTTGACTGTGAATCCGCCGCGGGCGCGGTCGAGTTGGACCACTGCAGCGCCGCCACTATCGATACCGACAGCACAGGGCGGGAAACGCGGCTTCAGGAGTTTACCGAGGGGATTTGCAGGCATTTGTAGTTGCTGTCAGTGGTTAGGTGTCAGTAGTCAGTTGCTCGGTTAGCAGACAGTCGTCGATGGTCGTAACCCACTTGCTAGTAACGACTGCCAACGACTGACGACTAGCCACTGGCAACTGACAGCCTTTTACCATTCGCTATAAGGCGTGCCCTCGGTTGAAGCGTCACCCGATGCGCTGTGCACGTCAGTAACTCCGGTCCCGCCTTCACTGGAAAAAGGATCGTCGCCGGTGACCACCGTCCAGTCTTTGCTGTCGGTAATGGGATCTTTCGGAACTTCGCGCAGGTAATGTTCGGTGACCAGGTCGTCGAGCGATTGCGGTAGTTTCCCTTTGTCTGCTGCGTACTGATCGAGCAAAGACCGCATCTTGAACAGATCGTCGCGCAGGACCGTCTCGCGCGCATGCATGATGGTTTTTTGATATTGCGGCAGCGCAATGGAAGCCAGAATGATGATGATCGAAATAACGATCATCAGTTCGAGCAAAGTAAAACCGGCAGCAATGAGCAGTGAGCGGTGAACTGTAAGCAGTCCGCGCTTCTTCATAATAATCGCGACTGACTGCTTACTGTTTACGGCCCCCTGCTTGCTCCGCTTACCATTCACTATACTTCTCTCCATTCAATGAGGTCGCTTTCGATTTTGAGCGGACGTCGAAAACGTTTTCACCGCCCCAGGACGTTGAGTCCGCGGTATCGTAACAAGAGCGAACATCCCAGTCGGCCTTACCAGTCAAGGGATCGACCGGAATCCGGCGCAGGTAAATCTTTATCTTCGGAATGATCGAGTCGTTCTGCTCGAGCACGCCCTTAGTTCCGTTTAAGCCCTGACCACCTAACTGTTGGGTTGAGGTAAGCGGTAAGACGTTCACACCTTTTACGAGCGTGTCGAGATCCGGCGGATAACGATCGGGATTTTCGGTAGTAAAGATCGTCTGGTCAGTGATCCCCACTCGCACTCGGGGATCCGAGAATATGTTCACCTGGCCTCCCTGGACTCCTTGCTGGCCCTGACCCTGTTGTTGTTGATTAATCTGCAGCTGGGTCCCGGCCAAAGCCTCCCGATGAAACTGGTCGATAGCCTCGCGCATGGTGCGTAGGGCTTCGCGCAGTTCCTGCTCTTTCTGCCGCTTGACCGCGACCTGAACGAGGGGAATAGTTCCCATCGTCAGGATGGCAAGCACCGCGACCGTAATCACCAACTCGATCAGCGAGAAGCCCCGCGAGGCAGTAGGCAGGAAAGGCGAAGCCTTTCGTTTTCTGCCCTCTGCTTTCTGCCTTCTGCCTTCTCTTTTATTGGTCACTACTTCACCGTTAACTTAACCGGTTCGACCTGAAGCAGAATGTTACGGCCGTCGCTGGCTACCAGGTGCACGTTCGCCAGGTCAAACGCCAGCAGGCTGTCACCGCCAGCAAGAGCCTCAATTTCGATGTTGAGCAATACGCCGTCACCACTAACCGGCGAACCGGCGGCAGGCGCCAACGAAACCAGGAGCATTCCGCTCTGATCCATGGACTGGGTCAAAGCCGGAGCAGTCTTCGCGTTTGCGAAGAGGCCGCCCGCCGTAACAGAGTTGATCTTCATCACTCGGGGATCAAAACGCAGAGTCAGGACCGCCATTCCCAACGGTGCTCCCGTTCTCAAGCCCAAAGCGATTTGACGCTTTTCCCCCGCGCGCATTTCGCTTTGATCCGGAGAGAGCCGGAGCTCGACAACACCTGCTGCCAACTCATTAGGTTTGATGCTGATGTCAGTCTTCTCACTCTTGG